>Ga0153961_1000126_pt1 | contig 29417 bp, 18 predicted proteins | sample TSFL045MetaG_FD_104748 | JGI IMG/M metagenome (GOLD analysis project Ga0153961, IMG submission 104748) | Attine ant fungus gardens microbial communities from Florida, USA - TSFL045 MetaG | ecosystem: Host-associated > Fungi > Mycelium > Unclassified | place: USA: Florida, Withalacochee...
CATTTCGCCCAGCAGATCCATGCCGTCGCTAATCAGGGCGTTCCACACCTTGAGATGGCTATGCTCGGCAAATTCGCGCCAGGCTTCGAAAATAAAATAGGAGGGGTTCAGCACGACGTAACTGGTTTTGTTAAATCCCTGCGCGCCCGGCAGCATTACCGTGCGTCCCGCATAGGTCACCACGTTGTGCTTCACAATGGCGCGCTGAATGCGATCGGACGCCTGCTGATAGGTCTGCGACGACCACTTACTGGCGGCGCGCTGTAGCGCCCAGGCGATCAGCACGTCGCCGTCGGAGGCGTTGTTTTTGTCCGCTACCGGCTCGGCGGCGTCGGGCGTGTAGCGCCAGTAGAAAAGATCGTTTTGCGGATTGAGCAGATGCTGGCGCGTCCAGCCCCATAGCTTGTCGAAGGTGGCGCGATCGTCGTTCGCCACCGCCAGCAGCATACCGTAGCCCTGCCCTTCGGTATGGCTGACGTTATTGTTGGCGTTATCGACAATACGCCCTTCCGGCGTTGCAAAGCGGCTTTTGAAAGTGCTCCAGCCGTCGGCCGACGCCTGCGCGCTGACCATCATCACCATGAAAAAAATCACCCATCTTAGCCAGGCTGGCTTTGTCATCTTGTCGCTCCGTTAGTACCGATAGTGCAGCGTATTGCCGTCGTTAAGCTCCAGCATCACCGCAACCGCCGCGCCGCCGCCCTGCGCGCGCAGCCAGCCGCCGTAAAGTCCCGCCAGCACCGCGGCCAGCGCCGACTGCCAGCTTTTCGCATCCAGCACGCCGTCGCCCGCAGGCAGCGCATGATGCTTGAGCAGAATCGCTGCGTCCTGCGGCTGTAGCTGGACAAAGCCCCAGCTAAAGCGAGCCAGATGCAAATTCATTTCGCGCTCCAGATCCTGCACTGTGCGCGCGTCAGGCAAAGGATAGCGCGCCGCCAGCGAATCGCCCATGTCGTAGAGAAACGCTTCCGCCTCTTCTTTGCCCGCATTGGCAAGCATGCCCTCCATCATCACGCTGACCAGATCGAACCAGCCAGGCTGATGCCTGTGGCTTGCCGCGCCCGTATGCTCACTCATTAGTTGTCTCCAAACAGATAGCGGAAGTAGAGCTGCGCCGTGCTTTCGCTGTAGTCGCCGAAGGTGTCGTAGCCCAGCTGGCCGCCGACCGTGACCGCTTTATTCACTTTATAATCCGCGCCGGCGTGCAGGTTGTAGCCGATGCCGTTTTTGCTGTCGCCGCTATAGTAAGCGCTCTTAACCGCGCCGCTCGCGGCATACGACTCCAGCTGCGACTGCAGGGAAGGATCGTTAGGGAAGTACGCGCTGCGATCCTGACTGTAAGACTGGTAGCCCACCGAGCCGCCGATCTTCACGCTCAGATCGTCAAATTTGCGCGTAAAGTCCAGCGGGAAAGAGAAGGCGGCATAGTTCTGCGGGCTGAAATAGCCGCCCTGACCGTAGCTGAAATAGCTGAGGTTTTTCGAGAAGTCCATCCACGACAGGCTCATGCCGACTTTCAGTTCGCGATCGTCGCTGTGGAACGGCCGCACGTAAACGCCCGCCGTGGCGTTAAGGCTGTCGTTGCTCGCCACGTTCTCGCCGACATAGCTGTAGGCGCCGCCGCCGACATAGAAGCCCGCATCGCCGTTGTCATAGCTCAGCAGCGCGTTGCCGCCGTTTTTAGTGACGCCGCCCCAGCGCTTGCCGCTCGCTTTGTCCTGTACGCCAACGTAAGAGAGCAGGCTGTCGGTCATGGCGCGGCGCTCCCCGGTAAGGATCAGCGTCAGGAAGTCGGTAAGTTTTGGCGACCACTGCACGCCGCCGACCAGCGTGCTGAGGTCCTGGCCCAGCGGCGTACTGCCGAGGTCGATTTTGTAGCTGTCGCCCTGCAGCGCCAGGTTCAGCTCCACGCCGGATGCTCGCTGCGAATCAGTGGCGGCGCTCGGCACGTCGGCGACCTTCGCGCCGCCGGCGGCCACCACTTTTGCCTGCTCCAGCGCATTGCTGCCGAAGCGACGCCAGGCGTCGCCCGCCGCGCTGCCCGCCGTCAGCGAAATCGGCGTCATCATAAAATCAAAGCGCGCGTCGCCAAAGGGCACGGTAGAGAAGGTCAGCGGCGCTTTGGCTTCGGTCAGCTTGCTGAGGCCCGACTCGCCGTCGCGGCCGCGCACCTGCACCTGGCCTTGCGCCCAGCTGCCGGTTTTCTCCTGCAGCCCCTCCATCATGCTGTCGATCTGGTGCAGGGTGCGCGCCTGCTGAAGCGGCAGATTCTCGCCGCTCGCCAGAGTAACGCCTTCGGCGCTGCTGGAGACGCCAGCCGGTGCGCTCTGCCACGGCAGCACGCTGCCGTAGCTGGAAGACGAGCGGCCCACCGGCGAGGCGCTGCGGTCAATAAAGGGATTATCGGCCAGCGCCAGGCCGCCGACGGTCGGCGTCTCGCTGTTTTGTACGCCCTGCAAACCAACCAGCTGGCCGCGCGCGCTGCGCAGATAACCCATCGCCTGAGCGCGATCGCCGTTGGCATCGGCGACGCGCGCCAGCAGCAGCAAGCGCTCTGGCGTTTGCTGCGCCTGCAGGCCGCGCGTCAGATCGTTGGCGCGCGGCAGATTGTGTTGCGCCAGCGCCACGTTAATCGCGCCAACGCGCGCGTCCTGGGTCGCGGTGTCCTGAGTCAGCAGGTAGTCATAGACCACGCCCGCCTCTTTGTTCATTTTGCCGTCCTGATAGAGACGCGCCATGGCGAACATCAGGTCGCGATTCTGCGGGTCGTGCTGCAGCGCGCCAATCAGCTTGTCGTAAGCGGCGGCATACTGCTTCCGCTCGCGCAGGCGATCCGCCTCGTTAATCACGTAGCCGTTGCGAATGCCCGCCAGCTGCGTCGGCGTGCTGCGCGCCTGCAGTGCTGGCGCGTCGAGAAAGCGCTGCGCTTCGCTGCCCAGACCCGCCTGGTTCAGCACGGCGACCTGCGCCGCGTAGTCGCCCGCGTTGCCCTGCACGCCGCGCTGCATATTGCCGCGCACCACGGCAACGGCCGTGGCGACGTCGCCCGCTCTGACAAGCCGTTGCGCCAGACTGCCCGCATCCGCTGGACTGGTGGGCGGCGTCTGCGCCAGCGCCTTTAGCGTGTTGAGAGCGGCGGCGTTCGCGCCCTGCGCCAGATAGCTGTCGGCGGTCGCCATCTGCAGATTGAAGTTGACGCGCTGCGCCAGCTCGCGCATATCGCGCGTCTGGGCGCTGGCGGGAATACGCGCCAGCAGCGTGCTGGCCTGCTGCCAGCCGCCGCTTTCGCTGGCGTTGATCGCGGCGGCATAGCGCTCGCTGACGCCCGCGCCGTCGCGCATCGCAAACTGCATCACGCCTGCGGCCTGCGGCGTGTCGCCCTGCGCGCGATAGAGACGCGCCAGATCCAGCCGCAGCCAGCCGTCGCTGGGGTAGCGCTGAATGCCCTGCTGCAGCGTGGCGATCGCCGCGCTGGCGTCGCCCGCCTGCTGCTCGCGTTTCGCCTGCTGGCGGATCGGATCGCTGCCGCTGCCGCTGGCTCTCGGCGCCACGCTCTGGCGCACGCTGTCGGGCAACGAGGCCAGCAGCGTACTCGCTTCGGCACCGCGATTTTGCTGGCGCAGCACGTAGAACAGCCCCTCTTTCGCGCTGCGGTTGTCCGCGTCGCCCTGCAGGATGGCGCGATAGGCGCGCTCCGCCTCGCTAAACTGACTGCTGCGGCGCAGCACGTCGGCGCGGAACAGCTGCGCCGCGATACCTTTCTCCCCTTCCGCCTGCGTCAGCGGCTCGCTGAGCGAGAGCGCCTGCGCGCTGTCGCCGTTTTTCAACGCCTGCTGCGCCGCCGCCAGCTGTGCATAAAAACGCGCATCGCTGGCCTGCTGCTGCCGTTCGGCGCCGTGCTCGCCGCCAAGCTGGGCCGCGCGCTGCAAATAGTCCGCCGCTTCGCCATAGCGCCCGCTGCGCTGAGCGACATAGCCCATGCCCGCCAGCGCGTCGGCGTCCTGCGGACTGGCGCTCAGCACTTTCTCGAAGCTGTTCTGCGCGCCGCTGACGTCGCCGCTGTTAAGCGCGCTAAAGCCCGCGCCCTTCTCGGCGCCGCCGACATTCTTACGGTAGTAATCCATTACCGCCGCGTCCTGCGGATGACGCTGCTGCCAGGTCTGGTAGCGTGCCGCGTCTGACGGCTGCGGGCCGAGCCACAGCAGCGCCTGGCGCAGCGATCGATCGGCTTCCTCGCTGCCGTCCGCCAGCGTGGCGAGCAGATCCACGCCCTCGCGGCGCGTCGCATCCTGATAGGTCAGGGCTTTGCCCAGCGCCAGCCTGGCGCCGGTGTCCTGCGGATGCGACGCCGCGAACTGGCGCAGCGCATCGACCGCCTGCGGCAGCAGGGTGCGGTCGCCAGCCATCGTCAGGTAGTACTCCGCCGCCACGCTGGCGGGCGGTTCGTTGCCGTTAAAGGTGTTGCGCCACGTCTGCAGCGACGCGGCGATATTGCCGCTACGCGCCTGCTGACGCGCCAGCGACAGCTGCGCCTGCGGGATGGTTTGCAGCTGGCGCGCGTTGTCCAGCTCGCTCAGGCGCGCGTCCTGCGGCGAAACGCTGCTCAGCTGCTGGCGATAGCGCGTCGCGCCTTCGACATCGCCGCTCTGCTGCGAATAGAGCGCCAGCAGGTAGAGCGCCTGCGCGTTGTTTGGTTCTACCATCAACACTTTTTGCAGCGCGGACGCCGCTAAATCGTCATGCGCTTTCTGATGCCAGTAGGCCGCCTGATCGAACAGCGCCTGCAGCGCCGGATTGGCGCTTTCCGCCGCCAGCAGCGGCAGAGGGAGAGAAAGCGCGCCGCCCAGCAGCAGCGCGCGACGGATACCGGTGCTTATTTTTGTTTTCATTATATTTATCCTGACTTCTTACCGGAATCGTGCGCGCCGGGCGGGTTGAGTCGACGCCGCGCATGGCGCTGCAGCATGGCGAAAATCGCCGCGCCCGCCAGTCCGGCAAGGATCAGCGCCGCCAGCGCCATCAGCACCGAATGCTGGCTGGCGTACCACACCACCATCATGTACCAGGGCATCTCGCCGCTTGGATACTGCGGACCGACGCGGAAGCTGCGAATGCCGTTTTCATCGGTGATGATCGCGGTATCACCGCGGATCGCCGCGTTAATGCGCGCCGAGTTCAAATCGCTATGCAGCCGCAGCAGCTGCTCGTCGCTGGTGGCGACCGTCATTACCACGGTGCGCTCGGGATTCCAGGGCGAGCGATAGCTGATAAAGCCGCGCCATGCCTCGTTCGAAGAGAAGTAGCGATCGGCGTCCAGCGGCTGACGATACCAGTCGCCGGTCAGCCAGCTGCGCACGTTGTCCAGGGTCGAGGGCGTTTTTACGCCGAAGGTGGTACCGTTGGCCGCGAACGGCGAATGCGCCAGCATCTGCTGGTTAAAGCCGCTGTCGCCGGTGGTGCTAATTGCCAGCACGTCGCTCTTCGCCAGCCGCGCCAGATGCGTACCGCCGCCGGGCAGGCCGAACACCACCTGATTCTGCGTCAGCGCCGCGCCGGTGGCGTTGCCCGCGCGCGCCGCCAGATCGAGCAGCGTGGCGATTTCGGCATTGCTCGGTTTCTCCGGCATCAGCAGCGTGGTCTGGCTGAAGTCCGCCAGTCGCGTAAAGGGAAAGGAGGCGCCGACGAAGTAGGAGAGATTCGGCAGCAGCGTGAAGTGACGCGTATGGCTCAGATCAATCCACGACGCCTCTTCAATGCGGCTTTTGATGTTGTTGTTAAGCAGCACGCCGCAGGGCGCGTCCGCTTTCGGCCGAATGTTGAAGTAGAGCGAAAGCTGGTTGTCGCCATAAATCAGCCAGGGCTCAAGATGCAGCTGATACTGCTCCTGACGGGCGTCGCCGCCCAGCCGATGCCACGCCTGCTCAAGCAGGCCGACTTTATTGACCGTCAGGTTGCGCAGGAAAGTGCCGTTCAGCATCACGTTGAGGAAAGAGCTGTTCTCGTCGATCCAGCTTTCAGACGGAAAGCGATAGTTCAGGTTGACTGGAATAGTGTCGCCGTCCCACAAAAAAAGATCCGGCGCGGCGCGGAAGTTAACGCGCAGCGCGTCGTGCCACAGGCCGGTGGACGTCAGGCTCTGGTTTGGGTTCAGCAGTTCGCTCAGGCGCACCGGACGGCTGGTGTTGATCCAGCGCGGCGCGTCGTAGGGCTTGCGGCTGGCGAGAGGCTGCGGCTGAACGGCGAGGCTGCTGGCGTCGGTGTTGAGCGGCTGCGTGGTGAGGCGCAGCGCCGCCTGGCGCAGCTGGTCGTCATCCTTGCCCGTTACCAGCAGCAGTTTGTAGACCGGATTATTAGGATTATCCACCAGCGTCAGCTGCGGCCCGTTCCCCTGCGGCAGGGTCAGGGTGCCGATACGATCGCCCGGATGGCCGAACAGAATGCCGTTCTGCTCGGGCAGCTCGCCGCGCGATACCGGGAAGCGGATGGTGCGATAGTCGCTCTGAATGCCAAGCCAGGATGCCACCAGCGCGGCGGCGCTAATCGCGTCCGGCGCGACGTTGCTGGCGAAGCCCATGGCGACCGATGCGGGCGTCATGCGCAGCGGATCGATAAACGGACGCGGGAAGTTGCGCAGGCGCGTGCCGATATTCAGCTGCTGCCCCTCCAGGCTCAGCGTGGTTTTCGGCAGAATAGTGACCTGATAGTTCTGCGCGCTCTCTTTCTCGCACAGCAGCTTATCCGCATCGTTAATCTTGAAGCTGAGGTTATTGCTGGCGACCACCATCGCGGCGGGGATCTCCAGCTGATAGTCGCTGACGTCGCTGTCGCTGGCGCCAAGCGGCAGCGTGCCGAGCGGCTGGCCGTTAAGCATCAGCTGCAGCGAGGTGTTGCGTGCCGCCAGCGCCTGAGAGACGCGCAGCGACAGATTGAGATGCGCATTGGTGATCACCTCATCGCCCGGCAGAGTAAAGACAATGCCGGACTGCAGTTGGCCGCCGCTCAGCACAATGCCCTGCTGCTGGCCCATCTGCGCGACGGAAATGGTGGTGCCGATCGGCTGGTTCAGCGCGGCGATCGGCGCAGGCGCGACCACCGGCTCGCCCGGCACGAAGGGCGCGGCCGAGGCGGCAGAGGAGAGCTGCGGATCGGCCTGCTCCAGGCCTGGCGGCGGCGGCAGGTCCGACAGCGCGCGCTCCTGCTGGGTTGAGGTCTCAGCAGGCGCAGCCAACGCCGGTGTGACCTGTGCGCTCGGTTCCGCGGCGACAGGCACAGCCGGTACCGGCGTGACAGGCGCGGTCGATTCCGCAGTGACCGACACGCTCGACTCCGGCGCGACGGGTGCAGCCGATGCCACAGCGGCAGGCGTGAGCGGTTCCAGCGCGACGGGCGCAGCGCTGTTGACCGGCGCGGCGGAATTATCGGGCGTTTCCGCCCAGCCGGCGTTCAGCCACAGCGCCGCCGCCAGCGATGATGCCAGCAGAGAGTGATTCAACATTTTCATGCGGCGCCGTCCTCTTTTGCCGTAGAGGCGGCGCGGCCTTTGGCGCGTCGATCCTTCCAGGTCAGCCAAAACAGCTCGAATACGGTACGAATAATGGTGGCCAGCGAAAGCAGCGCATTGTCTTTTTTGTACTCCGGCTGAAGCCAGGCGTCGGCGCGCGCCAGCACCACGCGCACCAGCTCGCGGCGACGCGCCAGCGGCATCGCGGCGAAGCGCAGGCGAATCGACTTATCGTCGCCGGAAATTTTGCTCACCGGAATGGTAATGGCGCCCGACTGCAGCAGCAGATCGATCTCTTCAATTTCATCGGTTTCATGACGGTTATCTGGCGCATCCAGCTGCGCCCCGCCCATCGAGAGATTGCTGGTCCGGGTGCGCGATGAAATGCCGCTGGCGTAGTGGACGATTGCCGGGATCTCTACCTCAATGCGGATGGTTTTGCGTATCTGGCGCGTTTCGCGCGCCACGGCGATCGCCGCCATCAGGATAATCAGGCTAAAGAGCGCCCAGCCGACGTTCAGAGCAATAACGTAAGGGTCGACGCCAAAGTAGTCGTGCATCACCGCGCGCGCCACGCCTGCGACGATGCCGACGCCCAGCAGCGCCGCCACGATGACGTGCGGTCGCACGATATGAAAGTCGAAAAAGCCCTGATCGAGCAGGCCGCCTTTGTCGGTCACGTTAAACTTGCCGTGTCTGGGCGACAGCAGGGTCAGCAGCGTCGGGATCACCAGGTGGAAGCACATCACGGTTTCGTAGATTTCGCCCCAGAAGGTGTAGCGAAAGCGGCCGTTCATGCGCGAGTTGACGTAGAGCGACATCACCAAATGCGGCAGCACATAGGCGAAGATCAGTGACGCCGATGAGTGAATGATATTGAGATTGAACAGCAGATAGGCGAGCGGTGCGGTCAGAAACACCACGCGCGGCAGGCCGAACTGAAAGTGCAGCATGGCGTTGAGGTAGCAGAGACGCTGCTGCCACTTCAGGCCGCGTCCCAGCAGCGGATTATCGACGCGGAAAATCTGCGTCATGCCGCGCGCCCAGCGCGTACGCTGCACCACGTGCAGGCCCAGACGCTCGGTTGCCAGACCGGCCGCCAGCGGGATCGCCAGAAACGCCGAGCCCCAGCCGCGCCGCTGCATTTTCAGCGCGGTATGGGCATCTTCCGTCACCGTTTCCACCGCAAAGCCGCCGATCTCCTCCAGCGCCGCGCGGCGGATCACCGCGCAGGAGCCGCAGAAAAAGGTGGCGTTCCAGTTATCGTTGCCCTGCTGCACCGGCCCGTAGAACAGCGCGCCTTCGTTGGGAATCGTGCGCGCCGCGCGCAGGTTGCGCTCGAAGGGATCGGGCGAATAGAAGTAATGCGGCGTCTGCAGCAGCGCCAGCTTCGGATCGGATAAAAAAGGGCCGACGGTGGCCTGCAGAAAAGTGCGCGTGGCGACGTGGTCGCAGTCAAACACGCAGATCAGCTCGCCTTTGGTGATCGTCATGGCGTGGTTCAGGTTGCCGGCTTTCGCGTGGCTGTTGTCGTCGCGCGTAATATAGCCGACGCCGACGTCGGCGGCGAAAACCGCAAACTCTGACCGCTTGCCGTCATCCAGCAGATAAATCTTCAGCTTGTCGCGCGGATAGTCGATGCACTGCGCCGCCAGCACCGTATCGCGCACCACGTCGAGGCTTTCGTTATAGGTCGGCACGTAGACGTCGACGGTCGGCCACAGGCTGACGTCATCCGGCAGCGGCTCAATGGTGCGCTTCAGCGGCCAGGTGGTTTGCAGAAAGCCGAGAATTAGAATCAGCCAGACATAGATTTCGGCAAGATATAAGCCGATACCCAGAATTGCCTCTGTTTCGGAATTAAAATGGAGCGTCTCAGTGGTGCGCCACCAGATATATCGGGTGGACATCAGCGCAGAGAGAATAACCATAACCACCGTTATTTTGCGGCTTTTGCTCAACCCCAGTAAAAACATCATCAAAATACTGATTAAGCCAAATATATATTGTTTCTGGCTGTCCATCGGCGTAATGACGATTACCGCTGCCGCTGGCGCAAGCACCAGCAGCAACAGGTAAAACCCGATTTTATTCATGATTCACCCTGGGAAAAGCGCTGTTTTTTTATAGCCCGGCGGCGCCGGGGGATTAATAATGGCTGCTGCGGATCGGCGCCTGAACTTCGCCATTGCCGACAGAAATATTGAGAATATTCGCCACGCGTTTTCCGATCAGTTCAATATCGAACGCGGCGGCGGACGCGGGGCTGAAATCGTAAACCGACTGCTGTGAGGCGTTGGCTTCCGCTACGCTCTCATCGCGGTGCACCACGCCCAGTAAGCTGTCGCCCAGCCGCTGCTGCATAAAAGCGGTGACGTCCCGGCTGATATTGCGGCGGTTGTCGCTCTGGTTCAGCACGAAGTAGTGCCCCAGCTGATTATTCAGCGGCTGGCCAATCATGCGGTTGTTTTCAATTTGCGGCAGCAGCGAAACTGAGGCGGTATCGGCCAGCATTACCACCAGATGCATTTGCGCCAGCGCGCTCATCGCTTTTAGCGCCGGACCGGGGCCGGGCGGAAAGTCGGCGACGATCACCAGACCGGGATAGTTCAGCACCGTATCCAGCCCGCGCCGCAGGAAGTGGGGATCTTTTGCCAGGTTCTCTTCAAAGCGCTCGCGCTGCGGCTCGGTTACTTCGCCATAGGGCAAAACAAAAATGTTGCCGCCGGTGGTGAGGATCGACTGGCTCCAGTCCGCCTGCTCTTCCGAGCGCGCGACAAAGCCGCGACCGTCGTTAAGCGGCACGCCGAAATGCAGGCGCAGGGCGTTCTGCACGTCAAAATCGATCGCTAATACCTTGCTGCCCGCCCGCGCCAGTCCCCAGGCCAGATTGGCCGCCAGCGTGGTTTTCCCGACGCCCCCTTTCGGCGAGCACACACAAACTAACGGCATAGCGCAATCTTCTCCAGTAACGGTTTAAGCAGGGTTTCTTGCGGCAGGCTGACGGGCTCGCTGTGGCGCGCGCGAAACAGGCCGCCAAAGCGGCGCGCGGGCGCGGCGACGGCCACAGGCAGCGGCTGAACGGGTGAAGCGGCAACCGGCGAGGCGGGCACAGGCAGCGGCTGAACGGACGAGGCGGAAACCGGCACGGCGGGCGGCGACGCGACGGCTTCAGGCGGTGCCGGGAAGAGCGAGGAGCGGGGTGCCGCAGCGGCGGGCGGGCGCTCCGTCAGGCTGTCGAGAATACCGCCGCGCGCGGTGGCGGGCAGCGCGGCGGCCGGCTGACGCAGCAGCGGTACGGCGGCTGGCGCGCGAAACTCATCGCCGCGCAGCGGCTGCGGCTGCGGCAAATCGATGCGCTGGCTGCCGCTGAACGGCGTTGAGGCCTCTTCATTCGCCAGCTGGCGAATAAGCGCCCACTGGCTATTTTCGGCGGATTCCTGCAGCTGGCCTGACATATCTTTAAAGGCGATATCGAGCGTTTGCGTTTTTTCCTTAAAACGCTGCAAATCGTCATAGTTTTTCATCGGGCCATGGCCTGCATTCAGGATAAATTTTGCCAGGAATATATCACATTCATTTAGGCTGAGTGAGAAAAATCTGATTAGAAAAAACACAGATTCAATAAAAGAGTTTTATCATTATGATTGATTTAAAACGCTTACAGGCTTTTTTAACCGGCTTTGCCAATAAATTAATAAATTGATCTTAACTAAAATAGATTAGCTTCTGTTAGGGGTTAAATAATAAAAGTCACGCCTTAACCTTTGATGGCGCAGCCAATAGCGCGTTGAGGCTTTATTGCGTTTTTTCTGAATGCCACTTCGGCAGGACATTAACCCTTTAGAGAAAGCGTTGGTGCGGCCGTTCACGTCAGCGACGATAATCTTTTGTGGCGAATTTTTTGCGGCGGCGGGAGATGCATCAGACGAAATAAAGAGTGGGCAATAAAAAGGCTCCTTACGGAGCCTCTGTGTTTAAACTATCCCTTCCGCCGCGCCGACCGGCTGGTTTTCATCCTGGTCGACGGCGAAGCAGGCGATCTGCTGTTCGCCGTAGCGCTTCAGCTTCGGCTGGAGCTGTACGCAGGTGCCGAAGCGGCGACGGCAGCGCGCGTTAAAGGCGCAGCCCGGCGGCGGACTGAGCGGGCTGGGCAGCTCGCCGGTCAGCTTGATGCGCTCGCGCCGGTCATCCGGATTGAGGCGCGGCGTGGCCGACAGCAGCGCCTGGGTATAGGGATGGCGCGGATTGCTGAAGATCGCCTCTTTGCTGCCTTTCTCCACGCAGCGGCCCAGATACATCACCATAACCTCGTCCGCAATATGCTCCACCACCGAGAGATCGTGCGAGATAAAGACGTAAGAGAGACCCATCTCCTGCTGCAAATCCATCATCAGGTTAAGCACCTGCGCGCGCACGGAGACGTCGAGCGCCGAGACCGGTTCGTCAGCGATCAGCACGTCGGGTTCGAGCATCAGCCCGCGCGCGATGGCGATACGCTGACGCTGGCCGCCGGAGAACATATGGGGATAGCGATCGTAATGCTCGGTTTTCAGGCCGACCTTCGCCATCATCTCCAGCGTCTTCTCTTTTCGCTCCGCCTTGCTCAGCGCGGTGTTAATCAGCAGCGGCTCCTCAAGGATCTGACTGACTTTTTTGCGCGGGTTGAGCGAACCGTAGGGGTTCTGGAACACGATCTGGATTTTCTGCCGACGCAGCTTTTGCGCCTGCGGATCGTGCTTCAGCAGATCCTGCCCGTGCCAGAAGAGCTGGCCTTCGGTCGGGGTTTCAATCATGGTCAGCAGGCGGCCGAGCGTCGATTTCCCGCAGCCGGACTCGCCGACCACCGCCAGCGTTTTGCCGCGCTCCAGATTAAAGGAGACGCCGTCCAGCGCTTTCACCAGGCGCTCCTGGCCGAACAGGCCTTTCTTCACCGGATAGTGTTTTTTCAGGTCAATCGCCTGCAGCAGGTAATCCTGCCTGGTATTATCAAGACTCATAGGTCGGTCTCCCGGCATCATCCAGCGGATAGTGACATTTGGACTGACGCCCCGGAATGTCGCGTAAGGCAGGTTCTTCTTTGCGGCAGCGATCGGTAGCGTAGGGGCAGCGCGGATTCAGCAGGCAGCCGACTGGGCGATCGTATTTGCCCGGCACCACGCCCGGCAGCGATGCCAGCCGCGCCTTATCGGCGGCAAACTCCGGCAGCGCGCGCAGCAGCGCCTGAGTATAGGGATGACGCGGCGCCTTGAAAATATCGCTCGCCTTGCCGCTCTCGACCACCTGACCCGCATACATCACGATGATGTGGTGCGCGGCTTCCGCCACCAGCGCCAGATCGTGCGTAATTAGGATCAGCGCCATATTCTCCTGCTGCTGCAGCTCCAGCAGCAGCTCGATAATCTGCGCCTGAATCGTCACGTCCAGCGCCGTGGTCGGCTCATCGGCGATCAGCAGCTTAGGCCGACAGGCGATCGCCATGGCGATCATCACGCGCTGGCTCATGCCGCCCGATAGCTGGTGCGGATAGACATCCAGCCGCGACGCCGGGTCGGGAATACCCACCTGCGTCAGCAAATCGATAGCGCGCTGACGGCGGGTGCGGCGGTTGCCGCCCTGATGCACCTTAATCGCTTCCATGATCTGGTAGCCGACGGTGTAGCAGGGGTTCAGGCTGGTCATCGGATCCTGGAAAATCATCGCCACTTCCGCGCCCACCAGCTGGCGGCGCTCTTTCTCGGAGATGCGTTTCAGGTCGCGCTGGTTAAACTCCAGCTTCTCCGCCATCACTTTGCCCGGAAAGTCGATCAGGCCCATAATCGCCAGCGAACTGACCGATTTGCCCGAGCCGGACTCGCCGACGATCCCCACGACCTGCCCCTGCTCAACCTGATAGCTGATGCGGTCGACCGCGCGGAACGGTGTCTTATCGTCGCCGAAATGCACCGATAATTTATCTACATTTAATAACGCCATCTCGGTGCCTCTTACTGCTTGAGTTTCGGGTCGAGGGCGTCGCGTAAGCCGTCGCCCATCAGGTTAAAGGCCAGCACGGTGAGCAGAATGGTCAGACCGGGAAAGGTCACCACCCACCAGGCGCTTTGCGCATACTGCAGAACGTCGGAGAGCATGGTGCCCCACTCCGGCGTCGGCGGCTGCGCCCCCATACCGAGAAAGCCCAACGCCGCCATATCGAGAATGGCGTTGGAGAAGCCCAGCGACGCCTGTACGATCAGCGGCGCCAGACAGTTAGGCAGAATATTGACGAACATCTGACGCAGCATGCCCGCACCGGCCACGCTGGAAGCAGTGACGTAGTCGCGGTTTACCTCAACCAGCACCGCGGCGCGAGTAAGGCGGATATAGTGCGGCAGCGCCACAAAGGTCAGCGCGATAGAGGCGTTGACGATCGACGGGCCGAAAATCGCCACCAGCACCAGCGCCAGCAGCAGGCTCGGCAGCGCCAGCATGATATCCACCACGCGCATGATAAAGGCGTCTACCACGCCGCCGAGGTAGCCCGCCAGCAGGCCGAACACCACGCCGAGGATCAGCGACAGCACCACCACCATACAGCCCACCAGCAGCGACAGGCGCGCGCCGTACATCAGACGCGACAGCACGTCGCGGCCCACATCGTCAGTACCAAGGATATAGCTCCAGCTGCCGCCTTCCTGCCAGACCGGCGGATGCAGCAGCGCATCGCGGAACTGCTCTGCGGGCGCGTGCGGCGCCAGCGCGCCGGCGAAGATGGCGATCAGCAGCATCAGCACCACATAGACCAGGCCGATAACCGCGCCTTTGTTGCGTTTAAAATAGTGCCAGAACTCCTGAATGGGGGTCATCGGCTTGGGTGCAGCGGGTACGCTTGCGGGATCAACAACAGACATGACGCCCCCTTATTTCTTATGTCGTATGCGCGGATTGACCACGCCGTACAGCAGATCAACCAGCAGGTTGACCAGGATAATCAGCACCGCAGTCAGCAGCACGCCGCCCTGCACGACCGGATAGTCGCGGCGCTGCAGCGCTTCGATCAGCCAGCGACCGAGGCCAGGCCACGAGAAGATGGTTTCCGTCAGGATGGCGCCCGCCAGCAGCGTGCCGACCTGCAGGCCGATCACCGTGACCACCGGCAGCATAGCGTTACGCAGCGCGTGAACGACGATAACGCGCATGCGCGTCAGGCCTTTCGCGCGCGCGGTGCGGATATAATCCTCGCCCAGCACTTCCAGCATCGCCGAACGCGTCATGCGCACAATCACCGCCAGCGGAATGGTGCCGAGCACGATAGCGGGCAGGATCATATGCATCACCGCATCCTTGAAGTCGCCCGCTTCGCCCCAGAAGAAGGTGTCGATTAGCATAAAGCCGGTAAGCGGGTTGCTGTCGTCCAGGAACACGGTATCGCTGACGCGTCCGGAAACCGGCGTCAGGTTTAGCTGCACCGACACCAGCATGATCAGCATGATGCCCCACCAGAAAATCGGCATGGAGTAGCCGGTCAGGGAGATGCCGACCGCGGTATGGTCGAAGACAGAGCCACGCTTCACCGCCGCCAGAACGCCTACCGGGATACCCACGGCGACGGCGAAGATCATGGCGCAGATGCCGAGTTCCAGCGTGGCTTTAAAGCGCGGTACAAACTCATCCCACACCGGGATGCGGCTCTTGAGCGAAATGCCCAGATCGCCATGCAGCACGCCGTAAATGTAGTGAACGTACTGTTTCCACAGCGGCTGGTCGAGGCCAAAGGCCGCCATCAGCTGGGCGTGACGTTCCGGGGAGATCCCACGCTCGCCCGCCATGATCAGCACCGGATCGCCGGGGATCATATGCACGAATGCGAAGGTCAACAGGGTAATGCCGATAAATGTCGGGATGACAAGTCCCAGACGTCGGAGTATGAACTGCAGCATAAGCCGGATTCTCAATCTTTTCCCGCTGCGGTAAGGCGCGGGATCTATTGCTCACAACTCGCTCCCGAAAAAAATCGCGGGCGCGACGCAAAGTGCGTTAACCGTCATCTTTCGCTGCGCAGGCGCGAGGGCACCGGCTCGACGTTTACCGCGGCAAATGTCGGAGACTGGTCAACTCGCCGCTTTCCTGCAGCGCGAAGATGTTGGGTTTTATTCGAAGAAGTTAGCCGAAAACAGGCGTCGACCGAGCGGGCAAGCGCCCGCCCGGGGGCCGAACAGGTCGGCCCGCACCGCAGGAATTACTCCTGGATATCGACGTTTTCGAAATGGTGTTTACCTAACGGATCGACCACGTAGCCAGAGACTTTTTTGCTCACCGGCTCATACACCGTAGAGTGCGCGATAATCAGCGCCGGCGCCTGGTCATGCATCACAACCTGCGCCTGCTTATAGAGCTCGATACGTTTATTGTGGTCTGCTTCCGCGCGCGCCGGCTGGATCAGATCTTCAAACGGCTTGTAGCACCAGCGCGAATAGTTGGAGCCATCTTTTGCCGCCGCGCAGCTAAACAGCGTGGCGAAGAAGTTGTCCGGATCCCCGTTGTCGCCGGTCCAGCCCATCATCACCGACTGGTGTTCGCCCGCTTTCGCGCGCTTCAGGTATTCACCCCACTCGTAGGTCACGATTTTGGCTTTCACGCCGATTTTCGCCCAGTCAGCCTGAACCATTTCCGCCATACGGCGCGCGTTGGGGTTGTAAGGACGCTGAACCGGCATCGCCCACAGGTCGATAGAGAAGCCGTCCGGCAGACCCGCTTCTTTCAGCAGCGCTTTGGCTTTTTCCGGATCGTAGGCGTAGTCCTGAATCGCGTCGTTGTAGCCCCACATGGTCGGCGGGATCAGGTTCTTCGCGGCCTGGCCTGCGCCCTGATAAACGGCGTCGATAATCGCTTGCTTATTCACCGCCATGGTCAGCGCCTGGCGCACCTTGACGTTATCCATCGGCTTCTTCTCGGTGTTGAACGAGAGGTAGCCAACGTTCAGGCCCGGCTGCTCCATCAGGTTGATTTTGGAGTCTTTCTTCATGCTGGCGATGTCGGCCGGATTCGGGTACGGCATCACCTGGCATTCGCCCTTCTGCAGCTTGGCGTAACGCACGGAGGCATCCGGCGTGATAGAGAAGACCAGACGGTCGATTTTCGGTTTGGTGCCCCAGAAATCCGGGTTGGCCTTATAGAGAATGCGCGAATCTTTCTGGTACTGCTGCAGCACGAATGGGCCGGTGCCGACCGGGTTCAGATCGAGCTTCTCCGGCGTGCCGGCTTTCTGCATCTTGTCCGCATACTCTTTCGACAGAATCGACGCGAAATCCATGCCGAGATCGGCGAGGAACGGCGCTTCCGGACGCGTCAGGGTAAAGCGCACGGTGTAGTCGTCGACTTTCTCGATTTTGCCGATCAGCTTCGGCATATCCATGCCTTCGAAATATTCGTAGCTGCCGCCGGAAACGTTGTGGAAGCTGTTGTTTTTATCCAGCTGGCGCTCGAACGAGAACACCACGTCGTCGGCGTTGAATTCACGCGTCGGCTTAAACTCTTTGGTGGTCTGCCACTTCACGCCTTTACGCAGGTGGAAAGTGTAGGTTTTGCCGTCATCGCTGACGTCCCACTTTTCCGCCAGGCCCGGCTGAAGCTCGGTGGTGCCTGTTTTGAACTCAACCAGACGGTTATAGATCGGCACGGAGCTGGCGTCATAGGTGGTGCCAGAGGTGAACAGCTGCGGGTTAAAGCCTTCCGGCGAGCCTTCAGAACAGTAAACGAGGGTTTTTGCCTGAACACCGGCGGCGACGGTCATAGCAATCAGGCTCAGACCGACCTTCAGCATCCTGGATTTGGCCAGGGAGTTGATCATGCTTTTGCTCCATTGTGATGTGATGTTGTGTGTATTGCCCGACCTCTGTTTTTTTTATGCGGTTCAGGCTGACCACTGAGGTGGTCGAAAGTGCGGAGCGTTCTTGTTGTGTTTTCCCGACGCCGTGGAAACCGCCGGATTACGCCGCTTCTGCAACTTTATTGACGCATCAATTTGTCAACAGTTGCAATGAACGTCAATACGGCTGCGAGTTATTTACACAGAGTGTGAGGAATAGCAAGCAACGGTAAAAAAAAGCCTTCGCCGTTAATTGCCGGATATTACACAGTGCTTTTCGCCGCCCTACCCTATATCTCACTAAGGGAAAGGATAATTGACAGTGATTCTCACCGCTAAAAAACCCTGACGCCTGCGCGATAAATGTTGAATAACTGAACGATTTAGCGTGCGTTATCGCGTCCAGGCAGTGGAAAATGCTGGGATACAGGCATAAGAAATCAGCATGACGATAAAAAAGGTCATAAGAAAAACGCGATGCGAAATAAGCCTCTGAGCCAGATGCCGCGCACGCTAGCGCGTTAAAAGCAGCAATTATCAGATTAAATCAGCCTGAACGGCGGCAAAGGCGAATTTTTAATAAAACGGCGGGAAAAAGCAGAAATAATCACGGGCGATAGGATATCGAAAAAAGAGTCGGCGGCATTGTCCGATCCGCGCGGTTAACGCCTCACAAAAACTTATGCGAATGACGCTTTTAATCGTGCCTGTTTTTTATTGTGATGTGCATTAAGGCATGAAAGAAATGACATAAAAACAGGTGCAAATATGGATAAGCGCAGAGGAAGTTTAAACAGGCGGCGCTTGAGGCTTAAACGCGGATGGCGTAGACGGAAGAGCAAAGCCTCCTGTTCCACATGCTAAAGGCGCCGCTATTCAGACGGGCAGCTCATTAGCTGAAACGCGAACGGCCTGGACGGAGGAGCAAAGCGTCCCGCGACAGGGACAAAAACGCCGGGAGCGTTTTTGAACAACGCAGCGCGTTGGCCCGGTAACGGGCGCGCCTCAGGGATGAGGTGCGTATTTTTGTGGGCCGAGCGAGCAGGGATGCCTTGAGCGACTTTGCGATCCGTCCAGGCCATTCGCGTGAGCACCTGAATCCACAGCGCTGGTTTTTATAACAGGACTAATTTTTCTACAGACGAAAAAAACCTGCTTTTTCAAGCAGGTTTCTTAAATTTGGTCGGTGAGAGAGGATTACGCTTGTCTGCGACAAGCGCCCTTCGGGCCGTTGCTGCGCAACGTTGTCTCGCTACGCTCGGCGCAAACCTCCTTCGGAGGTTCTCATCCTCTTTACTACAGACGAAAAAAAACCTGCTTTTTCAAGCAGGTTTCTTAAATCTGGTCGGTGAGAGAGGATTCGAACCTCCGACCCCTTCGTCCCGAACGAAGTGCGCTACCAGGCTGCGCCACTCACCGATGGGGGCGCATGTTACTGCGCCCGATTGTCAGCGTCAACCGCTTTTTAGCGGTTTAGCCGCGTTCGCCTGGAAAGCAGCCTGTCCGCCAAAATTCTGGTGCTTCTCAGTGACATCCCGCGCGTCGCTGTGCGGCGAAACCGGCGCCTGACACCAGTTATTCGCCGCTTTAATGCCGCCGTTCGGCGAAGTGTAGCCCAGACAGCCCAGAATGGTATCGAACAGCTCAACGTGGCGATGCGTCTTGCCGACGCGCTGCTGCGCCTGCAGGCGCTCGAAGTTGGCGCGGTTACTGGCATCGGCCAGATACTTATCTGACGCCCACACCATCATCGGCACGCGGAACTGCTCCGGCGGCGCCAGCTCACGCGGCGTACCGTGCAGGTGCATATTATCGCTGATCGACTCGCCGTGGTCGGCGGCATAAAACACAATGGCTTTCTTGTCGCGTAGCTGATCGAACACGCTGTCCAGCATGCTGTCCACGTAAAGAATCGAGTTATCATAGGCGTTAATCAGCTGCGCCTTGCTGCAGGTGTCATCGACGCCCATACACTCAGGCTGATAGCGCGCGAAGCTGCGCGGATAGCGCTGCGAATAGAGATAGTGCGAACCTTTGGTATGCAGCACCACCAGGTGCTTGCCGTGCGGATAACGATCCAGCGACGCCTTCAGCTCCGGCACCAGCAGCATATCGTCAACCGACTTGCCGGCATTGCGCGGCTCTGAGCCGATCTGCTCGCGAAAGGCGAAATTATTGACCTCTGCATTATCGTAAAACCAGACTTCGCTCTGCATAGCGAACAGCTCGGAAGAAAAGCCCAGCTCCTTCATTACGGCGAAAATATTCTTTTCTTTCAGCGTACGACCCGGCCCTTCTTCGGCTCCGCCCTCACGCACGAACATACAGCGCAGCGACAGCTTGGTAGAGGTGTCGCACGACTCGCCGCGGAACGCCACCAGGTTTTTCTCTTTGGAAAGCTTCGGCGTGGTATCACGATCGTAGCCGAGCATGCCCATATGATCCCAGCGCGTAGTCTCGCCGATAACAAACACCACATAGGTATCGTCAATGCCCGGCGGCGCGATATAGGTGAACTTCTTCGCCGGATCGAGCAGTTCATGGCTGTCCAGCGTCTCATCGATGTGCGTCCAGGTGAACAATCCTAGCGCTGCCAGCCAGTTGGAGGGCAGATAAGAGTGCGCCACCACGCCGCCATAGCTCGGCAGATCGATATTAGTGATCTCTTCATTGGTCTTTTGCAGCTTGTCGAAATAGCGGATTGGCAGCCACACCAGCGCCACGCACAGCAGCATTATTAGCGCAGGTTTAAGACGCTGTCCCGGCGTGCGCATCTGCTCCATCAGCGTCTGGCTGAGGTTGTTTCGCCAGATCATCAGCAGCGGCAGCGCGCTGACGCCGACCATCCAGAGCACAAAGTGCAGGCCGATGACCTCTTTCGACAGGTCAACGTCGGTGGTCATCACCGAAGCGACGATGCCATAACCAATCATCACGTTAAAAAAGGCCATATAGTAGGCCGCAGCGACGGAAATCAGCACCAGCAGCGTCGCAAGCACGCGATAAAGCCGCTTGCCGCCTAGCGACAGCAAACGCATCAGGAAAAAGGTCAGGACGACGATAGCCATAACTTCAGTAGCGGCCGTCATCCAGTTCGTTAGGGTGGATTTCGTGAGGAAGCCGTCAAAACGACGGTAAAAAATCGGCAAATTAAGCAGGATACCGATGTATAACGCCAGCAGCAGCGACAGCTTTTGCTGAGTTATGGTTTTAATATAATTCATCTTAAAGGGTTTTCCCTGGAGTGGAGCTCAATGTTGAACGCTATTGTGACTATCGCAACGCGAAAGAGTTCGCTTAATTAGCGCAGAGAAATGACGATTATCTGGCGAACAAGAAGAATCTGAATGAGATCGAACGGCTCTTTCACGTGGCTGCACAGTAGAACATAAAACAACCAGGCAGGCCAGCAAAGACGGCGGCGAACGGGCGCCAAAAGCGGGGAAAATGAAAGCGGGCCCGCTGCCGGGCCCGTCAAACTTAGCGAATGATATTCAGCGTCACGTCGATGTTGTTGCGCGTGGCGTTAGAGTACGGACAAACGATGTGCGCGGCATCAACCAGCTTCCGCGCTTCCGCTTCGTCCATCTCCGGCAGATGAATATTTAGTTTCGCTTCAATACCAAAGCCGTCAGGGATCGGACCGATGCCGACTTCGCCTTCAATCCACGCGTCTTTCGGCATCGCGATTTTGTCACGGCCCGCTACGAACTTCATTGCGCCAAGAAAACAGGCGGAGTAGCCGGCAGCGAACAGCTGCTCCGGATTGGTCACTTCGCCGCCGGCGCCGCCCATCTCTTTCGGCACGCCCAGCTTCACGTCCAGCACGCCATCAGAAGAGGTTGCACGACCATCACGGCCGCCGGTGGCTTTGGCTTTTGCGGTATAAACAACTTTCTCTAAAGACATAACTTCCTCTCTCTATAAACGATTTAATCGTACGCGATTAATAAAAGTGTAGCAGGTGTTGCGACGGGCGCGAGCGCCCGCTAAATCATTAGCGCGACCGGTTGAGATTGTCGCGCAGTAAATCGAGCCCGTTCTTCAGCGTCAGCAGAGTCTCTTCGTCGCAGGCCGTTGCGCACTGAATTTCATCAGGAATCGCGCTGGCGCGCTGTTGCAGCTCCCGGCCCTGCTCCGTTAGCGTGACCACCACCTGACGCTCATCCTGGCGCGAACGCTGTCGATTAATTAATCCTGCGCTTTCCAGCCGCTTCAGCAGCGGCGTCAACGTGGCGGAATCGAGAAACAGCTGCTCGCCGATTTCAGAGACGGTGAGATCGTCCTGCGCCCACAGCACCAGCATCACCAGATATTGCGGATAGGTGAGTTCGAGCTGCGACAGCAGTTGCCGATAGACTTTATTCATCGCCAGGTGGGCGGAATAGAGCGAGAAGCAGAGCTGTTGATTCACCAACAGTGGCGCAGCCTTCGCTTTTTTGTCATTTTGGTTACTGTTCATGGCAGTCAATATAAATAGTGCGCTAGATAATTGCAAGCAACTTTTTACCACGAGGGCTTTTGCATGCTGGAATCTCTGGAAGAGCAGGCGCGCCGCTACGCGACACACGCTCATGCTGAAGCCGGTCAATGGCGCAAATATACTGACGAGCCCTACATCGTTCATCCCGCCGCCGTAGTCGAGCTGGTGCGCAGCGTCAGCGCAGACGACGACCTGCTGGCGGCCGCCTGGCTGCACGATACGGTAGAGGATACTGACACCACCCTGGCCGACATTGAATCGCATTTCGGCCCCCGCGTCGCGCAGCTGGTGGGGATGCTGACCGACAGCGCTCAGCCGCAGGCGAAAAACCGCGCCGCGCGAAAGCTGGCGCACTTTCGCCATACCGCTGAGGCCTCGCCCGAGGCGCAAACCGTCAAGCTGGCCGATATTATCGATAATACGCGCGCCATCGTGCAGTTTGACCCTCACTTCGCCCGCATCTATCTGGTGGAGAAACGCATTCAGATCCAGCTGCTGAAGCAGGGAGATGCCCAGCTATGGCGGCAGGCCAGCGCTATTATCGAACAGGGGATCGCGCAGCTCGGCCAGCCGCCCTATAGCGTGCCGGAAAGCTGGTTCGTGAAACAGGCGGCGAAATATGGCGGACTGAGCTAAAAAAAACCCGCCGCTGGCGGGTTCTCTTTATTTTTCTTTTTAGTCCAGTAACTGCCGTCCGAGATAGGGATTGGCATGCAGCAATTTCATCAGTTTCTGTGCCGTCGCGGAAGGACGTGTACGGCGCGCTTCCCAGCTTTTTACTGAGGAGACGCTGACGCCCATCACTTTGGCAAATTCATCTACTTTCATACCGGTTAATTCACGCAGGCGCTGCGGCTCTGGCATGGCGGGCTGAAGCTGAATTTCAGTTGTGGCAGGTGTTGCATCACGTGTCAGTACAATCTGCTCAAGGCTGCTGAGCAATTCAAAAACGGGATCTTTTACTTCCATAGAGAACTCCTTAAAACTCACTATGAATCACGTGAAAGTAGAGGTAAAAACCAAATGGTTCACACACCGATCTTTGCAGGCTGTATCCCGCAAGGGTTTATGGTTATCGTTAGTGAAACCCCTACGGGACACAGCCTGATGCCCACTGTCTGGTAAGTTTGTCAGAGCAATGCGCCATCTTGCCGGGATTCTAAGTATGGATAGAGACCTGACGATTTGCTGCGTGAATATCGATTATTTTTTTAGCTAAAGCTGTCCTTTTTGCTATAAGCAAAACAAGCCCTTGATCACAAAAGGCAAACCCGCCGCGCTGCGCTTAAAAAAAGCGCAAAAATTGCAAAAAATGCGCACCGTTTACACTGTTACTGTAACGCTTTCTGTCTAATAATCAGGCAAAAATCGCGCCAGGATGCAAAGCCTGTGATTTTTTCTTGTTTCACCTCTCCCCCGGCCTGCGACAGGATAGACATTGCACCACCTCGGCGCATCGTTATGGCGCAGCTGCACTCAGCTAAGGAACGGGAAATGCATTCTGAGTTCGATTTTCACGCCAGCTACGCCTCGCATCGCGTGCCGGTGATGGGCCGCAACGCGGTAGCCACTTCTCAGCCGCTGGCGTCGCAGGCGGGTTTGCGTATGCTGCTGCAGGGCGGCAACGCGGTGGACGCGGCGATCGCCACCGCCATGGCGCTGACGGTGCTGGAGCCGACCGGCAACGGCATCGGCAGCGACGCCTTCGCCATCATCTGGGACGGCAGCCAGCTGCACGGCCTGAACGCATCGGGCCGCGCGCCAGCTGCCTGGCATCCGCAGCGCTTCGTTGGCCGCAGCCGCATGCCGGAAATGGGCTGGGAAGCAGTCACCGTGCCGGGCGCGGTATCGGCCTGGACGGCGCTGGCGCAACGTTTCGGCACGCTGCCGCTGACCACGCTGGCGCAGCCCGCCATCGATTACGCGCGCAGCGGCTTTCCGGTTTCGCCGTTAATTGCCGAACTCTGGCAGCGCGGCTTCGACAAGCTCCAGCATCAGCCCGGCTTTCGCGAATGCTTCGCGCCCGATGGCCGCCCGCCGCGCGTCGGCGAAATTTTCCGCAATCCGGCGCAGGCTGACACGCTGCGAAAGATCGCGGAAAGCAACGGAGAGAGTTTTTATCGCGGCGAGCTGGCGGAAAAAATGGTCGCTTTCGCCCATCGGCACAACGCCGTGCTGACGCTGGAAGACCTCGACAGGCATCGCGCCGACTGGGTCACCGTGCTGTCGCAGCCGTTTGCCGGCGGGTCAGTGCAGGAGCTGCCGCCTAACGGCCAGGGGATTGCCACGCTGATCGCGCTGGGCATTCTCGAGCAGCTCGATATCGGCCGCCACGCGCCCGACTCCGTTCCCTGGCTGCACCTCTCTATTGAGGCGATGAAGCTGGCGCTGGCGGATCTGGCGCGTTACGTCAGCGATGAAGATCATCTCGAGTTTCCGGCGCAGCGGCTGCTGAGCGAAGACTATCTGCGTCAGCGCGCGGCGCTGATCAATCCTGAACGCGCGGGCGACTTCGTCTTCGGCGCGCCGCAGCAGAGCGGCACCGTCTATCTCAGCGCCGCCGATGCCAACGGCATGATGGTTTCTTTTATTCAGTCGAACTTTATGGGTTTTGGCTCCGGCGTGGTGGTGCCGGGCACCGGCATCAGTTTGCAGAATCGCGGCGCGGGCTTTTCGCTCGATCCGGCGCATCCCAACGTGGTGGCGGGCGGCAAGCGCCCTTTCCATACCATTATCCCGGCCTTTGCGCTCGATGCGCAGGGCGCGCCGCTTATGTCGTTTGGCGTCATGGGCGGGCCAATGCAGGCGCAGGGCCATCTGCAGCTGGCGCTGCGCATTATGCTGCACAGGCAAAATCCGCAGGCGGCGATCGACGCGCCACGCTGGCGCGTGGAGCAGGGTCGTCACGTGGTGTTCGAAGCCTCGCTTGAGCGCAATACGCTCGCAGCGCTGCGGCGGCTGGGACATCAGGTGACGCTGGAGGATCCGCTGCAGGGCTATAACTTCGGCGGCGCGCAGGCGATCGTCCGCGACCCGCAGGGGTTCTATATCGCGGCGACAGAGAGCAGAAAGGACGGTCAGGCGGTGGTATTTTAGCGACAGTCGGGGCAGCGTAGCGCTGTCCGGCAAGGCATCTCAGGCGGCCAGAACCGGCCGTACGCCCAGCGTATGGCAAATAGCGTAGCTCATCTCCGCACGGTTCAGCGTATAAAAGTGGAAATCCTTCACGCCTTCACGCGACAGGATTTTCACCATATCCATGGCGATATTCGCGCCGACCATTTTGCGCGTTTCCGCATCGTCGTCCAGCCCCTCGAACATGGCATTCATCCAGCCCGGCACGCGCACGTTGGTCATAGTGGCGAAGCGCGTCAGCTGTTTAAAGTTCGAAACCGGCAGAATGCCCGGCACGATCTCGACGTCAATACCGGTGGCGACGCAGCGGTCGCGAAAGCGCAGATAGCTCTCAACGTCGAAAAAGAACTGGGTGATCGCCCGACTGGCGCCCGCATCGATTTTGCGTTTCAGGTTGATAAGATCGGCCTGCGCGCTTTTCGCTTCGGGATGCACTTCCGGATAGGCGGCCACCGAGATATCAAAGTCACCTACCTCTTTCAGCAGCGACACCAGATCGCAGGCGTACATATCGGGTTTACCGCCGTTGGTCGGCAGATCGCCGCGCAGCGCCACGATATGGCGAATGCCGTTGTTCCAGTAATCTTGCGCAATGGCGCGCAATTCATCGCGTGAGGCGTCGATACAGGTCAGGTGCGGCGCGGCTTCGAGGCCGGTGCGATCTTTGATGCCTTTGATAATGCTGTGGGTGCGGTCGCGCTCGCCGGAGTTGGCGCCGTAGGTCACGGAAACAAATTTCGGCTTCAGGCTGCTCAGACGATCGATGGATTGCCACAGGGTCTCTTCCATTTCGCTGGTGCGCGGCGGAAAAAACTCGAATGAGACATTAATTTGCCCGTTCAGCTCTGCCAGGCTTTGGTTCAGCGCTTCACGCTGGTTGGCATGAAAGAAACTCATCCTGCTTACCTCATCAAAAACGTCGGTTAATTTGCGACCTTTGAACATCCATACGTTTAGACGTCCAGATGCACAAAATGACCCAATCGCAGAGAGCCGTCAACTGAAAAGTGATAAAGCGGCGTGACAAATATTCAAACAGAGTGAGGGAAATTCATGCGGGTCGAAAAGAGGCGCTGGGCGCCTGCCATGAAGACAGGCGCCCAACGGATTACAGCAGTTGAGCAAGTCGATGAATATCGGACTGAATGGCGCCAGCGGTGACGTCGCGCCCTGCGCCCGGGCCGCGGATAACCAGCGGATTGTCGCGATACCAGCGGCTTTCAATCGCGAAGACGTTATCGCACGGCAGCAGCGACGCCAGCGGATGCTCCGGCCGCACCGCTTCAACGCCGACGCGCGCTTTGCCGCTGGCGTCAAAACGCGCCACGTAGCGCAGCACCAGCCCCATCTCCTGTGCCGCTTCCAGGCGCTGCAGCATCTGTGCGTTTAGCGCCTCGCCATGCTCGAAGAAATCGTCGATAGAGCCCGCCTCGCAGCCGGCCGGCACCAGCGACTCGACGCGCACCTGATCAGGCTCGATGTTGTAGCCCGCCTCGCGCGCGAGGATCACCAGCTTGCGCTTCACGTCCTGACCCGACAGGTCGACGCGCGGATCCGGTTCGGTCAGGCCCTGCTGCCACGCCTGGTCCACCAGCTCGGTAAAGGGCACCGTGCCGTCGAACTGCAGGAATAGCCAGGAGAGCGTGCCGGAGAAGATGCCGCTAATGGCTAAAATCGAGTCGCCGCTGTCGCGCAAATCGCGCACCGTGTGGTTAATCGGCAAACCGGCGCCGACCGTGGCGTTATAGAGCCAGTGTCGGCCGGTTTTGGTAAAGGCGTCGCGAATCTGCCGCCAGGTCTGGATGTCGGACGCCCCGGCGACTTTATTCGCGCTGATGACGTGAAAGCCATGGCTGGCGAAGTCGAGATACTGCTGCGCCAGCGGCGTGCTGGCGGTCACGTCGAGCACCACCAGATCGTCGAACGGATGCGCGCGCATCCACAGAAACAGCGACTCTTCGTCGCGCGCCTCCGCCTCGTCATCAAAGAAGGCGAGCGCGCGGCTGGCGTCCAGCCCCTCATAGCTCAGCAGGCTGCGTCGGCTGTCCGCCACGCCCGCCAGCACATACTCAAAGCCGGTACGCGCCGACAGCGCTTCCTGCTCGCGCGCGAACAGCTCCAGCCAGCGCGAACCGATATTGCCTTTGCCGAACAGCATCAGGCCGATGCGCTTTTCCGCGCGAAACAGCGACTGATGCAGACCCTGAACCAGCGACTGGGTCGGCCCGACGCGCAGCACCGCCACCAGGCTGATGTGATCCTCCGACTGCCAGACGAACTCGACCGGCTGATCCTGGATCTCCTGCCAGAAACGGTGGCTGTGCAGCGGATTGCGCGTGACCCCCGCGCCGACCAGCGCCACCAGCGCCAGCCCTTCGCGCAGCTGCAGATGCGCGGGCAGACCCGCATCCTGCAGCAGCTGAAACACGCTATTGACGACCTCGGCGGTATAGCAGAGCTGCAGCAGCTGCCGATCGGGATGCACGCCGGTCGCCAGCGGACGCAGCTGCGCGCGCTTGAGGTAAAGCTCCACCTCTTTATGCAGCGCCGCGAAATCGTGACGATCCGGCACCTGAACTTCTATCAGGCAGACGTCATCATGGCTGGTGACGATGCGCGCGCCGGTACCGGACGCCAGCACGCGCTCGATGCGCGTCGAGCCCTGCTCCGGCTGATAGCTACAGCGCAGCTGCAGGTCGATATCGCTGCCGGAAACCGGCTGCAGCGTGCGCGTATGCAGCACCGGCGCGGCGAGGCGCGCCAGCTCGCTGGCTTCGTCGAGGCGCAGCAGCGGCAGCAGACAGGCGTCGGAAACTTTGCGCGGATCGGCGCTGTAGACCCCGGCAACGTCGCTCCAGATGGTGACGCGGCCGACGCCCGCCAGCGCGCCGATCTGCGTGGCGGAGTAGTCGGAACCGTTGCGCCCCAGCAGCACGGTTTCACCCGCGTCGTTGCGGCTAATAAAGCCGGTCACGACGATACGCTGGTGTGGATGCTGCGCCAGCAGCGTTTGCAGCAGCGGCCAGGATTTGCCCTCGTCGACCTGCGGCTGCGCGGCGCGCTCTGCCCGCAGGAAGTCGCGCGCGTCGAGCCAGCAGGCGTCTATCTCGCGCTGGCTCAGCACCGCCGCCATCAGCCGCGCCGACCATATTTCGCCGTGGCCGACCACTTCGGCGTAGACCGCGTCGCTGATTGCGCCGTCAAGCAGCGCGGCGAGCTTTTCCAGATCGCGAATAAAGTTCGCCGTAAGCGGCTCGGCATATTCAGCCGGCAGCAGCCCAGCAATCAGCTCGCTGTGATAACGCCGTAAAGCCTGTTGCACCTGGTGCGCGGCCAGGCGATCGCTCTGGCTCAGCTTCAGCCAGCTAATCAGCTGGTTAGTGGTCGAACCCGCCGCCGATACCACCATCAAATCGCCTGGCTGGCTGTAATCCGCCATGATGCTGGCGACGCGCTGATAACAGCGCGCATCGGCCAGGCTGCTGCCGCCAAATTTGTGCAACTGCTTACTATTCGGCGTTGCCGCGCCGGCTGTAATCGTCATTTTTAACCCTCGGATGCCGTCCGGAACGCATTATCCAGATCGGCGATTAAATCTTCATGATCCTCAATCCCCACCGAGACGCGCAGCAGCGTCTCGGAAATGCCCGCCGCCGCGCGCGCTTCCGCCGACATGCCGGCATGGGTCATGGTTGCGGTATGGGAAATCAGGCTTTCTACGCCGCCGAGCGATTCCGCCAGCGTAAACAGCTGTAGCGCCTTGAGAAAACGACGCAGCAGCGCTTCGTCGCCGTCTAGCTCGAAACTCAGCATCGCGCCGAAGCCGCGCTGTTGACGCGCCGCAAACTGGTGTCCGGCGTTTTCCGGCAGCGAAGGATGATACAGCTTTTTCACCAGCGGCTGCTGTTGCAGATAGCTCACAATCGCCAGCGCGTTGCGCTGCGCCGCCGCCATACGCGGCGCCAGCGTGCGCAGACCGCGCAGCAGCAGGTAGCTGTCGAAAGCCGCGCCGGTCACGCCGATATTATTCGCCCACCACGCCAGCTCTGTTACCTGCGCCGGATCTTTGGCAATCACCGCGCCCGCTACCACGTCGGAGTGGCCATTGAGATATTTCGTGCAGGAGTGGATCACCAGGTCCGCGCCCAGCGCCAGCGGATTTTGCAGCGCCGGACTCAGAAATGTATTGTCGACCACGCTAACGGCGCCTGCGCCGCGCGCCGCCTCGCAGATGGCGGCGATATCCACCACGCGCAGCAGCGGGTTGCTCGGGCTTTCTACCAGCACCAGCTTCGGTTTTTCCGCCAGCGCCGCATCCAGCGCCGCGCGGTCGCCCTGATCGACGAATTTCACGCGGTAAGCGCCGCGCTTCGCCATACTGTCGAACAGGCGGTAGCTGCCGCCATAGCAGTCGTGCGGGGCGATAAGCAGATCCCCCGGCTTCAGGAACA
>Ga0153961_1000127_pt1 | contig 29293 bp, 29 predicted proteins | sample TSFL045MetaG_FD_104748 | JGI IMG/M metagenome (GOLD analysis project Ga0153961, IMG submission 104748) | Attine ant fungus gardens microbial communities from Florida, USA - TSFL045 MetaG | ecosystem: Host-associated > Fungi > Mycelium > Unclassified | place: USA: Florida, Withalacochee...
CGTAAACATCAGATTTTGACGCTACATTCACTCTTATATTCAGATGAATGTTAAATGTAGCCGTTCATATTTATCGATGCATTAAGAAAGAGGACGTGTTAAATAAAACCTGTCGTAATAATTAAAATGACGTGCTCTGTCTGCTGGATCGGATCTCAATAAGAAGCATCCAATGAAACGGTTTTTTGAGCGTCAGAATATCTGATAATGACGTCAGCCAGCGAACCAGATTGCTTCGACTGGCTGACGTTTTCCCTGGTGCTGCTTTTTTTAGCTAACCGATCTCATGGCCAGTTTTTTCGTAGCTACGAAACGCACTATAAATGCTCCCATTTCATTTCAAAACTGTACTAAGGTCGCATCCCTGGCTGTACTTTGGTACAGGGCGCTACACAATATGGACATCTTAATCAAGGAGAAAATATGTTCTCTTATTTAGCGGATAATCCATCAACCCTGAAAACTCTCCAGGATTATATAGACAGGAGAATGGGTTTGCCCGAAGTGCAGCAATATGCTTATCTGGTAGTTAGTAAAAGTAATCCTCTAAAAACGCTACTTATTTCCAACTATCCTGATGAATGGATTAAGATTTATCAGGAAAATCACCTCCAGTTTATCGATCCCGTCGTTCTAAAAGCGTTTAAACAATCCTCACCTTTTGCCTGGGGCGAGAACATCGCTTTCCTCACCGACAGAATATTCACGCTGTCGCGCCGCTATAATATTCTTAATGGTTTCACCTTTGTGCTGCACGATCACCACAATAATCTGGCGCTGCTTTCGGTCATCTCCCAAAGCAACGACGCTTATGCGGCCGAATCACCCCTCTGGCGCGAAAGAGAGCTTATACAGATGCAGCTAATTGAATTTAATGCGCAAATGTACAGGCTGATTGAGATGGCGGCTGTAGGGATCCAGGCTATGCGTCCAGCCGCAATCAAAGCGATATTTACGCAGCGCGAAAATGAGGTGCTTTACTGGGCGAGCATGGGAAAAAACTATCCGGAGATTGCCACTATCCTTGTTATTTCCGTCAGTACGGTAAAATTCCACATGGGCAAGATCGCCAATAAACTTCAGGTAGCCAACGCGCGCCAGGCCATCAGGCGCTGCGCTGAACCTTATTAGCTCCCCAGCTATGGTGGAAAGTTAGCCTGGGAGGCTGGCGCGGCCTGAGCCAATTCGCCTGCACGCAAAGCTTAACCTCGGATCTGGTCTACACTCCCCTATTGTCTTGTTGTAAAAGCTAAGGGAGAAAAGCATGTCCAGGAAAGCACTTATCGCCGGGATCAGCGGCGTGATCGGCACCGCGACGGCGGAGCGTCTGCTGGCGGATGGCTGGGAAGTTTACGGGCTGTCGCGAGGTCGCACGCCGGTGCCGCAGGGCTGCCATGCCCTCACCGCCGATTTGACCTCGCAGGAGTCGGTGAAAGAAGCGCTGAAAGACCTCCAGCCAGACGCGCTGTTCTTTAGCGTCTGGGCGCGGCAGGAAACGGAAAAAGAGAATATTCGCGTGAACGGCGGAATGGTGCGCAACGTGATAGAGGCGCTGGGCGATCGTCTCAACGGCAGCCATGTTGCGCTGGTAACCGGCCTTAAACACTATCTTGGCCCGTTTGACGCCTATGGCAAAGGCGCGGTGCCGATGACGCCGTTTCGTGAAGAACAGGGACGCCAGCCGGTCGATAACTTCTATTACGCGCAGGAAGATGAATTATTCGCCGGCGCGGAGAAATATGGCTATCGCTGGAGCGTGCATCGTCCGCACACCGTGATCGGTTTTGCGCTGGGCAACGCGATGAATATGGGACAGACGCTGGCGGTTTACGCCTCGCTGTGCAAATTCCATAATCTGCCGTTTATCTTCCCTGGCTCAGCCGCTCAATGGCATGGCGTAACCGATATGAGCAGCGCCACGCTGGTGGCAGAGCAGCTGGAATGGGCGACCAGCGCGCCTGGCGCGCAGAACGAAGATTTCAACACCGTAAACGGCGACGTATTCCGCTGGAAATGGATGTGGGGCGAGATTGCCAGCTACTTTGGCATTGAGGCGCAGCCGATGCCGGATGAAATTCAGCCGCTGGAACAGCGTATGACGGACGCCGAGGCGCAGTGGAAAGCGATTGCGCAGCACCACCAGCTGCGCGAGGCGGATATCAATCGCCTGGTCTCCTGGTGGCACACCGATGCCGATCTGGGCCGCCCGATGGAGGTATTTACCGATATGAGCAAGAGCCGCAAGGCGGGCTTTACCGGCTATCACAGCACGCGCGACGATCTTTTCGCGCTGTTTGACCGCCTGAAGCAGGAAAAGCTCATCCCGGCATAAAAAAAGTCCCGCCCGCGGGCGGGACCGTTAGCCTTACTCTTCGTCCTGCGCCACGCGCACAACGGTTTTACCGAAGTTTTTACCCTCCAGCATATCAAAAAACGCCGCTGGCGCATTCTGCAACCCGTCGATAATGTGCTCGCGATAGCGAATTTCTCCCTGCTCTACCCAGGGTTCCATCGCCTCAAGGAACTCGCCGTAGCGATGGCCGTAATCGTCGAAAATGATAAAACCCTGCACGCGCAGGCGTTTCTTCAGAATATCGCCCATCAGCAGCGACAGGCGATCCGGACCGTCTGGCAGATCGGTCGCGCTATAGCCGGAGACCAGCCCGCACACCGGAATACGCGCTTTGGTATTCAGCAGCGGCAGCACCGCATCGAACACCTTGCCGCCGACGTTCTCATAGTAAATGTCGATACCGTCCGGGCAGGCCTGCTCAAGCTGGGCCGCCAGGTCATCCTGATGGTGATCCAGACAGAGATCGAATCCCAGCACCTCGACCGCGTGACGGCACTTCTCTTCGCCGCCGGCAATACCGATGACGCGACAGCCTTTCTTCTTGCCGATCTGGCCCACGGTCGCGCCTACCGGACCGGTCGCCGCCGCCACCACCAGCGTTTCGCCAGGCTGCGGCTGGCCGATATCCAGCAGGCCCATATAGGCGGTAAAGCCCGGCATGCCCAACACGCCCAGCGCCCAGGAAGGGTTCGCGAGATCGTTACCCAGCTTTCTCACCGCAGACGCGGGAGCGACCGAATAGGCCTGCCAGCCGCCGCTCGACAGCACCCAGTCGCCTGGCTGGAAATCGCCATGGCGCGACTCCACGACGCGGCTCACCGTGCCGCCGACCATAACCTCGCCCAGCTTTACCGGTTCGGCATAGGATTTTGCATCGCTCATTCGGCCGCGCATATAGGGATCGAGCGACAGATAGATGGTGCGCAGTAGCAGATCGCCCTCTTCCAGCGCGGGCAGCGGAATTTCGCCGAATTCAAAGTTCTCCTGAACCGGTTTCCCGTGCGGGCGCGAGGCCAGCTTCCAGCCGTGATTTTGCGGTTTCGCCATCATTTCCTCCGTTGGTTAAAGCTTTAATGCTCCCATTGAGGCTAACAGAGGACAGGAATCTTGCCTGGCAGGAATGGCTTTCCTTTGTCACGAAAATAAACCGACCATGGCTTGAATCCGCTAATTTGTTGATTTTTATCAACTGTCTCTGATCGGGAATGTGACGAAACCGACAGAATCGTAGAGCGGTTAAGCGGGAAGGTAATGGGAATTTTGTTAAGCAAGGATGTGAAAATGACACAGCGTATGATTTTGAATGAGACCGCTTTTTTTGGCGCAGGCGCGATTCGCAACCTGCCGGACGAGGTCAGGCGGCGCGGCCTGACGAAGGCGCTGATCGTGACCGATAAAGCGCTGGTCGCCGCTGGCGCCGTGAAGCGCGTTACCGATCTGATGGACGCTAATCAGCTTCACTGGGCGCTCTACGACGAGGTGGTGCCGAACCCCACGATCGCCGTGGTGCAGCGCGGCGTCGAGGTATTTAAGCGCGCTGAGGCGGACTATCTTATCGCCATCGGCGGCGGCTCCCCCCAGGATACCAGCAAAGCGATCGGCATTATCATTAATAACCCTGAGTTTGAGGACGTGCGTAGCCTGGAAGGCTTTGCGCCCACGCGGAATCCCTGCGTCACGCTGATCGCGATACCCACCACGGCGGGCACCGCAGCGGAAGTCACTATCAACTACGTGATAACTGATGAAGAAAAACGCCGTAAATTCGTCTGCATCGATCCGCATGATATTCCCAAAGTGGCGATCATCGATGCGGAGATGATGGCCAGCATGCCGCCCGCGCTAAAAGCGGCAACCGGCATCGACGCGCTGACGCACGCCATTGAAGGCTACATTACGCGCGGCGCATGGAAGCTGACCGATATGCTGCATCTCAACGCCATTGAAATTATCAGCCAGTCTCTGCGCGATTCGGTAAAAGGCGAGATGCAGGCGGTCGAGCAGATGGCGCTGGGGCAGTATGTCGCGGGTATGGGCTTTTCCAACGTCGGACTGGGCCTGGTGCACGGCATGGCGCACCCGCTGGGCGCCTTTTATAACGTGCCGCACGGCGTCGCCAATGCGATCCTGCTGCCTACGGTGATGGCGTGGAATGCGGACTATACCGGCGAGAAATATCGCGATATCGCGCGCGCGATGGGGGTAAAAGGCGTGGATACCCTGTCGCTGGCGCAGGCGCGTCTGGCGGCCGTCGAGGCGGTTAAGCAGCTCTGCCGCGACGTCGGCATTCCGGCTTCGCTACGCGACGTCGGCCTGAAGCCGGATGACGTGCCCGCGCTGGCTCAGGCAGCACTGGATGACGTCTGCACCGGCGGCAATCCCCGCGAAGCCACGCTGGAAGATATCAAAGCGCTCTATCTGCAAAGCTAAGCCTCTGTGCCGCCTTTCGAGGCGGCATTCTCCTCTCTTTTTCCTGCTTCCGGCGTATCTCACAGTAATCGGCGAAATAACAGGCTTCAATTGTTAGTTTAGTGACCTGTTTGGCCGGTGTTTATCCAGAGACTACAAGCGGAGCCGCGCGACTGCTATCCTAGCCGCCTTGGCATGATGATTGACGAGGGGAAACCATGAAACGTATCGCCATTGAGATGGATGAAGTCCTTATCGACTTGAACCACAAATTTAGTCCTGACGCCGCCTCCCCAGAGGCTCAACCAGGTTCGCTAGACTCAGCACAGCCTCAACAGTCGCGCCCGGCGCTGTTTCAGGAAATTGAAGAACTGATCGGCGAGGAGAGTTTTTACGCCGGACTGCCGGCGTTAACCGATGCGCAGCGCGTTATCGAGCGCCTGTCGCAGGAGTATGAAATCTTTATCACTACCGCAGCGGTAGAATTTCCGCGCTCGCTGACCGCCAAACTCGAATGGCTAAAAGCGAATTTTCCGTTCATCAGCCCGATGAATATCATTTGCTGCAGCAGCAAAGGCATCCTCAACGCGGACTATTTGATTGACGCCAATCCGCAGAACTTCGTGCAGTTCAGTGGCGAAGGCGTATTATTCAGCACCGCGCAGAATCAGCAGGAAACCGGCTATACGCGCGTTGACAGCTGGCGCGATATTGAACAGCGCTTTCTCTGAACAACGCTGACTTCGCCACGCGCGTTAGTGCGTGCAGCCCCCGCGCCTGAAGGATCCGGCGCGTTTTCTTTGGCAAATTTCAGCCTGAAATCGCCTGTATTGGGTTATCTGCCGAGACAAAATCAATTTCTTTAAAACCGCTACGGCTTTTTACTTGATCTGGATCACGATTTTCCGCATAGTGCGCAACAAAACCACTATAACGATGCGGAGTATTGATGAGCCTCTATCAACATATGCTGGTGTTCTATGCGGTAATGGCCTCAATTGCCACGCTAATCACCTTCTTTATCGCAAAGGATAAGCTGTCGATTCGCGCGTTAAGCGCCTTTCTGGTCGGCGCGACCTGGCCGATGAGCTTTCCCGTCGCCCTGATGTTCGCCCTGTTCTGATCCTGCAGCCGCCTGGCGGCTTCATACTGATTTTTCGACCTTTTCCTGTCGCCAGCTACACTTATCAGTACGCCTCTGGTCAGGCTACTGACCAATGACGTTTGTTTGCTTACTTCATCTCATCACAAGGAGCGGATATGCGTTTTATTGCCTTTGCCCTGTTTATTACACTGCTAAGCGCCTGTCGTTCGGGCCCCATGGCGCCTGAAAAACCGGTGCCCTCCGCTGAAACACGACAGCAAACCTGCCAGCCTGGCACCACCGCCAGCCAGAACGACTGCGGCCATTTTCCTGAACCAGAATTTCATTAAGCAGGAAGAGTGGAGCTGAACCTGTCCGGGCGCATTGATCAAAAAAGGAAGAGATCGCGTCAGTCAGCGAAGCGACTGACGCGAGAGGTGGTTACGAGCGGGGTTTATCCGATTTAATCTGATTCGCTTCGCCCAGCGTTGAGCCAAGCTCAGCGCCCGTGGTTGGATTCAGACCAGGATCGGATGCGGTACGGCTGGCCATATTCGCCAGGTCAGTCGCCTGATCGGATGGCAGCGTCACTGATGCGCTGCCATCGCCACCGTCAACTGCCGGTGCCGGATCGGCTACGAACTCAAAGTTCTCGTCAGAGTTCCAGCTTCCGCGCATATCGCCTTCGCCCGCCGACATGTTGTAGTAGACGTTGGCATACTGTTCGATCGGCGGCAATTTACCCGGCGGGAAATTATTGCGAATCGAATAGAGCGCTTTTTCAAAAGAGATCTGGTGCGCAACTTCACGCGTCATCAAAAAGCCCAGCGCATCTTTCACGCCGACATCGTCGGTCATGTTGATCAGACGCTCATACAGGATTTTAGCCCGTGCCTCAGCGGCGATATTCGAGCGCAGATCGGCCGTTACTTCACCGATGGTATCGACGTAAGCCGCAGTCCATGGCACGCCGGCAGAGTTAGTCAGCGGCGGCCCGCCGCCGTAAAGCAGCGAGGTCAAATGGCTGTCATTACCGGCACCGGTGATGTTGCGATAAATCTCGCCCTCTTCCTCAGTCCCTTCAGCCAGCTGACCCTTCGCCCCTTTGTTGAGCATGCCCACCAGCGAGCCGATGATTTCAAGGTGGCTCAGCTCTTCCGTCGCGATATCCATCAGCATATCCTTGCGGCCGGGATCGTCATCGCCTAACCCCTGGGTAAAGTAGCGACAAGCCGCAGCGAGTTCGCCCTGCGGACCGCCAAACTGCTCAAGCAGCAGATTAGCCAGTCCAGGATTGGGCTTTTCAACACGGACGGTGTACTGCAATTTCTTAACGTGTCTGAACATTGCTCATTCCTTTCCAGTTAGATGATCGGCCTTATGTGAACAAGGCCAGGCCGTAGCGTGTTATTTTTTTGCTTCAACGCCTTCAGCTGCATCACGCGTCATGAACTGCTGGGTCACATCCGGCAGGTGCTTCAGGCACCAGTCCGCCATTGCGATCTCTTGTTCACGAATTTGTTCAAAGATACGCACGCCTTCGTGGTCGCCTACCAGCTGCGCCGCAGCAATGAGCGTGGTGTAGTTGGCAATCTCAAACTGCTCAAAGACATAGCCGCTGATAGCGCCTTTTACTACCTCATCGTCGGCCAGCATGCCGCCCATTGCCTGCCCCATCGCAGAGAGTTTGCCTAACGCATCTTTGAAGGCGGAATGCGACGTGTCATGACGATCGATAACCGACTGTAATAAAGTCTGCTGCTGGCGCGTTTCGCCAATATGCTGCTGAATACGCGCTTTTAAATCAGGATAGTGCTCAAGACGGGACGCCATTTTTTCCAGCATGCTTTCTGCCTGCTTTTCCATGGCATGCGCGTCTTTTAGCCAGGCGAGATAATTTTCTTCATGTGACATGTTGCACCTCTTTAAAATGTGAGCACTGAAACGGCAGATTTCATTACGTTAAATAATTAACTTGCTTTCTCAGCGAGGACATTTAATTTTTCATCCGTAGCTTTTTCTTCCTGCAGCGTCTCAGCCAGTAATTTTGCCGCCTCGTCAAAGCCCAGTTTTTTTGCCATCGCCGTCAGCGTACCGTAGGTAGCAATTTCATAATGTTCGACTTTCTGGGCAGCGCCAATTAAGCCCGCGTCACGAACCGGGCCAGCCTCGACAGAGTCGATAATTTCCTGAGCCTCTTCCACAAGGCCTTCCAGCGCGTGACATTTCATACGGCGAATGCGCAGTTCTTCTGTCTTTTCAACAATTTGATCTAGTCGTTCTATTTGTCCGCGCGTCTCTTCAAGGTGGGCTTCAAACGCCTCTTTTAGCGATGCGTCGGTTGCGGCGCGCGCCATTTTCGGCAGCGCACGCGTAATCTGTTTTTCTGCGCTGTAGACATCAGAAAGGTCATGAATAAAGAGATCCACCAGTGTTTTAATCGCCATTACAGGTTCCTCTTATCAATTCAGGTGATTGCTTTCCTGGCCAGGACGCTACAGAAATTAATAGTAGTTGCTAAGTACAAATGCGCAAATTTAATAAAAACGAAGCGCGAGCAAAAAAAAGGTTAGAAATTATGGAATAATCTTATTCTGACACCAGTCGCCGCTTCACTTAAATAAACAATGTCAATCCGTTGCTATTTAAATATATCTCTTCTTATCGGCTCGCTTATTTACGTCCCGCCGATGGTGATAGTGGCAAATAACCCACCGCATTTGTTACCGTTCAACATCTTATCGCGCAGCATGAGAGAGATGTATTAGCTGCACACTGGCTTTACAGCGACGGCATCCCTCATTAAAGTAGCGCGCAGACACCAGACATCCTTTCTGGTGCGTAAGCGTTAACGTCAACCAACGCACCACAGCGGCTTTGCCGCCCTTTGTGATGCGATTCTTATGACACGTCGACAGGCCTCTGTTCTTCACGCTTCTCGCTTTACCCACTCTGGTTTTTTCCTGCTGGCGTTACTGCTGACCGCCGCGAATCTGCGCGCGCCAATCACCGCCGTTGGCCCGGTACTGGAAAACATACGTCACGCTTTCGGCCTGAGCGCTGCCGCCGCGGGCTTGGTTAATTTTATTCCGCTGATAATGTTTGCCGCGCTGGCGCCGGTTGCCGCCCTGCTGGGCAATCGCTTTGGGCTGGAGCGCAGCCTGTGGATGGCTCTGCTGCTGATCGCGTCAGGCTCAATGGTTCGCTGGCTGCCTTTTGAGGCGGCGCTGTGGCTTGGCACCGTGCTGCTCAGCGGCGGAATTGCCGCCGCTAACGTGCTGCTGCCGCCGCTGATTAAACGCGACTTTACGCAGCATAGCGCGAAATATATCGGGCTTTATGCCGCGACGATGTCGCTGACAGCCAGTCTGGCGTCGGGGATCGCCGTGCCGCTCGCCGCGCTTTCCGATGCGGACTGGCGGCTGTCGCTCGGCGTCTGGGCGCTGCCGTGCATCATAGCGCTGCTTGCCTGGCTACCGCTGCTGCCGCCGCGCACAGCAGGGCCATCAGGCGCACCGCGCACCGCTGTTGCTGGGGGCGTTTCGCCTTGGCGTACGATCGTTGGCTGGCAGGTTTCGCTGTTTATGGCGCTGCAGTCGCTGGCGTTTTACACCCTGATCGACTGGTTTACCCCCTACGCTCAGAGCAAGGGTTACAGTCAGGCTGAAGCGGGCTGGCTGCTGTTTCTCTACCAGGCCATCGCGATTTTCGCCAACCTCGGCTGCATGGGGATGCTAAAGCGTCTGCGCGACGCGCGGCTTATCGCTTTCATCGCTTCGTCCGCCATTTTTTGCGGCGTGCTGGGCCTGCTGCTTATGCCGCGGCTGGCGGCACTGTGGCTGATCGCTGCTGGCCTGGGTGCCGGTGCCTCGATGGTGCTTTGCCTGTCGCTGTTTAACCTGCGCGCTCGGAATCATCGTCAGGCGGCGCAGCTTTCCGGTATGGCGCAGTGCGTGGGTTATACGCTGGCGGCGCTGGGCCCGCTATTTTTCGGCATTCTGCACCAGGCAAGCGGCGACTGGACGCTGCCGCTGACGCTGCTGGCGCTGTTGGGCCTGGCGCAAATGCTGCTTGCGCCGCTGGCCGGTAGCGCCAGGCAGATGGAGTGAGCCTTAGCCTTCGCTGTCTGGCGGCAGCGCGTAATGGATTGCCAGCCAAATGGTCGGCTGGTCGTCGCTGGTCCAGTTCACGCGGTGGCGGGTCCGCGCAGGCAGATTGACAAAGTCGCCCGCGCGCAGCACCCGCTCCTGCGCTTCATGCTCAAGCTGTAGGCCCGCCGCGCCCTGTACCACCAGCACCCACTCCCCCTGTGGCTGGCTATACCAGAAGCCGGGCGGGCTCGCCTGCCCGGTAGAGATGATGCGCTCAATGCGCAGATCGGGCCGGCGCAGCAGCGCCTCAAAAGTCTCTTGTTCGCCGCGCTCGGCGGCCTGCGGAAAGGCGTCAAACAGGTTAGTTAACATAGCGGCCTCGCGGTTGCGCTGAAGAGTTCACACATTTTACACGCGCTGCATTGATTCAGCGGCGACTCGCGTTCATGATCCGGCGCCAGACGCTTCAGAAAAGGAGATTCACTCGTGACCGAACTCAGCAACGCGCTACTGGAAGAGATTCTGGAGCAGGTGCGCCCGCTTACCGCGCGCGGCAGCGTCGCCAGCTATATTCCCGCGCTGGCTGAAGCGCCCGCGCACGCCCTCGGCATCGCCGTGGCAACGCCCGATGGTCAGAGCTGGCAGGCGGGCGACGCGCAGGCGCGCTTCTCTATCCAGTCCATCTCTAAAGTGCTGTCGCTCACCGTCGCGCTTACCCGCTATTCCGATGATGAAATCTGGCAGCGCGTCGGCAAAGAGCCGTCCGGCCAGCCGTTTAATTCGCTGGTGCAGCTGGAGCTGGAGCACGGCAAGCCGCGCAATCCTTTTATCAACGCGGGCGCGCTGGTGATCTGCGATATGCTGGAAACGCGCCTGACCGCGCCGCGCCAGCGCATGATGGAGATCGTTCGCCTGCTCAGCGGCCAGCCCGATATTCACTACGATCGCCACGTCGCACGCTCAGAGTATGAGCACTCGGCGCGTAATGCCGCCATTGCCTGGCTGATGAAATCATTTGGTAATTTTCATAACGACGTCAGCAGCGTCATGCAGACCTACTTTCACTACTGCTCGCTCTCCATGAACTGCGTTGAGCTGGCGCACAGCTTTGTCTATCTGGCGAATCAGGGCAAAGCGGCAGATGGTACGCAGATGATTACCCCGCGTCAGGCAAGACAGATTAACGCGCTGATGATCACCAGCGGCATGTATGACGGCGCGGGCGAATTCGCCTGGCGCGTCGGCATGCCGGCAAAGTCGGGCGTCGGCGGCGGCATCATTGCCATCATTCCGAATAAAATGAGCATTGCGGTATGGTCGCCGGGTCTCGACGCCATCGGCAACTCGCTGGCGGGCACTGCGGCGCTGGAGCTGCTCAGCGAGCGTCTCGGCAGCTCGGTTTTCTAGCGCGTGCGCGACGCCAGCCGGGGTGTACAGGCCCAGCGTAAGAATTTTTACAGAATTAGCCCCGCTGAATAGCATAACGCGGTAAAATAGCGCCTGACGTTTACCAGCCAGTGATATTTTGATGACCTTTTTCACCCCGTTGCAACAGCGACTTAGCGCCTGCCTGGCTATCCTGGCGGTGCTGCTGCTGTTCGTCGCGCCCGTGGTGTCAAAGGATCTGATGGCTCGCCACGGCGGCGCAATGGCTGCTCCGATGATGACGATGTCGCACAGCGCCGATGCGATGCCGATGACGCATCATGTGCACGACGCCATGATGGCTTCCGGCCATATGATGGCGGACGATGACGGCATTGCCTGCGGCTACTGCGAACTGCTGATACATGTGCCGCTGATGGTCTGGGCGGCAATTCCCCTTCTCTGGCTGATGATGCTGATATCGCGCGCGCCGCCTGCTCCCCAGCGCGCGGATCCGCCGCCATGCCGACGCGAACGTCGCGTCTACCGGCCTCGCGCCCCGCCTTCCCGCTGCGATTTTAATCAGAATGCCTGCCTTTCCGTCGCGTAAAGCGACGGAAACAGATTCGTATTTAACTGAATAAATTGGATGAGCTATGTCATCACTTCGGGAAACGGTGCCGCCGCGCGGCGCCTTATTCAATTTGCTACGCCGCCTGCACTTTTACATTGGGCTGTTTATCGCTCCCTTTATTTTTATCGCCGCGCTAACGGGCACTTTGTACGTGCTGACGCCGCAGATTGAAAACGTGCTTTACCGCTCCGCACTTACCACAGAGGCGCAGGGAACGGCGCAGCCGCTTTCGGCGCAGGTCGCCGCGGCTCGGCGCTATATCGGCGAGGCGGAGCGAGTCTATGCGGTGCGCCCGGCGCCTGACGCGCACACGACCACGCGCGTACAGTTCAGCCAGCGCGATCTGGGTCCATCAGAGTCGCGCTCCGTATTTATCGATCCCTATACTTTGCAGGTTAAGGGCGACATGACGGTTTACGGCACCAGCGGCGTGCTGCCGCTGCGCATGTGGCTGGATCAGCTGCATCGCGGACTGCTGCTGGGCGATGCCGGTCGACTTTATAGCGAGCTGGCCGCCTCCTGGCTATGGGTTGCTGCACTCGGCGGTCTGGTGCTGTGGTTTGGCACGCGACCACGCAGAAAGATCAAAAAACCTGCGTCGGGCTTCGCCTTTGCCCGTCACTGGCATATTACGCTCGGCCTTGCGCTGTCGGTAGGCCTGGTATTCTTCTCGATTACCGGTCTGACCTGGTCACAGTGGGCGGGCGGCAATATTGATAAGATGCGCAGCGAACTGGGCTGGCTAACGCCGCAGGTGCGCACCGCGCTGAACGCCAGCGCGCCTGCCGCCAGCGCCGATCCCCACGCCGACCATCATACTATGCCGCAGATGGACGGCATGGATATGGGCGGTATGGCGATGCCGGCCAAAGCGGTCAACGCGCCGGACGCCGACTGGGACAGCGTGCTGAACGCCGCGCGCCGCAGCGACATTCACGCCGCGAAACTGGAGCTGCGCCAGCCGAAAGCAGACGGCCAGACCTGGACGGTCAGCGAAATCGATCGCAGCTGGCCAAGTCAGGTTGATGCCGTTTCGGTAAACCCAACCACTTTTGCCATTGTTGACCGCGTGGAGTTCGCGCGCTTTCCGCTGGTGGCGAAGCTGACCCGCTGGGGCGTCGATGCCCATATGGGCGTGCTGTTCGGCTGGCCCAATCAGCTGCTGCTGGCCATATTTGGCTTTGGCCTGTGTGCCACTATTGCGCTCGGCTATCGCATGTGGTGGATCCGTCGCCCGGCGCTGCCCGCGCAGAACCCGGCGCAGACGCTGCTTGCCGCCTGGCTGGCGATGCCGCGCTACGCGCAGGGCGCTTCGCTGATTGTCGTACTGGCTCTGGGCTGGGCGCTGCCGGTAATGGGCGTTAGCCTGTTGGCGTTTATCGCGTTCGATCTGCTGCGCTGGCGCAAGGCGCAGCGCGTCGCCGAGCCGCGGCAGGAAACGCCGCTGGAGCAGCAGTCGCCTCTGGGCATCGTGCGCGGACGCTTTGCTGAAAAGAAGAAAGAGATGCGCTATTTCCTGCGTAGCGTGGCGGTTCTGTGGCTGATTGTCGGCACGGTGATGGGTAAAGCCATTATCAGCGGCGTTATTGAACAGTATCAGATTGCCTTTAGCGACTGGTCGCTAATGATGTATGTCACCCAGGCGCTGATGGTATTCATCTATACCTCGGTCTTCACCGGGCTGATGTCGATTCCGCTGTGGTATTTCTTCCTCGGTGAGAGCGACGAACAGGGCAAGTAAAGGCGCAGTCTGCCCGTCCACAGGGACGGGCAGCTTATTCAAAAAAGTTGAACTCTCTCAGCAAATCCTCCTCCTTCTCATCTTCGCCCATGGGTTTATCATCGTCTTATATGCTCATAACGGGAGAAGATAATGAATATCGTGCGTGCCCATCGCGGCCAGCTGTTTGAATATGGCCCCTTTACCATTCGCCGTCTGCGTCCGGGCGAACGCTTCGGGCCGCTGGCGATTGTCGATATGACGACGCTGAAACTCGGCGCGCGCATTCCGATGCATGAGCATGTAAACGACGACATCCTCAGCTACGTCTGGCGCGGATCGGTGCAGCATACTGACCCACAGGGCGAACGCACCCCGCTGTCGGCAAAACGCGTAATGGTGGTGAATGCGGGTAAAGGTCTGCGGCATGAGGAGTCTGCGCCGCTGATTGAAGCCGAGGTACTGCAGGCCTTTATTCGCCCGGCGCGCGCCGGCGGCGAAGCGAAAACCCAGCTGCTGGAGCGTGCAGACGGCGTCGCCCATAACGCATGGACGTGGCTGGCGGGGCCGGAAGGCAGCGCCGCGCCGTTGACGCTGCGCCAGGCGGTGCATATTTACGACGTGAGGCTGGAGCGCGGCCACACGCTGGCGGTACCGGCGATTCCCGGCTTTGCACCCTGGCTGGCGGTGCTGGACGGCGTGGTAAATCTGGAGGGGCAGCGCCTGCATAAAGGCGATGTGGCTGGCGATACGGAAGCGCTACCGGCCGTGACCGCCGAGCGCGATGCGACGCTGATCTGTTTTCTGGTAGATGCGGAAGCGACCGGCGTGATGAGCGGAACCATCAGCGGCAGTTAATGCAAGGGAAGGTGAAAACCTTCCCTTTTTCTTTATGCGTGGCGACGGACGCGCTGCAGCCGGAGTCGGAACTGGCGCACCTGCTCGCGCGACCAGCAGCGTTCTCTGAACGCGGCCTTCTGCACTGGCTCAGGCAGCGGCACCCCATCCAGCGAGCCGCGATTACAGTAGGCGCGCACTAGCCTGAGCGGAGAGACGCCCAGATAGCGCGCGAATTCAGTCAGCGTCATTAACTCACTTTTCATCTCCATCTCCTTTTGCGAAGGATTCTCCTCATCATCGAATCCTTTCACCGCATGTAATTTGATCTGACGCATTGAACAAGCGATTAAATTTTGAGCTAAGCGTAAAGTTTGCCTTTTTTCTGACTGGCGAAGCGGCAGATTTTCACCCAGGCTTGAGGCTCTTTCCTTTTACGTGCGAGGCTGCGTGAAACCCTATCTCCTGCTACTTATCAGCCTGCTTATTCCCGGCCTGGCCGCCGCGCACGGTGTGGAAACCGGAAAACCGCTACCGCCGGTGTTTATCGCCAACGAAGGCGAACTGGTGATGCAGCATGAGACGCTGAGCTATCAGCGCTGGAGCAGTCAGTCGCTGACAGGCAAAGTTCGTATGGTAATTCACGTCGCCGGACGGCTTTCGGCCAAAGAGCAAAACGCGCCCCTGATTGCCGCCATTCAGCAGGCGAATTTCTCGCGCAGCCGCTTTCAGACCACCACCATCGTCAATACGGACGACGCAATCCCCGGCAGCGCGATTTTCGTCGAGCGCAGCATCAAATCGAGCAAGCGCGAGGCGCCCTGGCAGCACTTCGTTATCGACAGCAGCGGCGTGGCGCAAAATAGCTGGCAGCTAACGCCGCACGGCTCCGCCGTGATGTTGCTGGACGCGCGAGGGCTGGTGCGCTTCGCCAGAGACGGCGCGCTGACTCCGCAGGAAGTAAAACAGGCGGTGGCTTTGATCAATCAGATGCTTTCCGATGCGCCTGCGTCATCTGACGCCGCACTTAGTTCGTGAATAACTGAGGTGAGCTGAATTCTTGCCGCGTGACCAACTGATTATCTTTTCATCTCGCACATAACGGCCCTTCCCTTTTTAGCTGGCACATACTCCACCACTTACAATTGAGAGAAGCCTACACTTATTCCCTCTGAGCTTATGACGCTCTCATTGACTCCTGAACGGCTTTATTCAGTGCAACCTTAAAATCATAAATGCCAATTTTTTCGCACAAACCATCAATCATTTGTACATATATTACAGATGCTGCCTCTGTTCTTATATGTTGCAGCAATCAAAAATCCAGCAGAAAACCTGTATCTGCTTTTTCTAATTGATGGCCTGGAGAGATAATCTCTTAACCACGTTCGAATATTGTCCTTCAATAGGTTGAAGAGGTCTTTCAAGCTTTAAACTGTCACCATAAAAGTAGCTTTTTGAACATTGACTTTTTATAGATGCATTCGCAACCCCCCAACCATAATTATAAAGGTAACTTTAGCCATTAGAGTTTTCATTAACAAAACGCTTCAAATAACATTGTGGTAAAAATGTTGATTCTAACTCGATGCCATACCTCCCTCCCTTTATTAAGGCTGCAGAGTTAAAAAAAATTTCTAAATCTGAAAAGCATAAAGTCTAATGTACTTAAAGAAACTTTCTTTTACGAATTAACCTTCCTTCCCTCCAACTATAACAATCTGAATGAATAGCTAACCGCAACTGAATAGTTGGCGCACAATAATGTATCAATATCTTACACAACTTTTTATGAATCATCCATTTCAGAGGGATATTTTTTCATTATGACAAGAAAAAACGAAATGCCGATAATCTACCAGCCACCAGCGCTAGTAATGTGAAATTTCAACTTTTGCATATTTGATCGCATTGCAATTCCCTAATATGGCCCCAGCAACGTTTCCATTTATTATTCAGGGCTAGCTATAGGTCAGGTGAGAGGTGAGAGGTGAGAGAATTAAAGACTGCCGAATGATGACCATTTAAATATTTTACCTGTCATTTCAAATACTCTATTTTATTTACACTAAAGAAAATCCCACGCTGAGACGAATCTAATAACTCATCCTGAGGAGTTTTATCAAGCGCGACAATAATAACTTTCTCATTAACATTTGCTAACACAATTTATTGCTGATAAAGAATTCCACATCCTCTTACTTCAAAAAACATACTTGCTTTTTTGATTAGGCTATTCTGTGAGCGCAAAGCCAATTTCGACTTTATTTTTTCATGATCAACTGGATTAAATAGCTTCAAAGAATATTTTAGGTACACTCCTGTTTTTTCCCAACGTGCACCTAAGCGCAGTCGTTTTTTTTTAAACTAATGATATTTTCTGTAGGTTTTCAGTAACCAAAAGCGAGTGAGCTTATCCCATTCCCACTCAATAACCTTTATCAATTAGGATCTAGAGTGTTGGAAAGCTCATTTTTATCCCCTGCATTATAATGCGAAAGTACTAGCCTATATTATTTCATAAAGATATAAGCTAGCCAGTTTCAGATAGCAAGATCCAGAGGCAAATCTGAAATATCTTTCAGCCTCTTCCCATCAACCATGACCGCCAGCATATCTGCGGCATCATGTAAACCAAGAAGCTTAATAGCAGCCTGGAGTTCGTAAAGAGCGAAGTGATAAACGCAATCGATATCACCTGTTCCCAAAGCAATAGAGGCAAGCCTGCTAGGGGTTGGCTCAGCAGTGACGACCATGATATGTGGAAGAGTGCCCTTACGGTTTCGCATAAGGTTAAGCGCTTCAGAACGGGCATTTTGCGCCCTGTCGCTTCTTATTGTCCATTTGCAGGAAATACTGGCATGTAGCAATGGCCTGCCGCCATTCGATTCGCGAAGGCCTGACATCAGTGTGACCGACTCATCCACGATTAGTTCAGGCTTGTTGATGACGCTATCATGCTCAGGCTCACGAGCAACCACGATATCAGGTGTAATTGTATAGTCGCTTCCCAAAGCAGCGGCAAGTTGAGCATCACTTCTGGCAGCTTTATCCAAAGCTATCAGGTGGGCATATTGTTCATACTTCGCTATTTCAAGGCGGTTACGTCCTGAAACTTGTTGGACTTTCCATTTACCTGGTCTTAGATGCCCAAGCTTCAAAAATGTCTTTTCAACAAACTGAGCGCATATGCTTTCGAACTGATTACCTGAGGTCTGGCCAGCAATTCTTTCGCCTATAGTCTCAGCCTGCAGCAAGCGGGCAATTTCTCGTGCTATCAATTTACTGTTATTATTACTGCTATCTGCATTACTCACTACACCTGCGGCATTAATGGTCAGCGTATTCAAAAGAAGCTGAGCATGAAATTCTTTGCGAGCTTCAGCAAAAGCAACAATACCGTTTTCGTAGTGTTTGTCCATAAACCTCTATCCTTTAAGCAGCGCTTTGTTTTTTATCTAATAGTACATCTTCTTTCTTTGCACGCATCACATCAAGCACATATGCAGCAATTTTTTCAGCAAAAACAGGAGGAACAGCATTTCCTATCTGGCGCGCTATTTCAGTTTTAGAGCCCAAAAACACAAAATCATCAGGGAATGACATTAGCCTTGCTGCCTCACGGTGTGTAATCGGCCGATGCTGATCTGGGTGCAAATAACGTCCTTTTTCGGGCTTGAAGAATTCTGTACGTATAGTCACTGAAGGTCTTTCCCACCAGAGACGTCCGAACAAATCAGTCCCGCCTGAAGTTTTCTTGACCCAGCAGGCCGGAGTCAAATCCGGACGGTTTCTCTGCAGATCAAATCGATTGCCGCCCGGAGGCACGGCCTGATAGCGTTCTTTCGAAAGCTCTGTAGGATTACGGCCAAAGTGAAGGTTTAACGGTGGCAGCTCATCACGAATTTCAGTCCCTACAGGCTCTGGTAAATCACCAATCGCTTCACGGGTAGAAATCCACGAAGGAAGCATGCCAGCTTTCTCAGGTGCCAGATGTGTAGGTGCTGGTGGAAAGGCCGGAATATTATCCACGTTGAACATTTCGCGTTTGATGCCTACAGCTATGGTTCTTTTCCTGGTCTGAGGCACACCATAATCAGCAGTATTAAGTACCTTTGGGTTCAGTAGGATGAAACCCATTGACTCAGCTCTGGCAGTAATATCGGCAAACTCATCGCTTTTAAGTAGCCCTGGAACATTCTCCATCACAAACATGCTAGCGCCGGAGAGCTGAATGATGTCCATGTATGGTTCCCATAGGGCTCTACGATGATCCCCTTCCCTGTTTTTGTTAAGCAGGCTAAACCCCTGGCATGGTGGTCCTCCGATTACGATATCGGCAGACGGGACCTCATTAGACGCAATCCACTCCTCAATATTGGCCTTGATGCCGTGTGAGTTGAAGTTTGCGTTGTAAGTCTTGATCGCAGCAGCATCATTATCTATGGCAAGAATGCTTTCAAAATGCTCAGACATTTCCCCATGGCAAAAGCCAGTAGATAGCCCACCAGCCCCACAGAAGAGATCTATCACCTTGAATTTGTTGCCCATATGCTCCACCGCTTAGTTTATTCTGACTACGATTATCTCTAATTTATCATATTTTCAAGCTGTATAAATACCCATACCTCAAGCGTTTAGTGCTTTGATGAATGCGGTTAAGAGATTTTGGAGAGAAGTTTAGAAGCGTTGTGCTGGCGTAAGCATTTTACAGCATGAATTTTGTTCAGAATCGGGCTTTTGCCAACTTACAGGTATGCTTTACGCACTATTGCCTTACTTTAGCAGCGAGATTCTTTGAAAATAAAATTATTATTTTATTGCGACTTATCGCCGAATCGCCATTCAGAGCGGCAATTCTCGTCTACGCTTTACTACACCGCCGCGTCAAAACAAAAACAGAAAGTTCAGTTTTCAGTGGCGCTGGAAATAACAGGCTCTGCCTAATTTAATAGATGGCTCCTTCTACGCCACTTTGTTCATTTGCAATTACGACAGGCCGACGCTCACCTGCAAGTAAGGACTGCCATCATGACCATTTTTGCTGAAAGAGATCCTACCCTTATCTACAGCGATCCCCTGATGTTACTCGCGAGTATCGAACAGCGGCTCGACAGGCTGCTGCCGGTTGAAAGCGAACGCGACTGCGTCGGGCTTGCCATGCGCGAAGGCGCGCTGGCGCCGGGCAAACGCATCCGCCCGGTGTTGCTGATGCTGGCCGCCCACGATCTGGGCTACCGCGATGAGCTTAGCGGCCTGCTGGATTTCGCCTGCGCCGTGGAAATGGTGCATGCCGCTTCCCTGATACTTGATGATATTCCCTGCATGGACGACGCTGAGCTGCGGCGCGGCCGTCCAACCATCCATCGCCAGTTTGGCGAGCCGGTCGCCATCCTGGCCGCCGTCGCCTTGCTGAGCCGCGCGTTTGGCGTCATTGCGCTGGCGGACGGCATCAGCAGCCAGGCGAAGACCCAGGCCGTGGCGGAACTCTCTCACTCCGTTGGCATTCAGGGACTGGTGCAAGGGCAATTTCGCGATCTGACCGAAGGCGGCCAGCCGCGCAGCGCCGACGCCATTCAGCTCACTAACCACTTTAAAACCAGCGCGCTGTTCAGCGCGACGATGCAGATGGCGTCAGTGGTCGCCGGGGCGCCGCTGGAATCGCGCGAAAAGCTGCACCGCTTTGCGCGGGATCTCGGCCAGGCTTTTCAGCTGCTGGACGATCTGACTGACGGTCAGAGCGATACCGGGAAAGACGCCCACCAAGACGTGGGGAAATCGACGCTGGTGAATATGCTGGGCAGCAAAGCCGTGGAGAAACGCCTGCGCGACCATCTGCGCCGCGCCGACCGCCATCTGGCTTCGGCCTGCAACAGCGGCTATGCCACCCGGCATTTCGTGCAAACCTGGTTCGACAAAAAACTCGCTATGGTCGGCTGACCGCGCGTTCCCGTCTGAGTGAATGGAGCAGCAATGAAGGACACGGACCTGACGAAACGCAAAAACGATCATCTGGACATTGTTCTGCGCAATACCACGCCTGCGTCGGGCAGCTTCGCCCGCTGGCGCTTCACGCACTGCGCTCTGCCGGAACTGCACCTGGATCAGATCGATCTGCGCACCCGGCTGTTCAACCGCCCGATGCAGGCACCTTTTCTGATTAGCTCGATGACCGGCGGCGCGGCGCGCGCGCGCGCTATCAATCACCATCTCGCCGAAGCGGCGCAGACGCTTGGCCTGGCGCTGGGCGTCGGTTCGCAGCGCGTGGCGCTGGAAAGCGATAACAGTTTCGGCCTGACGCGCGACCTGCGCCGTATCGCCCCGGATATTCCGCTGCTGGCAAACCTGGGCGCGGCGCAGATTCTGGGCGAACAGGGCCGCAGGCTGGCGCAGAACGCGGTAAGCATGATTGAGGCAGATGCGCTGATCGTGCATCTTAATCCGCTGCAGGAAGCGCTGCAGCGCGGCGGCGATCGAGACTGGCGCGGCGTGCTGCAGGCGATTGCGCAGCTGGTAAACACGCTGGAAGTGCCAATCGTCGTGAAAGAGGTCGGCGCGGGCATCTCGCCTGAGGTGGCGCTGCAGCTTGCCGAGGCGGGCGTCAGCATGATCGACATTGCAGGCGCGGGCGGCACCAGCTGGGCGGCGGTGGAAGGCGAACGCGCCAGTACCCCGCAGCAGCGCGCGGTGGCGATGGCCTTTGCCGACTGGGGCATCCCCACCGATGAAGCGCTGCGCGTCGTGCGCCACAGGCTGCCCGCCATGCCGCTCATCGCCTCGGGCGGCATTCGCGACGGCATTGACGCGGCAAAAGCGCTGCGGCTGGGCGCGGATCTTGTCGGCCAGGCGGCGGCGGTGCTCAGCAGCGCCCTGCACTCTGCCGAGGCGGTCGTAGCGCACTTTGAAACCCTGATTGAGCAGCTGCGCGTCGCCTGTTTCTGCACCGGCAGCGCCAACCTGCGCCAGCTGCGTCTCGCGCCGCTGCACTGCGCCGGAGAGACGCTATGAGCCACTTTGCGGTCATCGCCCCGCCCTTTTACAGCCACGTGCGCGCGCTTCAGGCGCTGGCGCAAAGGCTAATCGCGCGCGGCCATCGGGTGACCTTTATTCAGCAGGCGGAAGTCGCTGGCCTGCTCAGCGATACGGCCGTCGGCTTTCACGCCATTGGCCTGGAAACGCACCCTGCTGGCACCTTGGATCGCACGCTGCAGCTGGCGGCCCACCCCGGCGGGTTAGGCATTCTGCGCCTGATACGCGATATGGCGCACAGCACCGATATGCTGTGCAGGGAACTGCCGGTGGCGCTGCGGGCGCTAGGGGTTGACGGCCTTATTGTCGATCAGATGGCACCGGCGGGCGGCCTGGTGGCTGAAGCCTTGCGGCTGCCCTTTGTTTCAGTCGCCTGCGCCCTGCCTGTCAATCGCGAGGCGCATTTCCCGTTGCCGGTGATGCCATTTTTGTGGGGCAGCAGCAGCGCCGCGCGCGAGCGTTTCGCCTCCAGTGAAAAAATCTATGACTGGCTGATGCGCAGCCACGATCGCGTGCTGGCGCGACATGCCGACGCCTTCGGCCTCGCGGATCGGCATCAGCCGCACCAGTGCCTGTCGCCGCTGGCGCAAATCAGCCAGCTGCCGCATGCGCTCGACTTTCCGCGCCGCGATCTGCCCGCGCACTTCCACGCTACCGGGCCGCTGCGTGAACCCGCCAGCGCCGCTGCGCCGCTGCTGTTCAGCAACGGCAGCCAGCCGCGCGTTTTCGCCTCGCTCGGTACGCTGCAGGGCGGCCGCTACGGACTGTTCAAAACCCTGGCGAAAGCCTGCCGCGAACTGCAGGCGGAGCTGCTGATTGCCCACTGCGGCGGCCTGAGCGATTTTCAGGCAAGAAAACTGCTGCGTGCCGGGGCGGCTCAGGTCACGGCGTTTGTCGACCAGCGCGCCGCGCTGGCGCAGGCGGACGTGGCGATCACCCACGGCGGCCTGAATACGGTGCTCGACGCCATCGCACAAGGAACGCCGCTGCTGGCTATCCCGCTGGCCTTCGATCAGCCCGGCATCGCCGCGCGGCTGGCGCACCATGGCCTGGGAATGCGCGCTTCGCGCTTTTCCACCAGCCATCAGATTGCGCGCCGCCTGCATCGCCTGCTGGACGATCGGGCGATTAAACAGCGCATGGCGCGCCTGCAGCCGCAGCTGGCGGCCTGCGGCGGCGTCGAGCGCGCGGCCGACATTACCGAGCGCGCGCTGCTGACGCGCCAGCCGGTACGCGCGGAGAAGTGCTATGACATCGCAGTATGATCTGCTACTGCTCGGCGCCGGTCTGGCAAACGGTCTGCTGGCGCTGCGGCTAAAACAGCAGCAGCCCCATCTGCGCGTGCTGGTGCTTGATGCCGACGTCCGTGCGGGCGGTAACCATACCTGGTGCTTTCACCAGGACGACCTTAACGCCTCGCAGCATCAGTGGATCGCGCCGCTGGTGGCGCACCGCTGGCCTCACTACGAAGTGCGCTTTCCTCAGCTAACGCGTCAGCTCGACAGCGGTTATTACTGCGTGACCTCCTCACGCTTTGACGAGGTGCTGCGCGCAGCGCTCGGCGACGCGCTGCGGCTTAGCCAGACCGTCGCCTGTAGCGGACCTGACCATGTTCAGCTCGCCAGCGGCGAAGTGCTGCGCGCGCGCGCCGTGATCGACGGCCGCGGCTATCAGCCCGACGCTGCGCTGCAAATTGGCTTTCAGGCCTTTCTCGGTCAGGAGTGGACGCTGAGTCGGCCGCATCAGCTTGAGGGGCCCATTCTGATGGATGCCAACGTCGATCAGCAGGGCGGCTATCGCTTTGTCTATACGCTGCCGCTCTCGCCGACGCGTCTGCTGATCGAGGATACCCACTATATTGACGACGCCTCGCTGGCGGCGGCGCAGGCGCGGCAGAATATCTGCGACTATGCTGCGCAGCAGGGCTGGCAGCTCGAAACGCTGGTGCGCGAAGAGCGCGGCGCGCTGCCGATTACCCTGGCGGGCGACGTTGACCGCTTCTGGCATCAGCGACCGCCCTGCGTCGGCCTGCGCGCCGGGCTTTTCCACCCCACTACAGGCTATTCGCTGCCGCTGGCGGCCGCGCTGGCGGACGCGCTCGCCGCAGAGGGCGACTTCTCCCCTGAGGCGCTCGCGCCGCGTATTCACCGCTTCGCGCAGGCGGCGTGGCGGGATCAGGGCTTCTTTCGCATGCTCAACCGCATGCTGTTTCTGGCGGCCGACGCGGATCGTCGCTGGCGCGTGATGCAGCGCTTTTACGGCCTGCCCGAGGGGCTAATCGCCCGGTTTTACGCCGGACGGCTTACGCTGGCCGACCGTGCGCGCATTCTTAGCGGCAAGCCGCCGGTTCCGGTACTGGCGGCGCTGCAGGCTATTCTCACTCACCCTTCTGGACGAAGAGCATCACGATGAAGCACACCACGGTAATTGGCGCAGGATTTGGCGGACTGGCGCTGGCGATTCGCCTGCAGGCGGCAGGGATTCCAACGCGGCTGCTGGAGCAGCGAGATAAGCCGGGCGGCCGCGCATATGTTTATCAGGATCAGGGTTTTACCTTTGATGCAGGCCCGACGGTGATTACCGATCCGAGCGCCATTGAAGAGCTTTTCACGCTGGCTGGCAAGTCGATGCGCGACTATGTTGAGCTGCTGCCGGTGACGCCCTTCTACCGTCTCTGCTGGGAGTCGGGCGAGGTATTCAGCTATGACAACGATCAGGCGCGGCTGGAGGCGGAGATCCGCAAATTCAATCCTGACGACGTAGCGGGCTATCAGCGCTTCCTCGACTATTCGCGTGCCGTGTTCGCCGAGGGCTATCTCAAGCTCGGCACCGTCCCTTTTCTGTCGTTCCGCGATATGCTGCGCGCCGCGCCGCAGCTGGCGCGCCTGCAGGCGTGGCGCAGCGTCTACAGCAAGGTGGCGAGCTTTATTGAAGATGATAAGCTGCGTCAGGCCTTCTCTTTTCACTCGCTGCTGGTCGGCGGTAATCCCTTCGCCACCTCGTCAATTTATACCCTGATCCATGCGCTGGAGCGCGAGTGGGGCGTCTGGTTTCCGCGCGGCGGCACCGGCGCGCTGGTGCAGGGCATGCTGAAGCTGTTTCAGGATTTAGGCGGCACGCTGGAGCTGAACGCGCGCGTCAGCCATATAGAAGCGAAAGACGCCGCGATTTCCGCCGTGCATCTGGAGGACGGCCGGGTTTTCGAGACCCGCGCGGTCGCTTCTAATGCCGATGTGGTGCATACCTACGGCGATCTGCTCGGCAAACATCCCGCCGCCGCCGCGCAGGCCAAAAAGCTGAAAGGCAAGCGCATGAGCAACTCCCTGTTCGTGCTCTATTTCGGCCTGAACCACCATCACGATCGGCTGGCGCACCACACCGTCTGCTTCGGGCCGCGCTACCGCGAACTGATTGACGAAATTTTTAACCGCGACGGGCTGGCGGAGGATTTTTCTCTCTATCTCCATGCGCCCTGCGTTACCGATCCGTCGCTGGCGCCGCCGGGCTGTGGCAGCTACTACGTGCTGGCGCCTGTGCCCCATCTCGGCACCGCCGATCTGGACTGGAGCGTTGAGGGGCCGCGCCTGCGCGACCGCATCTTCGCCTACCTGGAAGAGCACTATATGCCCGGCCTGCGCAGCCAGCTGGTGACTCACCGCATGTTTACGCCGTTCGATTTTCGCGACGAGCTTAACGCCTATCAGGGCTCTGCGTTTTCCGTTGAGCCGATATTGCGGCAGAGCGCCTGGTTCCGGCCGCATAACCGCGACAGCCATATTCGCAATCTCTATCTGGTCGGTGCGGGCACGCACCCGGGCGCGGGCATTCCCGGCGTAATCGGTTCCGCCAAAGCCACCGCCAGCCTGATGCTGGAGGATCTGCATGAATAATCCGACGCTGCTGCACCATGCCGTCGAAACGATGGAGGTAGGATCGAAGAGTTTCGCCACCGCCTCAAAGCTATTCGACGCCAAAACGCGCCGCAGCGTACTGATGCTCTACGCCTGGTGCCGCCACTGCGACGACGTGATCGATGACCAGCAGCTTGGCTTCCCCGGCGAGGTGCCTTCGGCGCAAACGCCACAGCAGCGTCTGGCAAAGCTGGAGTGCCAGACCCGCCAGGCCTATGCGGGCGCGCAGATGACCGAACCCGCGTTCGCCGCCTTTCAGGAGGTGGCGCTCGGCCACGATATTTCTCCCGCTTACGCCTTCGACCATCTGGAAGGGTTTGCGATGGACGTGCGCGGCGCGCGCTATGAAACGCTGCAGGACACGCTGCGCTACTGCTACCACGTCGCGGGCGTCGTCGGGCTGATGATGGCGCAAATCATGGGGGTGCGCGACGAGGCGGTGCTGGATCGCGCCTGCGATCTCGGCATCGCTTTTCAGCTGACCAATATCGCGCGCGATATCGTCGAGGATGCGCGGGTTGGCCGCTGCTATTTGCCGGAAAGCTGGCTGGAAGAGGCTGGTCTGGATCGCCTGCATTTCGCCGATCGCGCCCATCGCCCGGCGCTGGCGGGACTGGCGCGGCGGCTGGTAAGTGAAGCAGAGCCCTACTACGCCTCCGCGTCGGCAGGTCTGGCCGGGCTGCCGCTGCGCTCCGCCTGGGCGATTGCCACGGCGAAAGAGGTTTATCGGCGCATTGGGGTTAAGGTTTACGGCGCGGGCGAAACCGCCTGGGATCGCCGCCAGTCCACCAGCAAGCAGGAGAAACTCCTGCTGCTGGCGGCGGGTGCGGCGCAGGCGATCAGGTCTCGGGCGGCCGCTTCGCCGCCGCGTCCGGCCGAGCTTTGGCAGCGTCCGCGTTAGGCTGGCGCCCGTGGCGCTGGCGCAGCGTCGCCTGTAATTTCGCCAGCGGCGGCGCGTAGAGGAAGCCGAAAGAGACGCAGTCTTCCCGACCGCGCACCGCGTGGTGTAGACGATGCGCCATATAGAGCCGCTTAAAGTAGCCGCGACGCGGGATGTACTTAAAGGGCCAGCGCTGATGTACCAGCCCGTCATGCACGATGAAATAGAGCAGGCCGTAGAGCGTCATGCCTGCGCCGATCCACTGTAGCGGCCAGACGCCGCGGCTGCCGAGGTAGATCAGAACAATCGCCAGTACGGCAAACACCACCGCGTACAGATCGTTGACTTCGAACCAGCCGCTATGCGGTTCATGATGCGACCGGTGCCAGCCCCATCCCCAGCCGTGCATGATATATTTGTGCGACAGCGCGGCGGTAATCTCCATCGCCACCACGGTCAGTAATACGATCCCAGCGTTCCACAACCACAGCATATCTTCTCCCGTCAGTGCATCCTGCCAGCCAGCTCCGGCTGGCTATCATCAGCTGCGGCACCCCGCAGGCGAATCTTAAGTCTAGGCTATGGCCGGTAATTCGCCGCAGGGTTTAAACAGGCGACCGCTCTCCTGATTGCAAGAAGAGAAATTAATCCAGCCTGTTAGCACAAAAGGCAATGGCGCAAGCGGGCCGCGCTGCCGTAGACTGCGGCAGCAAAAAACAAAACAGGGATTACAACAACATGAAGCTGTTCTACAAACCGGGTGCCTGCTCGCTCACTACCCATATCATTCTCCACGAAACCGGCTTGCCGCATACCTCCGTCGCGGTGGATTTGAAAACTAAACGCACGGCGGAAGGCGACGATTTTCTGGCGATTAACAGTAAAGGCTACGTGCCGGCGCTGCAGCTCGACAACGGTCGCGTGCTGACAGAAGGGGCCGTTATTGCCCAGTATCTGGCGGATTTGAAGCCGGAGAGTCATTTGCTGGCGGCAAGCGGCGAAGCGCGCTATGCGGTGCTGGAGTGGATGAACTTTATTTCAACCGAACTGCACAAAGGCATCGGCGCATTTTTTAATCCGGCCATGACGCCAGAATGGAAGGCGGCCGCGACGGCAACCCTGACCAAACGTCTGGACTGGCTGGTAGAAGCGCTGGGCGATAACAGCTATTTGTATGCTGACCATTTCACCATCGCCGACGCCTATCTGTTCAACGTGCTGAGCTGGTTCCGCGTGGTCGATTTCAGTCTGGATCGCTGGCCGGCGCTGCAGCGCTTTGCTGCAGCGCATGCGCAGCGTCCTTCGGTTGTCGCCGCAATGAAATCAGAAGGCCTGATGTCATAAAACAGCGCGCCCGAGGGCGCGCTGTTCGATCAGAAGTCCGCTTTCAGCACGATACGGTAGTGCGCCTTACCGGCGCGCAGGTGATCGAGCGCATCGTTGATTTTCGACATGGGGAAATACTCCACGGTCGGCGCGACATCGGCGCGCGAGGCCAGACGCAGCAGCGAGCGCAGCTGGCCCGGCGAGCCGGTGGAGGAGCCGGTAACGCCGCGATCGCCAAGGATCAGGTTAAACGCCTGCACCTCGAACGGCTTCATTACCGCGCCAACGGTGTGGAATCGGCCGTTGGCCGCCAGCGCCTGAAAGTAGGGCTGCCAGTCAAGATCGACCGCGACGGTACTAATGATCAGATCAAACTGACCCGCCAGCTTATTCAGCGCCTCAGGATCGCGGCTGTTGACGACGTAATCGGCGCCCATCTGCTTAATCGTCTCGGTCTTAGAAGGCGACGAACTGAACGCTGTCACCTCAGCGCCCAGCGCGCGCAGCAGTTTAATCGCCATATGGCCAAGGCCGCCAATGCCGATTACGCCTACGCGGCTGGTGGCGGTAATGTTATGCATCAGCAGCGGTTTGAAGACGGTAATACCGCCGCACAGCAGCGGACCTGCGGTCGCCGCGTCAAGATTCTCCGGTAGCGGGATAACCCATTGCCAGTTTGCGCGCAAATGACTGGCGAAGCCGCCATGGTTGCTGATGGTGGGCACGTTATTGTTGACGCAGTTAACCTGCTCGCCATTGATGCAGGCGTCGCAGTACTGACAGCTTTTCGCCGTCCAGCCGATGCCGACGCGCTGGCCCATGCTCAGACCTTTGTTTTTGGCGCTGTCGCCCAGCGCGACCACGCGGCCAATGACTTCGTGGCCAGCGATCAGCGGATAGGCAGAAATGCCCCACTCGTTATCGATCATCGAGAGATCGGAGTGACACACGCCGCAGTAATCGACTTCAACTTCAACGTCTTCCGCAGCTAGCGGGCCGGGATCGTATTCATAGGGTTGAAGCGCTTCTCCAGCCTTCATCGCCGCGTAACTTTTAAATTTCATGCTTTTCCTCGCTAGATAGTGAATGCGCTCAAGGCATTTTGGCGCTAAAGCTGTCCGCAACCGTTACGAACTGCCCACCGCCAAGATGATGTAAAGTGTGAAGCGCGCGGTTTTCAGCGCTGAAATGCCAGCGGCCGTCATAAAACACTCGGCTGTCGGCCGCCGCCGCCACGACTTCACCAAACAGGGTGTCGTAGTTTTGCTGCGCTTCGGTCGCCGGCAACAGCCGACACTCCAGCCAGGCAACACAGCTCTCTTCCAGCAGCGGCACGCCCAGCTCCGGCCCCTCAATGGCCTGAATATCCCAGGCGGCGAATTTATCTTCATTGCGCCCGGAGGTGTTGCCTACGGCATAGGTGAGATCGGCGAAAGCGGCAGCCGGAACGCAGACGCCAAAGGCGACGCTCGACTCAATCAGCTCGCGTGACCAGGTCGCCTTATCCACCACAATCGCCACGCGCGGCGGTGTGAACTCTACCGGCGTTGACCAGGCGGCCGCCATAACGTTGCGGCGCTGAGTCTGCGGATGCTGGCTGGTAATCAGAATGGTAGGACCGTGATTGAGCAGACGGCTGGCGTGCTGAAGCGCC
>Ga0153961_1000128_pt1 | contig 29278 bp, 14 predicted proteins | sample TSFL045MetaG_FD_104748 | JGI IMG/M metagenome (GOLD analysis project Ga0153961, IMG submission 104748) | Attine ant fungus gardens microbial communities from Florida, USA - TSFL045 MetaG | ecosystem: Host-associated > Fungi > Mycelium > Unclassified | place: USA: Florida, Withalacochee...
CGCACCCTTACTTATTTCATAAAGATAAAGAGACAGATAGTTTCTTGTTCAGAGAGCAGCAGAGACGCGGGGGACTTCATGTCCCCATCCTTGGTTAGGAGTTTACAGATACGGAAAGTTAATTTAATCATTCTTTTATTTTTTATTTAAAAAGTTTTATAATATACTACTTAATTATAGCTAAAATTACTATATAACTATATTACATATAAAATATTTTATATAAATCTTATATTTATTAATCGATTATTTTGAATCTTTTTAAAAAACAATTTGGAGGCTACTACATTGTTACTTTATTAATTTATTAAAAATTCTAAAAACATGTTAACTTGCGGTACTTAGTAGTGTGCTTAATTTTATTAATAATATTATTTACTTAATTAAAATTTTAATTTGCTATAGAACTAAACTTAACATAGTAAGCAAAAATAATTGATTATTGTATGTAAGGTTTCACTATTAATCGCAATTGAATTTCAAATATATGAGTAGTTGAATTGTAAATACATGATCCATTTTATAGGATATTAGGTTTAAATTGAATATTAACTAATAACAGAAAACTCTGAATAAGCCACTACAATAGTAACAAATATTTAGTACTAGTACTAGTAGTTAAAGGAACTAAATAGCTATCATCATTAAATATAAAAAAAATAGCAAGAGTTAAATGATCAAAATAATAAAACAATATTATAAGGTTAAGTTAAATTAGCAAGTATATATCTTATCTCTTGTATTCAACTAGAATAATAAAAATGTATGAAATCTTATTATTTTTCTAACTATTCCTTTTTTAATAACATAAATATACGAACAATAGGAATACAATATTCTAAATCAGCTAAATATTGATTAAATCAAAGAAGAATGGAGATATGACTACCTTCTTGATAAACTTAATCTATCATTAATATATTTACTAATATAATCAGCTTAACTATCTAAGTCTCAAATATGATATCCAAATCTAGATTTTCTTAAAGATTTTTTACAAATTTATTATAGTAGGATTTAAACTATTATACGTAGGATTTATATTTAACTTATTAGATAGAATATAATTAGGATAATTAAAAAATGATAATGGTTCCACAACATAATTTAAGATTTATCAAAGTAATATATCTGGAAAAAGAGCAATACATAGTTTAATATAAAATTATAAATTCTAACTAAAAATAGATAAATATCGAAAGTCTATAAAAATATTGCAAATAATTATATCAGGCAAATCAACTATTAGCCAAAATTTAAATGAGCCTAAGGAATAACATATGTAATATAGCAGTTGCCATCCTTAATAAGATTACACCTATAGCCCATACTAGCTAAATCTGATAGGTAAAAACTATTTAACATACCTCTTGCAATCTTAACAAAAATATTAAAAATAATTAAGCAACATTATGTATGGTCAGTTTATGTTTAATTTTATTGTCCACATAAGCTATAGAAACTTATCCTAATTTAGCATAAAATGGTATTATTTAATAGAATATAATCAGTTTAAAAATATCAATACTATTTAGTATACCTTTGTAGCACGAGCTTAAACATTAATAATAATCTACTCATAATAATAATTATGTATTATAATAATAAATGAATAATAAAGTTCTTAAATACTTGACGAATTATATAATAAATATATTAGCTAACTTAAAGATAGATTACCAGAAATTAAACTAATACTTGGACTTACAAAGAAAACATAAATATATCCGGATTTATTTGTAAAATCTAAGCATAATTAAACTAACCTTACATACTTTCTATTTAAATTATAACTTAAATTATTATTAAAATAATAAGATATTAGGCCTATTGTATAATCCTTAAATTTCTATTAATAAAGGGTTTAAGTAGTTATCTGTTTGGCTTTAATGGTTTTTGTCTTTTATTGATACTTTTTAATAGCTAATATTAAATCGGTCATTTGCGTACACTTTAATCTTTCAATTGCGTACACTTTAATAAGCACAGTCCGTATATTTATACTTTATACAGATGGGTTTTTAATTGGAACTATCTTTTTATATAGACTTAAATATAAAACTAAGTTGACGTCGATCTTAAATATACCTAAGTTCGATAAATTATAAAAAAAGGGGATAAATATTAAGTACACATTTTTTTAAAAAAAGTTAATAATTAATAAGTACTAGTATAAAAACTCCAATGTCGTAGTTATTTCTTAAATATAGACTTCTATTATATGATTAAAAATATAAGTGGCATACCAAAATATTAAGATAAAATTAATAGTAAAGTATTAGTATCAAAATAAGTTAACAAAAAGCTAGCCGGTATTATATTTAAATAATATTACAAATAATAGAATATAATTCGTTTAATAGCAATTTAATACTGCTTATTTATTTATAATCTATGCTGAATGTAAATTTAACATTTTTCTAATTTACCTATTACTATTTATGAGCTTGACAAAAGGCACGAGTTAGCTATAAAACCTAAACACTTAAACTCAATACCAATATCAACCCAATTAAGGTATTAGGTCTTAAACAAATGATTTCGCTAAAATTTAAACAATCTAGTCCAAGTCAATATCTCTAGTTTTTCGTATTATAAATTGATCTTAAGATCGTTATTAGATAAGAGTCGCAAAAATATTAAGTTTAAATATTTCATAATATAAATTTATATAGTAAAAAAATAAACTCTTTTGGTCATATATCTGTGCAGCTTTACCTATATCTCATAAAAAAATTGAGTATAAAATAATAATTTATTTAGCCTTTTTTAAAAAATCCTCTATTTAGATAAAATTTGTCTAACATTTCGTAACATATTTGTAAAAATAAATTTATTAATCGTTCTTCTTCCTTCGTTAATAAGATTTAGGTGCAATAAAATTGGTAATTACAATAGACCTGCATTCTTTTTATCTGATCTAAAAAAGTAGTTCCACTCCATCTACCCTAGGGCTAAGGTGAAAAGTATACATACCAGTGTGGAGCAATTCAAAATAGATAATGAGTAAGATCTAGTAATTACATATTTAAATGCGAGTTGTAAAGGGTACCTTGGGTATTAAATAATGGTATAACTTTGTACTTTTTTGATATTTCCCCTTCTTTGGGAGATCTGAATACCTAACGTTTAATAGTGCTAATAACATCCAAAAGAAACAGAGGCTAAATATAAAAATCTAATTATAAATAGAATATAAAAATATATTTAAAGTATTAAGGGTTAAATGGCTTAGCTATAATTACTTATTATTATAAAAATAATACTTTGTTAGAACTTTTACTACTGCTGAAAAATTTACTTAAATTGATAAATAAAATGCGATATTTAAAAAACAAAAAGCTGGATTGCTAAATTTAAGAACTAAAACAAATTATTATTTAATTAGCTGATTAGATGTCGTGGAAGTTGATACGATAAAATATCAATATTAGACAAAGTGTGATTAAGTAGTGATTATTTTAAATATAAAAAAAATTTTGGGAATTTAGTTAAGGCTGTTACTTTATTTGTTTAATGTTAATCAAAGTTGATTATGCTTCATTTCATGCTTACAATCTCAAAATTTAATTGTAAATTCTAATTATAAATTTAACCTTTAAGATGGCTAGCGATGGCTTACAAATTATAGACTTTTAAGGAAATATACTTAATTTTACTTTTCTTTTTATTCTTTAGGTTTTTATTAAAAAAAAAAATATCTAAACACAATAGTGGAAGTAAGTACAATAAACAACCTAAAATACAGAGCAAAATAACAACTATTAAAAATTTATATAATTTATATTCAAAACAATGAATGGCAGTAAAACATTACAATTTAAATTAAATACAATTATAATTAACACAAGCGATAAAAAGTTACAATTGATATTTACAACAAATTTGTGTGGGAATTTATTTCGAATATTTAATATTTATATATTTATAATTTAATTATAACGCATAAATGATAACGTAGTAAACTTTTTTAGATAATATTTGAGGTAAAATTGAATCGTAAAATACTTAAACAATCTATATTGACTAAAGTTTATACTTTGACAACTTATGGTATAGCTGATCAAATAAAATCTAATTTAAAATGTAATACTATAATTGATAGTAATCTTAAATTTTAAGCCTTTAGATATTTCATATCTCTTAAACCGTACAAGAGGAATTAAAAGAAAGTAAAAACAATGCATAAATATAAAAAGACAAAAACTAACAATATGAGCACGTACAGGTTGACATTGTATAAAGATACAATAATAAAAACACAAGAAAAGTGGTATAAAAATAAGTAAACAATAACTAAAAGTAGAGCTACTAGTATAGCTTATAAATTATTTGGTAAAACTAAAAATTATTTTCATAGAATGATTTAAAAAGTACAGCCATTATTCCTAATATTAATCAATAATTAGATGCAACTCTTCTTATTAATTTACTATTTACTTGTAGTAATGAAGACTTTGGACCAATTATGTCAATTTATGATTGTTTTTAACTTTATCCCATTAAATGGCTTATCTTGAATATAAGGAAATATAATTTATCTTACTATATTCTCAAACTAACTTTTTAAAATCTTTTCATGATAGAATTATTCAATCTATTAAAGAAACTAAAATTAGTATATTAGAAAAAGAGAATGGAAAAACTTATCTCTCATTAAATGATAAATTAATTGAAATACCACAATTACCTAAATTAGGTAGCTTAGCTAAGCAAATATTATAAACTCTATATATATGATTTCATAATAACTCATTATAAATTATAAATTTTATTTTAATCTTTTCTATTTCTCCTAATTCTTTATTTTATTCTTTCTATTTTCTATATCTTTTTATTCACTAAATGACTTTCCATAATTATTTTACTGAAGTAAACTGAAATTTCCTGTTTTTATTTGGAGTACTACTCTCCGGTCCAACACTTATGACGAAAGTTAAGCTTTAAAACTAAGTTTGCTCTGTAAATAAATTTATAACTCGTATTATTAGTATACTTATTTTAAGTATTATTTACTTGCTAACCTTTAAAATAAAAGGCAAATGTTATAATAATGATATTATTTTATTTTTAGTATTAGTTAAATAAGCATATTATCAGTTTACCCTACCATTAAATTGGAATTTAGATAAATTAAATGTTTAAGTCTAGTGCTAAATTATTTAAGTCATCTCTAAATATAATACTTTCTTTTTACTAAGTCGTCTAGTTTAATTTCGTACTATTTACTTTAATTTGCTCTATCTTCTATCTTAATTGTAGATTTTAAGTAGAATTTATTAACCATAAATTTATAAAGCTTAGGTTTATCGACCTAGTTTGCAAGTCTCAGTATCTTGCTCAAAACTAAACATTAAAAGTAAGTCTAGGGAAAATCACTATAAAAATAATATAAATTATATGTTATCCAAGTAAATATTTTTTATAAAATTTAATGATATTTCAATAAATATTGATCGTATTACGCTAAATTAAATATAATTAATATAGAATATCTTTAATTGTTATCTAACTAAAATAAATATAAAATTATATAAAATATAAATATTGTTAAATTAATATTGTGTACTTAAGCTAAATTATTTTGAATTAATTAAATAAAAAAAAGATTACAAATAATAAAATAATAAAATATATTAATAAAAAATTAAATAAATTAATTAAAAAATTGCTCAGTTCTACTTGTACACTGACTGCTCAAGTTTAATTTAGATGACAAGTATTTTTAGATTAAATTAGATTTTGACCATATAATTTATTATATTAATGATCCTATTGCTAACTTATAAATTTTATATTTTCAAGCAAAAATTTGATATTGATAGCTGTAAATATCATGTTGTTAACTGCTTTATTTAAAAATAATTATTTTATTACTATTCTTTATAGTATAGCGAGTTGCGCAAGTTTAACTAATTTTTAATTTTCTTTTTTTATTTACTACTTTTTTATTTTTATTTTAAATACTACTTTTTTTATTTTTTTCAAAGGATAAGACATGTTTTATTTAAACAGCCGTCCTTGTGGTATTGAGCTTAGACAAAAGATAATTGTTAACTCTAAATTAATTTAAAAGATTACTTAAATATTTATCTCACTTTTCCCTATGTAAATAGGCTTAGACAATTTCATCTTGTATGGCATAAAATTTTAAAGATAAAAATAATTCATTTATGATAAAAATAAGTGCTATCCCTCTCAATAACTTGAACAAAGCCATAAATTAAAATAAACAATATTAAAAATAACAACAAAATGAAAAAGATTAAGTGGAAAAACCGAACAACAAGCCTAAAATAGCAAATAATTATTTAAAACATAGTTAATTAGTAACATTTAATTTAAGTACAAGGCTGTAAAATTATAAGCAAATGTATTTCAATAAAATAAATATATTAAAAATAACATCTAATTTAAAATACGGAATAACACCAATATTTCTAAAAAAGCATACAACAAGTTTATACAAATAAAAAACAAACAAAAAATACTAAAAATATTCAAGCAATTTTTGTTAATAATAATTTAATTATTATATGATTAAAATACTTTATTTTATTTTACTTTTTAACTCTAAATTGTGTTAAATTTATTTTGGTTTCTACAATTAGAACACAAGACTTTTATTATCTTTAAAATATTTTTTAAATTTTATTTATTTTTCTTTATTTTTGAAAGGAGTGCCGAACGTACTTATTCAGTAAGGTTAATATTTTATTGACTTTAATAAAAATAGTTATAAATTTTAATCTTAAGTGATTTTGTATACTGATTTTTTTATTTTCAGAAAATTTGGTAACAATTTTACACTTTTTGTATCGAGTGAGGGATAATGTTTTATAATAGTTTTAGCTAAGTGTTAAAAAGAACGCAATATTTAAGTTTAGTACAGAAGAGAGGAGTAAGTTTGAGAGATACAGCCCAACTTAGATAAATTTAGCTGTTTTGAAAGTTGTCTAATTTTAGTAGTTTTTGAATTTTAATAGTTTAGTTTAAATTTTTGCAAGATTTTGATTACTTTAACTCCCTTTAAATTAAATTTTTATTATTTTAACTTTTTTTGGTTGGGATCATCTTGTTAACCTCATTTACTATTTTGCCTAGTTTTATAAACTAATTGTACCTTTTTATTTAGCTAGTAATTCCCTTACTTTATACTTATTATTTTTATTGTTTTTTTGTCTATTTTTCTCAACTTTTCAAAGGCGATAGCATTTTTTAGTTTTACAAAATTTGTTTCATTTTTAATTAATTACTTAATTATGCTTTTAATCTCTATACTTTAACTTATTTTGTTATTTTTTAAATTTTTAGTATTTTATTTTTAATTTAGGACCTTTTTAAAATACCTTGAATTTAGTTTATTTAATTTTTAAATAAAATTGAAAGTTTAAAGAATTTGTAATTGAACAGAACTTAATTTACTTCATCCTTGTTTTACGCAGAATTTAAAATCAAGTTAACAATAATCCAGTAATTTTTACTACAAATAAGTAAAGAGTTTTGATATATTGTAAAAATATCCTTTTATTTGAAATCTTTTCTAATTTAATCTAAATTAATTCGTTATTCTTATTTTATTCTTATTATTATTAAATTAAGTTGTTAAACAATACCTATTAAACAGAATAAACAAAGAAAATTAAAACATAGATTAGTGAACTCTTTTCAATTATTGAATAATTTTAGAAAGTTTAGTTTATATTTAAGATATATTAAAAATATAGAATTTAAATAATCTAAAGATAGTTATCTTAAAGTAAAATTAATTATTAAGAACACAAATAAAGTGAATTAAAAGCTATGTTGAATCATCCGTTTAAAGAAAAAAGTAATTAAAATTGATAAAAAGGTAGTATCTTAGTATAGGATTAACTAACATTAATTTAATAAAGTAAACATTTGGTCTTACATTAAAATATCTCACAATAAACATCAACACTAAAATTTAGTAAATTTAGAAGGAATAAAAAGCTAAATTAAGAATTGGGTGTTAAGGTAAAAATAACAAAATAATTATATCTACATAAAACTAAATTAACTGAAGCTAAAGTTAAAAATTAGTGTTTTTGAGAAAAGTTGAAAATTAAATTTTATTCATCATTGACCATAAAGGTAGAAACATAATTAAAACAAGGTGAAACTCTAAATTAGAAAATATGTTATAAAATCAAAGAAGTTCAGTTATAACTAGTTGAAATATAACTAAAATTTAATTAGTTTATGAAATTAAAACCATATCTTCCTCATTTTCCCTTGCTTATGATAATAATAAAATTAGTTATTTATATTCAATAACGGTTGTTTTAACCAGGAAATTTAAAATTAAAGCAATTAATTACAAAATAATAAAAATTAAATAAAATTAATCGGAAACTAATAAAAAACATAAATAAAAACTAAAAAAACCTAAATAAGCCAATAAAATAAACTTTTAAAAATAAAGTAAAAATTAGCACCAACCCTTAATTTTCAATTTAAATTATCAGCCATAGGGATATAAGTCGATTATAATTAGTTAGTATATCTCTAAGACTAGTAGCCTTTAAGAAAAGCAAGAGTTGTTAAATTACTCGCCTAGGTGTCGAATAAAATTCGCTTATAAATAATAAAATTATAAAGTATTTAATAAAATTCGCTCATAAATAAAAAAATAGTTAAGTGCTTAGTTAGTAGTCAGCTCAGATATATGTAGCCTTTCTAAAATTGTTATAAATACATAGTATAAATCGAAAAAGGAATTATTAGCTCTAATTAATCTAATTAAATTATTTGCTGTATGCCGTACTATTTAATAAAAAAAATAAAGTATAAATCTTATAAGTCTTTATAATTCTACCTGCCCAAATTGAGGGTCTATGTATGACTAACATTAATCAATCTATTTTAAGGATTAATACTACTTTTTGTACCTTTTACAAAATTCGGTTAGTCTATAATTATATTATTAATTAAATTTAATAAGTCTATTAAGTATTAAAGTAAGCATTTTGCTATATTTTAACTTAAAGAACTAAGGTGTATAACTATTATATTAATAAAGATATATAAAGGCTAGTCTAATTCGATCAAGTTTCCAAATAGTCGTAAAGACGAAAATAGGGACAGGATTTTTAGTTCTACAAAGAACTCTACGAGTATACTTACATATTATTTATAATTATAAATTATTTACTTTATTTAGCCGAGCCGACTTAGATAAATAGTATTACAAACTAAGAAATAGACTAATAGGGAATATATTTAAATAGTATATTAGTCTTCGAATACTATAAAAGGCTTAGTTTTAAATTAAAGATATGATTTTATTATTTTATTCTATCTTTCTTAGTCAGAATGGAAACCATTGTCAAGAATAATTTACATTTGACAAAGCCCACATATTTCCACTAGGTCTGGCAGTTTGTTTTTTTTTCTAAATTATAACATTAAAAAATTTTTATCTTTGATTAAGTGAGGCTATAGTCTTAATAATCTTAAATAGGATTATAATAAATAAAGAGCAAATTTAATTAATTAATAAATAAACTTAAAAAACATACCTAACTAATATACATCAACTTTACGACTAAGAATTTTAATAGAGTATCACCTTATTCTTATGATAATTTTATAGATTATAGATTATATATTGTATTGATTGGCAGTTAAAAATAACTCTTCTTTGAATAAATTATATGTGTAATCTGTTATATTATTTTTTAATTTTTAGGATATTGGCCATTGATCTTATATATTATCTAGTAAACTTTAAGTTCCTTTAAAGAAAAATAGAATCTAAGTCAAAGTTATCATCTAAATTAGTAGTTCATATTTTAATAATCTAATGATTTTGGGACCTAATTTAATTACAATATTAGTTAATTATTTTCCTATGTATTACTACTTAATAATTTAACAATTTGATATAAGCTTTAAGAACTAGTTTTTGCAATACCAAGATACATTTAACAAATATAACTTTTTTTTACTTTATCTGTTTTAGAACTTTATACTGTATTAGTTGTATTATTTAATATTTTAATAGAGTTTTTAACTTTTCATTAATTATTTAAGCTATATTCTTATATAAATATATTATTGAAAAACCCTTACAACAAAACTGTGGATATACTTTATGTATATTTTATTTATAGCTTCAAGAGTATTCATATTCTTACTAAAATAGTCTAATTTGTCATTAATGAGTGTTTTCTATAGCAAGTTGTTTTGTCAAATTTAGTTAAATTAGAATTTAATATATCTTTAATAACCTTTAATAATGGATAAAGAAGATAACTTAATTACACTATTATCTAAACTTGCCTTATTAAATATTTTATTCATTATATCTATTTTAACTTATACATCTCTACCAATAACAGATTATTTTTAATATGCCTTGTTATTTTATTCAATACTATCTTCATTAACCATAACTATTTTAATTTATAATTAATATTTGAGTAACATCACTATGTAATTCATATAATTTATATTAACAGTATCACATATTGATTTAACATTGTTGAACTTAAAATCTTTTGGCCTTATATCCATTTAATTTATTTTCTTAATACCATCACTCAATAAACGTTTTAAAGCTTTTAAACATTTTTGTTTTGTTTCCAGTATTGTTTACTTTTTCTACTTCAAGCTTTATATAAAACTGTAGTAACAAACAATTTACATTTAGTAACAATCATAATCCTTTTTATTCTCAACAGTTTTTATATTTGAAAACACATTATATTCAATAATTTTTATGGTGTTTTTATCAAATTAATTTTACTAGCGTGTTTATTTTGATTCAAGTTTATAGTGTTGAGGTACTTATTAAGATAGCACTTATTCCGTTTTAAAGCAAACTTAACATCTTTAACAATAAACCATTGAATTAATAATACCAAATCACATTAAGATATCTTTTATTAAGTATACTTCCTTTTTTTTGTTTCTAGATAGAAGTTTTTATTTTTACGTTAAAAAACGTGGATAAATTTAGTCCTATCTACCTTATCTTAATATTTTTAAATACGATATTAGTATTATTAATTTAATTACTATCTCCATGTTATTATTGTTGTTATTGTATATAGTTGATATAGTGTTAAAGTTATGATGCTTGTAACATGGTTATTTTATAATAATGTACTATTACATTTTCTTTTTAAAAACATTTTATAATTCATCTTATAGCTCAGTTTTTATACGATGTATTAGTGTGAAATTATCCTGATGTCTAGATTTAACTTATTGGTTAAGTGGTTTTGTTAAAACGGATTATGGTAACAAGGCTCGCACGGACATTTTCATATTGAAATTTATACCATTTTAACTATACACGCTAGGGGGTTTATTTATTTCATCATAATATCCAAAGGGTATATGCATGTGAAACTAATAATCGTGTCGAATGAAAGTATTCGAGTTAATTGACGAACCATTGAAAATATAGTCAAGTTAATAATTACGCATGTAAATTGATAAATAAAACAATATTGTATACTAATTTTTATAAAAAATAGAGCTAATAACCTACCCTTAAACATAACAATTGATAATTAAAACCTTATTCAATAATTTAATTTTTTTTATTATTTACAATATAATTACAATAAAAATCAATATAAAAAGGTACAGATATAATTGTATATAATAATCTTCTTTAAATGCTTCAAAAGCAGCCTTAGTTTTACTTGCAGTTTTAAATTCTTTTATCCATTTAATTAAAAATTCAGGTAAAATTTGAGGTATTATTATTTTTTTTATGCAAAATGTGTAATAATAACAAATGAATTAGTATATATAAAATAATTATAAAAATAACTACAAAATAAAAGGTTTTAAAATAAACTAATGTTAGTTCTGTATTAAATAGATCATTGATTTTATATCCTAATAGTTTGAATATAGTAAACAAACAAAATAAAATTGTAAAAATTATTTTTATAGGGTAGGGGGTTTTATTTAGAATTTTCATTCTTTTGATTTAAAAGATCTAAATTATTAAGTGAAATTGCTCCTGATCCTATTTCTAAAACGAATCCTATTGTTAAAACAATAAAGAAAATTATTGCAATTGAGAATCCGAAAGTAGCAACTTGATATAAGGTTACAGCTATAGGAAATAATAGAAGTATTTCAAGGTCGAAAATTAAGAATAGAAGAGCAACGATAAAGAAGTGAATTTGGAAAGTATTTCTTGTTTGGCCTAGGAAAGGGTTCATACCACATTCATACGCTGATACTTTCGCTACGTCCGGCTGATGAACCGCTAATAAAATATTTAAAGCTAGTAAAGCAAAAGCTAAAATAGGAACAAAAATAAATAAAAATAATAAGTTATTCATTACCAATTAAATAAATTTAAAGATAGTAATTGTGTACTATTTAGTATTAAAGAAGGTTTTAAAATAAATAATAAGATTACTAAAGTTAACACAGATATTAAATAACTATGTACATTACTTAAGTACACAGAATTGTTTCTATCTTCAAAATTATAATTAGTAAAAACTTCTTTATTATTTTCTTGTAATAAATTTATATTACTTTCATCAGCAATAACTTTTACTATTTTTAAATAATATGAAGCACTTATTACACTAACTAATATAGCTATTATTGATATAAAGTAATATCCATTTTGTATTGCTGAATATAAAACAAATTGTTTTGAAAAGAAACCAATTAATGGAGGTATCTAACTTTTGTATATTGTAAACATATGATCCCATGTTTATTTCCCACAACTTTAATTAAAAAGTATAGTTTAATAGTAAGGCTTTATCAACATGGTTTTGATGTTCAATCTTCAAAATAAGTTATTAATTTTATTATAAAAAATAGAACAAAATACTTGTAACCAAACAATGGAAATTTAGATAAATAATCAAATAATAGTAATTTAAATTCTAATTTATGAGTTCTAATTTCATAAGTTCTTTCTACCTTATACTCTCTATTTCTTGCCCTACATGCTACCTCAGTATTTAAAAAGGCAGCTATTACTTGCATAAATGAATAAATAGAGACATTTTAGTTTGTTTAGAAAATCTTAGGTAATAGATAAATCCGATTGGAATATTATTTTTAATTAGTTTTCAAGTTAAATAAAAACTAGCCATTAGTTCTATGCGTCTAGTATTCCAGATAACCATCTAGATTTATTAAGTGATGTTGTATCTATACCTAATAATGGAATATTAGTATTATGATTAGAGTTTAATCTGGTTATTTATCTGTGTAAAGCTTCTATTTTAGGTGTTATCATGTACCCTTGAAGGAATTGAACTACCTTTAACAAAATATCAGTTTTTTTAAATTGTTATTCTACAGCTTTTTTGATGACCTTTAGCTCTAATACCCCCCACAATTACATATATGATTTTTGTTTGCTAATTGAATATCTTTATTCTCAAAAGCAATTTCTATTTGAGGGTAGCCTTTTACATTTAATCCTTGGGTATAAATATTCCCTTCAATAAGTCCAGCCAGATAAGCACCTAATTGATTATATTTTATTTGATTATTTTTGGTTGAAGCTTCTAAATTAATTTATTAGTTTTTGTTAAACTGTACATTGTTTATTGGTTTTTTAATACTATTTAAATTGATATAAATAACTGAACATCTTAACATAAGTTAATTTTGGACTATATCTTCATTTTTAATTATATGTATCACGCATAGTCTCTGAGGAACCTACTCATATATATATTATAATTTACTTTGGTTTCCTGCTGATTGTCCATTGTAGCATACCTAATCTTTTTACATACACAATTAATATAAAATTTATTAGTACTGGTAGTAATTAAGTCATTAGGAGTTTCCAGCAAACAGTGATATTTTCAAGTAATAGTACGACCTTTTGTCGATATAAATTTATTTATAATGATATATTAAATATAACCTATTACAGCAAGCATACCTCATAAAATTTACCTGCCATAGAGAATAAGCATATTGCTAAACTTAAACTTAATATAGGATTAGAATAAATCTGTCCTTTTAGTTCTGTGATATATCTAATATCTCTTATTCCTTTATTATTAATAATACTTGAAGGGCTTGAAGCAGTAATATAACTTAAAGCTAAAATAATTAAGAAAATATTTAAATTAGTTATAGTATATTGAATTATATAGAAAATGAAAGAATCAATAGATGATTCACTATTAATAGCTAAAGCTAATAGCATAAATCCTATATGTGAAATTGTACTGTCATACAGATACAAAATTACCATACAAATCAGTCCCCTCGCGTATGCGAATAACCCTAGGTATTAGCGACTCTTAAATTTTATATTCATGTATCTTTTAAAATAAAGTGTCCTACCTTTCACTTTCACTAACTCTCACTAGAATCGCAAGACGCAAGAAAAACTCACCTTCGCTTAGTACTGATTGTGTGAAAGCCCTAAAGGCTCACCCAGTTTATATTTTTATTTATATAATAATAATAACAAAGCAGGTGCTACTAATTGAGACTGTGAGTGATTTGAGTTATGGTTGGAAGCTAGATAAATTCTCTTCCAGTGTTCATACCCTTTTTAATAATCTTTTTATACCCTTCTTTAGTTAAAGGTTCTCCTTTATACATAATTTATGAGGCTTTTAGCCATTATAAAAATATTTAGTCGCTCGAATAGAATGCTGAGTAAAAACCAAAAATGGAATAATTGTAATATAAATATCGGAAAATCTAATACATTGGTATTAACCTCATGTTTTTTGGAAAGAATTAACATATAGACCACATTTAAAATAATTTATAAAACTTTTCATTAATTCCTGATCTCGTATATGTTGACTAACTTGAAAAACTAATTGAGCACCTACACCCGCTATATTTCGACCTTCAGTTTTGGTTTATACTTTTTAAACCTTCACCAGTAACAAATCTGGCCATTCATTAGGCTTGAGCTACTTTTTCCTTAGTAATTATAGCTCGTTTTACAGGTATTGTTTTAGGGAAAGCTCTTTTATGAGCAAGTGATATTCCTAAATTCAATGAAGCTCGAATATTCATAATTACTTGAATTCCTTCTTCTGTAAGGTGTAGAGCTTGATTAATCTTGGTAACTATCTTTTTTTATAATCACCCAATTTTTTAGTTATTAAATTATACTTCTCAAAATGGGAGCCTGCGGGGTTTTTTTTCGGTTAATTCTTTTTGATAACTTACTCTAAATGCGCACATATTTTTCGATGGTTTTATTAGACCTATTCCGCCATAAAAAGCTTGTATTTCCTATAATAGCTCTAAGTCTTTTTTATGTAACCCTATTTGGTAAATTAATTCTACTCGCCAACATAATTTATGTACTACACTTTTTCGTATTATACCAGATAATGTACCCTCACCGTCTGTTATTCCTGTTTTAAAGAAAGGATTTAGTTTATTATTATTAGTATTACGTACGTGAGAAGGATTAATCTCTAAAATGCGAAGCCAACCTATAACGTTTTTTTATCACCTTGTTATTTTTATTTAATCTATTAGCTGGTAAAACCTTAAATAATTATGAATGTTTATTTGTTATGATTTGGTTAGGTAACTTGTGAGATAGAAAACAAAATTTGTATCTATTAGAGTACACCTTAATTTCATAATTATAATTATCGCTGCACGGTAAAAATTTTATGAAACAACTACCTTCTACTCGTTGCTCTTTTACAGACTTTTTAATTTAGACTGATTTAGATCCGCGATAGCCCATTTCAGTTTCCCTCATCTTATGACTTGTTACCGTACATGAGTGATTAATTCATCCACTTATAGCCTTTCGGTTATAGTTTGGTATCCTAAGCTTTAGGGTGTCCCCGGAGTTTGATAGTTAAGCCCACACTACGTATTTTCTCATATACTCTAGGCTAATAATCTTTTTATTCTAGTTTGAGCTAAACCTACTATAGTTCCCAATAATAAAGATAAGAATGAACTTATCAAGAGTAAATTTTTCACTACTTCACTTAAACTATTTAAATTGATAGAATTAAATATAGTTGAGGTTGAATTAGTTATTGTATTTTCTGAGTTAGTCATTAGGCTGATAGATTCAGAAATATTAATTAAATTAAATCCATAGAATTGTAATTCTAATAATAATATTAATATAGCTATTTTAGGTATTATTGTTAAGTGAACTGGGTAAATAACTCCATATTGGACATTACTCACCTTTTCCCGAACCGTACGTGATAGTTTCCCATCATACGGCTCTCCATAAAATTATTGATCTTTGTCAAGATGTTTTTCCATGTGACTTTGTCTGCAGATTGGCCTACGACCTTTATTCATGCTTTGTCCACTTTCGTGCTTTTAAGAACCGCCATTTTCCTAATGTGATGCCTGTATAAAAGGATCCACATAGTCTACAAGCTAATTTGTGGAATAAACTGGTTGTACAATGACTAAATAGGACCTGATAAGCAAATACTTTGGGTGTTGTCCTTAGCTTAAAATTAGCAGCTAATAGTTTGGCACAAGAGGTTAATAGGCTACAATGGAGTGTACTAACTAGTCGTGAGTGGTTATAAGCAAATTAATAATAGTTGATATACCCTCTGTAGACTGCATTATACTTGTGTATATTTTTATCGTTAGAGTTTCCCATGAGTTGATTTTTAGGATATGCTGATCCGTTTTTTTTATGAATCCTGCTTGTTCTAGTTTAGTTCTTATTATGTCGTTATACGTGCTAAGGCTAAGTATCGAACCAACCGTTGCTTGTGACTAAAATTAGTATGCCGGGATCTAAAATTGTTAACCCTTTCAATGTTGAGATTAGTTATTTTTGTTTTAGTTTCACTAACTTTTAAATTAAGTGATTAACAGAAAAGCTTTAGAATTTCTTTCGTGTCTTTGAGTGAACCTCGAATTCCTACTTTTCAATCATCGGCGTATCTAACATAATTTTATATCTTATAGTTCGACTCATAGTCCACAGGCCTACTTTTAGATTATGTATAAACTTTATGCACTTCTTCCATGTTTCCTTTTTATTTTTCTTATCTTTTATCTGATAATGTTGTATTCCGTGTTATTTCAACTCGATAATTATCTGGTACCTATGTCAAATTTTCCTTTAATGAAATTACGAATTAATCTAGTTCGTGTAAGAATATATTGGCTAAGATATGACTAATATTTGAACCATGAGGGGATTCCCGCTATGTTGTGTTTTATGTTTTTAATTCCATGTAACCTGCTTTTAGGGACTTACTAATTAGTCTGGTGAATTGTCGGTCTTTTATTTTATTTACTATTAAAACCATAAGCTTGTTATGATCTATAGTGTCAAAGCATTTGGATAAATCTCATTTAATCATTCAAGATGAACTTTTTAAATAATTTTAGGACTTCATTTATTAGGTTGAAATCCGTGTGAGTTTTCTACAAATATGGATACATAAATAGCGTTTGGGATTAGTCTCATAGCTTCTTTTACGATTTTATATATAGCTTTGTGTGACCCTATAGTTAGAGGTATGATACCTCATAATTGTTTAAGCTTTTTAATTCGCCTTCCCGGTTTAAAGGTATGAGATCTTAAAGATAAAACTTCGAAAGTGGAAAAGGATATACCATCTAGTGTTTTCTGGTGTTAGGGTTGTTTTAACTTTCCCGGCTTACTTTTTAATGTTATTATAAGCTAACTTTAAAATTTCATGGTCATTTGCAGATTATTTAGTATAGTGGGCGATCAACTGTTTTGTTGGCTTCATCTTTACATCGTTGGATAAGATTATTGAGTTTCTTTACTGAGTTATTTGTACATCCTGTACCAGAGTAATTTCTTCTCAATATTAATTTTACTTCAACCCTTCCCCTTGCAACAGTGTTACCTGTTCTGTATAAACAATTACAATTGTTAACGGGTACTATGGCTGATCCGTTACCATAGGAATTACTTCCCTTAGGTAATCCCGCAGTTATATTTGTTGTTAATTTAACCTCCTTAGATTGCAATTTCACTCTCTTTATTCTTTTTACTAAAGAACATGCTATACCAGCTACTCTGTCGATCCACTTGATCATGATTGACAGTGGTATGAATCACCATAGGAATAGTAATGTGATTTCCCGTAACGCGAGGACATTGAGAATTTTGCTTCGGACAGTTTAGCCCTAATCATAGAGGTAACATCTTGCAATGTCAAAATCGTATATTCCTTAGATATTGAGATCACTTTATCAGGCATGCTATTTTCGGTCTAGAGTTTTCCTCTTCGCCTAAACCTGTTGATGTCATTACACTGTAGCAGTAATGGAACTTTTAAAGTTCGTAACAAGAAAAACATCTTACGGCGCACCCAAATTGTTACTATTGTAGGCACTTCATCATAAACATCCACGGCTATCAAATTTATCTTGCAATTAAATAACACTTCAATTTTTGGACGATTACCCTGATTTTAAATTTTCTTTGTATCATAATCCCATGGTATTCTTAGATTCATAGTAGAATTAATTATTTGAATCTGTTCAAAACCTGAGCTAGTTAAATGTTCTTTATTCTTAACTATTTCAACTACTTTTTTTTTATTTTTTTAAACTCGGCGAAATCTAAACTTTTAGCTCCAAGACTATTCAAAAGGAATAACTGTATTAACAATATCTGTAAAATTTCTTAAGGTAAAACTTACAGATTGGTTTTTAACAAAAATAGGATAAGGTTTTAAAGTTAAGCTATCGGAACATTTATCCCCCCTAAGGTGGTTGATAGACAGGGTTAATAAAGTAAGAAGCTAAAACATGAACAACTTTTTTATCTCTAATATGTAAGTCTACTTTCAAGATTAAAGAAACAATTATGCAAATGTTACTGCTAACTGGAGAAGTTTTAGTTCTAAAAAAGAAAGATCCAAAACCACTAATGAAACCTGCTACCCCAAATTGGAATACCATTTAAATGCCGCTCTACTTACACGAACAAATTAGGAAAAGATGTTTTATATGATAAACCTAAATTAAGTACGCTTTTTATTTTTACTATTTCCATGAAACATTTTTAAGTTAAATGACCCTTTGTTTTAAGGATTTAAAAACCTTGCTTAAATAATATTTGGCGGTGATTAAAGGGTATTTAACAAAATGATAAACGAGTACTTGCATTTCCCTTATAGAATACACAATAAATTTAGCGGTATTTTTACTATGGATTGTCACACTTCCTATACATAAAATTTGTTTAATTTCATTTAATAAGGCAATATCTTTATTATGCACTTTTATCTTAAAATAAGAAATGTTTTCCAGATACTTTTAGGACTTTCTTTAATTGTAACCTGAAAACAACCTTAAGCATATTTTAACCCTAAAAAAACCAACCTTTTATATTATTGTTTACACTGTTGTTACTTAAATTAGAAAATTTGTGTATAGCTCCGAAGTATGTAACAGGGCCAGTTTTTGTTTTTTAATTTTGAGGTGAATTTAATTGATTAGAAAGGATTTTGATTTGATAGCGACTTTAGCCGCCCATTAGAGTACACCTTAAGCTTATAGCCTTGTTTGCTAAAAACCAACTACCGTCTACTCGTTGCTCTTTTACAGGCAATATACCTGATTTAGATCCGTGATAACCCATTTCAATTTCTTTCATTTTATGACTTGTTACCATACCCAGGTAATTATTCTGGCCAATTAAATTCTTTCGAATTAACTTTGGTATCCTAAACTTTAGGGTGTCCCCGGAGTTTGATAGTTTTACCCACAGTAGTGTTATCCTAAAACACATAGCAGGACTCCAATTATGTAAAGGTGCTGCTGCTATTTTAAACAAGAATCCAATAAAAATGAATACTAAGCCTAAACTTAATCCTTGAATAGCTGCTGTTGCATTATCAGTTAATTCTATACCATAATTGTTAAAGCAAGATATAGAGTTATATGTAGATATTATTGAATAAATTGATTCAAAATTAGTTAATCCTGTATAAGAATAAATTAATCCACATCCTAATAATATGATGCTTGACGATAGTGCGCCTAATAAGAAGTATTTTAATCCTGCTTTAGTTGAAGTTTCAGATTCTTTATATAGAGTAGATAAAACATATAGTAGGGGTCAGGGTTAGCCTGCCCTCAGAACCGTACGTGATAGTTTCCCATCATACGGCTCGCCGTCTAAATCTTCCAAAAGGTTTTTGTTTCATGAGTTAATTGAATTAGTTACGAATAACTTTCATGTCTGCGTAATTAAGATCTCCTATATGTAATAATTAATGGTGGTAAGCACTTAGGAAAATTATTTCCGTTTTAACCTCCGACCCACTGTGCATAAGTGTTATTTCCAGTTCTTATTCTTCCTCTTACATCTGTTACTTTTTCTGTGCTGATGCATTTCTACTTGATTAGTTTATTGACATAAGGCACATTTTTTGTGCTGTAGAGTAGATTTGTTTAACTTTAGAGAACCAGGATATTCTTATATTGTCATATGGCTTTTGGCTTTGAGGCCTCTTAATTTGTGTTGTACTTTAAGTACTGATGGCATGGTTAATTTTACACCTGTTTCACGTTCTGCTACTTTGCTTAAAATTTTCCTGATTGCTTGTACTTTTTGTTATTAGTTTATTATCCAATGTATGGACATTTTGCAGGACATTTATAGGAACATGAAAATGCTTCATAAACTGGAAAATTAGCGGCAAAGCTGTAAATTTTTACTAGTAATGTGAGAGGCTGCTTGTAAAAGGTTAATATTTCGTAATGTGAGAAGTTAATTACCTCTTTTAGAGCTGTAGACATCCTATTAGAATCGCTAAGAATAAATTTTATTTGACAATAACCCCCTTGATAGGTATTTATATTCTCATAAGATTTTACCACAATTCCCGACTTGGATATACCACCTTTAGTTAAAGTGATTATTTTGCACCGAGAAATTTGAAGCCATCTTTGCTGGCGCTTAGGTTGCCTGTATCCTTATGCAGTTATAATCCACATTTTTTAGAATATCTGCAACTTGGTGTTTTATGTGTTTAACTTCGTCTATATAGCATTGTACTACCCTTAAAAAAAATCGTAAGCGTATCTTAGATACATGAGACGTTTGAAGTTTTGATAAAAAGGGTCCATACTTGGTATATTTATTCTTCTCCCCTATAACTTTTTAAGATCGAAAGCGGGAGATCATTATTTACGTTGGCTTTGATTTAGAGATGTGATAGACTCATATTCTTTATTTAGGGCTCTTTTTCTCATTTATCGAAGGATTTTTGGATGTCTACCATCTTAGTATCTAATTATTTGAATAATATGTACGCTAATACCGGGATAATTTTGTTACATTGACCTTAAGAGCTTTTTTATATCTTTCCACGTGTCATATTCATTGTAACCTACCGTAAGGGATTTTCTCGTATGCTGTATTAGACTCTATACATTTCAGAATAATATGATGAGGGATTATGTCAAAACATTTTGAGATATCGACATGTATTACTAATTGATAGGCATATCCATTTCGATATAGTTGAGATAGTGCTTATTGTAAAGATTTTTAAGGCTCTAAAACATTATGAGCTGTGTTATATTTTATATACCTTCCTTTAGTATAGTTAGTGCTTTTTACATTATTTTCCCACACGCATTGTTATAACTTCTATGATTTCGAAATCTTGACTCTTATGGAGCTGTTGTGATATCAGGCATTCCAACTTATATTTATTCCATCCAATGTATCATTACTTACACATTTAGACATGTTTCCTGGTTTTCTTATTATATAAAATATTGTAGAAATAATGGATTACCCAGGATATTGATTATTCCATTGTATTTTCCGTTTTACTCATATATTTGTTTAATTCATTATTTGTCCACTAACTCCTGTTTTAGAATTGGCTTATTCCAACCCTTTTTAAAAATTGAATAATCCGTTGTCTTTCTTGTTAGAGTCCTGAATTAACGATTTTAGACTGTTCCCCTTCGCTGTAACGCTACTATGGAAACTCCGTCCCCGCATTTAATAATTTTTATATTCATAGGCGGTTAGATCCCGGGGTTGCTGTGTTGCATGTGTTTGAATTGGTAGTTTTAGGACTTTGCGTACTTTTATCTTCTATGTTGAAGTAAGTATAGGGTTTTTGGCAATTATTGTAGTTTGGACTACCTATAATAACATTTACGATCCCTATTAAATGCTACGATATTCTGCTTAGAACATTTAGACCATCTTGAGCCACTTTGTACGTATCAAATTTGTTAACCTGTCCATGACTACTCCCACTAACAGAAGTATCAGAAAGGGGCAGTCCTATCTTACATCTGTTTTTGTAATCTGCTATGCCGTCTGAGTAGTTGTTAGCTGTCTCAGGAGCGATTACCCGTGGCAGATATCTTATTTCATCGGATTATAATCGTATGATGATAAGGCCAAATATACCTGATAGTATAAAATAAACCATTGTTGTGATTCTATATACCTCCTCTGCACACGCCTCGCCCGGCGCACATCCAAAAGATTGTAACTCTATACAAATATATAAAGAAACTAAATCGAAACAAGATATTAATAAACAAGATCCTAAAATACTAAATAATACAATTATAGAATAATCTTCTGATTTAGAGTTATGATTATTTGAAGCTGTGCTTAAACTCATGGCTCCGGATAATTTAATTGTGAGATTATGACTTACTTTGTTTGGACTAGGCCAGGCCATTAATAAAAATGAACCTATAAAAAATATAAAACTCTCAAAAAATAGGGATAATGGTGTAATTTGGAATAACCCACTATAGATACCTATGCCTGATCCAATTGGCTGAATATAGAAAGTATTTAAAGATAATACTCCGGCATATAAAAATATTATAGGTGAAATTCTGGAAATATCTCTAGGAGACAAGTTATTGTTGATTGAAGGTAGGGCCTTAGCCACTATTAAAATTAAAATAGATATAAAAATCATTGCTTAACCTCTTTTATACAAAATAATACACAAAATATGTTTAACAAAAAATAATAAAAAATTTAATTAACAAATAAAAAAGATATCTTAAAAATTTATTTCGTAAAGATATTGGTTTATATATCCTAGTATACTTATTAATATTCTTTCTATTCTATCTTTAAATAAAATTTAATCTATAACACCCTACTACTATTCAATAAAATCTTCTTGTGCCAAACTGCATGGAGCAAAGTTAAACATTTAACAGTAAAAGGCGAGTGTTCCTGGAATACATAAATGAAATTAAGGGGTACAGATAAAATCGTATTTGCGGAACCTGAAAATAAGATGAAGCAGTGAAAATTAAAACAAAACATGGATGTGTATATGGTTCAAGTTTTATATACCTTATCTATATCTGCTGCCTCTTTTGAAGGGCTACCGTGCTCTATATGTGACTCGGAGTATAGGGATTAGATGCACCACGTAAGAATGCTTAATGAGCTTAACCCTAATCTTATTTAGATAGACAGACTTATGATCAAGAGTAAACATATTGCTCTAGATAGAGATTGCCACATGAAAGTGCATTATTCTTAATTAAGTTTGGGACAGGTTAAGTATACTCAGACCGCGCAATAAACAAAGTTATATTAATGTTTATTTCGGAGAGCCTTATGATGGCTAAGTATCGCGGTCGGTACGTCGTAAACAATAACTAACTAAACAAAATACTTTTAGATACTGAAATTTTAATTAAAATATTAAATTGAAATACTTTTTTTAAACATTTTTTGTTTGTTAATCTAATTTTATTAAATTCTTTTATTACCTTAAATTTTTAGTATTTACTTTCTATAAAGTTGTAGAGTAGCAAAAGAGTAGGTTATAAACCTTTATTAAAGTAATTTATTTTTTGTTGTTATAGATTATTTCTTTTATTAGAGTTAAGTGCTTTTTTAACACTTGTTCACAAATTTTTACAATTTTAGCTTTTAATCTCCAGCATTTAAGTTTGTATTACTGTAACTTTTTTTAGTTTATTTTTAAATTTATATTAGAGATAAAGGAGAAAGTGTTTACTTTATAAATATTTAGTTTTATTTATTAAAATAATTTAGTAAATAGATCTATGCTAGACTTTATTCGATTTTACCTAATTGGCTTTTGTTTAGTTTCATTATTCAATTACTTGAATTACAACTTTAACTTATGTTTAACAAGAGAACACAATGTTAATAGATAACATCAGGAGTTGGGATAAATTGATAAATTTGCTTTTTCATTAAATGATAATTTGTTTAATTTTATTCGAGTATGTTTTACATATTACTATTTTTTTTATAGTTAAATTTAATTTTTATTTTTAGAATAATCTTGTACTACCAGGATAGCTGAATTATTTCATCCTAAATAAATTTATGTAGTAATAGTGAAAGGTTTTCTAAGAAGAACATACACTTTTATGTATCCTAACCTTTAGGTTAAAATTTTAAGTCCTTAATAAAAAATAATATTACATTCTTCCATTTGTTTAATGGTATTGGAAGGTATATAACTGCTGAGCACTATATAAGCAACTTGAAATATCTGAGCACTAGCAATAAAAATATATGAGCACTATAACTAAATTAAACTAACTAGATATATAAAGACAATTAATACCTAAAGCTAAAACATTTAATCTACTAAATAAACTACTAGTATCTATATTAAAGACTCTTATAAAAAAACGTATTTTTGTGTATACTAACTTTTATGTTTGAAAACTATAGGTTGCTTAACCTTAATTTTTTTTTCTATAAAACTAACATAAATTTTAATTATAAGATTAATCTTAAGCTCGGTTTTAAATTAGCGCCTAAATAGGTGAACAAAATATCTCTATATCTCAATATATCAATAAAAGGCACTAAATAAAATATTAATATGGTAAAAGACTAAAGTCTAAAGACTAAATACTATTTTTAATAAAAATTTAAAACTAATTTGGAAGCTTTTTTGCTAATCTGTAGCACGAATAGTTAGAAAATATTCTTAAAATAAGGTAACCTAGGTAAGCTTAAATATTTAAAACTAAATAATAATGATTTAGATAAAACTATAAATTATGAAGATTTTTACGCATTTTTATTAAAGATAATAATATTTTACTTAACCATGAAAAGTGGAGTAATAACTTATCCTCTGGTAATATTACAATAGATAATGATAAATATACATTAAAACTACTATCGGTAAGAAATAGTTAATATTAGATAGATCTAATAAATTTGTTAATACTAAACCTTTATATATAAAGAATGGTGAAATAGAATAATTTTCTATAAAAACAACAAAATAAGTACAATAGTTATATTTTTTATATCATTGTTTACAAGCTTAATTTAATATTAATTGTAGATAATGTTTGTCCTTTTTAAAAACATCCTTATATATTATTGCCTCAACTCATGCTAAATTTAAACATAAACTGTGCTACTTATCGCACTTACTTTAGAACCAGTGTCTAATTTAAACTCTTAAGAAAACAAAAATAAAGTAAATCCCGTATGCTCCAATTAATACTATTTTTCTACCAATTTAACACAAATTTAACCGTAACTAGAACTAACAATTAGTATTTTATTATTAACTAGGTATTATCGGAGTTAAACTATATAACTTATTTGATTTTAACCAAAGAGAAGGATTTTTAATGTGCATTTGAATAGGAGAACCTTTACTAATCCCTTTAATAGTAAATTTAATTTTATTATCTATAGCTACACATCCTGGCTTTACAATAAATTTTTCTACATTTTTAACTATATCCTTACCACCAATTAATTCTTCAAAATTATCCCAAGTTAAATATGAATTATTAATACCAGCTGACGCAATCTTAACTTCATTATTTGTATTTTTATAAGCATATAGTTTTTTAGCAATAAATATTCCTTTACTTATTTTATTTTCTAATTTCATTTGTCCAAGTTCTTTTCCAATATATTTGCTGTCTAATATTTTAGGTAAAATTACAGAATCGGTATCGCTATAAATCATAGGATTATTAGGAATATTTTTATATTTAGACATTCCATATCTAGCTGTTGCAGTAATATGTACAGCTAAAGGTAGACTACTTAAACTTCCTCTTTTTCTTTGATCTATTTTTATTTCCGGTATATCAGTTGTATTTTTAATTATTTCTATTAATTTACCATCAATATATGGACCTGTTTTAATTAAACTATATTCTGTATTAGAATATCCATGCAGAACTTTCCAGTGGTTAAATAGTGTATGATCCCCAATATCTTTATTGTTAACAATTTTAGCCTTATAGAATTCAGATCTCATCCCCAATCTACCGTATAGAGTATTTAATAATAATTTATAAATAGTTGCGTTAACAGAATCACCCCTTTCAACAGCTTCAGCTTTTCTAGGGAAAATTTCTTCAACATATTTGGATAATGGTGTTCCTTTCTCAAAATGAATTCCAACTTTAGGGAATACTTTATATTTATTTTCTATAGCGTTTTGTAAATCCACTGTAGAATACCATCCACTCCACTTACAATTATGTGGTAGATCAACTGTACTATTATCTACTCTTCTAGGTAAAATAGGTACTCGCAATTCTTCAATACTTGGACTAATAATATCTGCAAAAATAATACCAAAACAAGAATCTATAGATTTTACACTCATTAATTTAACTTCATTACCAACGGGTAAATACCCAGTCATAGCTGTAGGATATTGACTATTCATATCATAGTGGTACCCTTCATCACATTTATGAGCATATACTTGAGTTATACCACCAAAATATGCACTTCTAAAATATTTTTCTAACGGTCCTTTAATAATAGGGATTTTATATCCACATTTTTTTAAATAATTAACTTGGAAATTTAGTAAACTTAATCCAGATATAGTTTTTCTTTTGGTAATATTTATACCATAATCAAACCAAAAACTTTGTGCAAAACCAATTAAAGCATCATATAATATCTCTAAATCTTTGTCAAGATATTTTAAGCAATTATCTTTAGCATTCCATACATTTTTGCAATCTGTTAGTAATTTTTTGTATTCATCACTATTAATTTGACTCCCAAAGTATTTAATATTAGGAACTGTTCCTTGATAATGTAATGTATCCTTACACATAAAATAATGTGGAAAGTAGTCTTTACCATCAACCTTTAAAATATCTGTAGCAATTTTATCTAAGCTATTAGGTATAATATTTAAACTATCTAATATTTTAATTGTACCATAATTTTTTTGACTTTGACTTTTACTTATTCCTTTAACTTTTTTACTTCTTCTAATTTTCAGTTCTATTAAATCATTACTATCCCCTACTATTAATTTTATATCATCCTGTGTAAATCTTTCACAATTAGGTAAATTCACTAATAAAGAATTAGTTATAAAATGACCATCAAATCTAGCGAAATTATGTGCATAGAAAGTATATTTACTATAACCACATTTAAATATATCTACAATCATAGTTTGAATTAGAGCTTCTTGACTTTCACATCCCTCTTCACCTAAATAGTAAAAATGTTTTTCATCATCAACTCGCCAACCACCGGCATATACACCATGTGTACCACTATTATTTGGCTCATTGTAATTATCAAGTGTTAATTCATCATTACATTTATCAATCGGATATGTTTCTAAATCAATAACCCCTATTTTATTATCAAAACATTGATCGTGTGCTATTTCTTCCATACAGTCTAATTTAAATTTTTGTACAAAATTATTAAAAATTGAAATACTTTCCATAGGTCTAATAACCTTAAATAATTCATCAATATTATAAACTCGATCAAATTTACTAATATAAGTAGGTTTAAAAACACTATCCCAAGTAAAAGATATTTTATCTATTAATCTTTCTACAATTCTAAAACTATTATAATAAATTAACCTACTATCACTATAATCTTTGCATATATCCTCATCTAAACATATGAAATCTACCCATTTTAATAGGCTTTTATTCAAACTATCGTTAAGCACATAAAGTTCAGCTTGTCTAATAAATCTATTATTACAATTAGTATTATTATATTTGCTCCAATCATTAGACATATAATTTATATCACTAACATTCACATTACTAAAGACTATTTTAAGTTGATAATTAGAAACAACCCCTTTTCTATCAATAATATATTCACTATTATTTTTTAAACTTACTAAGAATTTTTTATATAAATCTATAATATCCCCAGACCCTAAATCAAATTGACTCATCTGACTACATATATTTTTAAAAAATAGTTCTTTTTCAAACCAATAATTAAATGGTAAGTTAAAATCATAAAACTTCATATTTTTGAAACCTTTAACAATATTAACATCATCACTGACTATACCATTAACATCGGTTAATTTTCTTAGATCTCTTAAACCAGATTTACATATCTCTTTTTTAATCTCCATAAATTTATCCTTACCAAATTGTTTATCACTTAACCATACTCTATATTGTGCAGATATTTTAAAATCTACAATAGACTCATATTTATTACTTAAATATTTATTTATATATTTATATATATCAGATTCAATTAAATCAGATAAAACCTCAGGTGAAAATTCTCTATGAACTAAAATACTATGTTCAGATAAAGTCCCCACAATTCTATTTTTAGACCAAGAGTTAGCTACAAATAAAACAGAATAACTTTTATTACCCTCAAGACTATTTAAGAAATCAACAATATTTCTGTATAAACAATCTTTATTTATACTTACCATATCTCTAGCTGCATTATAAGTAAATACAACATCCTTAAAGATACTTGTCATCTGATAACTTTGAAATCCCCCACTAATCTTTTTCACATTTTGATTCTTAAATAATTTAATGTGAGTATTAACCATATTATCTAAATTACTTAATTTTATACCAGTATTTATAGAAAGATAGTTCTCAGACTCTAAATTATTAATAAAAATATTATTCATCATCTTCTTCCTATTATTCAAATTAACCTCCTCACAAGAACTAACCATAACCCCAATACCTTTAAAATAACACTCTAATAACTCAATAACACTCAAAATACCTTTATAAATCATATAAAAAATATTAATTAAACAATCAGAACACAAAATATTTAAAACCATTAAGAATATTAAAATAACAACAGCAAATTGGCTAATATCTAATAAATAATATAATTTACCAAGTAAAATAACACTAGGAGATACTAAACCAGCACCATAAATTCCAAAAAATCAAGCTACAAATATAAAAAAGGGTGGAAACATGAGCTAATAAAATATTTAAAATAAACTAAAAACTAAAATAACAAAATAAAACAAAAAATATTAAAAAAACTAAAATTGCAAAAATAAATCTC
>Ga0153961_1000129_pt1 | contig 29119 bp, 26 predicted proteins | sample TSFL045MetaG_FD_104748 | JGI IMG/M metagenome (GOLD analysis project Ga0153961, IMG submission 104748) | Attine ant fungus gardens microbial communities from Florida, USA - TSFL045 MetaG | ecosystem: Host-associated > Fungi > Mycelium > Unclassified | place: USA: Florida, Withalacochee...
ACGGCGCTTAACCTCGCCATCACTATGATCAAGAGCAGTAATGAATAATCGCGTCCATCAGGGGCACTACGCCCGTAAACGTTTCGGGCAGAACTTCCTGAACGATCAGTACATTATCGACAGCATTGTCTCCGCCATTCATCCGCAGCGCAGCGAAGCGCTGGTGGAGATCGGCCCCGGCCTCGGCGCGCTGACCGAACCGGTCGGCGAGCGTCTCGACGCCTTAACGGTGGTCGAGCTGGACCGCGATCTGGCCGCGCGTCTGCAGACGCATCCGTTCCTCGGCCCTAAGCTGACGATCTATCAGCAGGATGCGATGACCTTCGATTTCGCCGCGCTGGCGAAAGAGAAAGGCCAGCCGCTGCGCGTCTTTGGCAACCTGCCTTACAATATTTCGACCCCGCTGATGTTCCACCTTTTCAGCTATACTGGTTCGATTAAAGATATGCACTTCATGCTGCAGAAAGAGGTGGTTAACCGCCTCGTCGCCGGGCCAGGCAGCAAAGCCTACGGCCGCCTCAGCGTGATGGCGCAATATTATTGTCAGGTTATCCCGGTGCTTGAAGTGCCGCCGCACTCTTTTACGCCGCCGCCTAAGGTGGATTCGGCCGTGGTGCGCCTGGTGCCGTTTATGGAACCGCCGCATCCGGTCAGTGATATTCGCGTACTGAGCCGCATCACCACCGAAGCCTTCGGCAAGCGCCGCAAAACCCTGCGCAACAGCCTCGGCTATCTGTTCACCGCCGGCGCGCTGGATGAGCTGGGCATTGATGCAGGACTACGCGCGGAAAACGTGTCGGTGGCGCAATACTGTCAGTTAGCCAACTGGCTGGCGACGCACAACGTTGAACCGCTGGAGTAATGCATGAGTGAATCGGCCCGGATGTCTGTTCAGGTACAAAGTCTCTATATCGCTTCTCAATCCTCGCCGGAAGAAGAGCGCTTCGTCTTTGCCTATACCATCACCATCCGCAATCTGGGCCGAAACGCCGTACAGCTGCTGGGACGCTACTGGCTCATTACTAACGGCAACGGACGCGAAACTGAAGTTCAGGGCGAAGGCGTGGTCGGCGAGCAGCCCGTGATCGCGCCCGGCAGCGAATTTCAATACACCAGCGGCGCCGTTATTGAAACGCCGATGGGCACCATGCAGGGGCACTATGTGATGCAGGATGAAGAGGGGGAAACCTTCCACATCGACATCCCGGTGTTTCGTCTCGCCGTAGAAACCCATATACACTGATCTTTTCACCCTGCGCCCGGCTCTGCCGGGCGCGGTTTTTTATTGCGGATAATTCTCTATGAGCACATATCTGATTGGCGACGTTCACGGTTGTTACGATGAGCTGCGCGCTCTGCTGGAGCAGGTCGACTTTACCCCTGAGCGGGATACGCTGTGGCTGACCGGCGATCTGGTGGCGCGCGGCCCGGGTTCGCTTGAGGTACTGCGCTACGTAAAATCGCTCGGCGAGAGCGTCCGTATGGTGCTTGGCAATCACGATTTGCATCTGCTGGCGGTGTTCGCCGGCATTAGCCGCAACAAACCCAAGGATCGCCTGACGCCGCTGCTCGAAGCGGAGGACGCCGACGAGCTGCTTAACTGGCTGCGCCGTCAGCCGCTACTGCAGGTCGATGAAGAGAAGAAGCTGGTAATGGCGCACGCCGGCGTTACGCCGCAGTGGGATTTAGAGACGGCGCAGGCCTGCGCGCGCGAGCTGGAGGCGGTGCTCTCCAGCGACAGCTATCCGCTGTTTCTGGACGCGATGTATGGCGATATGCCGAATAACTGGACGCCGGAGCTAAGCGGCCTGGCACGCCTGCGCTTTTCCGCTAACGCCCTGACGCGCATGCGCTTCTGCTTCCCCAACGGCCAGCTCGATATGATCTGCAAAGAGGCGCCGGACTCCGCGCCGCCGCCGCTCAGGCCCTGGTTCACCATCCCGGGCAAGCTGCCTGACGGCTATACTCAGGTCTTTGGCCACTGGGCGTCGCTGGAGGGCAAAGGTACGCCGCGCGGCGTGATTGGTCTGGATACCGGCTGCTGCTGGGGCGGCGTGCTGACGCTGCTGCACTGGGAGAGCCAGCGCTACTATGCGCAGGCCTCTAACCGCCAGCCGTCGAGCACCGACAGCATCTCGCCGCAGCGGTCCGCCTGAGAGAGGCGTAAACGAAAACGCCTTGTCGGGAGACAAGGCGTTTTGCTGACTAACGTTTAGCGGCGATCGAGGATTTCGAAGCAGTAGCTGTGGGAGTTCTGCTCGTCGGCGTCATGAAACTCGCTAAAGGTCGACTGCCATTCGTCCGGTTCATAATCCGGGAACTGCGTGTCCCCTTCTACTTCAGCGTCGATATGGGTGAGATAGAGACGATCGGCACGCTTCAGCATCTGCTCGTAAATCCGTCCGCCGCCAATCACCATAATCTCCGGTACATCGCCGGCCGCTTTGATCGCCTCGTCCAGCGAGGCCACCCAGGTCACCCCTTCCGTCGCGCCCGGCTGACTGCTGACCACGATGTTGAGGCGTCCCGGCAGCGGACGACCAATAGATTCAAAGGTCAGACGACCCATAATTACCGGCTTGTTCAGGGTATTACGTTTAAACCACGCCAAATCTGCAGGCAGGTTCCACGGCATGGCACCTTCCATACCAATGACGCGATCTGCTGCTAATGCCGCGATCATACTAATCATGTTAAGAGACTCACAGATAAAAAATTCGCGCCATCATACGTAAAGGCGAAACTTTCGTCGATAGCGGGAAGAGTGTAATTACGTAAAGGGCTTTTGCCACCGCATTTTTCTTACTCAGCAGAGTTTTACACCGCTTTTTTCCTGTGCAGCACCCTAAGTAGCCAGATAAAATAGGTTCCCTGGCACAAGGGCAGGAATAGCGCGATTCACCTTGACGCAACGGGAATGATTGCTCTGATGGAGTTAAAAAAGGACCAATAAAGTGAACCACTATCTGACGGTTTTAAAAATGTATGCGGTCGTTAACGGTCGCTGCCGCCGCAAAACGTTCTGGCTTTTTTTATTATTCAGCACGCTGATTTCGCTGGCCTGCAGCGCGGTAGATGAACTGCTGGGCCTGACGATTTTTTCTGACCAGGGCCTGCTTTCGCTTATCTACTCCATTGCCGTCCTGATCCCTTCCGTGACGGTCAGCGTGCGACGCCTGCACGATCTCGATCGCTCCGGCTGGTGGCTGTTGATTATGCTGATTCCGCTGCTGGGCACCCTGCTGCTGCTGATTTACTTTTGCCTGCGCGGCACGGTCGGTCCAAACCGCTTTGGCCCCGATCCGCTGGATGAAACCGCGATCGCCCCCTAAAAAAACGGCTCCCGAGGGAGCCGTTTTACGTTTCTGACGCTTAGAAATCGTAGCGCAGACGCACCAGGTTGACATCGCCCAGGTTGTCGGTGCTGGAGGTAAACACGTGCTCATAGTCGACGCGGAAACCGTAGTCGAGGAACAGCGTGACGCCCACGCCGTTGTCGATGCGCTGGTAGTTGCGGCCGTTAACATACTCCAGACGATCGCCCATCACGTAAGGCTGCACCGCTTTCAGACCGTACTGCTTGACCGGGATCTTGTAGCCGGCAAAGTATTCCAGGCCCCATGCGTCGTCGGCGAAGTAGTCGTTGACGTTGCTGCGCTTGGTCAGCAGGAAGTTTTGATACCAGCCGCCGCCCGCGGAGAGGGTCCAGTTGCCCGGCTTCCAGCTTAGCGCGGTGCCGTAGATGTTCTGGTTGTAGTCGCCGCTGTCGCCATTGCCCGGATTACGCATCTCCGCGCGGGTATAGTTCCACGCCGTGCCCCAGGTCAGGTCGTCGGTGATATGGTAATCCACGCCCAGCGAGCCGCCGCCTTTGCGCTTGTAGCGCAGGCCGTTGCCCGGCAGATATTCGTTATCGCTAAACAGGTAGGAGGCGTAGAGATCGACCGCGCCGAAGGTATTTTTATACTTTAGCTGCTTGCGCGAACGATAGGAGCCGTCATAGTCGCCGTTGATGCCGTTGCCCGGCGCCTGGCCTTTCATGTCGTAATCCCAGATATCGGTCTTCGCGCCGACAACGTCATAGAAGACGCTATTCTGCTGGCCGAAATAGATCTCGCCCCAGGTTTTGCTTTTCAGGCCGGTATAAAGCTGGCGACGCGTGGTGTCGTTGGCGCCATCTTTATAGTGGTTATCCCAGTCGAATACGGCGGGAATATTAACGCCCACTTCGTAGTAGCTGGCCCAGCTAATATCGTCGAACAGATAATAGTCGGCGGCGAAACGGAAGCGGGTGCCGCCGTCAAAGCCATTACGCTTGTACGATTTGTCGTTGACGCCGGTCTGATGTTCAAACTGTGGACGGATACTGCCGCCCACGGTGAAGTTGAGTCGGCTCAGCGGATCGCCCGCCTGCGGATCTTGTTTAAGCAGAGTAATTTCAGCCTGGCTGGCAAAGGGCGCAGCCGCTATTAACGCAGCAATAGCGCTCAGTGTGAAAGCACGCATTTTCATTTTTTTATATATCCCTGATAGGCCCGGAAGAATAGGCGGCGAAATATTACGTTGAGCAGACAGGCTTACGCTTTATAAATTTGTGCGTTTTTTCCGAAAAAAAGAAGTAATAGCATCGAGCGCTAAGCCTAAAGACAAATAAGCAAAACTTTAATCGTTTTTAGTTATTTATTATCAAAACAGGCGATAAAAAAACTAAAAAAAACGGCCCCTGAGGGCCGTTTTATTACGCGTGGAAATCAACCGTTAATCAGCGCGTGCATTTCCTGTACGGAAATGACTTTTTCCGTTGGATCCGCATTCAACGACATCGCCGTGGCGAAACCGCCGTTCAGCGTGGTGTCGTAGTGCACTTTATACTGCAGCGCGCTGCGACGGATAACGCGCGAATCCTCAATCGCCTGACGACCGGCGGTGGTGTTGACGATATAGGTATATTCACCGTTCTTCAGGCGATCCTGAATATGCGGGCGGCCTTCGTGCACCTTATTCACCAGACGCGGATTAATACCCGCTTCGCCCAGCACCACGGCGGTGCCGTGGGTAGCGTCCAGCTCAAAGCCGAATTTCAGCAGTTTGGCCGCCAGATCGACAATACGCTTCTTATCGCCTTCGCGTACCGACAGCAGCGCGCGACCGCTCTTCTTCATGTTGCTCTGAGCGCCCAGCATCGCTTTCGAGAAGGCTTCGGCAAAGGTACGGCCTACGCCCATCACTTCGCCAGTGGAGCGCATTTCCGGGCCGAGGATCGGATCCACGCCCTGGAATTTGTTGAACGGCAGCACCACCTCTTTCACCGAGTAGTACGGCGGGATCACCTCTTTAGTGACGCCCTGCTCGGCCAGCGTTTTGCCCGCCATGACGCGCGCCGCCACTTTCGCCAGCGGCACGCCGGTGGCTTTAGAGACGAACGGCACGGTACGCGCCGCGCGCGGGTTAACCTCAATCAGGTAAACCTCGTTGTCTTTAACAGCGAACTGCACGTTCATCAGGCCGCGCACGTTGAGCTCGAAGGCCAGACGCTCGACCTGCTGACGCATCACGTTCTGAATCTCCTGGCTCAGCGTGTAGGCGGGCAGCGAACAGGCGGAGTCGCCCGAGTGCACGCCCGCCTGCTCGATGTGCTCCATAATGCCGCCAATCAGCACGCGTTCGCCGTCGCAGATCGCGTCCACGTCCACCTCAACCGCATCGTCCAGGAAGCGATCCAGCAGCACCGGCGCGTCGTTGGAGACAGAGACGGCGGTCTGGAAGTAGCGCTTGAGGTCGATCTCGTCGTAGACGATCTCCATCGCGCGGCCGCCCAGCACATAAGAAGGACGCACCACCAGCGGATAGCCAAGGCTGGACGCTTTCTCGACCGCCTGCTCCAGCGTGGTAACGGTGGCGTTAGCCGGCTGCTTCAGGTTCAGGCGATCGACCGCCTGCTGGAAGCGCTCGCGGTCTTCAGCGCGGTCAATCGCGTCCGGGCTGGTGCCGATAACCGGCACGCCCGCGGCTTCCAGCGCGCGCGCCAGCTTCAGCGGCGTCTGACCGCCGTACTGCACGATCACGCCTTTCGGCTGCTCGATGCGCACGATCTCCAGCACGTCTTCCAGCGTGACCGGCTCGAAGTAGAGGCGGTCCGAGGTGTCGTAGTCGGTCGAAACGGTTTCCGGGTTGCAGTTCACCATGATGGTTTCAAACCCATCTTCGCGCAGCGCCAGCGCGGCGTGCACGCAGCAGTAGTCGAACTCGATGCCCTGGCCGATGCGGTTCGGTCCGCCGCCCAGCACCATAATCTTGTCGCGATCCTGATTCGGGTTGGCCTCGCACTCCTCTTCATAGGTGGAGTACATATAGGCGGTATCGGTGGCGAACTCGGCGGCGCAGGTATCGACGCGCTTATAGACCGGATGCAGGTTGTACTGCTGACGCAGCTTGCGGATCTCGCCTTCCGAGACGCCGGCCAGCGACGCCAGACGCGCGTCGGCGAAGCCTTTACGCTTCAGCGTGCGCAGGAACGGCTGGCTCAGGCCGTTGACGCCTTCGCGCGCCACCTGCTCTTCCAGACGCACCAGCTCTTCAATTTGCACCAGGAACCAGCGGTCGATATTGGTCAGGTTGAAGACGCCGTCAACCGACATGCCGGCGCGGAACGCATCGGCGATATACCAGATACGCTCTGCGCCCGCATCCTTCAGCTCGCGGCGAATGCGGGTCAGCGCATCGGCGTCGTCAAGATGCACTTTCGGGTCGAAGCCGTTAGCACCCACTTCCAGGCCGCGCAGCGCTTTCTGCATCGACTCCTGGAAGGTGCGGCCGATCGCCATTACCTCACCGACTGATTTCATCTGCGTGGTCAGACGGTCGTTGGCGCCAGCGAATTTTTCGAAGTTAAAGCGCGGGATCTTGGTGACGACATAGTCGATAGAGGGTTCGAAAGACGCCGGGGTCAGACCGCCGGTGATGTCGTTCATCAGCTCGTCCAGCGTGAAGCCGACCGCCAGCTTAGCCGCCACTTTGGCGATCGGGAAGCCGGTCGCCTTAGAGGCGAGCGCCGAGGAGCGCGAGACGCGCGGGTTCATCTCGATAACGATCAAGCGACCGTCCTTCGGGTTCACCGAGAACTGCACATTGGAGCCGCCGGTTTCCACGCCGATTTCACGCAGTACCGCCAGCGAGGCGTTACGCATGATCTGATACTCTTTATCGGTCAGCGTCTGCGCCGGCGCGACGGTAATGGAGTCGCCGGTGTGAATGCCCATGGCGTCGAAGTTTTCGATAGAGCAGACGATGATGCAGTTATCGTTCTTGTCGCGCACCACCTCCATCTCATACTCTTTCCAGCCAATCAGCGACTCATCGATCAGCAGCTCGTTGGTCGGCGAGAGGTCGAGGCCGCGTTCGCAGATCTCTTCAAACTCTTCACGGTTGTAGGCGATGCCGCCGCCGGTGCCGCCCATGGTGAACGAGGGGCGGATAATGCACGGGAAGCCGACCTCTTCAGCCACGGCCAGCGCTTCTTCCATGGTATGGGCGATGCCTGAACGCGCCGTATCCAGTCCGATGCTTTTCATCGCCACGTCGAAACGGCGACGATCTTCTGCTTTGTCGATCGCATCAGCCGTGGCGCCAATCATGGTGACGCCGAACTCTTCCAGCACGCCCTGACGCTCTAGCTCCAGCGCGCAGTTCAGCGCAGTCTGGCCGCCCATGGTCGGCAGCACCGCGTCCGGACGCTCTTTTTCGATAATTTTGCGCACAACTTCCCAGTGAATCGGCTCGATATAGGTCGCATCGGCCATCTCCGGGTCGGTCATAATGGTCGCCGGGTTGGAGTTTACCAGAATGACGCGGTAGCCCTCTTCGCGCAGCGCCTTACACGCCTGCGCGCCAGAGTAGTCAAACTCACAGGCCTGGCCGATAACAATCGGGCCTGCGCCAAGGATCAGGATGGATTTTATATCTGTACGTTTCGGCATTTTCTGGCTCCTGATTACTTAGCTTTCGAACGGTAGGCTTCGATCAGCTCGATAAAGTGATCGAACAGCGGCGCAGCGTCGTGCGGGCCCGGGCTTGCTTCCGGATGTCCCTGGAAGCTGAACGCCGGTTTATCGGTGCGGTGAATGCCCTGCACCGTTTTGTCGAACAGCGAAATGTGCGTCACGCGCAGGTTGGCTGGCAGGCTGGCGTCATCGACGGCAAAGCCGTGGTTTTGCGCGGTGATCATAACGCGGTTGTTGTCGAGATCCTGCACCGGATGGTTGCCGCCGTGGTGGCCAAGCTTCATCTTCACCGTTTTCGCGCCGCTCGCCAGCGCCAGCAGCTGGTGGCCAAGACAGATGCCGAACACCGGAATTTCCGTCTCGAGGAAGGCTTTTATCGCGCTGATGGCGTAATCGCACGGCTCCGGGTCGCCCGGTCCGTTAGAGAGGAAGATACCGTCTGGATTAAGCTTCAGCACCTCTTCGGCAGGCGTCTGCGCCGGCACTACGGTCAGGCGACAGCCGCGATCCACCAGCATGCGGAATATATTGAATTTCACGCCGTAATCGTAGGCCACGACGTGATACGGCAGCGCTTCTGCGCTCTTCGCCTGCGGCAGGCCCTCGTTCAGCGTCCAGGAGCCCTGCTGCCAGCTATAGGTTTCCGCCGTTGTGACTTCTTTCGCCAGATCCATCCCTTTCAGTCCCGGGAACGCCTGCGCTTTCTGCAGCGCCAGCGCGGCATCGGGGTTGTCGCCCGCGATGATGCAGCCGTTTTGCGCCCCTTTTTCACGCAGCAGGCGCGTCAGCTTGCGGGTGTCGATATCGGCGATGCCCACCACGTTATTGCGCTGCAGGTAAGCTGACAGGCTCTCTTCGCTGCGGAAGTTGCTGACAATCAGCGGCAGGTCGCGAATGACCAGGCCTTGCGCGTGAATTTGCGTGGATTCTGCGTCAGCGGCGTTGACGCCGACATTGCCGATATGGGGATAAGTGAGGGTGACGATCTGGCGGGAATAGGAGGGATCAGTGAGTATTTCTTGATAACCGGTCATTGACGTGTTGAAAACGACCTCCCCCACTGCCGATCCCGTTGCCCCTATGGCCCGACCGTGGAATTGGGTTCCGTCTTCCAGAACCAAGAGCGCTGACTTAATCAAAACATCCTCCAGGGAATAAACAGTCACAATATTTGCATATTAATTCAAAATTTGGCCCTGAATCAAGGCAAAAACCGCCTGAGTGGTCGATTTTTGGCAAATTGCGCGCATTCTAATGATCGCACTCCGGCTTGTCTACCCTGAAGCGCGTTTTTTTAGTGGTTTTCGAGCCACTGAAGGGTAAAACCAGGAATAAGTCGCAAAATAGCGCTATTAGCAGCGGGAATAAACGGTTGCCTGAGGGAAATAAAATAAAAGCGGGCCCTGAAGACTACTATTTTTGACCAAATGGTCAAAAAAGGTCTTTTTTTAACCACTCACCTAAGGAATAAATAATATTTTGAGCACTTCGACGCATATAACAGTCAAAACCAATATTTATATAAAAAATAAAGGGCGATAATGCTATCGCCCTGTTCAATCAATCTGTTACCGATTGAAATAACCACATCACGATGGTTCACCACACTCACAACATTGATAAATCCAGCACGTCCCGCATATCATAAAGACCAGTTTTATTCTCTCTGAGCCATAAAGCTGCCTTAACTGCGCCATTTGCAAAGGTCATACGGCTTGAAGCCTTGTGGGTTATCTCTACGCGCTCGCCAATATCCGCAAACATCGCCGTATGCTCGCCGACGATATCGCCCGCCCGCACCGTGGCAAAGCCGATAGTCTGCGGCTTGCGTTCGCCGGTATGACCTTCGCGCGCGTAGACGGCATGATCCTTTAAATCCCAGTTCATGGCGTCGGCAATCGCTTCGCCCATCGCCAGCGCCGTGCCGGAAGGCGCGTCAACCTTATGGCGATGGTGCGCTTCGACAATTTCGATATCGGCGTAGTCGCCCATCACCTTCGCCGCTTTTTCCAGCAGCTTCAGCACCAGGTTCACGCCGACGCTGAAGTTAGCGGCGAAGACGATACCGATATCGGCGGCAGCAGCCTGAATCGCCGCTTTGCCCGCGTCGTCGAAGCCGGTGGTGCCGATCACCATCGCCTTGTTATATTCGCGGCACAGCGCCAGATAGTGCAGCGTGCCTTCGGGCCGGGTGAAGTCCACCAGCACGTCGAAGTCGTCCATCACGCTGCGTAAGTCGTCGGCGATAATCACGCCGTTTTTGCCCAGCCCGGCCAGCTCGCCGGCGTCGCTGCCCGTTAGCGAAGATCCGGGACGCACTAGCGCGGCCCCGAGCTCGACGCCCTCTGCCTGCTGCGTCGCCTCAATCAGATTGCGTCCCATGCGGCCTGACGCGCCCACGATGGCAATGCGGTAATTACTCATATTTATTCATTCCTGATACAAAACTATGCATGCAAAGCGCAATCAGGTTAACGGCCAGTTAACAGATGCGCCACTACTAAACCGGGATAATTAGAATTTCAGGGTAGCGCGTACCGATTATCAGTAAAAGCAATTCCGCAGGCTGGAACTCTATTCCAGAGCCCATAAAAAAGGCCGACTATCGTCGGCCTTCTCTTCGGCTTGTCATACGGAATTACTGCACGTTGCGTACCTCGACGCGCAGCTCTTTCGGCACTTCAAACACGATATTCTCTTCACGTCCGATCAGCTCAACGACCGCTTCGCCGCCCAGCTCGCGCAGACGCTGGATCACCTGCTGCACCAGAATATCAGGCGCCGATGCGCCAGCGGTCACGCCGATGCACGCAATACCTTTCACCCACTCTTCCTGGATGTCATCCGCGGAGTCGATCAGCTTCGCCAGCTTGCCGGCGCGCTGCGCCAGCTCCGCCAGGCGATTAGAGTTTGAAGAGTTCTTCGAGCCGACCACCAGCACCACTTCCGCATCGCGCGCCAGCACGCGCACCGCTTCCTGCCGGTTGGTAGTGGCATAGCAGATATCGTCTTTACGCGGGCCGATAATCGCCGGAAAGCGCGCGCGCAGCGCGTCGATGACGTCAGAGGTGTCATCAACCGACAGCGTGGTCTGCGTCATAAAGCAGAGATTGCTCTCATCCTTTACCTGCAGCTTAAAGACATCTTCCGGCGATTCCACCAGATACATACCGCCGTTCGGGTTGCTGTACTGGCCCATAGTGCCTTCGACTTCCGGATGCCCGGCGTGACCGATCAGGATCGCCTCTACCCCTTTACGGCTGGCGCGCGCCACCTCCATGTGGACCTTGGTCACCAGCGGACAGGTGGCGTCGAACAGCATGGTCAGGCTGCGCGCTTTCGCTTCGGCGCGAACCGCCTGCGATACGCCGTGCGCCGAGAAAATCAGAATGGCGTTATCCGGCACTTCGCTGATCTCTTCGATAAAGATCGCGCCGCGTTCGCGCAGGCTGTTCACCACGTAGCGGTTATGCACGACTTCATGACGCACGTAGATCGGCGCGCCGTACATCTCCAGCGCACGCTCGACAATGCTGATGGCGCGATCGACGCCGGCGCAGAAGCCGCGCGGGTTAGCCAGCAGGATTTGCATCGTTTGCCTCCAGTACCGGATTGACTTCCAGCACGTCAATATCGAAGTGGACCTGATGACCGGCCAGCGGATGGTTGAAATCCACGGTGATAGAATCTCCGGAGATTTCGCGGATCACGCCCGGCATCTCGCTGCCGCCCATGCCGGTAAAGAGCATGATGGCGCCGATTTCCGGCTCGCCTGCGTTAATGAAGTCGCGGCGCGAGAAGTACTGAATCAAATCCGGGCTGACGGCGCCGAACGCCGCTTCCGGCTCCAGGGTAAAGGCGTGCTTATCGCCCGCCTTCAGTCCCAGCAGCTCCTGCTCCAGCGCGGCGGAAAGGCTGCCGTCGCCCAGGCGAAACAGCGCCGGTTTGCCGGACGCGGAGGTGGACTCCGCGACGGAGCCATCCTCAAGCTTCAGCGTGAAGTGCAGCAGCACCGCGCTGTCGCGCTCTACAGAGACTGTCATGTCTTACCCTTGTTTTGCCTGTTTGCCGGAGGGGCTGAGAAAGCCCTCCAGCACCACTAACGCAGCGCCGATACAGATGCCGCAGTCAGCGATATTAAAGGTGGCGAAGTGCCAGCCGCCAATATAGAAGTCGATAAAGTCGACAACGAAGCCGTGATAAGCACGATCGAACAGGTTGCCCGCCGCGCCGCCGATAATCAGCGCGTAGGCGATATTAACCACTTTCTGGCTGGCGCGGCTGCGGTACATCATCACCAGCAGCGCCACCACGATAGCGATGGCGATGCCGGCGAAGAACCAGCGCTGCCAGCCGCCTTTATCCGCCAGAAAGCTGAACGCCGCGCCGTAGTTGTGCGCGTAGAACAGGTTGAGGAACGGCATCAGCGGCTGCGTTTCATGCAGCATCATGTTGTTCATCACCCACTGTTTGCTGGCGAAATCCACCAGGATCACCGCCAGCACCAGCCATACCCAGCGTAAGCCGGTTGAGAGAATAGGTTTACGCATCAGGCAAATTTACGCTCTTCGCCGTTGCCGGCCAGGTTAGTATAACAGCGTCCGCACACCGCAAGATGCTCCGGGTTCTGGCCGACGTCCGTAGTGTAGTGCCAGCAGCGCGGGCATTTCTCGCCTTCCGCTTTATGCAGCGCGATTTTCAGACCTTTTACCAGCTCGCTCTGCTGCGCTTCTTCGCTGGCCAGCGCGTAGTCCGCCACCGTTGCGCCCGAGGTCAGCAGCACAAAGCGCAGCTCGTCGCCCAGCGCCCGCAGCTTCTCCGCCAGCGCCGCATCGGCGTAAAGCGTCACGGTCGCTTCGAGCGCGCCGCCGATACGCTTGTCGCTGCGCGCCTGCTCGATAGCCTTGTTAACTTCGCCGCGCACCTTCAGCAGCTCCGCCCAGTAGGCGTCGTTTAGCGCCTCGTCCTGCGACAGGCCGAACAGGCCGCTATACCACTCTTCGGTGAAGACGTACTGCGCGCGTTTGCCCGGCAGATATCCCCAGATTTCGTCAGCGGTAAAAGACATGATCGGCGCCATCCAGCGCACCAGCGCCTCAGCGATATGCCACAGCGCGCTCTGGCAGCTGCGGCGCGCCAGGCTGTCGCCCTTCGCGGTGTACTGGCGATCCTTGATGATATCCAGATAGAACGAGCCCATTTCCACCGAGCAGAACTGCATCAGGCGCTGAATAACTTCATGGAAGTCGTAGTTTTCGTAAGAGGCGATGATATCCGCCTGCGCCGCCTGCGCGCGGCCGACCGCCCAGCGATCCACCACCACCATCTCTTCCGGCGCCACCATATCGGTTTCCGGGTTGAAGCCGTTGAGGTTCGCCAGCAGGAAGCGCGCGGTGTTGCGGATACGACGATAGGCGTCGGCAGAGCGCTTCAGGATCTCGTCAGAGACCGCCATCTCGCCGGAGTAGTCGGTAGAGGCAACCCACAGACGCAGGATATCCGCGCCCAGTTTGTTCATCACGTCCTGCGGCGATACGGTGTTGCCGATCGACTTGGACATTTTGCGGCCCTGACCATCCACGGTGAAGCCGTGGGTCAACACCTGGCGATAAGGCGCTTTGCCCTTCATCGCGGTTGAGATCATCAGCGAGGACATAAACCAGCCGCGATGCTGGTCGGAGCCTTCCAGATACATATCGGCAGAGTGGCCGCCGAACTCTGGACGCGCGTCCACCACCGCATAGCTGGTGGAGCCGGAGTCGAACCAGACGTCCAGCGTATCCGGCACCTTCACGTAGCTGTCGGCGTCGTCGCCCATCAGATCGCGCGGATCGAGATCCCACCACGCCTGAATACCGTCCTGCTCGACGCGCTGCGCGACTTTCTCCATCAGCGCCAGCGTATCGGGATGCAGCTGCTCGGTCTCTTTATGCACGAACAGCGCCATCGGCACGCCCCAGGTGCGCTGACGAGAGATGCACCAGTCCGGACGATTGGCCACCATGGCTTCGATACGCGCCTGGCCCCAGTCCGGGATCCACTGCACGCCTTTGATCTCTTTCAGCGACTGCGCGCGCAGCCCTTTCTGATCCATGCTGATAAACCACTGCGGCGTGGCGCGGAAGATGATCGGCGTTTTGTGACGCCAGCAGTGCGGGTAGCTGTGCAGCAGTGTCTCTACGTGCAGCAGCGCGCCCTTCTCTTTCAGCAGCTCGACGATAACGTCGTTGGCTTTGAAGACGTTCAGGCCGTCGAGGGTCGGATAAGTGCCCGGCAGATAGGTGCCGTCCGGGCCAACCGGGTTTGCCACTTCGATGCCATATTTCTGGCCGATAACATAGTCGTCCGGACCGTGGCCCGGCGCGGTGTGCACGGCGCCGGTACCGGCTTCGAGCGTAACGTGCTCGCCCAACACCACCGGCGACTGAATGTTCGCCAGGAAAGGGTGCTGGAAGGTCAGACGCTCCAGCGCCGCGCCTTTGCATTCGCCCAACACGGTCCACTCGGCGACGCCAGCGCGCTTCAGCACGCTCTCGACCAGCTCTTTGGCGAGGATCAACGCGCGACCGTCAATCTGCACCAGCTGATAGTCAAATTCGGGATGCAGCGAGATGGCGCGGTTGGCCGGCATGGTCCAGGGCGTAGTGGTCCAGATGACCAGCGCGATCGGGCCGTCAACCGGCGCGTCGCCAAACTGCGCGCGCACCGCGTCGCGATCTACCGCGTTGAACATCACGTCGATAGACGGCGAAGTTTTGTCATAGTATTCGACTTCCGCTTCTGCCAGCGCTGAACGGCAGTCCAGACACCAGTGCACCGGCTTCGCGCCTTTGTGCAGATGGCCGTTGCCGATGATTTTGCCCAGCGCGCGAATGATGTTGGCTTCGGTCTGGAAGTTCATCGTCAGGTAGGGACGCTCCCAGTCGCCCAGCACGCCGAGACGGATAAAGTCCGCCTTCTGGCCTTCCACCTGCTCGGCGGCGTATTTACGGCACGCTTCGCGGAACTCGGCCGGGGTCACCTTCTCGCCCGGCTTGCCGATCATCTGCTCGACCTTATGCTCGATCGGCAGGCCGTGACAGTCCCAGCCCGGCACGTAGGGCGAATCGAAGCCCGCCATGCCTTTCGACTTAACGATAATGTCTTTCAGAATCTTGTTTACTGAGTGACCAATATGGATGCTGCCGTTGGCATAGGGAGGGCCGTCATGCAGGATAAAGGTTTTTTTCCCTTTTTTGGCTTCGCGGATGATGCCGTACAGGTTGTCATCATACCAGCGCTGCAGCATTCCCGGCTCGCGCTTAGCAAGATCGCCGCGCATCGGGAACCCCGTTTCGGGCAAATTCAGGGTAGATTTATAGTCACTCATCAGATTCTCGTTTCCGTATTTTGCGGGGTTAAAGCCCAAAGAAGCGCCGGGCGGTTACCACATCTTTCGCAATTTGTTCTTTCAACGCCTCCAGTGAGGCAAAGCGCTGCTCGTTACGTATCTTATGCTTCAGCACCACATCAATGTGCTTTCCATACAGATTGATATTGATGTCAAGCAGGTGAACTTCAAGCTGCTGGCGCAATCCTTTTACCGTCGGCCGCGTACCGATATTGGCGACGCCGGGAACAGGCGCGCCCAGGCCGAGCACTTCCACCGCATACACGCCTTTCACCGGCGAGACGATGCGGCGTAAAGGGAGATTCGCGGTGGGAAAACCGATGGTGCGTCCCAGTGCATCGCCGTGCACGACGCGGCCAGAGATACTGAAAGGATGGCCCAGCAGCGTTTGCGCCAGCGCTAAGTCGTCATCGGCCAGCGCCTGACGCACGGCGGTGCTGCTGATGCGCTTGCCGCCGTCGCAGAAGGTTTCGGTGCTGACGACGTCAAAGCCGTACTCGGCACCCGCTTTCTGTAATAACAGGAAATCGCCCTGACGACCAGCGCCAAAACGGAAATCATCTCCCACCGCCAGGTACTTAACGCCCAGCTTATCCACCAGCAGATCGGTGATGAAACACTGCGCAGACTGCGCGGCGAAGCGGCGGTCAAAGCGCACGCAGAGCACGCGATCGACACCCGCCTCCGCCAGGAACTTCAGCTTCTCGCGCAGGCGCGTCAGGCGCGCTGGCGCTTTATCTCCGGCAAACAGCTCAAGCGGCTGCGGCTCGAACAGCATTACCATCACCGGAAGCTGGCGTTTTCGCCCCTCTTCGCACAGGCGCGCCATCAGCGCCTGGTGGCCACGATGCACGCCGTCGAAGTTACCAATGGTCAGGACGCAGCCGCGATGCTGCTCGTTTAGATTATGAATACCGCGGATAAACTTCATGGCTGACTCTAACCGGTGGAAATCGGCGGATTATACCCTTGAAACCGGCTAAGGTTAACCCGTTAAGACCACCTTTCCTGCGCAGAATGCGCCATTTATCGGGGCCTGGCGCCTGGTGCCCGCTTATCCAAGAATTTTCTTGGGAAAGGCTGTATTCAACGAGGGGAAGCTGGTAGAATCTTGCGCCATCAATTACGTAACCGGGCGTGGTTTGTAAAACGACGCTTATTTGCACAAATCCATTGACAAAAGAAGGCTCAAAAGGCATAGTCCTCGGCCTTTGATTTGTCCATATAGAACACATTTGGGAGTTGGACCTTGGCTAATATCAAATCAGCTAAGAAACGCGCCGTAACATCTGAAAAACGTCGCAAGCATAACGCGAGCCGTCGTTCTATGATGCGTACTTTCGTTAAGAAAGTATACGCGGCGATCGCAGCTGGCGACAAAGCTGCTGCGCAGAACGCATTTAACGAAATGCAACCGATCGTGGACCGTCAGGCTGCTAAAGGTCTGATCCACAAAAACAAAGCTGCACGTCATAAAGCTAACCTGACTGCTCAGATCAACAAAATGGCGTAAGCCTTTGTTCATCGCTTTGTAAAAAGAACCGGCGCCTAGCCGGTTTTTTTTCGTCTTAGCAAAGCGCCTGCTCCAGGCAAGCGTCTGACGCAGACGCTGCCCGAAGCGGCACCTCTGAACGCTACCGCTAAGCCACTGGACGCGCCAGACGACGCGCCAGAATCACATAGCCCGCCACCGCAGATAAAATCGATCCCAGCAGAATGCCCAGCTTCGCCAGCGTGATAAGCTGCGGATTACTGTCGCCGTAGGCCAGCGAGGCGATAAAAATCGACATGGTAAAGCCGATGCCGCATAGCACGCCAACCGCGGCAATATCCCCCAGGCGAGTATTGTGCGGCAGCGTCGCCAGACGGAGCTTCACCGCCAGCCAGCAAAAGAGCGTAATGCCTACGGGCTTACCAATCAGCAGCCCTGCGACAATCCCCAGCGGCAGCAGCGAAAAGATATCTCCCGCGTTAACGCCATCCAGCGATACGCCCGCATTAGCGAAGGCGAACAGCGGCAGGATCAGCCAGCGAACCCAGGGATGGAGCGCATGCTCAAGATGAATGGCCGGCGAATGGCCATCCTGTTTTTTCAGCGGGATCAGGAAGCCCACGACCACGCCCGCCAGCGTCGCGTGCACGCCCGATTTCAGCACCGCGGTCCACAGCACCATGCCAACCAGCAGATAAAGGCCGGTATTGCGCACGTTCAGCAGATTCATTGCCGCCAGCACGACAATCGCCAGCGCGGCGACGCCCAGCGCCGCTATCGACAGATCGCTGGTATAGAACAGCGCGATAATAACAATCGCACCGAGATCGTCGATAATCGCCAGCGCCATCAGAAAGATTTTCAGGGCTGGCGGCACGCGGCTGCCCAGCAGCGCCAGAATGCCCAGCGCAAAGGCGATATCGGTGGCGGTGGGAATCGCCCAGCCGCTGAGCGTAGCAGCATCCCCGCCGTTAAATGCCAGAAACAGCAGCCCCGGCATTAGCATACCGCCCAGGGCGGCAATCAGGGGAAAAATCGCCTGCTCGCGCTTCGCCAGCGCACCCATCACCATCTCGCGCTTTACCTCTAAGCCGACCATCAGGAAAAAGATCGCCATTAGCGCATCGTTGATCCATAGCAGCAGGTTTTTACTGATATCCAGCGAGCCAAAGCGGAACTCGACCGGCATGGCCAGCAAGTTTTGATAGGCCTGCTGCGTTGCGTCGCTGTTCGCCAGCAACATCGCCAGCGCAGCCGCCATTATCAGCACGATGCCGCTGGTAGCATCATTCTGTAACCATTTCTTAAGTTTAATATTCACCTTATCTCCTGACTCATTTCCCTGTGCTATCCCAGAGCAGCAGCTATCATAGCGGTTAACAAACTGTTGTTCGGTTATTAAAAGAGGTCTTTACGGAACTTTAAGCTCTATCGGGCGAAAGCAGGGCAAAAAAAAAGCCAGCGACGGTGCGCTGGCTTAATTTTAATAAAGGTGGTTAGCGAGTCAGGTCGTCAAAGAACTTCTTCACGCCGTCGAAAAAGCTTTTCGAACGCGGGCTGTTATTCTCACCGGTCGGCCCGCCGAAGCTCTCCTCCAGATCGCGCAGCAGCTTTTTCTGCTTCTCATTCAGATTGACCGGCGTTTCCACCACCACACGGCACAGCAGATCGCCGACCGCGCCGCCGCGCACCGACTTCACGCCTTTGCCGCGCATGCGGAACAGCTTGCCGGTCTGGGTTTCAGCCGGGACTTTCAGCTTCACGCGTCCATCCAGCGTCGGCACTTCGATCTCACCGCCCAGCGACGCCATGGCAAAATTGATCGGCACCTCGCAGTACAGGTTATTGTCTTCACGCTCGAAGATCGGGTGTTTCTTCACCGACACCTGAACGTAGAGATCGCCAGCTGGCGCGCCCTGCTCGCCCGCTTCGCCTTCGCCGCTCAGGCGAATGCGGTCGCCGGTGTCGACGCCTGCGGGAATCTTCACCGACAGGGTTTTCGATTTCTCAACGCGTCCATGACCGTGGCAGGCGTTGCACGGATCTTTAATCACCGAGCCGCGACCGTGACAGGTCGGACAGGCCTGCTGTACGGTAAAGAAGCCCTGACGCATCTGCACCTGGCCTGCGCCATGGCAGGTTGGGCAGGTTTGCGGCTGAGATCCCGCCTTCGCGCCGCTGCCGTGGCAGACATCACACTCCTGCAGCGTCGGGATACGGATCTCTTTGGTCACGCCGCGCACCGCTTCTTCCAGCGTCAGCTCCATGTTGTAGCGTAAATCGGCACCGCGCGCTGCGCGTTGACGACGACCGCCGCCAAAGATATCGCCGAAGACGTCGCCAAAGATATCGCTAAAGTCCGCGCCGCCGCCGCCAAAGCCGCCGCCGCCGAATCCACCGCCGCCCATGCCGCCCTGTTCGAACGCCGCATGACCGTACTGATCGTATGCCGCGCGCTTCTGCGCGTCGGTCAGGATTTCGTAGGCTTCCTTGACCTCTTTGAATTTGGCTTCCGCTTCTTTGTCACCCGGATTGCGGTCGGGGTGAAACTTCATCGCCAGGCGTTTATACGCCTTTTTAATTTCACGTTCGTCCGCGGATTTGGAGACGCCTAAAATCTCGTAGTAGTCACTCTTCGCCATTTTTAGCCCTTAACATGCTCGCACGGGCGTGGAGAGATCTCCTACGCCCGTGCTGGTTTCAACGGCTGTCAGGCCAACCGTCGCGCCCGGTCAGGGGCAATTATTTTTTGTTGTCTTTCACTTCTTCGAATTCAGCGTCGACCACGTCGTCTTCTTTCTTCGCAGAAGCGTCGGCTGCATCCGCGCCGCCTGCCTGCTGCTGCGCCGCTTCCATCAGTTTGCTGGAAACCTGCATCAGCGCCTGCATTTTAGCGTCGATCGCCTCTTTGTCTTCGCCTTTCAGCGCGGTTTCCAGTTCGCTCAGCGCGGACTCGATAGGCGCTTTGTCGTCGGCGGAGAGTTTATCGCCCGCTTCTTCCAGCTGCTTACGGGTGCTGTGCGCAATCTGGTCGCCCTGGTTACGCGTCTGCACCAGCTCTTCGAACTTGCGATCCGATTCAGCGTTCGCTTCTGCATCGCGAACCATTTTTTCGATTTCGTCCTCGTTCAGGCCGGAAGAGGCTTTGATGGTGATCTTCTGCTCTTTACCGCTGTTTTTGTCCTTCGCTGAAACGTGCAGGATGCCGTCCGCATCGATATCAAAGGTGACTTCGATCTGCGGCATGCCGCGCGGTGCCGGCTGAATGCCGTCCAGGTTGAACTGACCCAGCGATTTGTTATCGCTTGAACGCTTACGCTCGCCCTGCAGCACGTGAATGGTCACGGCAGACTGGTTGTCTTCAGCGGTTGAGAACACCTGACTGTGCTTGGTCGGAATCGTAGTGTTCTTGCTGATCAGCGAGGTCATTACGCCGCCCATGGTTTCGATACCCAGCGACAGCGGGGTTACGTCCAGCAGCAGCACGTCTTTGACGTCGCCCGCCAGCACGCCGCCCTGCACCGCAGCGCCGACGGCAACCGCTTCGTCCGGGTTAACGTCTTTACGCGGCTCTTTACCGAAGAACTCAGCCACTTTGGACTGCACCATCGGCATACGCGTCTGACCACCGACCAGGATGACGTCGTTGATGTCGGAGACAGAGAGTCCCGCATCCTGCAGCGCGACTTTCAGCGGCTCGATAGAGCGGCTGACCAGATCCTCTACCAGCGACTCCAGTTTGGCGCGGGTCACTTTGATGTTCAGGTGTTTCGGACCGGTCGCGTCCGCCGTGATGTACGGCAGGTTAACGTCGGTCTGCTGCGCAGAAGAGAGCTCGATTTTCGCTTTCTCTGCCGCTTCTTTCAGGCGCTGCATCGCCAGCGGATCGTTGTGCAGATCGATGCCCTGATCTTTCTTGAATTCGGCAACCAGATAGTTAATCAGACGGCTGTCGAAGTCTTCGCCGCCCAGGTGGGTGTCACCGTTGGTAGCCAGAACTTCAAAGGTTTTTTCGCCGTCGACTTCGTCAATTTCGATAATAGAGATATCGAAGGTGCCGCCGCCCAGGTCGTAAACCGCGATGGTGCGGTTGCCCTGGCCTTTATCCAGACCGTAAGCCAGCGCGGCTGCGGTCGGTTCGTTAATAATGCGTTTTACTTCCAGGCCTGCGATGCGGCCGGCGTCTTTGGTCGCCTGACGCTGCGCATCGTTAAAGTAGGCCGGAACGGTGATAACGGCTTCGGTCACCGGCTCGCCGAGGTAATCTTCAGCGGTCTTTTTCATTTTTTTCAGTACTTCCGCAGAGATCTGCGGCGGCGCCATTTTCTGGCCTTTCACTTCTAGCCAGGCGTCGCCGTTATCGGAAGAGGCAATTTTGTACGGCATGATTTTGATATCACGCTGCACTTCTTCATCCTGGAAACGACGGCCGATCAGACGCTTGATAGCGAACAGCGTGTTCTGCGGGTTGGTCACCGCCTGACGCTTAGCCGGCTGGCCCACCAGAGTTTCGCCATCCTGCGTATAAGCAATAATTGAGGGCGTGGTGCGATCGCCTTCGGCATTCTCCAGCACGCGCGCTTTACCGCCATCCATGATCGCAACACAAGAGTTGGTTGTACCCAGGTCAATACCAATAATCTTACCCATCTAAACGTCTCCCACTTAAATTCTTTGTCAATTTGGGTTGTGAACCTTTAATGCGGGCGCTTTATTGGCTTTCAACCGCCATTACTCGCTTTTTTTCCCGGGCTCACAACGCTCGATGACAACTAGATGGGGCCGCTTCGAAGCGCATCAAGGGTTAAAAGAAAATTTTTTTCACGTCGGGCCTTTCGCGCCGCCTGCGCTGGGCGCCTGAGAAAAGAAAGAAAAAAGGCCGCGCGGTGCGCAGCCTGTTGGACAGCATATTGATTCAGTGCGGTGTGCAGCGTCGGCTCAGCGAAGGAACCGAAGAAAATATATTATCGTTATTATTACAAAACTAACTTATTTTTCTCTTTTCCCTGATGTCGGCAAATAGTCGCGATGCCATAACCATCAAATAACTGGCCCTATCATAATATTGAGCAGCCAAAATCACAGGGGTAATATTATCTCTTGCGTTCAACACAACCTCATGGTAATAATGAAAATTCCGAGCATTTTATCCCCTCTGCTCTTTTCCTGTTTTTAATCATATGGGCACTATTATATGGAAATAAAGATCGGCCATATTGAGGACCGTCAGACAGAAGAATATATTATTCAGCGGCTCTGGCAGCATAATAGCCGCTTCGCCGACGTTAATATGAAACCACTCAACGTTATATTGTATGACGATGAGCAGCATATTCAGGGCGGACTACTGGCGCATACCTGGTTCGGCACGCTGGATATTCACTACTTATGGATCGATGAGGCGCACCGCAAGCACGGCACCGGACGCGAGCTAATGCAAAAAGCTGAAGAAGAGGCGCGCAGCCGCGGCTGCCATATGGCGGTAGTGGATACCTTAAGCTTTCAGGCGCGCGGCTTCTACGAGAAGCTCGGCTATCGCGTCTACGGCGAACAGGATGGCTACGCGCAGCGCTTTGCCCGTTATTATCTGGCAAAAAGATTATAATCCGCACCTAATCAGCGAGGCGCTATGGGCAGCCCATATCGCAGTATCGACGATTTTCTTGCCGCCTTTGCTACCACCATGGATCTATTACCTACGCCATGGGGTTTTAAAGATGCGGCGTCACAGCATCTCTATATGAATAGCGCGGCGCGCTTATATACCGCCACGCCTAAAAACTATGCTTTAGAGGGAAAAAAAGATAATGAGTTTCCCACGCCCTGGAGCGATTGCGCCGATGACTTTTGCGAGCACGACGAAAAAGCCAGAACGCTAAAAGCGTGCGTTGCCGTTATTGAAACCCATTACTGGTATGGGAAAAACTATCTTACGCCGTTTATCAGCGAAAAATACCCGGTCTTTGATAGCAATAATGTTTTTCTGGGCTGTATCTGGAACGCGCGTCCAGTGGAGAGTATTACCGCGCTGACGTTTATTCATCCGCAAAAGAGCTCGGTGCTGAACACCCAGCTTGAACACCCTCTTTTTACGCCCGCCGAACTGGATGTGATTTTTCTGCTGCTCAGGCGCTTCAGCGCCAAAGAGATCGCCCGGATTTATAACCTCAGCGTGAAAACCATCGGCAACCGCATCGCCACCCTGTATCAAAAAGCGGGCGTGCATTCGCTACAACAGTTCGAGCAGTACTGCCGCGCTGAGTCGCTGGAGAACTATCTGCCAGAAAAGCTGCTCAGCAAAGGCGTCTCTTTTATTTAAACCGGCAAGGAAAACCTGTTGTGAGTAAATTTGATGACTACCCGTTGAGCCGGGTGCCTGCGGGCGAAAGGCTCTCGCTGCTTAGCGTCGCTATCGTCCATATGGGCATGCTGACCGCGCTCGATCAGTTTATGCTCGGCGCGGTGCTCGGCAATAGCATGACGCTCGGCGAAGCCTTTACCGCCATTACGCTGGCAAGCCTGCTGTTTGGCTTTTTGACGTTCGCCCTCGGCTACGCCGGCATGCGCGAAGGCCTGTCGGGCAGCCTGCTGGCGCGCTGGTGCGGCTTCGGCCGCCACGGTTCGGTGCTGATCGGCCTGCTGGTCGCCGTAAGCCTGCTGGGCTGGTTTGGCATTCAGAACGCGGTATTCGCCCGGTCGCTGAGCTACGCCCTGGACGGCAAGCTAAGCTTCGCGCAGTCCGCCTCCTTATCGGGCGCGGTGCTGACGCTGCTGGTCGCCTTTGGCTTCAAGGCGCTGCGCTTTACCGCGCGCGTGGCGGTTCCGCTGTTTATCGCGCTGGTCGGCTGGATCTTCTGGCACGCATTTCACGGGCAGACGGGCAACGCTATTCCGCCGGTTGCGGCCACAGAAGCTATTACCGTGAGCGCCGCCATTACCATGGTGATTGGCGGCGCCATTCTCGCCAGCCTGATGACGCCGGATCTGACGCGCTTCTCACGCAGCGGCAAAGACGTTTTCGCCATCACGCTGCTGACCATTCTGGCGGGCGAGTACGGCGTTAACGGACTGGCCATTCTGATTGCGAAAGAGCTGCATACTTCTGACATCATCGCCATCATCACACAGACCACCAGCACGCTGGGGCTGTTCGCGGTGGTCTTTTCGACGCTGCGCATCAACGACCTCAACCTTTACTCTTCCGCGCTGGGCATCGCCAACGCCACGGAAGGGCTGACCGGCTTTAAGCCGCGCTACAGCATCATCACCCTGCTGCTGGGTTTTCTCGGCACGCTCTGCTCGGTGCTGGGCATTCTCGATCGCTTCGTGGATTTTCTGGAGCTGCTGGGCGTGATCTTCCCGCCGGTGCTGGGCGTGATGATTGTGGATTACTATCTGCTGAAGACCGATCGCCAGACGCTGGCGCAAAGCCGAGGCAGCAACGCGCTGCCGACGACCTCGCGGCTTATCGGCTGGCCTGCGCTGATCGCCAGCGTAGCAGGCAGCGCCACCGGGCTGCTGGTTGAGCGCGGCGTGCCGGTTTTCAACTCGATTATCGTCGCCTGCCTTGTTTACCTGCTTACCGCGCCGCTGATGAAGCGCGCCGCGGCGACGCCGAAAGCGGCCGCCGCCGACTAATCTTTCCGGACGCGCCTGACTACAGGCGCGTGTCGCTCGCCAGCGCGCCCTGCCGTTCGACGCTGTAAAGCCACAGCCCGATAAGCAATCCGCCCAGCGCCAGCGCCAGCACGTACCAGGCAGGCGCGAGCGGGGTCAGACGCAGGATCAGCGTCACGAAGATCGGCGTCAGGCCGCCGAAGATCGCGTAGGCAACGTTGTAGGAGAAAGAGATGCCGGTGAAGCGCACCGCCGCCGGAAAGGCGCGCACCATTAAACAGGGCACGACGCCTACCACGCCGACGCTCAGCCCCGCCAGCCCGTAGTTAAAGAAGAGCCCGTTACCCTCCGGCGTCTGGCTGGCAAAGAAGTGCCAGCTGCACGCCGCCAACAGCAGCGAGCCGCCTGTCAGCGTTTTCGCCGCGCCGATCCAGTCCACCAGCCAGCCGGCGATGATGCAGCCTGCCAGCAGCATGACCGTCGCCAGACAGTTAGCATACAAACTGAGCGCCGCGCCGATCGCGTGCTGTTTCTGCATCAGCGCAGGCGCCATTAAAATTACCACCACGATACAGGCGGAGAGCAGCCAGGTAAGCAGCATGGAGAGCAGTACGCCACCTTTGTGTTGAGTGAGTACGGTTTTTAGCGGCAGCGTATCGGCCAGCATTTTGCGCTGCTGCATCTGCTGAAAAACCGGCGTCTCATGCAGCCAGCGGCGCAGGTACATTGCCAGCAGCCCAAACAGCCCGCCCAGGAAGAAGGGAATACGCCAGCCGATACTGGCGACCGTCTGCGGCGTCATGCTGCTGTTGATGGCGGTCGCCACCAGCGAGCCCAGCAGTATTCCCGTCGTGAGACCGGCGGTCAGGGTGCCGCAGGCGAAACCAATACGCTTTTCCGGCACGTGCTCAGCCACAAACACCCAGGCGCCCGGCACTTCGCCGCCAATCGCCGCGCCCTGCAGCAGGCGCAGCAGCAGCATTAGCAGCGGCGCGGCGATGCCTGCCGTATCGTAGGTGGGCAGCACGCCCATCGCCAGCGTCGGCAGCGCCATCAGCAGGATGCTCAGGCTGAACATTTTCTTGCGCCCTACTTTGTCGCCAAAGTGCGCCATAACTAGCCCGCCCAGCGGGCGGGCCAGATAACCTGCTGCGAAAATCGCAAAAGTCTGCAGCTGGCGCAGCCAGTCGGGAATGTCAGGCGGGAAAAAGAGTTCGCCGATAACCGCGGCGAAAAAGACAAAAATGATAAAGTCGTAGAACTCCAGCGCGCCGCCAAGCGCGGCCAGCGACAGCGTTTTGTAATCCTGTTTTTTCAGGCGATGGGCAGCATGTGAATCCATAAGCGTACAGTTCCAGAGATAAAGGTAGATTTGTAAATTTACGCTTACTATACCGTACATCTTTCACTACACCAGCGCCGCCAGAGGCTATGCCTGAAATGACGAATTTTTAGTTATTTATCTGCTTTATGGCGCTTTTAGGGCGAAAAGCTGCTACCACATCACGATGCGTTTCCACATAAGGCCCTTCCAGCAGCTGTAAACAATAGGGTACAGCAGCGAAAATCCCCGGCACCTTCACCCTGCCGTCAGCCTCTCTTACCCCTTCCAGCGTCTCTTTAATCGACTTTGGCTGTCCCGGCAGGTTCAGGACCAGCGACTGTTTACGGATGACGCCCACCTGGCGTGACAGAATGGCGGTTGGCACGAACTGCAGGCTAATCTGGCGCATCTGCTCGCCGAAGCCAGGCATCTCGCGATCGGCGACCGCCAGCGTGGCGTCGGGCGTGACGTCGCGACGCGCCGGACCTGTGCCCCCGGTGGTCAGCACCAGATGGCAGAAGCGCTCATCTACCAGCTCACAGATCGCCTGTTCGATCAGCGGCTGCTCATCCGGCACCAGACGGGTTTCGGTCGTAAAAGGGGTCGCCAGCGCGCTGCTTAGCCAGGCTTCCAGCGCCGGGATGCCCTGATCCTGATAAATGCCGTTCGCAGCGCGATCGGAAACGGAGATCAGGCCAATGCGTAAAGTATCCATGATGTTGTTACCCGGGTTGACCGCAAAGCGGTAAGACAAGAAAGGAATAGCAGAGAGGATAATAGAAAGTGAGGCAAAGAGAAAACCGTGGCGGCATGCCGCCACGGTAACAGATTACAGCAGGTCGGCGATCATTTTTTCCAGCTTGCCCTGGTCGACGGCGAAGTTACGGATGCCTTCCGCCAGTTTCGCCACCGCCATCGGATCCTGGTTGTGCTGCCACAGGAACTCAGATTCGGTCATCTTCGCCGGACGCGCTTTGACGTCGCCGCTGTAGCTCAGCTTACGCTCAACCGTGCCCTCGCTCTCCGCCAGCTCTTTCAGCAGCGCCGGAGAGATGGTCAGGCGATCGCAGCCCGCCAGCTCCAGGATCTCGCCGACGTTGCGGAAGCTTGCGCCCATCACCACGGTTTCATAACCGTGCTGCTTGTAGTAGCTGTAGATTTCAGAAACCGACACCACGCCTGGATCTTCGTGCGGCGCGTACTCTTTTTTATCGGTGTTGTTTTTGTACCAGTCGAGGATACGGCCCACGAACGGTGAAATCAGGAACACGCCCGCTTCAGCGCAGGCGCGCGCCTGGGCGAAGGAGAAGAGCAGCGTCAGGTTACAGTTGATGCCCTCTTTTTCCAGCTGCTCCGCCGCGCGGATGCCCTGCCAGGTTGACGCCAGCTTGATCAGGATACGGTCGTTGCTGATGCCCGCGTCGTTGTAGAGTTTGATCAGGCTGCGCGCTTTGGCGATGCTGCCCTCGGTGTCATAGGAGAGACGCGCGTCGACTTCGGTCGAGATGCGGCCTGGAATCAGCTTGAGGATTTCAAGACCAATATTGACGGCCAGTTTGTCCGACACCAGCGAGATCAGCTCATCTTTGCTGCCGTTCTGCTCGCGCGCCCAGCTAATGGCTTCGTCGATCAGCTTGCGGTATTCAGGGATCTGCGCGGCGTTCAGGATTAGAGAAGGGTTGGTGGTCGCGTCTTGCGGCTGATAGAGCTTCATGGCTGCGATATCGCCGGTGTCGGCGACAACGGTGGTGAGTTGACGCAAGGAGGTCAGTTTGTCCGTCATGTCTGTTGTCTCTTATGTAATGTCAGGGTGAAAAAGGCTGTTGCGATAATATCATGCGGCAACCGAGGCGCAAGGTCGCCAGATGCCGTTTACGATAGCGCGAACGAATGGCTGCGATTTGCCTGTCGCTGCGGCTTTTTTGTTACACTCGGCGGCCTGACAAGTGACATTTTCCTGTAGCGACAACGGATAACCGAGGAAGCGACTATGTTAATGGTGATCTCCCCCGCCAAAACGCTCGATTTTAGCAGCCCGCTGGCGACCCAGCGTTACACCCAGCCAGCGCTGTTAGAAAAATCACAACAGCTGATTGAGGTGGCGCGCGATCTCTCACCGGCCCAAATCGCTTCGCTTATGGGCATCAGCGACAAGCTGGCGCACCTTAATGCCGAACGCTTTAATAGCTGGCAGCCTGACTTTACGCCGGACAATGCGCGCCAGGCGATTCTGGCGTTTAAAGGCGATGTCTACACCGGCCTGCAGGCGGAGAGCTTTAGCGAAGCGGATTTCGATTTCGCCCAGCAGCATCTGCGCATGCTCTCAGGCCTGTACGGCGTGCTGCGTCCCCTCGACCTGATGCAGCCCTATCGTCTGGAGATGGGCATCAGGCTGGCCAACCCGGCAGGCAAAGATCTCTACAGCTTCTGGGGTGACCTGCTGACGCAGCACCTTAATGCCGCGCTGCAGGAACAGGGGGACGACGTCCTGATTAACCTGGCGTCGGACGAGTATTTCCGGGCGATCAAGCCGAAGCAGCTGCAGGCCCGTCTGGTGAAGCCGGTATTCCTTGATGAAAAGAACGGCGCGTTTAAGGTGATTAGTTTTTACGCTAAAAAAGCGCGCGGCCTGATGAGCCGCTACGTTATCCAGCATCGACTGACCGATCCGGAGGCGCTAAAGCAGTTCGATCTGGACGGCTATTTCTTTGACCAGGCAAGCAGCAGCGAGAGCGAGCTGGTATTTAAGCGTTACGAGCAGAAATAAGCGCAGAATTTGCCGCCCGACTGCGCGGCGGCAAAGGCGCGCTTATTTCACCAACGGCGCGGCGCGCGCCGTTCACCCTCGTAAGCGCGGCCGCGTAATTTTATTAGCCTCAGTGAAGGAACCCACCTTAATTAAAACCTCCTTCACACCTCCCGCAACAAATTAACAAACATCTTTTATTTATAATCCTCGATTATAATACACAATCTTAATCGCCCCTTGCCATAGCGAACAATAATTAACGCAGATAATTTTTTTGTTGAGTTTTTATATACGCAACCTCCGGGATAATGACCGCCCTCGATAGCCTGTCCAGGAGAACATGGCTATACATGTTTTTAAAATGTAATTAAAACACAGGGAAAGGTTTCTCCTGTTTATTCTGCATGTACTGAAAAGAGATATTTTCAATGAAGATTAAAAACAGCGTGCTGCCAGCGATCCTGGCGGGTTTAATGACCTCCGGCGCGGCCTTTGCGACGCCCACTGATGGCGCGTCGCCTATGCATACCAACCCGGGCGCAGAGGC
>Ga0153961_1000130_pt1 | contig 28972 bp, 27 predicted proteins | sample TSFL045MetaG_FD_104748 | JGI IMG/M metagenome (GOLD analysis project Ga0153961, IMG submission 104748) | Attine ant fungus gardens microbial communities from Florida, USA - TSFL045 MetaG | ecosystem: Host-associated > Fungi > Mycelium > Unclassified | place: USA: Florida, Withalacochee...
ATGTATTTTTAACTTTATTAAAATCATACTTTTGATAAGGATTGATATTTCAATAATGAGCTTTATCAGAAGTTAATATCGTTGCAGTTAAAGTTCCAACAATTGTTCCTGACAAAAGTAATGTTCCACCAATGATTAATCAATAATGTCCTCGTTTTTTCATTTCTTTAATTTCCCCCTATTTTTCATTCGTATAAATTTTAGAACCAATTGTTAGCTCTCAAGTACCATTTGGTAATACTTTTAAATATTGATTTAAACTATTTGGATCAGTTATTGAAAAGATAATTGCTTGATTTTTAACAACACTATATCTCTTATTAGCAGTATCACGGTATAAATAATAAAAATTCTCTTGATTATCGACTGTAAAATTATTAACAAATTTATAATTATAATCATGATCATATTCACTAATATCATATAAAAGATTAGGGTTTGGAGGTGTAGATTTAATTAATTCTCCATTGCGATATAAACCATCAATTTTTAATTGATAAATATTATTTTGATTATCATAGTCAAAGAAATAATTATCGCTAATATCATATTTTTCAATAATTGGTTCTACTGCAGAAATGTCTTCATTAATTGCATATATTTTATTGTCGCTTTGAATATATATTTGAGAAGTAGTTTCTGAACTTCTAATTAAATTAATTTTAAATGGTGTTGAATTTATTAGTGATAAATCTACTTCAGTTAGTTCTTGATTAGAACTCATAAGATATAGATTTCCAATGCCATTATGTTCTTCACTAATATCTGGTCGGACGTATAAAGTTTGGGAATATTTATTAATGGCAGCAATTATTCCATATCCTTCAAAAGTATATGTTGATGCAACATTATTATCAATATAATAGTCAATTTGAAAATGATTGTCATCAATTTTGGTTTCGATAACTCAAAAGTCATGTTCGCCATTTTGTGAAACTTTATAGTCTAAAATAGTAGTTGTTTCTTTGTAATAATCAAATTGATACTTATTGGTAGATAAATCTTGGTTATAAATCGCAATTTTTTTCTCATCAATTTGAGTCATTATATGAGGATTATTATTTTCATCATAATCAACAAATTCAGTTTGAGTCATTGAAATACTAGTGAATGAATTTTTTTCTTTAGCATAGTTAATATTAATATTTCTTGGATTTAATTCATTTTTAATGTATCGTGAGTTATTATTTGCTTTGATTGTTAATGGAATATTAGTTGCTTCACTTAATGAATCACTATCATTTGAATAACCATCTAAAGTAATATCTAAGTCATCACTAGTAATATTTTCATTAATATTTTGATTATCTGTGTCTGAACTATATTCTTTAATTATTGTTAAAATTGCTGCTTTCAGTTCTGCTAAATTATTTAATGTTGAATAACCAATTCTTGAAATTGCTTTATTAATAACGCTAGCAATTGTTGGATTTTTTAAATCAATCCGATTGTCAATTACAAATAAGTTAAAATCTAATTTACCACCAAAATATTGAGTTGTCATTGTTTCATCTGCAACAACATTAACTTGGACATTAGTTGGATCTAAATATTGATTATCATCAATTATTTCTGCATCATTTTGAGTTAAATTAACAATTAGATAATTTTCTATTCCTGGAAAACTAGCTATAATGCTAATTTGACTTAAAACATCAGTTTTTAATGTTTTTGCTTGAGTGGCAATATTTGGTCTAATAACGGATGTGTCAATTTTTAACTTGTCTAAGTGAATAACTTTATCAACAATATTAATTGTTAAATTAGAATTGATATCTTTTAAATACTTACTATTTGTTGCATCAACAATTATTTGATAGTTTAGACTTGTTAGCTTTGATTGATTATTACTTAATATATTATTATTATCTTTGATTGTAAGATTGAAATCAGATTGAGTTGTTGCATCTAAAGTATATAGATTATTAATAATATCTCTAATGTTACTATATAATGTTTTACCATTATCAATTAAATTATCAGGATGGTAGTTATCAAAGATTTGATTACTTAAATTTGCAACAGTTTGTCTTTCATCGCTGGCAAAGATTGTTAGTTTTGCAGTACCGATAATGAAACCATTAGCAATATTTTGATTTTCAGCAGTAGCAGAAATAATATAACTGCTATTAATATCTAATACTTCATGATTATTTTCATCGGCATTTGTGTAAATTTTATCTTGATGTTGAATTATGATTTTTAAGAAATCACCTAAGTGATATCTTGCATCTTGAATAGTTAAGTAAATTGCCATTTCAAATTTTGTCAATAAATCAGCAATTGTATTTCTAGATGATAAATATCAATTATTTTCATCATAATTAATTTTACTAATATCAGTTCGATCATCGATTACTGATAAATTAAGTGTTAAGTTTCCTTGTAAGTACTTACTATCTTGTGAGGCAGTTAAAATAATATTATAGTTGTTAACCATATTGATGTTTATGACTGGATTTCCATTTTTAGTAGTAAAAGTAATTAAATAATCATTTTGTGTTACCGATTTAATGTTATATTTTAGAATTGATAAAATATTGAGAGCAACTTTTTCTTTAGTTATAGTTAAATAACTATAAGTTAAATCATCGTTAGTAAATAAATTATTACAATCTGATAAATTAACAATATCATCATTACCAGGTTGATAATTATCATGCTTGATATTTGAATTAATACCACAGGCAGTTACTAATAAAGGTATTGTTAATAAAGATAAAATTGCGGTTGATATTATAATTTTTCTTTTCATTTTTATTACTCTTTTCCGTGAAAACTGATTTATTATAAATTACTAAAATAACGATTTTTATACATTATATTTATTGAATGTTTTTGATAGCTATTTCATAGTAACTGACTGCGTCAGATAAAGATTAATACAAAGATTGTTAAGATTGAAAGAATTGGCAAAACTATTAATAAAATAATATCGGCAATTCTTTCAATCATAAATGCTTTAAAATACATTGGATAATAAAAATTTTCATTTATGATTTTTGCTTTTAAAAATTGAATATAAGATAAATCATTAATACTTCAATTTCCTAATAAAATTGGATTTGCAGTTGCGATTGATCCACTGATAAAGGCATCTAAAATTGATAAATAATTAGTATATGTATAATATTCATAATATTGTAGTCCTTGAAAATAAATCTGATTGCCTTCATTGTCAATTCAATTATATGTTTCATCACCACTGATTAAATAATTTAATTCAACTTTATATAAAGATTTATTTTTATAATCTGGTGCAATTAAATTGCTAATTGATTTACCATTACTTTTTCAACCACTATTATTAAACAAAAAATCAGTATATTTTTTGATTATATTAAATAACTGAATATTATAATCATTAATTATTGCTCATAAATCAATGTTGGAACTATAAATTGCTATTAATTTGTTATCTAATGTTTCTAATTCGTGATTCTTCTCTGCAACTGCTTGTTCTGAGTTGATTGCTAATTTACTGGCAATTAGTCCAGTTAAAATATTTTCAGCATTCTTATTAAAAACATTTGTTAGTTGTTCTAAAACAACTTCATTATAATCAGGATAATTTTGATTTAATTGATATTTTTCTTTAGCAACATACTTTTCTAAAGCTTGATTTCAATTTTTTTGATAAATTAAAGTTTGATTATATAACCCAAATCGTGTTAGTACTAGACCAATTACAGTAAAAAGGATTAGAAAAACCCTAAGACAAAACTAAATAATCATTTTAACTGTCTAACTTTTTGATAATAGAAATTAATAAAATCATTCATTATAACCTTTTTCTTTAAGTTTTAAATTTACCCACTGTTAATTTAATTGTAGTCTGATTAAAACTTAAAATCAATGCTGGAATAGTTATTAATGAAAAAATATTTTGATAGATTTTATAAATGTATTCTTGATTTAATGAATTTATTTAAAAAAAGTATATAAGCAATAGAGAATAATAGTAAAATTTTATTAATAGGTTTAGATTAAACAATGAAAGGAATATATTGTTATGAGTAATAGTGATAAAGCATTTGATTTAAATATAGAAAAAATATTAGAAAACTGAGAAGTTTATCATGCATTGAGAGAAATTATATCTAATGCTTTAGATGAACAAATTTTAACAAATACTAGTGACATTGAAATTTATAAAACAAGAGAAAGTTTTTGACATATTCGCGATTATGGTCGTGGCTTACATTATAAACACTTAACTCAAAAAGAAAATGATGAAAAATTAAATCATGAGAATCTAATTGGACAATTTGGAATTGGATTGAAAGATGCTTTAGCTACACTTAATAGAAAGGGGATTGAAGTTTTTATTAAATCGAAATATTTGAATATAGAAAAATTAAGTTTAGTTTCAAAAGTGGGATTTGATGATGTTGATACATTACACGCTATTATTAAAGATTCATCTGAACCAAATTTTGAAGGTACAGAATTTATTTTAAAAGGAATTAAAGATGAAGACATAGAGAAAGCAAAAAAATTATTTTTAAAATTTTCCAATTCTAAAATTTTAACAACGAACAAATATGGTCAAATCATTGAAACTAATGCTAATATTGCTAATATATATTTAAACGGTGTTAAAGTTGCAGAAGAAGAAAACTTTTTATTTAGTTATAATATTACTTCATTAGATCAAAAGATCAAAAAAACATTAAACAGAGAAAGAACAAATGTAGGTAGAACTGCTTATTCAGAACGAATCAAATCAATTATAAAAAAATGTACTGATTTAAAAATTTTAGAAAGATTTGGTTATAAATTTCAAAATCTTTCAAGCGGCGAAGCACCTGAAGAAGTAACTTGAATTGATGTTCAAGAACACATTCTTAAATATTTAAATTCAAATAATTATATTTATATTACTTCTGAAGAAAGTCTTTCTTATAAAAATATTGTCAATGAAGCTGAAAGTAGTGGAAAACAAGTAATTTTTATTCCTGAAAATTTAAGAAATAAAGTGCAAGGAATGACTGATATTAGTGGTAATTTAATTAATGATCTTTCAAATTATATTAACGAAAGAACAAGTAATTTTACTTATGAATTTGTTAATCCTAAAAATTTAAATAAAGAAGAATTAATAATTTTTAATAAAACTGAAGAAATATTTCAATTAATTGGAGGTAAACCTAAAAATATAAAAGATATCAAAATATCAGAAACAATGCAAAATGATATTCATTCTTTTTTACCTGCTGCAGGAGTTTGGAATTCAGAAACGGGTGAAATTATTATCAAAAGAACTGAACTTAAATCAATAAAGACTTATGCTAGTGTGTTACTTCATGAAGCGATTCATGCTAAAAGTGGTCATGAAGATGTTACAAGAGAATTTGAAATTGTTCTTACTAATGTTATAGGTTTAATTGTTTCAAAAATTATAAATTAAAGGAATTTTAGTTATGAAATTTTATTATAATAAAACTAAAGCAAAACTTGCGAAATTTTCAATAATATAAAAAGATATGATTAATAAATTTATGATTTTTATTTGATTCATAAAAGCCGTTCATTTGTAAATTAAACTTATTTAAGTCAGATTTTTAATTAAATATTTCATTTTTACAGTTCATTTTAAAAATATAATTTATTTATCATATTTTGTCCAAAATGTGTATAACCTACAACTTTTATTATTAGAATTATATTATAGGAATTTTAAATTATTTTTTAATAAATAAAAGGAGTAGATATGGATATTAAATCAATTATTGAACTTATTATAAGTAGTTTATCGGCTTTTGCTGTTTTAGGAAGTCTATCTTTTACTACTTGATTTCAAATTAAAAATAAGAGTGAACAGAAAGAAAAAGAAATCAAAGATAACTTAAATTATTTATTTGATAAATATAGAGGATTTAAATATGAATATTATAGTGAACAAACAATATTAAAACCAAATCCTTTTTTTGATCCTTACGAATTTAAATCTAAAATACAAATGAAAGAAGAAAAAATTTGAAATAGTCCAGATAATTTATTAAATCAGTTTGTAACTCATTACAAAAATTATTTGTATGAGATTTATATTCTAATTACAGAACATCAATTAAAAGATTTTTTATATTGTCAAAAGTGTAAGCGAGAGTATAAAATTAATGAATGAATTATTTTCTTAAATGATTTAAAAATAGGTCAACAATGAGAATGGAATGCTGCTGATAAGATTTTTTATTCTAATAAAAAAATATCAACATGGTATTGTATAGATTGTTTAGAAAAACAGTTAAATTTTAATAAATTTGAAAATAAATAATTTTATTAAAATTAGCAGTTAATGATTGAAACTGCTAATTTTTTTTGATATCATATAATCAAGTTAGCAAATGGACTTAATAATTGCTAGAAAGAGGTTAAATACATGTTTAATTTTCAAGAACTTCCAAATTATAGCAACGATCCAAAAATTTTAGATAAGTTTGGTCGTAATTTAATTGCTGAAGCCAAGTCTGGTCGAATGGACCCAATTATTGGACGCGATGAAGACATTCGCAAAGTTGAAGAAATTTTATCAAGAAAAACAAAAAATAATCCAGTTTTAATTGGATTACCTGGAGTTGGTAAAACAGCGATTATTGAAGGTTTAGCACAGCGAATTGTTCGTGGTGATGTTCCTAGTAATTTAAAAGATAAAATTATTTATGAAATTGATATGGGAGCTTTAATTGCTGGAGCCAAATTTCAAGGTGAATTTGAAGAAAGATTAAAGGCTGTGATTAATAAAGTTAAAGAATCTAAAGGTCAAATTATAATTTTTATTGATGAGTTACATTTAATTGTTGGTGCAGGCCGAACACAAGGAGCAATTGATGCTTCAAACTTGTTAAAACCAATGTTGGCTCGTGGCGAATTACATTGTATTGGTGCAACAACTTTAGATGAGTATCGTCAATATATTGAAAAAGATGCCGCATTAGAACGCCGTTTCCGTAAAATGATTATTAAAGAACCAACAGTCGAAGATACTTTGGCAATTTTACGAGGATTAAAAGAACGATTTGAAACTTATCACGGAGTAAAGATTCATGATAATGCTTTAAGATCTGCGGCTTATTTATCTGATAAATATATTACTGATCGCTTTTTACCTGATAAAGCTATTGATTTAGTTGATGAAGCGTGTGCAGGAATTAAAATTGCGATTGATTCATTACCAGCATCATTGGATGAGTTAAGAAGAAAAGTAATGCAATTGGAAATTGAAAAAGCTGCTTTAAATAAAGAACAAGATCAAACATCAGTTAATCGTTTACAAGAAGTAAATAAAGAATTAACTGAAAAAAAGCTAACTCTTGAAAATTTAGAAAACGAGTGAATGCAAGAAAAACAAGCAATTAATCATCTTAAAACTTTAAAAACAAAATTGGAACAAGCAAAAACGCAATTAGAACAATGTCAGTTAACTGGTGACTTTGGTAAAGCTGGAGAACTACAATATAGTATTATTCCAAAATTAGAAAAAGCTTTGAAAGACAATGAGAAGGTTACTAAAGCTGAAAGATTGTTAAAAGAAGATGTTACAAATGATGATATTGCTACTGTTGTTGCGAAATGAACTGGAATTCCTGTTACTCGTTTATTAACTAGTGAACGCGATAAATTATTAAATTTATCATTGATTTTAAGTAATCGTGTTAAGGGACAGCCAACGGCATTGAAATTAGTTAGTGATGCTTTAATTCGTTCACGCAGTGGCATTAAAGATCCTAATCGACCAATTGGTTCTTTTATCTTTATGGGTCCAACTGGAGTTGGAAAAACTGAAGTAGCAAAGACTTTAGCAGATGCTTTATTTGATTCTGATAAAAATATTGTTCGTATGGATATGTCAGAATTTATGGAAAAGAGTGCTGTGAGCAAATTAGTTGGTTCACCTCCTGGTTATGTTGGTTTTGAATTAGGTGGTCAATTAACAGAAAAGGTTCGCCGTCAACCTTATAGTATTGTTTTATTTGATGAAATTGAAAAAGCTCATCCTGATGTCTTAAATATTTTATTACAAATATTAGATGATGGCAGATTAACTGATAGTCAAGGGCATTTAGTTGATTTTAGAAATACAATTATTATTATGACTTCAAATTTAGGTTCAGAGGCATTATTGGAAAATAAAGCAAGTAGTCAACAACAAGCTTTAAATATTTTAAAAACTCGTTTCCGTCCGGAATTTATTAATCGAGTTGATGAAGTTGTTATTTTTAATCCATTAAATCAAAATGTTATTCAAGAAATTATTCGTAAAGAATTAAATGATTTAGTAATGCGAGTTAATTCTGAAAAAGAATATCAAATTACTTATCAAGAAGACATTGTGCAACAAATTTTAAAAGATGCTTATGATCAAGAATATGGTGCAAGACCAATTAAAAGATATATTCAACAAAATATTGAAACTTTATTAGCACAGGCAATTTTAAAAGATCAGATAGTTCCTGAAAAACGATTTATGATTGCTCTTGATAGTAAAACTAATGATTTTATTTTATCAACAAAATTAAAATTAAATTAGCACTTGATAATAATGAGTGCTTAAAGTTATAATTAAATTACTAAAGTTTTATTAGATTGGAGGTGTTAAGTTGTTAACAAAAAGACAAGAACAAATTCTAAAAATTATTGTTGAGCAATATATTAAAACAGGGGTCCCTGTTAGTAGTAAAGCAATTTTAACTAATGAAAATCTTAATTGCTCAAGTGCTACGATTCGTAATGAATGTGTTATGTTAGAAGAACAAGAATTATTAGAAAAAGCTCATAGTTCTAGTGGCCGAATTCCAGCAACAAAAGGTTATCGTTATTATGTTGATAAATTAATGTCTCAAAGCGAAGAAACTGATATTTTAATTTTAAAACAACGAATTGATCAAATTTTTAATAATCGTGATTTGGCAATTAGTGAAGTAATTAATCAAACTAGTACAATTTTAAGTGAAATGACAAAACTAATTAGTATTGTTATTGGACCAAATGTTAAAGAAGATACTTTAAAAAGAATTGAACTATTGCCACTTAGTGAAGAAAATATTTTGGCAATTATTATTACTAATAATGGTCATGTTGAAAATAAAATTTTTAATATTAAAGAAATTTCTTTAAATGACTTAACATTGGCAATTAATATTTTTAATAACCGATTAGTGGGAACAAAAATTAGTGAAATGAAGGAAAAAGTTTCATTATTGCAACCAATCTTAGCAAAGCAAATTAAACAAGCAGAATATGTTATTCAAGGTTTTATTAATGCTTTACTTAATTTTTCAAAACCTTTGTCATCAACTCATGGTGTTCAATATATGTTAGAAAATCCTGAGTTTAATGATTTAAAAAAAGTAAAAACTTTAGTTAAATTTATTGAATCACAATCACCTTGAAGTTATTTTGATAAGTTAAACCAAGAACCAGTTCAAGTAAAAATTGGTGAAGAATTAGGTAAAAGTAATAAAGATATGGCAATGATTACAACAACTTTTAAAATTAATGATAATGATCAAGGCCAAATTGCTGTTGTTGGACCAAAACGATTAGAATATGAAAAAATTACAGAAATTCTTAATTGGATTAATGACACAATTAAAAATAAGTTTGGTTAGAAAATAATGAGGTGAAAGATAATGCCAGATAAAAAGGAAAAAAAAGTGCAAGAAAATATTTCTGAACAAGCAACAGAGCAAGAAACTAAAGTAGTTAAAGAAAAATCAATTGAGGAATTAACAAAAGAAAATCAAGACTTGTTAAATCAAGTTGCAGATTTACAAAAAACTTTAACTAAACTAAAAGATGAACAAAAAAAATTAATTTTAGCAACGAAAGTAAATACTTTAAAAGAACAAGAACTTCGTAATGAAGACTTTAGAAAATATGCTAATCAAAAAGTGATTAAAGAAACAATTTTACCTTTATTATTAGAATTTGAGCGGGCATTAAAGTTCAAAACTGATAATAAGGATGTGCAAAACTTTTTAATTGGTTTTAAATATATTTTTGATAATTTTAAAAATAATTTAAAATCAGAAGGGTTAGTTGCAATTACTGAAACGATTGGTAATCAGTTTGATAGCACAAAAGCTAATGCAATTGAACAAATTGAAATTTTAGCAGAAACAAAAGAACAAAAAGATAACACAATTGCTGAAGTTTTATTAACTGGTTATCAATTAAATGATTGAGTTATTAGTCCAGTTCAAGTAAAAATTTATAAATTAAAAACTAATAACAAAGAAATAAAAGAAGAAAATAAATAAAAGAGGTGTAATGATGAAAGAAGTAATAATCGGAATTGATTTAGGAACAACAAACTCTTGTGTTGCCATTATGGAAGGTGACAAACCAAAAGTTATTGAAAATGAAAGTGGAGGAAGAACTACTCCTTCTGTTGTAACTTACAAAGGAAAAGAAATCTTAGTTGGTGAAGCAGCTAAAAGACAAGCTATTACTAACCCAGATCATACAATTATTTCTGTAAAAAGAGAAATTGGAACAAGTAAAAAGTTTCAAATTGAAAACAAAAATGTAACTCCAGAACAAGTTTCTGCTGAAGTATTACGATTTATTAAAAATTTTGTTGAATCAAAGTTAGGACAAAAAGTTAAAAAGGCAGTTATTACTGTTCCTGCTTACTTTAATGATCAACAAAGAAAAGCAACTAAAGATGCAGGAATTATTGCTGGATTAGAAGTTGAAAGAATTATTAATGAACCAACTGCTGCTGCAATTGCTTATGGTTTAGATAAAACTGATAAAGAACACAAAATCTTAGTATTTGACTTAGGTGGTGGTACTTTTGATGTTTCAATTTTAGAATTAGCAGATGGTACATTTGAAGTTTTATCAACTAATGGTGATAATCATCTTGGTGGTGATGACTTTGACCAAAAAATTATTGATCATTTAGTTAATAAATTTCAAAAATCAACAGGAATTAATTTAGCAAAAGATAAAATGGCTTTACAAAGATTGAAAGAAGCAGCTGAAAAAGCAAAAAAAGACTTATCAGGGTCTAATGAAACAACAATTTCATTACCATTTATTTCAATGGATGCTAATGGACCAGTTCACTTAGAAGAAAAATTAACTCGTGCTGAATTTGACCGTTTAACAGAAGACTTAGTAGCAAGAACAGTTGAACCAGTTCGTAAAGCTTTAGCAGATGCAAAATTAACTAAAGAAGGAATTGATGAAGTATTATTAGTTGGTGGATCAACAAGAATTCCAGCAGTCCAAAAAGTAATTAAAGATTTATTAGGAAAAGAACCAAACAAAACAGTTAATCCTGATGAAGTAGTTGCTTGTGGAGCAGCAATTCAAGGTGGAATTTTATCTGGTGATGTTAAAGACTTATTATTATTAGATGTAACACCATTATCTTTAGGAATTGAAACTTTAGGTGGTGTTATGACACCATTAATTAAAAGAAATACAACAATTCCAACTCACAAATCACAAGTATTTTCAACTGCTGAAGACAATCAACCTGCAGTAGATATTCATGTTTTACAAGGTGAAAGAGCTATGGCTAATGATAATCATAGTTTAGGAAGATTCCAATTATCAGGAATTGATCCAGCACCAAAAGGTGTACCACAAATTGAAGTTGGTTTTGATATTGATGCAAATGGTATTGTTTCAGTTACTGCAAAAGATTTAAAAACTAATAAAGAACAAAAAATTACAATTTCAGGAAATAGTAATTTAGACAAAGATCAAATTGACAAAATGGTGCAAGAAGCAGCAGCAAATCAAAGTGCAGATGAAAAACGTAAAGAAGAAGTTGATTTAACAAATCAAGCTCAAACTTATATTTATGACATTGACAAAATGTTAACAGAAACGCAAAAAGATGAAAATGCTCAAGCAGCACCTCAAATTGCTGAAATGCAAAAAATGCGTGATGATTTACAAAAATCATTAGAAGCAAAGAATTTTACTGAATTAAAAGCAAAATTGGAACAATTACAACAAGCATTTGCTGCAGCACAACAATTTATGCAACAACAAGGACAATCTGGAGTTCAATCAGAAGATAAGTCTGATGCAACTGATTTTCCAAAAAATTCTGATGATGTAATTGATGTTGAAGCAGAAAAGAAATAATATCTTAAAAGTAAAGTATTAAAATAAAGGAGAATAATCGATGGCAACAGCCCGCGGAAAAAAAGAAGATTATTATCAAGTTTTAGGTGTTAATAAAAATAGTAGTCAAGACGAAATTAAACGTGCTTTTCGTGCTCTTGCTAAACAAAAACACCCTGATATAACTAAAAATCCAGCTGATGGTGAAGAATTTAAAAAAATTTCTGAAGCATATGAAGTATTAAGTGATCCAGAAAAAAGAAAAATGTATGATAATTTTGGTCACGATGGTATTAATGGTACAGCAGGTGGATTTAATGGTTTTAATTCGGGTGCTTATACTGATTTAGGTGATTTGTTTGGTGATTTATTCGGTGATTTGTTTGGTGGTGGCGGTCAAAGAAGACAGCATCAAAGTCAACCACGACATAATCGTAATGCACCTGGAGCAAACTATTTAAAAAATATTGTTATTAGTTTAGCTGATGCAGTTTTAGCAAAAAAACAAATAATTAATATTAATGTTGAAGTTGCTTGTGATGCTTGTAATCACACGGGTGCAAAAACACCAAAAGATAATGTCACTTGTCAACAATGTCATGGCCAAGGTGTAGAAATTCGAACAGGAAATTCAATTTTTGGTGGTTCATTCCGGCAAGAAGTAATTTGTAATACTTGTCAAGGCATTGGTAAAGTTGTTTTAGATAAATGTTTAAAATGTAAAGGTAATGGCTTCTTTTTAGATAATCAAAAACTAGAATTTAATTTACCTCATTTAGTTCAAACTGGAGATAGTTTAAGAATTAAAGGTAAAGGTGGAGTTAGCAAGTATAATGGACCACAAGGTGATTTGATTATTAGAGTTACAGTTCAACAAGATAAATACTTTACTAGAAGAGGATATGATTTATTAATTGATGTTCCGGTTTCTTATCTTGATATTTTATTAGGAAATACAATTGTAATTCCGACAATTGAAGGATATGCAATTAAACAACAATTAAAACCTGGTGTTCAAAATGGTAGTCAAATTATTGTTTCACAACAAGGTTCTTATTATGGTAAAAACAGTCGTGGAAAATTAATTGCGACACTTAAAATTAAAATGCCAAATAAAATTGGTAAGAATGAACGCGAAAAATTATGAAGTATTAACAATGAAAATGGGTTTACACCAAATGATGAGTTTATTAAGAAGTTTAATAAAGATCAAAAATAATTTTAGAGAAAGAATAACAAAATGTTATTCTTTTTTTTAATTTTCTGATGATAAAGTAAGGTTAAAGGTTTATAATAATTTTGAAAATAAATAAAAATAAGGGAGATTAAAAATGACTAGAAAATTAAAGTTTATTACAATTTTAGCTGCAGGAACTAGTGTTACTGCTACTGGTTTAGGAGTAGGATTAGGTGTTGGTTTAAAAGATTCATCATCAACAAATGTTGAATGATATGAAAATGGTTCATTAATTAAAGAACAAAGCCATTTTAAAAAACAAAATTTAATTAAAATTATTGAAACAGTTTTTAAATATGATCAAAATAATCAAACTTGATTATATAAAAATCAAAAAACTATTCCTTTTGTTTATATTGATGATAGTGTTTATACAATAGTAACACCAAAAAAAATTATGGATAATACAGGAAAATCAATTTCTATGCCATCAGTAAAAAATAAAAATATTAAAATTATGTTTAGTCTTGTAACTGATGTACCAGAACCTCCTGCAACAGAACATACTTATACATTAAATATTGATAATAAACAAGTAAAAGAAACAAGCGAAGAAGATATAACTTATTTGGAATTATTTCAAAGAGTTGGTATTACTTATGATAGTGAAACTGATAATTGAATAAAATCTAATAATGGTCAAATTACTTATTATAGTATTAGTAATGGCAAGAGTTTATTACCATCTCAAAGAAATGAAATTGCATCAAATGGTATATATTTGATTACTTCTCACTCTGAACAAGTTCATAATGCTACTATGATTATGATGGATGTAGAACAATTGCCGCAAACAACAATATGATATGGTGACGAAACCTATGAAGAACTTTTTAAAAATGCTATCTCATTTTTTGGTATTCATATTGTTGCAGAAGATGGAAAATGAGTTTCACATGACCAAGGAATAGATATGACATGAGTTATTAAATTCAATGATAAAGATAATGGTCCAGAAATATTAGCAACTAATAAAGATGATAATGCTCAGAACGGAACTTATTATTTTGATATGGTGTTATAAACAATACTTATAATTAAAATTACTTATTTAACACTTGCCATAAAGTAAGATTAAGGTTTTATAATACTTTTATATCTTAATAAAAATAAAAGGAGAATAAAATATGGAAATAGCAGTTGCAAGTTCAAAAGCAAATGAAATAATTGAATTAGTGAAAGTTCCAGATCTTAAGAAAATTAAAGATGATGAAGTTCTTGTAAAAACTTTATTTTGCAGTTTATGTCATAGTGACTTACATGTTGCTTTAGATTTTAAAGCAGAAAAAAACTATAAGATTAGTGTTGGTCATGAAACAGTTGCTCAAGTTGTTGAAGTTGGTAAAGATGTTACAAATGTTAAAGTTGGTGATGCTGTTGCCTTTCCTGCTGGTTTGCATAATGCTTGTGGTAAGTGTCAAAATTGTTTAAAAGGTGAAGAAGTATTTTGTGATAATGCTGAGTTTGTAATGTCAGAAACAAAATCAGGAACTATGCAAGATTATTCAATTGAAAAAGGATCATTTTGTACAGTAGTACCTAAAAATATTGACTTAGCAAAAGCTTGTGTTATTACTTGTGCTGGACTAACTGTTTATAAAGCTTTGAAAGTTGCGGATGTGCAAGAAAATGATTATCTAGCAATTTATGGTATTGGCGGTTTAGGTCAAGTTGCAATTGAATATGCTAAAAATGTTTTTAAAGCAAAAGTAATTGCCATTGGTTCAAATCTTGATAGTTTAAAAATTGCCAAAGATAAAGGTGCCGACTTTATTATTAATTGAAAATCAGAAAATGTTGATGAAAGAATCAAAGAAATTACTAATAATAAAGGATTTGATCAAGTTTTATTTACTTCATCATCAGCACAATTATTAGAAAATTCAATTAAAAATTTAGCTAAATTAGGTAAAATTACTGTTGTTGGTTTGGATCGTGCTGACTTTAATGTTAATATTGCTGACTTAGTTTTGAATGGTAAACAAATTTTAGGTTCATTAGTTGGAACAAGACAAGACTTAGTTGAAGCATTAGATGCCTTTGAAAAAGGTCTAGTTAATCCAGAAATTAGTATTGAACCAATTGCTAAAGCACCAGAATACTTTAAATTAATGAATCAAGGAAAGTTATTTAAAAGAATTGTTTTTAAGTATGATAATTAGATAAAAAGATTAAATGCAAACAAATTGAGTTTGCATTTTTTATTTACAGACCTATTTTTTTATAATTTTGAGTGATAAAATAAATTATAAAAGTGGAGTTTAAAATTAAAAGGAGCAATAATGCACTTTAGTTCACCATGAATTTGAATTAAATTAGGTCTTACTGTTGGTTTTATGATTATTTTTGTTCCTTTATATAGTATTATGTTATGGCAATATTTTCATGATAAAGAAAAGTACAAGTCAAAACTAAAATATATGTATAACAGTATGTTTATATTAATATTTGGAATTGGCATGTTATGATTTATCTAAGAAGAATTTAGCCAGTATCGCACTTTTTTATTTAAAGGATTAAAATAAATTTAGAATAGTTTATTTAGCAAAAGGGGAAATAAAATGAAGCAAATTTTAAGTGTTTTAAGTACTTTGACTTTAACAAGCAGTGCTGCATTGGTATTAACTAGTACTGTTGATAATCATATGCAACAAGTTAAAAATGATATTAACTGAAGTGATGTTAAAAAAAGTAATAGTGATTATTTTAAAAATTTAAGACAATTACAAGCAAAACAAAAAGTATTTTATACAACAAGTAATGGTGAAGTTGGTATTAATCAAGTAATTGATTATGCAGAACAGAAATCAAACCAATATTTTGATCAGATGGTAGTACAAAATTTAGATTTAAATCAAATAATTAATTTTTTGTCACAAGAAAATAGTGATTTTAAAACAACATATGAAAATGCTCTAGCAGAACAAAGTCAAAAGAATCATCAAATTACTTTAGATTTTAAAGCAGCAAATTATTACTCTGTTCAATCTTCAAATAGAGCTATTGTTGCAGATTTATCAAAAGGAATGGAATCTGTTAAAATTGCTGAACCAATCTTTAAAACAATATCTGCTGGTGCTGCAATTGCAGCTGCCGGATTTTGAGCAGCAGCATGATGATTTGGAATTACTATTCCTTGAGCTGTTGGATGTAGTATTTTAAGTGTTTCGGCAGGTTTAATTGCTGCTGCTCTTAATGAAGCAATATTATTTTTTGATCCAGCAATGAATCAAATTTTAAGAGAAATTGAATTAGAAGAAAATACTCGTAAACTTTATGAATTAGGAGCTAGACTTTATCAAATGTTATATGAAGTATTGATTGCTGGTCAAATATCAGTAACTTCAGAAATTTGAGCCTTTCCACCTGCTGCAATTGCAACTGCAGTTATTGGAGTAATTATTGATTGAGTAATGTTATATTGATAAAGTACTAATTTAATTAATTGAATAATTTTTTATATATTAAGTTTTAATTTTTTAAGGATAAACTTATGGCTACTTGTTGAATTATATATTCAATATTAATTGGTTCAACTTCAATTTGAGGTGCTTACCTTCCAGCAAAAATTGCTTGAATTGATTAAGAGAACAATATGAAAACCAAAGATAAGAGTGCTTACCTTCCAGCAAAAATTGCTTGAATTGATTATTCAAAAAATTGTCTTGAGTTTTTTTCTCAGGAAGTAGATTTTAAAAATATTCCTTTATTGATTAAGGAATATAAATGAAAATATTTAACTTCTTTTATTTTTTTTATTATTATTTTTGTTATTTATTATACTTTTATGATTTATATAAATTGATTTTTATTATCAAAACTAATTATTATTTATGAAATTATTATTATGTTATTTTCTTTTATTGGTTTTGCTATATTTTTTTCTTTATATTGAAAAAATATTAAAGCACTTTCTGTGCAAACAAAAACTAAAGCAGAAGCAATAATTAATTTTGATAAATATCAAAATGAAAATAAAGAAAAACAAATTAAAACTTTTAAAATCTTTAAAGACGGACAAATTAATATTAATAATAGTCGTTTTCAATTAAATCAAAGATTATATAAATGAAGAATTAAACGATTATTAAAACAAAAAATCAGTCAAGAAAAATATAATTTCAAATTATTAAAACTTTATATTAAGTATTTAAAGGTGTATGGTGTTTTTTTCAAAAGAATGAAATATTTTTTATTTTTTAATCAAAAAATTAGACCTGATTTTTATAATTATTATCTTGTTCTTGAAAATAATTACAACGAATCTTTAGAAACTTTACCTAAAATTTTAATTAACAACTTCTTTGCTTTTGTTGCAATAGCAGAACAAGAACTAAACTTAGTTAAATAGAATAATATCTTGTTGTATTTGTTATTTAAAGTGCTAAAATTTTTTAATCAAGGTTATTATTAGGAACTATATTTGCTCGAATTGCTTGACAATTATTGGTTACTGCACTACTACGGCAACTGCATTAAGTTGAGTTTTTCCAGCGGTTTTAGCTTTAATTCCAATTTTTTCTGTTCCAATGGAATGAATTAAATTATATAAGGAGTAATATGTCACAGATATCGCTTTTCTTTTTAGAATTTTTCATTTTTTTAGTTGCTATAGTTTCGATTCCAATATTTTTTTATGATATTGCGAAAACATTAATTGATAATATTAGTAATTGTTTTCTAATATTTGATCAAGAGAAAATTAAAGATATTGCTTTTTTTATTGAAGAAAAGAAATATAAATATTTATTAGGTTATTTTTTGCTTTATCAATTTTTTAATTGTATTGTTTTTATATCTTTTTTGACAATCTGATTTATTTTGGGAAATAAAGGAAGTGGAATATATTTAAGTATTCCATTTATTATTGTTTTTTTATTGATTTCACTTTGACTTTTTTTCTTATTAAGAAAATATTGAAGAAAAATTAATAAAATTGGTTTTCAGTCTAAAAAGGTAGCACTTGTAAATTTTGAAAGATTTCAAAATGAATGAAAAAGTGAAAAGATTAATTTTTTCACTTTATTTGAAAATGATAAAATTGCTCTCAGAAATTTTCCATTTCAATTTCAACAAAAAAATATCAGAAAAAAAATTTTAAATTAAATCAAAAATTTAATAATAAAAAAATTAGTCAAGAAAAGTATCAAATGAAATTGTTATTATTTTTTACTAAATATTTAAAAGTATACGCACGGTTTCTTATTTGAATGAAAAATGAAAATGAGAAAAAAATAAAAAAACTATTATTATAATTGAAAACCAAAAATATCAAGATGTAATAAATATTTTAAATAAAGTATTAATTAACAACTTCTTTGCTTTTGTTGAGCAAGCAAAAAAAAGAATTTAAAAGCAATCAGAAAGTGGACTAATGCCACTTTTTATTTTTAAATTAAATAAATTATTTATTAAAAAAATAAAAATTAACTTTATTAAAGAAAATAAGTAAGTATAATAAAATTATTAAATTAATAGCGAATAATCGGAGGTATGGATTTTAATGTGAATTGAAAAATTTGATAATCCACAAAAAGAAGTTTTTCAAATTTTAAATGAAAAGCAAGTAATTAACCCTGAGTATGTTAATTATGTCAAAAAAATTGATGATAAAGTTTTAATTGAGGCTTATCGTTTTATGACTTTATCAAGATTGCAAGAAAAAATGCAATTGGAAATGAATTACGAAAAAGATGCTAAAGGTAATGTTGTTTTAGTTAATGGTCAACCAAAAGTAAAAGCAAAGATAATTAATTTTTTAGCTTCATCTGGTCAAGAAGCAACTGAAGTAGGTTATGCAATTAATATTAGAAAGTCAATTGATTGATTAGTTCCCGCGTATCGTAATAATGCTGCTTGAATTACTGCTGGTTATCCAATGGAAAAAATTATTCAATATTGATTAGGAAATGAAGCAGGAAGTCAAATCCCTGAAGGAATTAATATTTTACCAGTCAATATTCCGATTGCTAGTCAATATTCTCATGCAGCAGGACTTGCTTTAGCAGAAAAATATAAAAAAGGTAACGGAGTTATTTTCACAACAATTGGTGATGGTGGAACTAGTGAAGGCGAATTTTATGAAGCACTTAATTTTGCAGCAATTCAAAAATTACCAGTAGTATTTTTTGTTGAAAATAATCATTGATCATTAGATACGCCAACAAGTAAAGCGACAATGAGTCCAACGTTTGCCCAAAAAGCAAGTGCCGTTGGTATTCCTAATATTCGTGTTGATGGTAATGATTTTTTTGCTGTTTATCACGCAACTAATGTTGCAATTGAACGAGCAAAGAAAGGTCAAGGACCTTCTTTAATTGAAGCAATTACTTATCGTCAATATGCTCATTCAGCTTTTGATATTAAAAAAGATTATTTTACTGAAAAAGATTATGAAATTGAAAAAGCATGATTGAAAAAAGATCCAATTATTAGAATGAAAGATTATTTAGTAAAAAATAAATTATGAGATGAAAAAAAAGAACAAGCGTTACACGATAATAATTTAAAAACTATTACTAATGCAATTGCTTGAGCGCAAAAACACGCTGCTGTTAGTATTGATGAGATTTTTGATTATACTTATGAGAAGTTACCACCAAATTTAGAAGCACAAAAAAATCAAGCAAAAGAATTTTTTAATGAAACAGAAAAGGAAGTGAGTAATCTATGAAACGAAACAACACACAAGCAATTAGCTTAGCATTAGAATTAGCGATGAAAAAGCATAATAATGTTATTGTATATGGTGAAGATGTTGGTAACGTTGGTGGTGTTTTCCGTGCGACAAGAGGTTTACAAAAGAAATTTGGTGTTGAAAGATGTTTTGATGCTCCAATTGCTGAAGCAGTAATTGCTGGTAGTGCTGTTGGTGCTAGTATTAATGGTTTAAGACCAGTTATTGAAATGCAATTTTCAGGCTTTGCCTTTCTTGCTTTTAATCAATTGTTAGCTCACGCAGCAAGAATGCGTAATCGTTCTCGTGGTCGTTATTATTGTCCATTAGTTGTGAGAATGCCTTCTTATGATTGAAATAATGGTGCCAATGGTGCTTTAGAACATCACTCTGAAGCAATTGAAGCTTTATTATGTCATATTCCTGGTTTAAAAGTTGTTATGACTTCAAAACCAAGTGATACTAAAAAATTATTATTAGCAGCGATTGAAGATAATGATCCAGTGATATTTTTAGAATGTTTAGGAACTTATTTTAATACTTATGTAAGTAATAAGTATCGTTATAATGTTCAAGAAGAAGTTAGTGATGATTATGAAGTAGCACAATTAGGTAAGGCAAAAGTGTTGAAATCATACGATGAAACCTCAGATCCTGATTTAACAATTGTTACTTATGGTTCAAAAGTTTATGATTGTGAATATGCTGTAAAGATGTTAGAAGCAAAGAACTTTAAAGTTGAATTAATTGATTTACAAACTTTACATCCATGAGATCAAGAAACTGTTGTTGCTTCAGTTAAGAGAACTGGTCGCCTTCTAGTTGTTCAAGAAGCAGTAAAATCATTCTCTGTTGCTTCAGAAATTATTACTACAATTAATGAAAAATGTTTTGAGTATTTAAAATGTCCACCTGCTCGTGTTGCTGGTTATGACGTTACTGTTCCTTTGTCTCAAGGAGAAAAGTGATTTATTGTTGATCCAGATAAAATTATTACTCAAGCAAAAACAATGTTGGAATATCCAATTTAATATAGAAAATGGGGAGAAAAATAACTATGACAGAATTTAAATTTGCTGGAATGGACGGGGTTGATGAAGTTACTCTTAGTTCACTTCATGTTGAAGTTGGTCAAGCCTTAAAAAAAGGTGATAAAATTTTTGATATTGAAGCTGACAAAGCTGCTGATACAATTACTTCACCGTATGATGGAATAATTTCCAAAATTAATTTTGCAGCAGGTGATGCAATTAAAACAGGAGATATTATTATTGAATTTTCTAATGATTTAGAAGTTCAAACTAAGCAACACTCTGAATTATTGAAAGTAGCAAAAGATGTAGTTACAAAACTGGACAAAAAAGTAGAAGCTCATCAAGAGGCAGGTGAAGTTTTAGCACAAAAATTTAATAAGATTGTTCTAGCATCACCAGTTGCAAGAAAGGTTGCTCGTGATTTGGGTATTGATATTGCAACAATTAGAGGAACAGGACCAAATGGTCGAGTTCTAAGAGTAAATATTGAAGATGCTCATCTTACTGCAAATAAACAAACAACAAATGTTAATCAAGCAGTAAATAAAGGCAATGTTACATCTGGTGCTGATGCCATCAATGTTGCAAAACTTGAAAGTTTTGGAGCAATTGATCACTTACCTTTATCACCAATTCGTAAAGCAATTGCTAATCATATGGCGGTTTCAAAATATACTGCTCCTCATGTTAGTTTAATGATTGATGTTGATGCAACTAATTTGATTAATTTACGAGCAATTTTAAAAGATGAAGCAATTAAACCAGAAAATGGGGCAATTAAATTAACATTTATGCCATTTTTTATTAAAGCTGTTGCTAAAGCTTTAAGCGAAGATCGTTTTAAATTTTTAAACTCAACGCTTAATTTAAAAGATAATGAACTGCTAATTAAGAAATACTATAACATTGGAATGGCTGCTGATACTGATAAAGGATTACTTGTTCCTGTTATTAAGAATGCTGATAAGTTATCAGTTCTTGAAATTGCGAAACAAGTTAATGATTTAGCACAAAAAGCTCGTACAGGTACTTTGAATGCTTCAGAAATGCAAGGTGGGACTTTTACAATTACTAACTTTGGTTCAGCAGGTTTAAAATATGGTACACCAATTATTAATTATCCTGAAGTTGCAATTTTAGGAATTGGTATTCTTGAAGCAAAAGCAGTGCTTATTAATGATAATATTGTTTTTCATAATTTTTTCCCATTTTCAATTTCAATTGATCATCGTGTTGTTGATGGCGCTCCAGCAGGAAACTTTATGCAAAGAATTAAATATTTATTAGAAAATCCTGCTTTACTATTATTATCATAAAGATTTAATCATCAAAGGAGATTATTAATATGGCTAATTATAATTATGATTTAATCATCATTGGAGCAGGTCCTGGTGGTTATGTAACTGCTGAAAGAGCAGCAAAATTAGGTCTTAAAACAGCAATTGTTGAAAGAGGAATGTGAGGCGGAGTTTGTTTAAATATTGGTTGTATTCCAACAAAAACTTTACTAAAAAATGCCAAGATATTTCATGTTTTAAAAGATAGTAATAAATATGGGATTAATTTAAATCAAGATGCAATAACAATTGATTGAAGTCAAGCGCAAGCAAGAAAAGAAAAAGTAGTTAAACAATTAACTAATGGTGTGCAATTTTTAATGAAAACTAATAAAGTTGATTCATTAATTGGTACTGCTAGTGCAGTTGATCAACATACAATTAAAGTAACTGATAATGAAAATCATAGTAAAATTTATACAACAAAATATTTAATTATTGCTACTGGTAGTGAAGTTAAGATGTTTAATAATCCGAAAGGACCGAAGGGTTTAAGTAGTGAAGATTTAAAAACTAATAAAGCATTGTTAACTTCAACTGAAATTTTGTCTTTAAAAGAAATTCCAAAATCTTTAACAATTATTGGTGGTGGTGTCATTGGAATTGAATTTGCTTGTTTATTTAGTAGTTTAGGAACAAAAGTAACAATTATTGAGTATTTAGATCGCATTTTAGCATTATTAGATCATGATACTAGTACTGAATTAACAAAAATTTTAACGAATAATAATGTTGATATTATTACTGAACATAGTGTTACTAAATTAGAAAAAAATACTTTAACTTATGTTCATGCTAATGATAAAGAACAAAAAAATCTGAAGACAATTAAGAGTGATTATTTTCTTTTAAGTGCTGGAAGAATGCCAATTACTAAGGGATTTGAAAATTTAGGAGTTTTAATTAAACCTAATGGTGCTTTTGCTGTTAATAATAAATTAGAAGCATTAGATCAAAACCAGCAAGTAATTGAAAATATTTATGTTATTGGTGATGCTAATGGCGAAAAAATGTTAGCACATGTTGCTTCAAGTCAAGGGTTAACTGCTATTAATAATATTATGGTGAAAGAAAAACCAGGAATTTATCAAGTAAAAGTAGTTGATTATTCTCGTATGCCAAGTTGTGTTTATTCTTTTCCTGAAATTGCTAGTGTTGGATTAACGGAAACTGAAGCAAAAGCAAAATACCCTGATTGTTTAATAAAAAAAATACCATACAACATTAATGGTAAAGCTCTAGCAGATGGCGAAACAAGTGGTTTTGTTAAATTAATTGTTAGCAAAAAGTATGGTGAAATTTTAGGTGCACATATTGTTAGTGCTACAGCAACTGATATGATTGGCGGAATTGTTGATCTTATGGAAAGTGAAGCAACAGTATTTGAATTAGCTGATGCTTGTTATCCCCATCCAACTTTTTCTGAGTTGATTATGGAAGCAGCCCAAAATGTTGCTTTACAAATTAATCGATAATTTCATTTTTACTTTTATATTGATGAAGAATAGTTCAATACTTATCTTCATCAATAATTTTTTTTAAAACTAAATCTTCATAAATTTGATGATGATTATGTCCTTGAAGAAAGTAAGTTTCATATGCAAAAAGATGCATTAATAACTTACTTTTTTTTTCATCAATTAAATTATTTTTTCAAATTTCATCATATAATTTAATATTATTTTCTGTTAGTACATTATTCATACTAATTTTCAGTTTCTTTGGTTGATTGAAAATTAATTGCTTAATTTTTGAATTAAGGAGCTTACTTTGTTGTGTAGTTTCAAAAATTTCTTCAAGTTGAAAAATGAAATTTATTAATTGAATTTCTTGAATTTCATTAAAAAAAATTTCATTTTCTTTTAGAATTAAGTTAAATAATGTAATTGGTTTTTGATTTTGTGCTATTAATACTTTTTTTTGTAAAATGTCAATTAGAGTTGTCACAGTTGGATTTAATTGATCTGAAAAAAGATAACTTAAATGATAATGAGTGGTATAAATTAATATTTGAAAATTCTCACTAAAGTTATTTGTTAGCTTAACTTTGTATTTTTGAAATGAGTCAAGAAAAATTTTAATAAAATCATTAATATTTTTAATTGTTGTTTGATTTGAATAATTAATAAATAATGATGTTAATTCTTTAAAATCATTAATTTTACAATAAAATAAATTACAATTTTTAAATTCTTGTAAAGCATTTTGATAATAAATCGGAAGTGAATTTAAATTTAGTTTTTGTTCTAAAAAAATAATTTTCGCTTGATTGTTTATGTTAATTGCATCTTGATAATCAAGAAATCAACTAATTCATTTAGTATATTTTTGTTTTTCTTGTAGTGAAAGACTTGAGTCAGTACAACATTTTAATAAAGTTTTTGCATTTTCAACAATTGTTTCGTCAACAGTTTTGTTAATATTCATAAAACTACCCCCTAAGTAAGAATTTGAATTATTAAATTTTCAAAAAATAAACATAAATATTTTTTATTTATTTAGATTGCAATTTGAAATAAAAATATCATTAGAAATTTTATAATATTATTATTTTTTATTAAAGTCTTTTTACATAAAAAGTGTTTTTATTCCACTATTTATTTAAAGACTGGTAATTATTTTTAATTAATTATTAGTAAGCAAAAACATCTTTTTATTAAATCAATTTATTAGTTAATGTTAAGTAAAATACCTTGACATTATGATTGTTTTTAGTTAATATTTTATTATATTCATTTTAACAATGTTAATGATGAAATATTATATTATTTAATATATGAGGAGGAACTATGGTTAAATTAAGATTGATACCAACAGGAAAATCAGTACAACCAAGTTTTCGAGTTGTTGCAATTGATGCTAGAACAAAACTAAACGGTAAGTATATTGATATTCTTGGATTTTATGATCCAATTAAAAAGATTGTAAAAATCAATGAAGAATTAACTTTAAAGTTTTTATTAACAGGAGCTCAACCTACTGATACTGTTCGAAGTCTTTTATCAAAACAAGGAATTCTTGAAAAGTTTAATAATCTAAAAATTGAGCAAAAAAAAGCAGCAAGTAAAACAGCAACAAAAAAACCAAGTAAAAAAAGCGCTACTAAAACTGAAGCAACTAAAAAAGTTTCAGCAAAACCAAAAGCAGTAGCTGCAACTACTAAATCAACAAAAGATACTAAAGCAGATAAACCAAAAACAACTGCAAAAGCCAAAACAAAATAAGTAAACCATAGGTGAGATATGTATACTAAAATTGTTGAAGAACTAATTGCCCCAATTTTATTAGAAGAAATAAATCAAATTGAAATTCGTCAACTTGATAAAACTGAAAATGAAATTGAAATAATAATTTTAGCACCAAAAAAATTCTTTAAACAATTAGTTGGTAAGAACGGTAAGATTATTCAAGCTTTAACAACATTAGTTAATCTTAAAGCAGAAATGAATGATCAAAAAGTTAAAATTACCATTAATGAATTGGATTAAATGCAATATTTAGAAATTGCTAAGATTATTAATACTCATGGTCTTTTAGGTGAAGTTAAAGTTTTATGTAATTATTATGGCCAAAATTTTACGAAATGAAAATCAAATCAAGTAGTATATTTAAAAAATAATGATGACTATCAAGCTTTAACAATTAGTAAAGTAAGACAACATAAAAACTTTCTTTTAGTAACTTTTGCAACTTATAATAAGATTGACTCAGTGTTATTTATGAAAAATAAATCATTAGTAATTATTGATGAGGAAAATTTGAGTGACCCTAATTTTTCATTTCAAAATCTTATTGGTTATCAAGCTATTAATAATGCAGATAAAAAAGTATTAGGTGAAATTGTGGCTTTAATTGATAATAATCATACTGGTTTATGACAAGTTCAAAATCAAGCAGGTAAAACTTTTTATGTGCCGAATAATCAGTTTTTTATTACTAAAGTTGATCAAACAAAAAAGATTGCTTATCTTAATTTAATTTCTGGAATGTTTAATTATGAGTAAAAAATTTACAATTTTAACTTTATTCCCAGAAGCATTTAATGATTTTGTTAATACTTCAATTATCAAAAAAGCAATTAAAGAAGAAAAAATTGTGATTGAACTTATTGATATTCGTGATTTCAGTACTGATAAAAATAAACAAGTTGATGATTATCCTTATGGTGGCGGACCTGGTATGGTTTTAAAGGCTTTGCCAGTAATTAAGGCAATTGAAAATGCTAAAAGCAAAACTCCAAATGCTAAAGTTATTTTATTAACACCACAAGGTCAATTATGAACTCAAGAACAAGCATTCAATTATGCTCAAGTTGATAACAATTATATTTTTATTTGTGGTCACTATGAGGGCATTGATGAACGAATTAATAAGTTTGTTGATCAAGAAATTTCAATTGGTAATTATGTTCTTACTGGTGGTGAAGTGCCAGTGATGATTTTAGTTGATAGTATTGCAAGATTAGTTAAAGGTGTTCTTAATAGTGAATCAATTACTAGTGAGTCACATACCGATAACTTATTAGATTATCCAACATATACTAGACCTGAAGTTGTCTATGATATGAAAGTACCAGAAGTACTACTTAGTGGTAATCATAAAGAAATTGCTTTATATCGTAAAAAACAAGCATTAATTAATACATATAAAAAAAGAATTGATTTGTTTAATCAACATCAATTAACAAAAGAAGAAGCAAAAATTATTGAAGAATATCTCGCTGAAACAAAGCAAGAAGACAAAGAAAGGAGAATTGAAAATGGAAAATCAAATTATGGCAAAAGTAAATCAAAGCCAACTAAATCTTAATATCCCAAAATTCCGTACTGGAGATACAGTTAAAATTACTTGAGTTATTAGTAATGAAAAAGAAAAAGAAAGAATACAAGTTTTTCAAGGAATTGTTATTAGTATCAAAGGTTCAACAATTAATAAAAATATTATTGTTAGAAAAGGAGTTAAGGGAAAAGGTGTAGAAAAGACATTTCCTTTACATTCACCATTAATTAAAAATATTGAAGTAGTTGCAACAGGACAAATAAGACAATCAAAACCTTTTTATTTACGTAATTTAGGAACAAAAGCGTTAAAGAAAAAGATTAAAGCTAATCTTAATACTAAGAATAGTTAAAAGTGATATAATAATTAGCACCAATTAAGGTGCTAATTACATTTATCAAAGGATAGATAGAAATGGAACAAGAAAAACAGTTACAATGATTCCCAGGCCATATGATGAAGGCTATGAGAGCAATTGAAACAAAATTACCAGTAATTGATGTTGTAGTAGAAGTATTGGACGCTAGAGCACCAATTGCTTGTCAAAGCAAAACATTAGAAAATTTAATTAAAAATAAAAAAAGAATTGTTGTTTTAAATAAAGCAGATTTGGCTGATCCAGTAGTTACTGAAAGTTGAGTTAAATATTTCCAAGCAAATAATATTAATGTTTTATTAACAGAATCATTAACAAAAAAGATTAAACCACAATTAATTGATGAAATTAATTTAGTTTATGGTGATAAAATTAAGCAACAAATTGCTAAAGGAATTAAAAATCCTCAAATTAGAGTTTTAATTTTAGGTTTACCAAATGTTGGTAAATCAACTATTATTAATAATTTATTACAAAGAAAAGTAGTAAAAGCAGCTGATTGTCCTGGTGTTACTCGTGGTCAACAATGAATTAGATTAAATCATATGATTGATTTATTAGATAGTCCTGGAATTTTAGCTCCAAAAATTGCGAATGATGATACAAAATTAGTTTTATCATTAATTAAATCATTACCAGCAAAACATTTATTTTTAGAAGAAATTGCTAGTTATCTTTTAAAATTTCTAATGATAAATTATCCTAATAATTTATTAAACTTTTATCAAATTCCTTTTGATAATAAAAATATTTCTAATGAAACTTTGTTAAACTACTATCAAAAATTAGCAGAAAAATATCATTTAAAGTTAATGGATGATCAATGTAATATTCATCGTGCAATGAATTTATTAATTCATGATTTACAAGTTGGTAAGTTAGGATTAATTTCCTTTGAAAAACCAAATTAATGCCATCTCAGTATAATTAGACACAAACATCAAAAATTTGTGTAAACTAAAACTGAGATGTTTTTTATTATCAAGAGTTTTTATAAATATTTCATTCGCTCGCCCGAAAATGCTATAATAATTTAAAAATGAAAGAGGTAAAAGGAAATGGCTGAAGATTTAACAAAAGAAGAAATACCTTTACCAGGAACAAAAGCAAGAACAACCAAAAAACAATATATAAAAAACTGAAAACTTTATGCTACTGCCTTGGGAATTGTCACAATTGGATTAAGTGTTGGATTAGGAGTAGGTTTAGGAACAACAGGACATAATCAAAATATTCTTATTGCAAAGAAAAATTTAAGCGACCTTGGACTTAAGACGACAATTGATTTATCACCCGATACGACAATTTCAGATGTAAATCAATTAATTGATCAATTTTTACAAGATAATCAAGATGCTGCTAGTGATTTAAGAAATGGTAAAGATATTAAAATTAATTCATATGTTTTACCAGATTGAGGAAGTTCTGGTTGAGTTGAAATTA
>Ga0153961_1000131_pt1 | contig 28963 bp, 35 predicted proteins | sample TSFL045MetaG_FD_104748 | JGI IMG/M metagenome (GOLD analysis project Ga0153961, IMG submission 104748) | Attine ant fungus gardens microbial communities from Florida, USA - TSFL045 MetaG | ecosystem: Host-associated > Fungi > Mycelium > Unclassified | place: USA: Florida, Withalacochee...
AAGACCATGAGCATCGCAAGTCAACTACTGGCTATTTCACTATGCTGGCTCAGGGAATTACTTCTTGGTTAAGTCGCAAACAGAAATCGGTAGCCCTTTCCTCTACTGAGGCCGAGTATATGGTGCTCTCTGATTGTAGTCGCCAACTTGTTTGGACATCAAACCTCTTGAGTGAGATTGGTTTTGATATCCCTATCCCTCACCTCTATGGTGATAACCTCGGATCACTCTTCTGGAGCACCAACCCAGTATAAGAGAAAAGGTCCAAACATATTGATATCCAGTATCACTATGTCAGAGATGCAATAGAGGATGACAAAATCAAACTATACCACATTGATGGAGCTAGGAACCCTACTGATATCTTGACTAAGAATCTTGGTCAGATACTGTTCCACCAGTTCCGTCCACTCCTTGGTTTGGAGGTTCTATGAACTTTCCTTTTAATTTATATTGTCACTCAATAACTACCACTTTGAGTGAGGGGGAGTGTTAAATAAATTATTATATTGTGTATTTCTATAGTTTAATATACAAGTCGCACTTACCTAAGCATAGTACTTCTTCATCTCAACTGCCACGTCGTGAACCTCTCTGCTTCTCTCGAGATCTCTCTTCCCTATCAGGCTGTCTATTATTATCTGTTGGATAACCCGGTGAGTGGGCCATCATTTGTCCCTACTGTAATTGCTGCTCTCTATCCTTCTAACAACTCATTGACGACAGGATGAATGGACTTTCATGTGGGTGGGATCTTGAGCTCATAAGCTGATTTTCTGACTTTCTGTATTATGGGAAATGGTCCTAATTGTTATGATCTCCCTCAGAACCTAGTGCTCGAGTTAAGAAGGTGATGTATTAATCAGGACAAAACTAGGTTTCTACTACCCCTACCGACTACTATATATACTAAGTCCAGCCTCATGCTCTCCTCTCTATACTGTGTTATCATCTTGTGCCCTCCTCCCTATACTACGTCACTATTCTGTCATGAAATGAGACGAATTTGTTACATTACCTCCCCTCTAGAATTGCGTCTTCACAATATCAGTGTACATTTTCCCAGGTAATCAAATGACAGGGACTCTAGGGGCATCTGGGTGTCTTTGGTGGAATTCTTTGCATGATCTTGGAGCTCCCTTGACTACTTCGGCTCTATTCTCCCAAGTTCTCTCTTCTAGTGGTTGACCCTTCCATTTGATGAGGTATTGCAGTTTGCCTCCTCTCCATCTAGAGTTGAGTATCTCTTCTACTTCTTATACTTTGGTTTGATTAGTAGGGTTGGCAACTCTGTTATCAGACTTCTGCGATTGTTGTTCAAACGTAGGTGTCACATATGATGTAAAATACAACTCATTGATGACTGGATAAATGGATTTCCACGTGGATGGAATTTTGAGCTCATAAGCCGATTTACCGATCTTCCATATTATGGGAAATAGTTCTAGTCACTTGGCAGATAGTTTCTTAGAAGGTTGATCTGTACTATAGTGTGCTGCATCCACCCATACTAACTCTCTGTTCTTTCGTTCAATTTCCAGCTTCTTCACATCCTATTTCTTTTTCATCATTGCATTTGTTTTCTTCAATGCCTCTTCCACTTTGTTTCTAATTTCTTTGATCATCTTGAGAAATTGTTCAGTTCCTGGAGAGTCTTCTGTAGTTTTCCCCATATCTTGTCCTGTGTTTGGATGACGTCCTAAGTTGATTAAGAATGGTGATCTTCCTGTACTAGAGTGGATTCAATTATTATAAGAGAACTCAGTAATTGATAACCACTCTGCCCAGTTGTTTTGTCTGTAGTTGCAGTATAGTCTGAGGTATTGCTTGAGTTCTTGATTGACTCTTTCCATTTGACTGTTAGTTTGAGGATGATAAGCAGTCGAAGGATTTCTTTCTACTCCAAGTTGAAAGCATAATTCTTTCATAAATCTTGACATGAATTGTGGTTCTCAATTACTAATAACCTTTTGAGGGATTCCTACATCCTTGAAGACTCTATTCCATGATGTCTTGGCTACTCCTTGAGTGGTGATATTCATGTTGATTAGTGTATAGTGAGCCATCTTGGAGAAATAGTCTACTATTACCAATATCCTATCATACCCTGCTGATTCTGGTAACGGTCCTATTAGATCGACACTGATGATTTCCCAAGGACCTTTTGGGACTTCGTTGGGGTGAAGGTTATTTCTTTTAGGTTGTCGATTGGGTTTATTTGCTTGACATTTTTCACATTCCACAACATATCATTTTACATCTTCTAATATTCGAGGCCACCAATAGTTTCTTGTGATTAGTTCATGTGTCTGGGTATAGCCTGGATGTCCTGCTAGTTCAGAATCATGATATCAGATGACAATTTCTTTTTGGAGTGTAGCTGAATCTGGGACATAAATTCTCTTCCTCTACAGTATTACCTTTCCTTTTCATCTCCAACCTTCCTCTGATCTTTCTATTGCTCCTTGTACTTCTTCTTCTATGAACTCCTCTGCTTCCTTTACTTCTTTCCAAAATTCTCCCTCCTGAATCATGAGATTTTTAAACTACTCTTCTTTCAACACTGTTTGATCTTCATTGTCATTCTTCCCCTGGCTATAGTCTGGTCTTCTAGACAATGCATTTACTTTCTTCTGAGAGTTACTGGGCTTGTGTATTAGTTGGAAGTTATACTCTTGAAGTTCTGTTATCCATCGAGCTTGACGATGATTGAGCTTTTGCAGTTTCTTGAAACACCCTAAGTTTTTGTGATCTGTCCATATTTCAAACTGATCGCTCTCTATAAGATATTGTCGCCATTGCTTGAGCCCTTCCATAATAGCTAACAGCTCTTGGTCATAAATCTCGTAATTTCTCTTAGTCTCATTCATTGCCCTGGACAAATAAGCGATGGGCCTCCAAGAATTATCTTCTTGTAGTTGTGACAATACTCCTCCTATCACATATCCTGAGGCATTGGTCTCTAGTCGCATTTTTCATTTGGGGTAGGGAATAGCTAATGTTGGAGGGTTTGTCATTTTGTTTTTAAGTTTGTTGAAGGCGTTCTTTTCTTCCTCTTGCCACTTCCATTCCCTTTTTCCCATTAACTCTGTCAGTGGTTTGGCTACTCGTGCAAACCTGGGGATGAATTTATGATAGAAATTACAGAATCCCAAGAATTGTTATACTTTCCTCTTGTCTCGCGGTTCCAGCCATTGAGTTACTCCTTTAATTTTGGTGGGATCAGCTTCTATGCTGTCTTGCAATAGGATAACTCCAAGGTAGTCGATTTTTGTTTGGTAGAACTTGCATTTCTTGGGGTGTAGTGATAGTTTGTTGTCAGCTAATATTTGTAACACTCACCTCACTACATCTTAATGTTCTTCCATGGTTTGAGTGAAAATTAGGATGTCATCCATATAGATTATGATTTTCCCTGTCATAATCAATTTATGAAATAGGATGTCCATCATGAGCTGAAAGGTTGCAGATGAGTCACACATGCCAAAGTACATCACTAAGGGTTTAAATAGTCCTTAGTTTATTCGAAAAGCTGCTTTCTACTTGTCTCCCTCCTTTATTCTCACATTGTTATATCCCCATCGTATGTTGAGTTTGGTGAAGTATTTTGCTCCCTGTACTTTATTGATTAACTCTTAAATAAATGATAGTAGATACTTGTTTTTTATTGTTGCTTTATTGAGTCGCTGATAATCTTGTACTGGTCGAAGAGATCCATCTTTCTTTTTCATGAAAAAGAAGGGTGCTGCACATGGTGACTTAGAGGGTCAGATTCATCCTGACTTCAGATGTTCTTCCAGAAATTTGTTGAGTTTTTCTTGTTCCTTGACATTTAGTGGATACACCTTGCAGTCTTTTAACATCGTATTAGGTATCAACTCAATGGCATGGTCCCATTTGGATCGATCTGGTAGCTTTTCAAATACTGCTTTGTTGAAGACTCGATCATTGAAGTCCTTGTACTCTTCAGGTATGTTTCCTCTGACTTCTTCTATGCTTTTACTTTGGCTTTGAATATTCAACTCTTCTCTTCTCCACACTTTTTCTTTCAGGTTAATGAATAACACTTTTTCTTCTTCTTCTATGGCTTCTTCCTCAACATCTTTATCCTCTATTTCCTCTGGCTCTTTTGGTACATAGATCTTCCTACACCATTGTCGACAGTCATTACTAATAGTTGGATGAGTTCTTGGTGATCTCCTATGGTCATGTTTATCCTAGCGACTTCTGTAATACTACTATTTTTATTTGTAGTTCCATCAGCGTTATAGCAAGTAATTGGAAATGGCAGTCAAATCGTGTCGAGGTTGTTTTCTTTTACAAATTTTCAGCTGATACACGAACTCATGCTTCCTGAATCAATTAATGCCTGTTTGCAAAACGTCTTGTGAGTGTCTGTTGTTGTTAACTTGACTCGGATGTTAAGCTGCTTATCTCCCATTTTCCTAAGCACTGATGGTTCTTCTAGTGCTTTTAGGGCTAATAAAACTTTGTCATCTGTCATTCCATTTAACTCCTTCAGTTTCTTTTCTGTACATTCTTCTGCTCTTGAGCTGTGGGTCCATACTTTCAATATACCGATTGCTTCCTCTTTAATACTCTATCGGATCTTCCTTGCTACCCATTCCACTGAGTATCCTTTATTTGTCTCATATTTTCTTGCACCAAAATAATCCAAAAAATCTTTCATTGATTCCTTAGGTAATTGAATTTTTGAATCTATAAAGGCAGATGGGTTGGTGCTTATTCCCTGCCCAGGGAAAAATCCTCCATTGCATTCTCCATGATTCTCACTTCTTCTCTCCTCTCTTTTCTCGGTTTGGAGTATCTTGCAGCAAGATGACCTATTTCTCCACAATTATAACACCTCCTCATCTCTCTGCACCTGTTTACATTCATCATGTTGGGGTCTTGCCTTGGAATATCCAAAACCAATTTCTTCTTCTTCCCATCTCCTGAGTTCTCCAAGCTTCTCCTTTCTCCAAATTCTTCAATTGCTTCTCTTCTTGACCTCTCAAAACTTAATGCTTTCTCATACCACTTGTCCAACGAGTCCAAGTTCCTTATCTGACCAATCTCGACCAATTTTCATGCCAATGCCAGGTGGACTCCTTTCTTGAATAAACTCACTAAGGTGATCTTATTATACCCAGAAAGTTTTTTCCAAGTGGCAAATTCCAACCAGAAATCTTCAAGTAATCTATTTCCTTGCTTCAATTTGGTCAATTTGTTAATAGCATGAGTCTAAGTTTCTGTTGATATAAAAAACTGTGCCATTTCATCAGCTATTTTTTCCCAAGTTTTGAAAGAAGGCTTATTAGTCATGGTTAATACGTTGAGTTCTCTGTTGGTCCTCTTCTACTCCTTTTGGAAGGGTAGAAACCTTCTGATTTGAGTATCTGCCTAGTATTGGGCTCAATTGTTTCTTCCTCCCTTGACTTTTCCTAAGGCTATTTTGATCTTCTTCTATTTCTTTGAGATATCATTGCTTTGGAAAAATAAAGTCATTCTTCGGCACCAAGCCCTTACTTCATCTGGATTTCCTTCGAAGTCATCTGGTTCTTTCATTTTTCTTTTGGTTGGTTTGTCAGTGAAGTCCTTCCTGATTTCTTCTATGAAGGTTTGAACATTTGTAGCATAAACTTCCTTTGTTTCGGCTTTCAAGTTTGCCCAGGCTTCGGATATGAAGTTGAAAAATAGGGTGATAATGGTGGTCAAGAATACCATGATGACAGTGAGTGGGATCATAGTAAGGGAATAGAATTGATATGTATTTTGGTAGTTTTGTCCTTATATTACAATCTCCCTCAGAACCCGGTGCTCAAGTTAAGAAGGTGATGTATTAACCAGGACAAAACTGGGTTTCTACTATCCCTACCAACTACTATATATACTAAGTCTGGCCTCATGCGCTTCTCTCTACACTGTGTCATCATCTCGTGCCCTTCTCCCTATACTATGTCACTATTCTATTATAAAACAAGGCAAATTTGTTATACTAATTGTTTGGCTGACAGTTTCTTCGAAGGTTGATCTAAGTTATAATATATCACGTCTACCTATATCAAATCTCCACTTGATCATTCTACTTCTGGCTTTTTCTTCAAATCCCACTTTCTCTTCATCGTCTCATTTGTTTTCTTTAGTGCTAACTCTACTTTATCTCTAATTTCCTTGATTTTTTTGAGGAATTGTTCTGTTCCTAGTGTCATATTCCAGAAATATGATAATTATATAATTTATTTCTCCTAATTATTCTTCTAAAATTAATAATAGTAGGATAGTGTAGTAGACTACTCTCCTTCTATTCTGGACTTTCTATAAGTACTGAGTAGTTACAGTGTAATTCCTCAGTCTGTAAATTAACATCAATTAGCCCTAATCGTATCTTATCCTCTCCGACTCCTCCACTTGACCGCTTAGGACCTTTATCTTGACAGCTTTCACTACTCTGAAATACGCGACCAACCTCACAACTGGAGACTGGGGTGCAACACATAAGTTGAAGCCAAGGTCGTTCAACAAGTCGTTCTCCACTCTGATGTCCTTGACAGTCCACTGGAGCCTTCTTTCTGGTTTTGCGATCACTGTTAAGTACTATCTATTCTCCAAGATAGTTTAGTACATCATTCCAGAGTATAACTCTATTATTACTCCGTTCCTCCACACTCCGTCCGTCCATCCTTGACAGAATTTACAGACTCATGCCGGTTCCTGTCATGTTTTAATTCTGATGTCTCGCCAGTCTGCAGCTCCCTCTTCCGGGAGTAATTCCATCCCTCTTGCTGACTAAACTATCAGTCACTTTACTTCAGGCCTCTCAAGGAGGTCTAGACATCTTCAATCGGGGACTCCTTACATGCCGGTATGCCCCTGCTCATCTCCACCTCTGGTGGAACCTTCGGAATTTCACGGAGTAGACCCTGCCACTATCCCTCATATTGATAACAACTCAGACTGGGTCGATGCTCCTATCCCTGTTCTTACTCCTGCGTTCCAAACTCCACCTGTCGCTGACTGTAATCCCATTAACAACCAGCTAGCTGAGGCTTTCCAACAATTATCGGAAAACCTTAACAGAGGATCGGCACCAAAGCCCCACCAATCGAAGGCCCATATTCTAGACACCTTTGATGATTCTGACCCTCACAAGCTCAATCACTTCCTATTCCAATGCCAACTCTTTTTCCATGCCAACCCTTCGCAATTTTCCACCAATGAAGAGAAAATCAACTTTGCGATAACCTATCTCTCTGGTATAGCACAAGATTAGTTCAAAGTCACACTACAACAGGAAGACCTTGGCTATACACAACCCTGGCTTTTTACTTGGCATCTCTTTGTGGAAGAGCTCCAAGTGCATTTTGGACTCTCGGATCCAGTAAGGGACACCACCAATCTTATTGACAACCTCCATATGAAGCCAAGAGATAAAATTTCCACTTATAATGTAGAATTTATGCGGTACACAGCACAGTTGAACTGGGGTGATACAGTTCTATGCTATCGCTTTTACTAGGGACTACCAAATCACCTCTAGGACCTGATAGCAAACCAGGAACAGGGGAAACCCACCTCCTTCCATGCCATGTATCAACTGGCAATCACCTTCAACAATTGCTACTGGGAACGAAATCGCGAACGAGATTGTTTCTGCAATATGGAGAAGGAGGCAGCAGACAGTCACCACCAAAAACAAGGTAGAATGGCTCAGTACTCCGCCTCCTCGCAAAGCTCCTCTCCATCTCATCTCTAGTCATCTACTACTCCACCACAAACTGCGCTATCCCAGAGTTCCCAAAAACCCTCTAGATGACCATCCTCTATCGTTAAGTCACCATCTCTGTCCACTCTGTATATTGACCTTTCCGACAAACTAGACAAAGACAGTAAATTGAATGGTAATAAGTGCAAGTGCTGTATCGACAATAACTGTAAGGGCGACTGGAGTGGAGTGCTCCAGGAGATTCCTTAGTTAAATTATAGTATGGAATATGTTACAACTCACCTCTAGGAGATTCCTCAGAGAATTAGATGAAGCTCCTGGAGGGAATAATCTACAATATATACTAAAATGCCCTTGCATTCCATTCTTTGGTAACCAGGGGCTGCACAATGAAATTATGTTGGGAGGCAACGGAGGGCGCTCTGGGGTTATGTGTGAGGGATTCTCTTATATTTATCCCCCCTCCAAGGTTGCTGCATCTCGAAGTAATGGTTCCGGAATTGAAAATGGCGTTGAAGTCAGTTTGGTGGATATGTCTTGGGGCGGCTGGATGCTTCCAATAGTACTCCACAATGAGGTCCGGTGCCTTGATATCGGAGGCTACTTCCCAAGAGTTGTGTTCTCTGCTAAAACCCTTCTACTTGACCAGGAACTGGAACCTCCTCTGGTACCAGTGACTATTTAATATTTTTTCCACTTTCCACTTCTCTTCTCCATCGACAACAATGGGTAGCAGTAGGGCTTGCGGTTTTCTCCCTAGGATCAGATCTTCCGGAACAGTGGACAACTTTACAACATTGAATACTAGGTGTAACTGCCTCATTCCGTAAGGTAACTTGAGACGGTAGGCTGACGGTCCTACTTGGCATTCTATTTCGAAAGGTCCTAGTCGGCAATGTGACAACTTTGGAGACAGACGTGTCATTTTGATGTCTGATGCGTCTAAGTATACTCGGTCTCCTGGTTTGTACATGGAGGCCGGAGTCCTCTTTCGATTATAGTACCATGTCATGTCCTCCTGTGCTTTGCAGATCGCTGATTTGGCCTCTTCAGTGGCAGACTTTATTCTTTCTATAAATTCATTGACTGTCTCTAGTCCAGAGGGGACTTGGCTTGGCTTAAAGCCTATACGGGGAATTCATCCAGTGTCTAGTAGGAACAGAGGTTGCTGTGTCATAGAGTGGATGTGGTTGTTGTGCTGGAACTCTGCAATAGGTAGGAGGTCATACCAGTCATTCTGCCATTCGTTGACGAATAGGTGGAGGAACTGGTCAAGCTCCTGGTTGACGCATTCTGTTTGTCCATCCGTCTGGGGGTGCCAAGCTGTGGAGGAGGATAGTCATATACCTAGTAGCCTGTACAGCTCCTTAGTGAATGAAGCTACGAACTGGGGTCCACAGTCGGAGACAACATACTTTGGGAGGCCATGGAGCTTCCAGACGTGGTAAAGAAAAAGTTTGGCCGCTCCTTCCGCTATGACCATTGTGTGTGTCAGAACAAAGTGTACTCTCTTGGAGACGGAATCTACAACAGTCATGACAGCATCATGTCCAGAGGACTCTGGGAGTTCAACCACAAAATCAACACTAAGTGTATCTCACTATGCATCTGGAATGGAGAGTGGTTGAAGTTTGCCAACTGGAGAGTATCGCCAGAGTTTCATCTGGAGGCAGAGATCACAGGTGCTTACATACTAGCCAATATACCTAGACATCTGAGGCCACCAGTAGTTCTGGGACACCAGTTCTAGTGTCTTCCAGTATCCAGGGTGACCTGCAATATGGGTGTTATGGCAGAGGGCTATGATCTGTCTACGTAGGTCCAGACTTTGAGGTACATATATCTTCCCTCGGAACCAGAGCAGTTCATCTATGTTTGACTACTCCGAGGAGTGCACTGTCCTGTTGGTGGAGCATTGGAGCTCTCATGCTGCCTTAGCAATGGGTTTCTCTTGGTCTCCATTCTGGTTTCCTTTGCGTATGTCAGACAAGATCTTTTGTTCCATGCCTGTCAGTTCCACTCCTTCCAGGGCATGCACTGCAAGGAACTCCAGTCAAAGGAGGACAACGTTCTTATTGTTGGAGGCTCCGTTTCCGTGATCAGCTCTCCTCAACAGTGCGTCTGGTTTGCCCATAGCACGTCTGGGGTAGTGATGAAGCAAGAAGTTGAATCTAGCCAGATGCAAGGACCAACGAGCTTGGTGATGGTTAAGTTTCTTGGCCATCATGAAATACTCAAGGTTCTTGTGGTCAGTCCAGATTTCCACTAGATGGGTCGCGTCTTTCAAAAAGTGCCTCCACTCTTCTAATGCACAGATAATGGCCAGCATTTCCTTGTTGTGGATTTCGTAATTCCGCTTCATAGAGGACAAGGACTTACTATAGAACACTACAGGGTGCTATTTTCTGTCCGTCATCGACTGCTGAGACAAGACTGCCTCTATAGCGAAGTCTGAGCTATCCACTTTGATCCAGAAGGGGTCCAATTCTTATGGGGACACCAACACTAGAGCAGTGGTTACCACTGTTTTGAGGTTTTCAAAGGCTGCCTGTTCCTTTTTGCTCTATGTCCAGACTTGTTCAGAGCGTGTTAGGTCAAAAAAGGGTCGAGCTTTGGCAGAAAAGTCCTGAATAAACCTCTGGTAGAAGTTCACGAAGCCTAGGAAAGCCTGAACGTCTGTCTTGTTCTCCGGAGTGGGCCATTCTTGGACTCCTGCGACTTTGACCAGATCCATAGAGACTTCGTTCTCCGAGATGACCAGACCCAAGTACTTGATCTGTTCCTTGTAGAACTCACACTTCTCCGGGTAGAAGAAGAGTTTGTTCTTCTTTAAGACTTGTAATACCTGTCGGACCACTTGCGCATGCTTTTCCTCTGTCTTGGTGAAGATCAGGATGTCGTCCAGGTAGACCACCACAATACCTTCCGCTATGAGGTTCTGGAAGATATCGTTCATCATGGTTTGAAAGGTAGTTGGACTGTTAGTTATTTCAAAGAACATTACCAAGGGTTCGAATAGGCCTCAATTGGTTTGGAAGGCCACCTTCCACTCATCTCCGGGCTTAATGCGAACGTTGTTGAAACCCCAACAGACATTCAGCTTGGTGAAGTATCTGGCTCCACGGAGTTAGGACATAAGTTCGGAGATCAGTGGGAAAAAGTACTTGTTCTTGACCGTTACAGAGTTGAGTGCTCAATAGTCCTGAACCAACCGGAGTGAGCTATCCTTCTTCTTGATGAAGAACACTAGAGCTACCATGGGGGATTTGGAGGGGCAGATTCATCCAGTGTGCAGATTCTCCTCTAGAAAGGAGTCCAACTCCTTTTGTTCCACCAGAGACAAAGGGTAGACCTTCAATGACTTAGGCTCCAAACCCAGAATGAGTTTGATGGCATGGTCTCATTGCCTATGCTCTGGGAGGACGTCAAAGTCTTCCTTGGCAAATACAGACTCGAATCCTCTAATGCAGTTGGGCAGAATAAAAGGTTCCTTCTGTGCCTCCGCAGATTGACAGACTTCTTCTGCAAGTTTCTGGGAGGTCATAGAGACGGCACGTAGGTCTTCTGTAGTGGAGTTTGGGAGGATTCTGGTCATGAAGAGTTGGTCCCCTGGCTTGTATTCAGCTTCACAAGTCCGAATGGGGGCCTCATCCTCTTCCGAGTCTTTTGCATACTCCGGAGAGGGTCCGGACTGGCAGACATTGAGGGCTCTGGCCTCTATTCTCTTCCACGATTCTTGTTCCTTTCATATTACACAGCATCCTTCGCATCGAGAAGGACATCGGTTCATCTGCACTTCTCTGGTCTACCAATTGACCTCCAGGTTGTGGTCCTTGAGCCAGGTATAACCGAGGATCATGTTTTGCCTTCCGAGGCTGGAGACAGCGAGGAGCATCCTTTTGAAGTGGGTTTTGTAACAGAAAACCATGTTTACTACTTCAGAGATCTGACCTGCCTCATTGGGGGAGCCGTTCACGTTATATACCGGTATGGGGCAAGAAATGCTCCAGGTGTTAATGCCTTTCATTCAGACAAAGTCTCGATTTATGAAGTTGCCTATAGCCCTAGAGTCCAAAAGCACCTTGACAGAATACACCTTGCTGATGTCTGTGGTACTGACTTCTATTGGCAGGACGATTGACGTCCCACAAGCGTTGAGGGTGTTGACGGAGAGTTGTTTGGGTAACCTCTTTTTCCATTTTGGCCTTCGGGGTTGCGCTGTCCTGTCCGGAGCAGAGAGGGTGCGTCTATAGGTTCACAGATATCTGTATTGACCTCTTCTACATCTAATACAGCAAACCTATTAACTAGCAGCGACTGGGGCGCACTTTTTGCCAGCCATGCTAAACAAAACCCTCCTCTAGGGCTGAACAAACCTCTTCTTCCTCTACTGCATCCTTCAGAGCTATTAAATCTTCAATCAATTCCTCCCTTTGCTCCGCGGTTAACCTCCGGACATCTAAACAGTAGGGGCAGTCTTTTATAAGATGGTTGGCCTCTCCACACCGATAGCAACCTCGCGGAGGTAAAAAGCACATTTTCTGGACTGCGTTTACATCCATGGGTATTCTGCTGGATGGTGCAGGCGGAGACAGAGGCAGTCTTGGTAGAACAGAAGGTGGAGCTGCTAGAGGAGAGCGGAGTACAGAGAAAGGGGTTGGTCAAGCAGGGGCGGAGTGTACAGGGGTCACGGTCGTTGACTAGGGCGTGGATTGGAACGCTTTATTTGCCAACCATATCTGGTCGATCCTCCGGGCTGCTGTGTACCAGGCCTCTGGATCAGTGTCTGCAGATTGTCTAAAGGGCATGGTAGCGATCTGACTTTGGACGTTCAATTTGAGTCCATGGCGGAATTTGACCACCAAGGTTCAGGGGTCTATGTATCCGGTGTCCGAGGCTAAGATCAGGAAACTGTCTAAGTAATCGTCCACTGTCCGGTTTCCTTGATAGTATGAAGATCCCTCCAAAGTATTGATGGCGTCTGCTTCTACATTGACTGGAAAGAATTGACTCTGGAATTGTTGTTCGAAGTCGGTCCAGGATCGAATTGGGAAGATACCAGTGTCCACCTCCTGGCAAAAAAGATTCTCGGACCACTTTGCAACATATCCATCCTTAAAGAAAGCAAGGGTCCAGAAGATTTTTTCCTTGTTGTAGGTGAACTGCTCTGGGGCCAAGCGCAAATACAGCATGCAGGAGTTGAGGAAGGCTTGTCTGGAACTCTGTTCGCCAGAGAAGTCTGGAGGAGAAGAGAGTTTTGGCCTCATCCGCTGTTTGGATGGGGTGGATGGAACTGGGAAAGGAGGGCTGACAAGAGGCAGAGATGTGGGTATTGGAGGTGGAGCAACTGTTGGGGTGGGAGCAGTTATGAGCTGAGTGAGTTGTTGTAGTTGGGCTATTAGGTCCACGAAGGTAGCGTTGATGGTGTGTTCCAAAGCGTTCTGACGTTCGGTCAACTCTTAGAGATAGTGCTACAGGTAGCCCAAGGCATCAGCAACGGCTGGGGGGGTGTCCGCAGGGAGCGACATCTCTCTTAAAGTGGAGTGATCAGAGGGCCGGAGTTTGTTAGCAGAGGACGACTGGAGGGCAGCTGTCCACTGAGAAATTCCAGGGCTCTGACAAGAAGATCTAATTCTGCTGTGAGGGCGACCAGAGTGGAGTGCTCTAGGAGATTCCTCAGTTAAATTATAGTATGGAATATGTTACAACTCACCTCTAGGAGATTTCTCAGAGAATTAGATAAGGCTTTTAGAGGGAATAATCTACAATATATACTAAAATGCCCTTGTATTTTATTCTTTGGTAACCAAGGGCTGCACAATGAAATTATGTTGGGAGACAACGGGGGGTGCTCCGGGGTCATGTGTGAGGGATCCCTTTACAATAACCTCTGCCTATACTGCAGATCGAAGGACCACAAGGTAGATGGATGTCCTAGAAAACAATTGGTGAGGGCACAATTAACTACTCTGGAGGAACAAGAGACTCTACTCTCTGAGAACCTCTCGGAAAACTAGAGTGTGGCTCCCAAGACTCAGCACAAACTAGAAGTCGCGTTGAACTCATTTGTGCAACTACGAGTTCAATGTGTCTCAACATGTCCGCTCTTTCCGATCCAAATTTTCTTTGTATACTCCTCGTCTCTCCTCTGGTGTATACTCTGGACCATCTCCAACCTATACCCATCTGAACGCTGGTAGACTCTGGATCTACACATTGTTTCTTGGATTCTGCTTTTGCTCATGGACATTCTCTGCCTACTACTCCTACTCCGCCTGTGGAACTACACCTGTTTGATGGAACCTCAAATAATATTATCTCCAAGGTAGTATTGTTGCCTGTAAAATTCCTCTCCAGTGAATGCATGACTCTTGACTTCTACGTCACTTCGCTTGATTTTTGTTGTTCTCTGGTACTAGGTTATTCTTGGCTCACCTGCTACAATCTGTTGATTGACTAGGTTTCTGGGTCAATATCCTTTCGACCACTATCTTTACTCCAAAGTCCGGCTTCTGTTCCTTCTGTTAAAACCTTGGTAAATCCTCCATTCTCTCTAGTAGAAAACTCTCTGCAGTTCACCCCATCTGAGACATCTCTGTCTAACCCTAAGCGACCTCATATTATGATTATCAGTGCGCTAGCCCTATTCCAGGCCTCGTGGCTATCAGGCTCAAAAATATTTGCTCTCCAATTTAGTTCCACAGTACAGGCCAAATCTATTATTATCTCCAAAAAAATTGACCTCTCCTCTATTCCAGAGGAATATCACAAGTACGCAGATGTCTTTAGCAAGACCAAAGCAGAAACACTCGCTCCTCACTGTCCTTATGACCTTTGAATCAATCTGGAAAAAGATTCCCATTCTTTGGTAGAAACCATCTACTTCTTGTCCAAATTCGAACAGGAAACATTAAAGGAATTCATTGACGAAAACCTAACCAATGGATTCATCTGTTTGACATCATCACCTCACGGAGCACCAGTCCTGTTCATAAAGAAGAAAGATAGGTCCCTCTAGCTCTGTGTAGATTTCCGCAGACTCAACAGAATCACAAAAAAAGATCGATACCCACTTCCTCTCATCTCCGACCTCCTAGATTCTCTCTGCAAGGCTCACATTTACACCAAAATCAACCTCCGACATGCATACCATTTGGTCTGCATTGCCGAAGGAGACAAATGGAAAACTACCTTCCATACTCACTATGGAGCCTTTGAATGGTTGGTAATACTGTTCAGACTAACTAACGCTCCAGCTGCCTTCCAATGCTTTATGAACGACATGTTCTCCGACCTCCTAGATGTGTGCATAGTGGTCTACTTGGACGATATTCTAATCTACTCCAATGACATTACACAGCACTGGAGCCACGTCAAAGAAGTGCTGAAACGACTCTAAAAAGCAGGATTATATGCGAAAGCAGAAAAATGCGAGTTCCATTCAGATTCTGTCGAATACCTAAGCTATGTTCTATCTCCATCTGGTTTGACCATGTCCGATGCTAAAGTGAAAACCATTCAGGAGTGGCCAGAACCAAAGAAAGTAAAGGATATCCAGAACCAAAGAAAGTAAAGGATATCCAGTCTTTCTTAGGTTTCACCAACTTCTACAGATATTTCATTTTTAATTATTCAGACATAGTCATTCCACTCACTTGTCTCACTAGAAAAAACACTCCATAGAACTTTGACGATGATTGTAGGATAGCATTCAATACCCTAAAACAAGCCTTCACCTCTGCTCCTATTGGGTTCTGGATGCACAACTCGTCATGGAAACCGATGCCTCAGACTATGCTCTTGCTGCTATCCTCTCCATTATGACAAAAAATAATGAGATCCACCCTGTAGCCTTCCACTCCAGGACATTCTCTGCTCCGAAACTCAACTACGACGTCCACGACAAAAAATTACTTGCAATATTCAAAGTCTTCAAAATCTGGCGACACTATTTAGAGGAGTCTGCTTCACCAATCAACATTGTAACGGACCACAAGAACTTGGAATATTTCTCAACAACCAAGATTTTAACGTGCTGACAAGCAAAGTAGTCAGAGTATCTCTCTCAATTCAACCTCATAATTTGCTTCCGCCCCAGATATCTTGGCACCAAACTGGACACACTCACTAGACGATGGAACATCTACCCAAAGGGGGGAGATAATGGCTATGCTTCAGTGAACCCTCATAACTTCCATCCAGTTTTTACTTACGAACAAATCGCAGCATCTCTCTGAGCAACTATTCTTACCACTCCGACACTTTGCGCAGCCATGATATTGGATCAAACCCAACTCTACTCTGATATCCTAGCAATACTCTCCTTCAACTCCTCCATCTCCAACCATTTACTCTATCTAGAAGAATGTTGGTCGAAAGATGGCACAGAGTTTCTCAGACTCGACAATAGAATGTACATTCTGGATAACACCAACTTACACCTCTGAGTTCTCTAGTATCATCACGACCATGTCCTAGCAGGATACCTGGGCCAAAACAAAACACTAGAACTTATACGGAGACATTATACCTGGCCAAACATCCACGATGACATACAGAAATTCTGTAAGTTTTGCATTACCTGTATGAAATCCAAACCACAGTGTTACAGACCATATGGATCCCTCTAACAACTTCCTATCCTAGAACGCCCATAGAATTCAATTTCTATGGACTTTATAGAGAAACTCCCTTCCTTCTCTAGTTTCGACACCATCCTCATTATAGTGGATCGCCTGTCAAAACAAGCCATATTCATCCCCACTCAAGATACCATCACTTCAGCGGAACTAGCATGCCTTTTTGTTATCTATGTCTTTTCAAAGCACGGAGTTCCATCTCATGTTACATCTAACTGTGGCTCAGAATTTGTCTCTCACTTCTTCTGTTCCCTAGGTACCGCCCTAGATATGAGGCTTCACTTTACCAGTGGATACCATCTGGAAACAAACGGTCAAGCGGAACAGACCAACCAGACATTAGAACAGTATCTCTGCATATATTGCAATTACCAACAGGACAACTGGTCTAAACTGTTACTCCTGGCAGAATTTGCTTACAACAATGCCCCTAGTGCTACTACTGGTGTCTCTCCATTCTTCGCCAACAAAGGATATCATCCTAACCTCAGTGTGTACCCAGAACAAGATATAGCTTCTTCCCATGCCTGTGACTTCGTACTTAATCTTGATAAACTACAAGACATGCTCAAAGAGGAAATAGCCAAAGCCCAAAGACAATACCAACTCTCTGCTAACTCTCGTCGACAACAACCACTAGACTTCCAAGTTGGACAATTAGTATTTGTTAGATCGCAGTACTTCTGGATGACTCACCCATCAAAGAAACTCTCTGAAAAGTACCTCGGACCATACGAGATAATTGCCCAGCCCAGTCCGCAATCCTTCATACTCCACCTTCTGGACACCATAAGAGCTACTTATCCTGTATTCCATGTCTCTATGCTCAAACCAGCCATATCCAATACCTTCCAGTAGCGCTCCGAACCTCTGCCAGCACCAGTAATCATCAACGGAGAACCAGAATATGAGATCTCCAAGATAGTCGACTCTAAGATTGACTGCCAGAGGGCATGCAAACTGCTCTATAAGGTTATATGGCTGGGATACAGAGATACCGACAACAACTCTGAATGGTTACTAGCAACGGAACTGGAACACACCAAAGAGTTACTGAATGATTTTCATCTCAAGTATCCATCTAAATCAGGACCATTACAACTCTGAATTACCTCTATCCCATTTCCTTGACTTTTTTTCTCTGCATTCCCCCCCCTTTAAAAAAAAAAAAAAAAAAATTATCCTTGAGTATTTGTACACACTCTGGAGTGCAGTTTCATTTGCACTGACTTGCTTACTTGTATTCTGCTCTGCAGTTCCCGTTGCAATCTGATACTTGTATTCAAAAGCAGTCTCCGTTACAAAACTTGGGTACTTGTATTTCTCTGCAGTTTCCCTTGCAGTCATCAATTACTTGTATTCTTGCTTCATCATTTATCATCACTCACATCCATTTTCTGCCACAGAGAGAATAACATTTATCAAACAAAAAAGATTACAAGTTTTCTGTTCCGACAGAGTATACGACCGGAGAAAAGTTACCAACACCTTCTTCCACACCCTCCATTCCATTCTCCTCTTCCTGTCCTCTAGTTTTTTCCTCCTCTTCTGCTCTGTTTACTCTCTTCTCCTTCTGTTTTCCCTTTTCTTTACTCCTCTGTACCTACGTCAATTCTCCCTTAGACTCTGGCCACAAAATTTGTTCCTTGCTGGAGTCTTTGCCCTCTATGCCAGCAAGTTTCTCTAAAGCCACCACAATCCTCCAGATGTCCTTTCTCATGCCACTCAACTCACTCAGGCTGTCTAACTTCCTCAAAATCTCCGCCTTTTACTCTGCGTCCGTCTATTGTTTCGCTTTCCTCACATTGGACCTCCTGGCCGTTTCTGCCTTGGCTTTTGCTCGTGCCCTGTCCACATCGAAAGGCTTACAGGCAGCCTTGGCCTTGGTGCAGGGAGCGCAAGAAGTTGCATGACTACAAAAAGAAATTAGCGGAAAAGAAAACAATTCGAACAATACTTACAGCAAGGTTTGGGGAATACACAAGATTCCAAAGTCCATGCACCTCTCACACAGACTTCTCCTACCAACGACTGATGTCCCCATTTCTCTTGCCAACTCTTCACGTCATTGGCAAGCCTCTGGAGTTTCTTGTGGCAGATATCAAACACATTGCCTCTTGGTCAGAGGCAGAAGGTCGATGAGGTTTATCTCCTCGTCAGAAGGAGGAGATAAGGGCGGCAAAAAGGTCTTCATCCAATTCTTGTGCTGTTATTGTTCCACGGCAGCGATACGGTCCACCTCTAAATGTTTGGCCAAATCTCTCTGGCGATCTTCTTCTCTCCACTATGTCTCCTCCTCTTCCTGTTTTTTTCATGCCTCTTCCTCCAGTCTTTTCCGCTCCGCCATTTTCACCTCTTTGTGGGCTTGGTGCTCGAGGCGTTTCTTTTCTTTCTGCTGTCGAAGCAGGGTTTCTGCCTCAGCACGTCTTCTCGCCAACTCAGCCTCATAAGACTCATCATCAGAGTTAGTGATTGAGGTGGAATTGAAGGACATGGTGGTAGAATTTCAGGATTAAAAGTCTGCAATGAAAAAATTTTAAAACCAGAGTCAGGTGATAATTAAATTGCTTATGCATAGAAGCTTCAAGGGCTCAACCTTAAAGGGGGGGTACTGTCATATTCCGGAAATATGATAATTATATAATTTATTATTCTCCTAAAATTAATAATAGTAGGATAGCATAGTAGACTACTCTCCTCCTATTCTGGACTTTCTATAAGTACTGAGTAGTTACAGTGTAATTCCTCAGTCTGTAAATTAACATCAATTAGCCCTAATCATATCTTATCCTCTCTGACTTCTCTACTTGACCACTTAGGACCTCTGTAAGGGGACAGCCTATAGTAGCTTAGATAACCTGGTATGGGTAAGCATTATCTAGCTTGCCCTTAGATCCTCGGAGTCCATTATTAATAGTTCCCTTCCTTCTTGTTCTCGTTGCCATGGTGCATACTACATAGCCTTATTAGGTAGTGTAGTTATTAGTGTCTTAATCTGTGTTCCTGTAGCGACTGGCACATAGACCAGGCTAGTCTAGTATAAGTAGCTAGTGATGTACGGTAGAATACCTTATCTTAACATTAGTTTGATCTCCTGGGCTATTCACTGATCTAACTTAAGATGCCTCCTCCACTAATGACAAGTGTGTTCTGGGACGCCTCTGAGTGCCCCCTTACAACCTCTGTCTTGATGACTTCCACTACTCCAAAATACACGACCAACTTCACGACTGGAGATTGGGGCATAACACATAAGTTGAAACCAAGGTCATTCAACAAGTCATTCTCTGCTCCAACATCCTTGACAGTCCACCAGAGCCTTCTTTCTGGTTTTGTGATCACTGTTAAGTACTATCTATTCTCCAAGATAGTTTAGTATATCATTCCAGAGTATAACCCTATTCTGACTCTGTTCCTCCACACTCCGTCTGTCTGTCCTTGACATCTAGGGAGTTTTTAGTTAACAGGTTTATGTTTTTGCCAGTATTTGGATGACGTCCTAAGTTGACCATGAAAGGAGATTGTTCTGTACTAGAGTGGATCTGATTGTTATAGGAAAACTCTGCAATTGATAACCATTCTGCCTAGTCATTTTGTCTGTAATTATAGTAGAGTCAAAGGTATTGTTCTAGTTCTTGGTTGACTTGTTTTATTTGACCATCAGTTTGGGAATGATAGGCAGTGGAAGAATTTCTTTCTATTCCAAGTTGTGAGTACAGTTGTTTCATGAACCTCGACATGAACTGTGGTCCTTAGTCGCTGATAACCTTTTAGGGGATTCCCATGTCCTTGAAAACCCAATCCCAAGATATCTTGGCCACTTCTTGGGCTGTGATATTTATATTGATCAGTATATAGTGAGCCATCTTGGAAAAGCGATCTACTATCACTAATATTCCATCATATCCTGCTGACTCTGGTAGCAGTCCTATTAAATCAATACTGATGATTTCCCAAGGGTTTTGTGGTATTTTATTAGGGTGAAGACAATTTCGTTTGGGTTGTCAGTTTAGTTTGGTTGCTTGACATTTTTCACATCCAGCGATGTATTATTTAATGTCCTCTAATATTCTAGACCACCAGTAATTTCTTGTTATTAGTTTATACATCTTGATATAACCTGGGTGACTGGCCAACTCAGAATTATGATATTTAGTGATGATTTCTTGAAGCATAATTGAGTCAGAAACATATACCTTTTCTCTTCAAAGTAACACCTCCCTGTCCTTTCTCTATCCTTCCTCTTGTTATTCTACTGCTCCTCTTACTTCTTCTTCTATAAATTCTTCTGCTTCTTCAACTTTCTTTTAAAATTCTTCTTCTTGAATCATGACATTTCTGAACTATTCTCCTTTTAGCAGCGTTTGATCTGCATTGTCATTCTTTTCTTGAGTGTGATCTGGTCTATGAGATAACGCATCCATCTTCTTCTGAGAACTACCTGGTTTGTATATCAGCTGGAAGTCGTATTCTTGTAACTCTGTCATCCAACGAGCTTGTTGACGATTGAGTTTCTGTGGTTTCTTAAAGTATCCTAAACTTTTATGATCAGTCCATATTTTAAACTGATTGCTCCCTATAAGATACTGTCACCACTATTTGAGTCCTTTCATAATCGCTAACAACTCTTGATCATATATTTCATAGTTCCTTTCTATTACTTAGATAATCTGGTAGGATGAGTATCGTCTAGCTTGTTCTTGGATCCTTGGAGTCCGTGGTCTATAGTTCCCTTCTCTCTAGTTCAGTTATGCTGGACAGCCATTTAGACAATAAAAGTGATATTTTTCACCATAATCACAAGAATAACCAGCTCAAGAGACGAGTTCAGCCCCCTCAGAGATGTTTCCTAGATGCCCAGTTGTGGACTTGAGCACACCACTTGAGTAGCAGAGTAGTGGCTATGACCACCACTACAAAAACCTCATAAAGATTATCCAGAGAATTTCATAACAGATTTATAATGGAACTCCTCTCTAGAGTGCTCTTGAGAGCAGAAAGGACCTTAGCAGATGTTCTCTAACAGAATGATGTCATATCTTGGTGGCAGTGACTTATTTATAACGTTTAGGTTACCATCAGAGCAGGGCCATCATTGCTGATAGCTAATTATAGCAACAAGATGAGTCCTCTTGAGAGCTGTATCACAAACCTAATAGAAGAAGACTGAGACTCAAAGATGTGATGAGGTATAGAGGAGTAGTAGAAGGACTAGAGAGGTCAGAAAGAGAAGTCAGATAAAGAGATAGAAGAAAAGCTGTTTGATGAAGACAACGCACTTGAGAGCAAGATGACTTGAGATTGCCACCTCTCTCTATGGCCCAGCAAAAGGCTCAAGAGCCATCCATTGTTTAGAGAAGAACACCCGGAGTAGGATTAGAAGAGCGGGGAGTAGTAGCCAAGTGATCAGGAGAGGTACTGTCTCATCATTTCACTTTTACTATCTTTGGGAATTTGGGAGTTTTCTTTGTTTCTTTTCTTTTGTTGTATCATTGCTTTGTAATCCTAATAAAATACTCTAGGGCACAGAGAGAAAAAAGACTTTTCCCCCCCATTATCTCTTCCTCTGTTGCTCTAGAGCTGAAAGGCTATTTGAGTGATTTGAGGATTTCTTTTGTGTTTGCTTTATGAAAACTCTATAAAACTTCCCTCAAAGAAAGACTCAAGCTCAACAGACTTGGGCATTCGCTTATGCTAGGAGCTAACCACTCGCTACAGGTTATTGGAGTCAGCTTCCAGTTGTACAGTCAGTTGAAGAAGAGCCCACACAATGGCACAGGAGTTCTAGATAGTACTGCTGTATTGATGGCAATCCAGGCTACTAGACTAGGTAAGGGCAGTAGTGTCACAGCACAAGATGAATGCATGCCTTAGGGATTCTATTATGGTGAGAGTTCTCTCAAGTGGATACTAAAAATAGTTCTTTTCTTCTTAGGTTTCTATTTGATATGTTTTGGTTATTCTTTGGACATTTACCTTCAGTAAGCTCTCTATTATTTGATTTATCTCCCCAGTGCCTACTTGTTTAGTACATAATTGTGAAGCAGTTTGGAGATTTTGCCTCTCTGACCTGGCTTTCACCTTTGTTTCGTGATCAAACCTTTTGATCCCTATCATCAGGTCTGCTATCAGTACTACATAGCCTTATTAGGTATGGTAGTTATTAATGTCCTGATCTGTGTGGCCATAGCAACCAGCGCACAGACCAGGCTAGTCTAGTATATATAGCTAGTGATGTACAGTAGAATACCTTACCTCAACATTGATTAGAGCTCCTGGACTATACATTGCTCTTACTTAAGATATCTCCTCCACTAATGTCGAGCATGTCCTGGGTTGCCTTCGAGTAGTCTCTTACAATTGCTTTGAATAGATAGACGATAGGCTTCTAAGAATCATCTTCTTGTTGTTGAGACAATACCTTTCCAATAGCATATCCTAATGCATTAGTTTCTAATCACATCTTTCTTTTGCTGTTGGGAATTGCTAGTATGGGAGGGTTCATCATTTTGTTTTTGAGTTTATTGAAAGCATCTTTCTTCTCATCTTTCTATTTCCACTTCTTCTTTTCTGTTAGCTCTATTAGGGGTTTGGCGACTTTAGCGAACCCAGGAATGAATCTTCAATAGAAATTGCAGAATCCCAAGAACTGTCATACTTCTCTTCTATTATAGGGTTCTGGCCAATCAGCTACTTCTTTAATCTTGGTAAGATCGGCTTCTATACTGTCTTGCAATAGGATAACTCCAAGGTATTCGACTTTTATTTGGTAAAACTTGCATTTCTTAGGATATAGTGACAATTTGTTGTTAGCTAATATTTGCAATACTCATTTCACTATGTCTTGATGCTCTTCTGTAAGGGCAACTAGGCACAAGACTCTAGGAGAATCCTCAGTAATATTACAGATTGTGGTTATGGTACAACTCACCTCCAGGAGAATCCTCAGAGATTAGAATGAGGCTCCTAGAGGGATCTTCTACATTATATACATCCCTTAGTGTCAGGGTTGGCAGGATCGGAGCTAAACTAGTGTGTTTAAGTATCACTAGTAAACAGACTAAGGTAGCTTTGGAGTGTTGTCATGCCATTTTGGGATGGAAATGGAGGTGTCCCCTTACATTTACCCCCTCTTCAAGATTGCTACGTCTCGGAGCGATGGACTTGGAATGAAAAATGTTGTCGAACTCCACGTATCAGATGTATCTCGGAGCTCTGGGGTGTTTGTGATGGAACTCCGCTATGAGTTCTAGTGTGGAGACTTCGGAAGCAAACTCCCAGGAATTGTGTTCGCAGCCATATCCCTTCTACTTAATGAGGTACTGGAATCTTCTCTGGTGTCAACGACTGTTGAGTATTTTCTCTACTTCCCACTCTGCTTCTCCGTCGATGACTATAGGCAGTGGGTGGTTCTCTGTCATGCATCCTGTAATCGGGTCGTCTGGGGCCAGAGTAAGCTTCACTACATTGAACACTGGATAGAGTTGCTTCATCCCGTGTGGCAGTCTTAAGCGATAGGTCATAGGTCCGATCTGCTGTTCCACTACAAAGGGGCCAAGCCGTCGGTGTGAGAGTTTCTGCAAGGGGTGCGTAGTGCGGATATCCAATGCATTGAGGAAGACTTTGTCACCAGGTTTGAACACCAGAGCTGGAGTTCTTCAATAGTCGTAGTATCTTTTCATGTCGTCTTGTGCCTTGCAGATCACAGATTTTGCTTCTTCGATCGCCATTCTTATCCTTTCTGTAAACTCGTTGACCGTCTCTAAGTCAGAGTGGTTCTGTCGGGGTTTGAAGTCCATACGAGGAATACGTCCGGTGTCAAGTAGAAACGAAGGCTGCTGGGTAGCAGAGTGGATGTGGTTGTTGTGCTGGAACTCCGCCATGGGTAAGAGGTTGTACCAATCGTCCTGCCGCTCGTTTACAAATAGCCGGAGATACTGGTCCAATTCTTGGTTGACGCGTTTCGTCTGCCTGTCAGTTTGGGGGTGCCAGGCTATAGAAGATGCCAACTTTATTCCTAGGAGGCAGTAAAGTTCTCTGGTAAAACGAGTGGCAAACTGAGGTCTGCGGTCCGAGACTACATACTTTGGAAGACCGTGGAGTTTCCAGACTTGATGTAAGAAAAGCTGGGCTACTCCTTCCACTGTCACCGTCGTGTGCATCAGAATGAAGTGCGCCCATTTCGACACCAAGTCTACCACTGTTATTACCATGTCATGTCCAGAGGAGAGGGGGAGTTCCACAATGAAATCTACACTAAGTGTATCCCATCGCGAGTCTGGGATTTGGAGAGGATGCAGTTCGCCTACCAGAGCCTGTCTTATTAGTTTCGTTCTGAGACAGAGGTCATAGGTGCTGACATACTGCCCAATATATCTAGACATTTGAGGCCACCAGTAGTTCCTAGATACCAACTCCAATGTTTTCCAGCATCCGGGATGTCTAGCGACCTTTGTATCATGGCACAGCGAGACTATCTGCCTTTGTAAGTCTGAATTCCAGGGAATATAGATCTTGCCTCTGAACCAGAGTACTCCGTCGTCTTCCGACCATTCCATGGAATGGACCGTCTTACTCGATGTTTGTCAGAGTTCTCTCGCTGCCTTTGCTACGGGTTCTTTCTGGTTCCCTTGGCGGATTTCTTTAAGCATGTCTCGCTCCGGTCCCTCCAGGTGAAGTCCTTTAAGGGCTCAGACCGCTATGAGCTCTGGGCACAGAAGGACTACATCTTCGTTGTCAGAGGTTCCTTTGCCATGGTCTGATCTCCACGATAAAGCATCTGGCTTCCCCATGGAGCGTCCGGGGCGATGAATCAACTTGAAGTCAAAGCGAGCCAAGTACAGAGACCAACAGGCTTGGTGACAATTGAGTTTCTTAGCTGTCAATGAAGTACTCCAGGTTCTTGTGGTCTGTCCAGATTTCTACTGGGTGCCGAGCTCCTCCCAGAAAGTGCCTCCACTCTTCCAGCACACGGATGATAGCAAGTATCTCCTTGTCATGGATCTCGTAGTTCCGTTCTACTAGAGACAGGGATTTGCTGTAGAAAGCCACCAGGTGCCACTTTTCTTCTCCAGGTAGCTGTTGAGAGAGGACAGCTCTGGAGGCAAAATCTGAACTGTTGGCCTTGATATAGAAGGGTTCCAAGTCCTGGGGTAACACTAGGATCGGAGCAGTGGTTACCGCCATCTTGAGACATTTGAAGGCTTCCTGTTCCTTGGTACCCCAGTTCCAGGCATGATCAGATCGAGTGAGGTCGAAGAGGGGTTGAGCTATGGTCGAGAAGTCTTGGATGAAGCGACAGTAGAAGTTAACAAAGCCTATGAAGGCCTGTATGTCAGTCCGGTTCTCTGGGGTGGGCTACTCACGGACTCCGGCAACTTTAACAGGATCCATTGTGACCTTGTTCTCCGAAATGACCAGCCTGAGGTATTCAATCTGCTTCTGGTGGAACTCACATTTCTCTGGACGGAGGAATAACTTGTGTTCTACCAGTATCTCTAAGACTTTCCGGACCGCTCATTTATGCTCCTCTTCCATCTTCATAAAGATCAAGATATTGTCCAAGTACACTACGACAATCCCTTCCGTTATGACGGTTCTGAAGATGTCATTCATCATAGTCTGGAAGGTAGTGGGGCTGTTGGTCATTCCGAAGAACATTACGAGGGGTTCAAAGAGGCCTTGGTTGGTGCGAAAGGCTGCTTTCCACTCATCTCCGGGCTTGATACATACATTATTAAAACCCTAGTGGACATCCAGTTTGGTGAAGTACCAGGCTCCATGGAGTTGGGAGACGAGTTTGGAGATGAGAGAGAGAGGATATTTATTCTTGATGGTTACAGCATTCAGAGCATGGTAGTCTTGGACTAGACAGAGCGAACTATCTTTCTTCTTAATGAAGAATACAGGGGCTGTCATAGGGGATTTCGAAGGTCGGATTCGTCCGGTATGGAGGTTCTCCTCCAAGAAGGTATCCAACTCCACTTGCTCCAACAGAGACAGGGGGTACACCTTTAACAACTTAGGCTCTGCTCTGGGTATTAGCTTGATCGCGTGATCCCATTTGCAGTACTCTGGTAGTATGTCAAAGTCCTCTTTAGTGAACACAGATCGGAACTCTGCAATGTAGGCAGGCAGTGGAGTGGCAGCGGCCTGTGCTTCCACACTGCATCTGGCTCCTTCTGCGAGGTGCTGAGATGTTGTGGCTGTGGCTTGGAGGTCAACTTGGTCAGGCTCTGGGAGGAGATGTATGAGGAACAATCAGTCTCTGAGCTCCCAACTTGGGTGGTGCATTGGCAGAGGCTCCTCTTCAGACTCAGACTCTTCTTGGAGCAGGGGTGTGGGTCTGTTATGATAAGATCGGAGGGCTCAGAGTTCAATCCTCTTCTAGCGAGTCTGTTTCTTCCGTAGGACGCATCCTCCCTCATACCGGAGGGGACAATGAGTCATCTCGACTTCTCCTTTTTCCCAGTCGATCCTGGGGTTGTGGTCCTTGAGCCAGTCATAGCCTAGGATCAGACTCTGTTTCCCAAGTCCAGAAACGGCCAGGAGCATCCTCTCGGAGTGAGTCTTGTAGCGGAGAACTATATCCACAACCTTGGAGATTTGTCCTGCCTCGTTAGGGGAACTGTCAACATTGAAGACCAGGATGTTATGTGAGAGGGTCCAGGTGTTCATTCCTTTTGAACAGACAAAATCCCTGTTGATGAGGCTTCCGGTCGCTCTGCAGTCCAGGAGGACTTTGACCGAATGGAGTTCGCTCATGTCCATAGTTCCAATTTCCACTGGCAGGAGTAGGGAGGTCCCTTGTGCATCTAGAGCGCTGATCGAAAAGAGTTTGGGCAGTCTCTTCTTCCACTTGAGTTTGCGGAGTGGAGCCGAGACGAGGGGAATAGAGGGTGGTGTATCTACTAGTTCACTGTCAATTCTATTGGGGTCCTCTATAGTCAATACAGTGAACTTATTTACTGGCGACTGGGACACACTTATTACTGGCCGCACTACATAAAATCCTCTTCCTTGAGAGGACAAAACTCTTCTATCGGAACTGCATCTTTTAACGCCAACAGATCTTTAATCAACTCCTCTCACCACTCCGTGGTGAGCTGACAGACGTCTAGGCAATGGGGACAATCTCGGACTACATAGTTCATGTCTCCGCATCGGTAGCACTCTCTCAGAGACAAGGACCTTGCTTTCCTAGTGACGTCCACGTCCATGGGGACTCCCATAGATGGAGTAGCTAGCGGAGGGGGCGGAGCGAGAGGTAACCTTGCCACAGACAATGGTAGGGGTCAGGCGGAAACAGTTCTGAGTAATGCGGAAGGGGCGGAGCACAACATAGACTGAAAGGCTTTATTTACGAGGTGCACCTGGTTGATCCTCTGTGCTGCTTTGTACCATGCATTGGGGTCAGTGTCAACTGGCCGTCCATAAGGCATGGTAGCAATCTGGTTTTGGATGTCTAATCGGAGACCTCGTCGAAATTTCACTACCAGTATTCGGGGATCCATATAATCTGTATCAGAAACCAGGGCTTGGAAGCTGTCCAGATAGTCGTCCACTGTCTGATTTCCTTGGTGATAGAAAGTTCCTTCCAAAGTGTTGATCACGTTCGCTTTCGTGTTTGCAGGAAAGAAGTGCAGCTGGAATTGTTGTTCGAATTCTCCCTAGGTTTGAATGGGGAAAATACCAGTGTCCGCTTCCTGACGGAATATATTTTTGGACCATTTGGCAGCACGACCTCCCTTGAAGAACATGAGGGCCCAGAGGATCCTTTCCTGTTTGTCATGGAACTGCTCCGGGGCTAGGCGTATATAGAGAGAGCAAGAGTTCAGGAATGCACAACCGTTGTGACATTCTCTATTGAAGTCCAGAGGGCAGGAGAGCTTGGGGCATGTTTGTCATGTTGAAAGGATGCAAAAGGGAATTGCACACTGGGACAAACAAAACCATGCTGTACCAGCTCCCAATTGCATACTAAAGGTCCGAGAGGAGGTAATCAAAGATGAAGGTTTATAAATAATTAGAAAGTAGAAATTATATGCAGCTCCAATAAAATATACTTTGGTGGTTATGAAATGATCGTAAGGTCTCTTTAGATCGTCGTTGCATAGCCTCCCTAAGGTGTCAACCTTTATACACCGTGACAAAAGCTCCTCTGGAAAATACAGTTAGTTGATCACTCATGAACCCTCCACACTCAGTTGCCCCCTTGTCTGCACCCCCAACACCGAACCTTACGGGTGTGATGCAATCCAAGTATGCACCTAGCCAAGCTTTCCCAGCCTGCTGTCCTCTCCGAAGCCTGCCCGAGTTGCGTCTGCCTCTTCTTCCTAGATCGAGTTCTGGGTATATTCTGTGTTCTTCCCAAGACACCCCACTAGTCCCAGTCTTCTTACTCTCAATAGATTCACATTTACGATTCCAGAAGCAGTGTAGATGGAGGTAGGAGTCAAGAGGTTCCTTTCCTATTCAACTGCACACCAGATACTATATTAAAATGATTACAAAGCCCTGAAACTCAAGGAATAAAATATAAAAAGGAAACTATTACTACTTTTGATGTTCCTTCAACCTCTTCTTGTGCTAAGTCCAT
>Ga0153961_1000132_pt1 | contig 28765 bp, 20 predicted proteins | sample TSFL045MetaG_FD_104748 | JGI IMG/M metagenome (GOLD analysis project Ga0153961, IMG submission 104748) | Attine ant fungus gardens microbial communities from Florida, USA - TSFL045 MetaG | ecosystem: Host-associated > Fungi > Mycelium > Unclassified | place: USA: Florida, Withalacochee...
CCAGCTTCAGGCCGGTAAAGACGTGCTGCTGTCGGCTAACCGGGATATCAGCCTGCTTTCAGCCAGCAACACCACCTCGCTGGCGGAGACGCTGATGCCCCAGCCGCCCTGGCCCGCGCCGATGCCCACCCCCAGGCTGCCGCCGTGGCTCTCGTTTTTCCCCTCCAGCGAGGTGGTGTTGCTGGCTGAAAGCAGGCTGATATCCCGGTTAGCCGACAGCAGCACGTCTTTACCGGCCTGAAGCTGGCTGCCCTGCACCCTCAGGTCGCCGTCGGCGCCCTTCACGCCGCTGCCGCGCGCCACCACGCTCAGGTTGTTCCCCGCCGTCAGGCTGCTGCCCTGGGCGGTGCGCTGCTCGCTGTGCTGCGTGGAGGTGGAGGACTGGCTGCCGTAAGAGAGGCTGACCCCGATGGCGTTGTTATTCTCCGGGCTGTTGCCCTGCGCCGCCGCCAGGCGCGCGGCCTGCGTCGCCTGCACGCCGCTGAGCGCGGCTTTGGTGCCCTGCAGCGCCGCCAGCCGTCCGCTGTCGGCGGACTTCGCCTCCTGCACCGTCTGCGCCGCCGTGTTGAGCGCGCTGCCCACCGTGCCGGAGAGCGCCAGCGTCAGGCCGGAGGTTTTCTGCTCCACCCGGTGCGTCTGGCTGCTCTGGTTCTCCGCCGCGGTGACGCTGACGTCGCGCCCGTCCAGCGTCAGGTTTTTGCCGGCGATAAGTTCGGAGCCGTTCACGTCCAGACGGTTGCCCGCCTCCAGCGTCACGTTGCCATTCACGCTGCCGACGGTGCTGCCCTGGTTCGTCACATCCTGCGCGGTGTCGGTGGTTTTCAGGCTCTGCGTGCCGTAGCTGAAGCCGATGCCGCCGGTGCCCGACAGCCCGCTCTTTTTCTCCTGCGACAGGTGCTGTTCGCTGTTGCGCTCCGTCGCGCCCGCCACGCTGAGATCGTTGCCCGCCTGCAGCGCGACGTCGCGCGTGCCCGCGATCTGGCTGCCCTGCACGCGCAGGTCGTTGCCTGCCGCCACCGTGACGCTGTCGCCGCTCAGCGCGCTGCCCTGCGCCGTCTGGCGCGCAATCTGATCGCGCGTGGTGGTGGTGCTCTTCGACAGCCAGCCGCTGCTGCCGGTCACCTTATGCCGCTCGTCCAGATCCTGGGTGTTCTCACCATTGGTCAGCGTGACGTCCTGTCCGGCGGTCAGCGCCAGCGCGAGGTCGGCCGACAGGGTGGCGGCGCGCGCCCTGAGATCGTTGCCTGCCAGCAGCGAGACGTCGCCTTTGCCCACCACTTCGCTGCCGATCTCCTGCGTGTTGCCCTGCTTCAGGCTGTTGTCGCCGTCCCAGACGATATCGTCGCGGCTCGCGGTGGTGACGGTATTAAGGCTGAGGTCGCGGCCCGCATGCAGTACCGTCTGGCTCGACTCGCCGCTGTTGACTACCTGCGCCGCCGTCAGGTTGATATCGCGTCCCGCCTGCAGGATCAGCCTGCCGTCGTCGCCCTGCACGTACATGCCCGCCACGCTGTCGACGGTGGTGCGCGCAAAGCGGTTATCGCCGCTGCGGCTCTCAACGCTGCGCGTGGTGCTGATGGCGTTGATATCGCGTCCGGCGCTGGCCAGCAGCGAGTCGGTGCCCTGGATCACGCCGCCGATGTTGTTGATATCGGTACGGGCAGCGAGATCGACGCTGGCGCCTTTGATGTTGCCCGCCAGGTTAGTGATGTTGTCGGCGCTCAGCTTCACCACTTCGCGTCCGGCCAGCGTGCCGCTGTTGAACAGGCCGCCGCCCAGGTTCAGATTGAGGTTGCGGCCCGCAATCAGCGCGCCGCTGCCGTCGACATCGCCCGGCTGAACGCGCGCGTAAACCTGCGGAACCAGCACCGTCTGGGTGGAACCATCCGGCAGCCTGACCTGCGCGTTCACCAGCCAGACGATATCTTTGGTCAGCAGCGCCATTTGCTCCGGCGTGAGCGCCACGCCGAGCGTCAGGTTGTACTGCTGGCTAAAGGCGATGGCGTTGTTCATCAGCGCCTTGTACTGCTCTTCGTCGTTGCTGTAGCCGTCCAGATAGCGCTGCCCCGTCAGGTTGATCACCTGTTCCCGGATCAGGCGCTGCTCGTAGTAGCCGTCGCCGAGGCGCTTCAGGACGTTATCGCTGTTCTGCGTCAGTGCGTCCTGCATATAGTCGCTGCTTAGCCACTGCTTCTCCTGGGTAAAGCGCGGATCGGTCTCCACCAGATATTTGCCGCCGGGCGACAGATTGGTTTTGAACAGGCTGTTGTCCGGCAGGCGCGTATCTGGCCCGACGATGCGCACCACGCGCGCCGCTTCGCCCTGCTGCGGCGCGACGCTGCTGGGCACTTCAAAGCGCTGACCCGGCTTCAGCACGGCGGCGGTGATGCCCGGCAGCGCGCCGGTATCGACAGCCTGCCAGTCCGGCGCAAGCGCGCTGTCCGCCACGGCGGCGCTGACGCCGCCGGTATGGCCGATCGTCGCGTCGGTGCCCTGCGCGCTCTGCGGCGCCAGCGACACTGGCGTGCCGCTGATGTCGCCGTGATCGACCAGCTGGCTCGGCTTCAGCGCAATCGTCTCAATCACATCCGGCGGCGTATAGGCCGACGTATCTTTGCCCTGCTCATCGCCGCCCTTATGTCGAATGCGGTGATAATGGGTGACCTTACCCACGTCATTTGTGATGCGCTGGCCCGCGACCTCGACGTTATCAAGCTCGCCCGCGTTCATCGTCAGCGTATTGCCCGCGACGATCTGGCTCTTGTCGTTGAATACCTTATCGGCATTCACCGTCATATTGCCGCCCGCGATGATCTTCGCCGGATCGCTTTCGGCGATCTGCGTCTCCTGCACCGTGCGGGTGTAGTCATACTGGTTAAAGCTATCGTTATTGCTGCCGGTGTTGCCCGGCGTATTAAGATTGCGCAGCGAGTCGGCGGAGTTGCGATCGACAAACACGCCGGGCTCGCCTGCTTTCCAGCGCACGGTGTCGCCCGACTGCTGATACTCGGTGATCGCCTCAGTGGAAACGGTCGCCAGCTCGGTGCTGAAATGGTCGTTGACGTTATTGATCTGCCCGGCGGTAAGCTGCATATCGCCCGCCGACTCAATGGTGGCGCTGTGATTATTGATTGTGCTCGCTTTGCCGGTCGCCAGCCCATCAGCATCCAGCTCGCCGCCCAGCGCCATATCCCCCGCGCTGTAGATCAGGCCGTGATCGCGGTTGTTCAGCGTCTGGACGCCGATATCGACCCGCTCGCGCCCCGCCAGCGTGGCGGCAGTGCCGTTTTCCGCCAGATTATTGAAAGTGCCGGCCTGCACGCCGATCGTATCGCCGTAAATCCGTCCGCTGCCAATATTGGTTAAGGTCGCGGCCTTGAGCAGCGTCTGCTTGCCGTCGATCAGGCCATAGTTGGTGAGCTGCCCGCTGAGCGTCAGCCAGTCCTGCCCGGCATTGATCTCGCCGCTGGCGGCGTTCAGCAGATTGCTGGCGCGCAGATCCAGCCTGCCGCCCGCCAGCAGCTTGCCGCTGTTGACGACATCGCCCGGCGTGATGAAGTTGAAGCTGCCGTTGGCGATCATCTCGCCGCTGTTGTTCAGGCTCTGCTGGCTGACCAGCGTGATATCGCCGCGCGAGAGGATCTGGCCGTCGCCGCCGATGCGATCGGCGCGGATCGTCAGCGATCGCCCCGCCTTAACGCCGCCCGCGCTGTTGGTCAGCGTCAGGCCGTCGCCCTGCAGCAACAGATCCTCTCCGGCAGAGAGCTCGCCCTGGCTGTTGTCGACGCTGCCCCGGCTGTTGATGGTCAGCTGCCGGTCGGCCAGCAGGGTGCCGCGCTGGTTGGCGATGCTGTCGCTGTTGATATCGAGGTTTGCCGCTTCGATGCCCTGCTGCGCGCCCTGCGTATCCTGGTTATTGAGCTGCAGCGCGTTGAGCACGGCGGTCGCGCCGCTGCGGATAAGACCGGCGGCGTTGTCGATGACGCCCTGCGCGCTTGACAGCAGCAGATCGCCGACGCTCTGGATCTGGCCGCCGCGGTTATCCAGATGCGCGGTGGTCAGGCTGGCCGCCTGCTCGCTCACCACGCGCCCGCCGCTGCGATTATCCAGCTCGCCGCTTTGCAGGCTGAGGTCGCCTTTCGCGCCCAGCGTGCCGCCCTGATTGTCGATATCGCCGCTTTGCAGGCTGAGATCGCCCAGGCTGTAGAAGGTGCCGTTCTGGTTGTCGACGCGCTGGCCGTGGCTGTCGACGAGCACGCTACCGCCCTGCAGCAAACCTGCCCGGTTATTCAGCGCCGATGCGGTATCGAGGCGCAGCGCGCTCAGCATTGATGCAGCGTTGAGGCGCAGCGCGTTCTGCGGCGATGCGATGTCGAGGCGAAGCTGATCCTGCGCCACCAGCGTGCCAGCTGCATTATTCAGGCTGCCCGCCGCCAGCTGCAAGGCTTTTCCGCTCAGGGCCAGCCCCTGCGCGTTCTCCATCCGCCCGGCGCGGATCAGCATCTCGCCCTGGCTGGTCAGCCCGCCTTTCTCGCCGCTGTTCTGGTTGAGCAGCGCATCTACGCCAATATCGAGACGATCGCCGCTCTGGATAAGGCCGCCGTCGCTGTTGTCGAGCGTGCCGCCGCGCAGCGTCAGCGCCTGCTGCGCCGCCAGCTGCCCGCCGCGGTTATCCAGCGCGTCGACGCTCAGGCTGCCTGTGTCGCCGCTCGCCAGCACGCCCTGGCCGTTAAGCAGCTCGCTGGCCGTGACGCGCAGCGCCTTGCCCGAGCCGATCGTGCCGCCCTGGTTATCGAGCCGCTGCGCCGCCTCCAGCGTTAGTCCCTGGCCCGCCTTGATGGCGCCGCTCTGGTTGCTAATGCTCGCCGCAGCGGCGGAGAGCGCCGCCTGCGAGGCGAGCGTGCCGCGCTGGTTATCCAGCTGCGCGCCGTCTAATTGGAGATCGCCCTGGCTGGCGATAAAGCCCTGCTGGTTGTCGATCGCCCCGGCGTGAAGCGTGAGCGCGCCCAGGCTGCTGATGCCGCCCTTGCTGCCGCTGTCGCGGTTGCTCAGCGCATAGCCGTGCGTGTCAATAAGAGCGTCACCGCCGGACTGCAACAGCCCCGCGTCGTTGGTCAGCGCGCCGTCGCTCTCAATGCCCAGCTGCTGTTTGCCCACCAGCGTGCCGCCGCTGTTATTTAGCGCCTGGGTGGTGAGCTGGGTAGCGCCGCCGCCTACCAGCATCCCCTGGCGGTTATCCAGATCGCCGCTGCGCAGCGTCAGCGCGCCGGCACTCAGGATGCCGCCGCTGTCGCCGCTCAGCTGATTGCTCAGGCGCGCGCCGTGCGTGTCGAGCAGCAGATCGCCGCCCGCCTGCAGCAGCCCGCCGTCGTTGTTGAGCGCGCCGCTGTCGCTGCGCAGCGCGCCTGACGCGGCGATGACGCCGCGCTGGTTATCCAGCGCGCGCTGGCCCAGCCCCAGCTGAAGGTTATCGCCCAGCAGCGTGCCCTGCTGGTTGTCCAGACCGGCGGCGCTGAGGGTCAGATCGCCCTTCGCCTCAATACGGCCCGCCTGATTCGCCAGCGCCTGCTGCGTGGCGAGGCTGGCGGCGCCGGTTGCCGCCGACGCGCGGCCCTGGCGGTTGTCCAGCCGGTCGGCGTTTAGCCTGAGGTCGCGACTCGCCGCCAGTTCGCCCTGGCGGTTGTCGACCGCGCCGCTGACCTGCGCCGTCAGGCTGCCCTGCTGCGCGGCGACGATGGCGCCGGTGCGGTTATCCAGCGCCGCGGCCTTAAGGTCGATATTGCCGTTGCTCGCCAGCTGGCCGCCCTGGTTATTCAGGGCGCCGCGCGTATGCAGCCGCATCTCGCCGCTGCCGCTCTGCACCAGCTGGCCCTGCTGGTTCGACAGGCTGTCGACCTCGGCGTCGATCTGCTGCGCGGAGGTGGTGCCCTTGTCGAGGTTAAATTCGCCGCCGCGCAGGCTGAGCTGACCGTTGGAAAGCAGACTGCCGCCGTTGCCCTGCAGACTGCGCGCGTCAATGGCCAGCGCGCCGCTGCCGGCATGGGCGATCTCGCCGGACTGGTTATTCAGCGTATCGGCGTTCAGGGTCAGACTTCCGCCGTTGCTGGCGATGCGTCCGCCGCGGTTATTCAGGCTGCCCGGCAGCGCGATGGCGAGGTCGTCGCCGCCGGTTTGCGTCATCTGGCCCTGCTGGCTGGAGAGATCGTGCGCCTGCAGATCGAGCCTGCTGGCGGTCAGCGCGCCGCCGTCGTTATCCAGCATTTTGCCGGTATGGGCGGTGAGCTGCTGCTGCGCGGCGAGGGTGCCGCCGCGCGTCACGATATCGCCGTCGTCGGCGTTAAGGGTGATGTTTTTTCCCTGCGTGCGGCTGTCGCCAAGATCCAGCCGCTGACCGCGCGCGGTCAGGCTGCCGCCCGCCAGGTTTTGCCCCTGCGCGGTCAGGGTGCCCGCTGTCGTCAGCGCCAGATCGCCTGACTCGCCGAGCCTGCCGTCATCCTCTACGCCTGCGGCAAGCGTGCCCGACTTTGCGCTGTTGAGGCTGGCGGCCTGTAGCGTGACGTTATGGCGCGCGGCGACGGAGCCGCTGTTTTGCAGCTCTGCCGCGCTGGTGACCGTGGCGCTGCCGCCGGCGAAGAGCGCGCCGCTGTTGCTCAGGCCTTCTCTGGTAGCGACCTGCAACTCGCCGCTGCTGCGTATGCTGCCGCTGTTTTCAATGCGGCCGTCGGCGGTGATGGTGACCGCGCCCGCCTGCGCGCCGATATTGCCCGCGTTGCGCACGCCGACGCCCGCTTCGGTGCCGATCAGGCGAATTTTTCCGGCATACATGCCGCCGAGGCTGGCGACGTCCAGCGATACCTGCGGACGCGAAGCGGGATCGTCGCCCTGTTTCATAACCTGCTGATGCGCCGCATCCACCTGGTTGCGTCCGGTGGTAACGTTCAGATCGTTGGCCCAGACGCCAGCGTTGATTTTCACCGAGCGGGCGATGATGTCGGTGTAGTCCTGGCGCGAGCTGTCCATCCCCGCGCCTTCGACCGTTATCTCGCCGCGCTCGACGTTAAAGCCGGTGAGGTTACCGTTATTCATCTGCGCCTGGCCGGTGGTGAGCGTGGCGCGGTTGGCGTTGATAAATCCGCAGCCGTTGCAGGTAATGCCGGACGGGTTAGCGATCACCACCTGCGCCTTTTGTCCCGCCACTTCCACAAAGCCGTTCAGGCGGCTGGGATCGCGCGAATTGACCTCGTTGAGGATCACTTTGGCTTCGCCCCGGGCGAGCCAGGGGTTGCCGCTCACCATGCCGCCCAGTTCGGTCTGCACGTTTTTGTGGGAGTTATTGAGAATGGCGCCCTGCTGGCCGACGTCGAACTGGCTATAGCTGTTGCGCGACACGCCGCCAGCGGAAGGAGTCTGGATATTGATCTGCGGCGTGCCGTTGGCGCTGTTAATGATGGTTGGCTGCTGACCGCCGGGCGCGTGCGGATCGGCGACGATGGCGGCGCTGGCGGGCTGAATGACGCCCATCGCCAGCCAGAGGCTGAAGCTCAGCGCGCCTACCCGGCCAATGAGTCGGCTGAGCGTGCGGCCCGCGCCCGATGCGCGTGCGCCGCCCGCGCGGCCTGAACCGGCAATATCGGCCACCACCATCAGCATGCCGCGCGCTTTGTTGAAAATAATGCGGTAGAGGTTTCTGTTCATCTAATGTCCCTATCAGATTTGCGGTAACGCCACGGCGAGCGGATGCTGCTGCCGCCACTTTTTTGCCGCCTCGCGGCTGACGCTGACGCCATGAAAATTCAGCACGCGCTTGCCGCGCTGCTCGCCGCGATGGTCTAACGCCCGCCAGCAGGCGTGAGGAAAGAGATCGCGCCGCACCAGGCGGCTCATCGCCGCGGTATGGCCAAAGGGCGCGATCCAGTCGCAGCACCACATGCGCTCGCCGCTGTTCCAGTCCTCGGGCGGGAAATGGATCGCAGGCAGCGTGAGATAGCGCGCCTCGGCCTCTTCGCTCAGCCAGGCCCAGCTAAAGAAAAAAATCGGTTCGCCCGCTTCGGCGACCAGCACGTACTGCCGCCGTTTGATAATCGGCAGCAGCAGCGTCGGCAGCGCGTGCAGCGGCGCGTCGCGGTGCAGCGGCGAGTGCATCCAGAGCCAGACCGCGGCGCCCAGCACTTCCGCCTCGCTCTCTTCGCCGCCGAGGATCAGCGGCGATTTAATCTCATAGTTTCCGGCACGCATGCTCAGTAGCTCCAGTTGAGGTTGAAGCCGAGCGTCACGTCGCTGGTGCGCAGGCCGTCCGGTTTTGACAGCGGCGTGCCGATAAACAGGTCATAGCCGGTGTTAAACGCCTGACCGCGCAGCCCTGCCACTCCGCCCGCCAGGTGCTGGCCGGTGAGCAGTTCGCTGCCCGCGCCGCCCACCTCGCCGTAGTCCACGCCGAGATAGAGCTCCTGCGCCGGCAGCGGCGTGCTCCAGGCGATATCGTTGCGCACGAACCAGCCGCGGCTGGCGTTGAGCGTGCGCTCGCCGTCGAAGCCGCGCACCGTCCAGCGGTTACCGATTGAGAACTGCTCCTGCGGCGTAAGCGGCGTGCTGCTCATCTGGCGCAAATACTGGATGTTGTAACGAAAACGCTGCGTTCCGAGGCTGAACGGCAGGTTGAACTGCGCGTTAAGCTGCACGATTTTGCTCAGCGCCGTCGCCTCGCCGAAATACTCCTCCGGTGCGGGCCGAGCGCCGAACCAGCGCGTGCCGCGCTGATAGCTGACGCCCGCGTCCAGCGTCGCCTGACGGATATAGTGACGATGCTGCAGGCCGATACGCCACGCGGCGGTCTGTCGCCGCTGCACCTGCACTTCGGTGTCGTTGATATAGTTGCGGGTTTCGCGCGCCAGCACGTCGTATGTCAGCGAGGTTTTCTGTGAGCCGTTACGGTGCAGCACGCGGCTGAGCTGCAGATCGAGGTTCTTACTTTTCCCGCTGTAGCGGTAATCCTGATTGATACCGGCAATCGTCTGGTGATAGTCGTAGTCGCTGCCCGTTACGGAAAACATCCAGTAGCCGAACGGCACCGAATAGTGGCCGGTGAAGTTTTTGCTGCCCTTGCCGCCCTGGCCTTGCAGATCGTGCGTGGCCGACAGATAGAAGAGATCGCTCAGCGCGAACGGGTTGTCGAGCGACAGCGTGACGCCGCCGAGGTAGCGGCCGGTGCTGCGGGTGCCGGAATCATCCAGCGAGAGGCCGACGCGCCACATTTTGCGCTGCTTCCAGCGCACCTGAATGTCGCTCTCCCCCGGCTGCTCGCCGGGTACCACCGACATCTCTGCCTGCACGGTCGGCAGCCGCTGCAGGTTTTCCAGCCCCTGTTCAATATCGCGTAGGTCAAGCAGGTTACCGGCGTGTGCGGGAAAGGCGCTGTAGAGCCAGAGATGGCTATCGCTATCCGGCGTCAGCTTCGCCTCGCGCACGTAGCCGGGCAGGATAACCAGCCGCAGCGCGCCGCTATTGAGATCCTGCGACGGCGCCAGTACGCGCGTGGTGACATAGCCGTGATCGACCAGTCGGTTTTGCAGCGTGCTCATCAGCAGGTTTATCCCCTGCGCGCCCAGGCATTTTCCCTGCGCCTGGCTGGCGATGCGGCGCAGCGGCAGCCAGTGCGGCAGCGCCTGCTGCCCCTGTAGCTCAATGCGCTCAATGGGAAAACAGGGCTTTTCAGCGGGAAAGTCGATGCGTCCAAAGCTGGATGCGGGCGGCGAAAGCCGTACGTCGGGTGCCTGCGGTTCGATTTGCCGCTCCAGCGCCTGCTGGCGCTGTTGCTGCTGGCGAATCTGCTCGCTGGCGTCGGGAAACGCGTCGGCAGCAGCGGCCTGAGCGGTTAAAAAAACGCCAGCCAGCAGAGAGAAAGAGAGCGGTATACATTTGTGCCGGAGATGCATCAGACAGTCCCTGTCGCGTAAAGTAATCGTAAATTTTGTTAATTTAAGTAAAACTGGCTGGGTATTATCCATAAATTTACGTTAGCGACAACTCTCTTCTGCTTGTTTTTCATCCAGAGCGTTAAGAGTAATTAATCATTTTTATTAGAAGGAAGGCAGAGACAGGCGGGGCGAAAGCGAATGAACAGCGGCAAAAAATTGAGGCCGATATTTATTTTATAGCGGCTTTAAGGGGACAAAAAAGCGGCGAGTTTCCTCGCCGCCTCGCAGTTAACGTACAAATACCGTCAGCAGAATCAGCGCAACCGCGATAATTGCAACGCCGATAAAGGCCCGGTCAAGCGTGCTTCTTTTCATATTTCGCCTCCTAGAACCACTGGCCGAAGCGGCGGATATAGATGCGCTTGATGCCCTGCGCCACCAGGCAGTAGCCGAACAGGGTTGCCGCCAGCCACGGGAAATAGGCGAGCGGCAGCGGCACCAGGCCAACCATCGCGCCGAGCGGCGAGAAGGGAATGGCGATGCCGAGCGCCATAATGGCGAAGGTGGTCAGCAGCACCGGCAGCGCCGCGCGGCTCTGAATAAAGGGGATCTTCTGCGTGCGCAGCATATGCACTACCAGCGTCTGCGACAGCAGGCCTTCCACGAACCAGCCGGACTGAAACAGCGACTGCGCGCCCGCGTGATTTGCGCCGAAGACGTACCACATTAGTGCGAAAGTGGTGATATCAAACAGCGACGAGGTCGGCCCCATCCACAGCATAAAGCGGCGAATATTGCCGGCATCCCACTTGCGCGGCTTACGCAGAAATTCCGGGTCCATTTTGTCCCAGGGCAGCGCCAGCTGGGAGATGTCATACATCAGGTTCTGCAGCAGCAGATGAATCGACAGCATCGGCAGAAACGGAATAAAGGCGCTGGCAATTAACACGGAAAAGACGTTGCCGTAGTTAGAGCTGGCGGTCATGTTCAGGTACTTGATGATATTGCCGAAGGTTTCGCGCCCTTTTTGCACGCCCGCCTCCAGCACGCGCAGATCTTTCTCCAGCAGAATAATGTCAGAGGACTCTTTGGCGATATCCGCCGCGCTGTCAACCGAAATCCCGACGTCGGCGTCGCGCAGCGCCGGCGCGTCGTTGATGCCGTCGCCGAGGAAGCCGACCGTATGGCCGCTGTGCTGAAACAGCCGCACCAGCCGCGCCTTCTGCGGCGGCGTCAGCCGGGCGAACAGGCTGCTGCGCTCGGCGGCCTGCGCCAGCTCGCTGTCGCTCATCGTCTCGATCTCGTCGCCGGTCAGCATGCCGCTGGCGTCCAGCCCGACTTCGCGGCAGATGCGCGCGGTAATCGTCGGGTTATCGCCGGTCAGCACCTTGACCGCCACGCCGCTGGCGCGCAGCGCCTTAATCGCTTCGCCTGCGCTCGCCTTCGGCGGATCGAGGAAGGTCAGCATCCCTTCCAGCGTCAGCTCGCGCTCCTCCGCCTGCGTCAGCGGCTGTGCAATATTCCCTTCGCGCGTCGCCACCAGCAGCACACGAAAGCCCTGCTGGTTATACTCTTCGGCCAGCTTTTGCAGCGCCGTCCGGCGCGCCGCGCAGAGCGGAAGGCATTCGCCGTTGACGCGCACGCGGGTTGATACGGCGAGCATCTCCTCGACGGCGCCCTTGCACACCAGCAGCGATGTGCCCTGCTGCAGATCCTCCAGCAGCACCGACAGGCGACGCCGCGCGAAATCGAAAGGCAGCTCATCCTGTTTGTGATAGCGGCTGCGCTGCGCCTCGCTGATGCGCTGCGCGCCCGCGCACATCACCGCCCGATCCATCGGATTTTTGCCCCCCGTCTGGCTGCTGCTGTTCAGCCAGCCGAGCAGCAGCACGCGCTCATCTTCTACGCCCTCGCAGTTGAGGAGGTGCGACAGCTGGATCTCATCCTGCGTCAGGGTGCCGGTTTTATCGGTGCAGAGCAGATCCATCGCGCCGAGGTTTTGAATGGCGTTGAGGCGTTTAACGATCACCTTGCGCCGCGCCATCGCCATCGCCCCTTTCGCGAGGTTCGAGCTGACGATCATCGGCAGCATCTCCGGCGTCAGCCCCACGGCGACCGCCAGCGCGAACAGCGCGGCGTCGGTCCAGTCGCCTTTGCTGAAGCCGTTAATTAACAGCACCACCGGCACCATAATCAGCATAAAGCGGATCAGCAGCATGCTGACGCTGTTGACGCCGCGGTCGAACGCGGTCTGGGCGCGGCTGCCGACCAGCGACTTCGCCAGCGAGCCGAAGTAGGTCTGATTACCTGTTGCCGCCACCACCGCGCGAGCGCTGCCGCCAGCGACGCTGGCCCCCATCAGGCAGATGTTATCCCGCTCCAGCAGGCTTTTGCCGTCCGACCGGCCGCTGCTGCTTTTCGCCGCTACCTCGGCGCTGAGATCGACCTTTTCGACCGGCAGCGACTCGCCCGTCAGTACCGCCTGGCTCACGCAAAGATCGCGCGAGCGGATCAGCCGCACGTCGGCAGGCACCAGATCGCCCGCGCTGAGCAGCACGATATCACCAGGCACCAGCTCGCGCATGGCGATCTCCTGCGGCGCGCCGTCGCGCATGACGGTGGCCGTGGTGCGCACCAGCGACTTCAGCGCCTGCGCGGCGCGGTTGGTGCGAAACTCCTGCCAGAAGCGCAGCAGCGCGCTCAGCGTCACCATGGTGCAGATAATGATCACGCCGGTGAGATCGCCCTCGTCGCCCGCGCGCAGCGGCAGCCAGTAGTCGGTGAAAAAGCTCACCAGCGCCAGCGCCAGCAGCACGTAGATAAAGGGGTTGTGAAAGGCCATCAGCAGCTGCAGCAGCGCGGGCGGCGCTTTCTCCTGCGCCACCTCGTTAGGGCCAAACTGCGACAGACGGCGATCCGCTTCCTGCTGGCTCAGGCCGTCCTCCTGGCTGTGCAGGTGGGCCAGCGTCGCCTCAACCGTCCGGTCAGCTTCCTGCTCGATTAAATAATGTTTTGCGCCGCTTCGCGCGGCGCGGCGGCTATTTTTCGCCAGCGTCTGGCTCTCCAGTTTTAATTCAGACATGGTGAATTCTCCCTGTAACAGGCAAAGCAATCCCGGCACGCCAGTTAAGGCGTGCGTAAATAAAGAAAATATTAGAGGGGATGCGTAGCGTGACGGGCGAATAAGCCGCAGGCGCGAACCGCTTGCCGCACAGTGCTGGCAACGCGGGGAGAAAACGCAGGCGCAGGGCGCAGCCGGTCAGCTACGCCAGCCGGGTGGAGGAAAAAGCGCGTGGGTGAAAAACGGCATAACGATCGCCCTACAATAAATAGCGTATTCAGGAAGCAATCGTTATTAAAGAGGATCGCTGCCCGCCGGATGGCAAGCAGCATGAAAATTCAGCTTGCCAGTATCAGTAACCAAATCGAATGACTGTCCAAGTGAATTCTCCAGAAGAAAAGTTGCCGCTATTATAAGTGCGACGGAAAAAGGATAAAGAGTAAATTAAGATTAAATACGCTTCGTTGAGGTTCTGTTTCTCTATACTGATTTAACACCGCTTTGCGTCACTTATAACCAGAGCGCTACTCTTATAACCTTTCTGCATAAGGTTAGCCAATAATAGACTATTCTTCCTTTAAGCCCTCTCGTACACTCGCGTGACTACTTTATAAGGCAAGGAATTACCATGAAAAAAACCGCTGCTTCCCTGCTGGCGCTTTCGCTGACAGCGGCTTTTGCCGCGCAGGCCGCCACGCCAAAAGATACCCTGGTTATCGCCCAGTCTATCGATGACGCCGACAGCTTCGATCCTGCCAAAGGGTTTGAGCTGACCAGCGTGCAGGCCTTTACCAATCTTTATCAGCGCCTGGTTCAGTCCGATCCGCAAAACCCGACGGATCTGAAACCGACGCTCGCCAGCAGCTGGCAGCCGGGCAGCGATAACCGCAGCCTGACCTTCGAACTGCGCAAAGATGCTAAATTCTCCAGCGGCAATCCGCTGCGCCCGGAAGATGTCATCTTCTCGCTGGGCCGCGTGGTGAAGCTCAACCTCGATCCCTCTTTTATTCTGACGCAGCTCGGCTGGACCAAAGAGAACGTCGATACTTTCCTGAAGAAAGTCGACGACAACCACGTGCAGATCAGCTGGACCGCCAACGTCAGCCCGACCTACGTGCTGAGCCTGCTCTCCGCGCCGGTCTCCTCTATCGTCGATGAAAAAACCGTCATGGCGAACGCGAAGAACGGCGATCTGGGCAACGGCTGGCTGGCGACAAACTCCGCGGGCAGCGGCCCCTATCAGATCCGCAAAGTGGTGCTGCATCAGGTGGTGCTGCTGAGCGCTAACCCGACCTCGCCGGCCGGCGCGCCGAAGCTGAAAAACGTGCTGATCAAAAACGTGCCGGAACCGGCGGCGCGCCGTCTGCTGCTGGAGCAGGGCGACGCGGATATCGCGCGTAACCTCGGCGCCGACCAGATCGCCGCGCTGAAAGGCAAGGCGGGCGTGAAGACCGAAGCCTACCCGATGGCGTCGCTCTACTACATTCAGTTCAACGTCGGCGGCAACGAGACCCTGAAGAACCCGGCGCTGTGGGAAGCGGCGCGCTACCTGTTCGACTATAAGGGCATCGCCAACGACCTGCTGAAAGGCCAGTTCGACGTGCATCAGACCTTCCTGCCGAAAGGCTTCCTCGGCGCGGTCAACGACACCCCTTACAGCTACGATCCTGAAAAGGCGAAGGCGATTCTGCAGAAAGCGGGCCTGACCAACGTCAGCTTCGATCTCTCCACCAGCAACCAGCCGCCCTACCTCGATATCGCGCAGGCGCTGCAGGGCAGCTTCGCCAAAGGCGGCGTGAAGATCAACGTGCAGCCGGGCCTGAGTTCGGAAGTCTCCACCAGCGTGAAGGCGCATAAGTATCAGGCGACGCTGAACGCCTGGGGCGCGGACTACTTCGATCCCAACACCAACGCCGCCTCTTTCGCCTATAACCCGGAAGACGGCAGCAAAACCATCGCTTACCGCTCCGACTGGCATATTCCCGAGCTGAACAAACAGGTGCTGGCGGCGACTGCGGAGAGCGATCCGCAGAAGCGCGTGGCGCTCTACAAAGCGATGCAGGAGTCGGTGCTGAAAAATTCGCCGTACGTCATCGGCCTGCAGGCGCGTAATCTGGTCGCGCTGCGCGACAACCTGAAAGGCTACGTGCAGGGCATCAACCCTGACATGGTCTACTACTCGCAGGTCAGTAAATAATGGCGCAGTCAGCCTCGGAGGCCGGGTTCGCCCGGCATGTCTGGCCGCGCCTGTCGCGGCTGGTTACCAGCCTGCTGTCGCTGCTGGTGACGCTGCTTGGGCTGCTGGCCTTTACCTTTATGCTCTCCCACCTGTCGCCGGTGGATCCGGTGCAGCAAATCGCCGGCGATCACGCCAGCGAAGCGACCTATACGCAGGTGCGCCACGAGCTGGGGCTGGACCAGCCGGTGCTGGTGCAGTTCTGGCGCTACCTCGAACATCTGGCGCGCGGCGATCTCGGCCTTTCCCATCTGACGAATCAGCCGGTGGCGAACGATCTGATGCAGACCTTTCCCGCGACCATCGAGCTGGCGACCTGCTCGATGATTTTCGCCGCCCTGTTCGGCGTCAGCCTGGCGCTGCTCGCCGCCTGGAAGCCAGGCAGCGCGATCGACAACGTGGCGCGCTTCGTCTCCCTGCTCGGCTACTCGGTGCCGGTATTCTGGCTCGGCCTGCTCGGGCTACTGCTGTTTTACGCCGTGCTGCACTGGTCGGCCGGTCCGGGACGGCTCGACGATCTCTACGTTTATACGCTGGAGCCGAAAACCGGCTTCGTGCTGATCGACAGCTGGCTCTCCGGCGATCGCGAGATGTTCCGCAACGCCATCGCCCACCTCTGGCTGCCGGTGGTCATCCTCGGCCTGCTGGCGATGGCGGGCATTACCCGTCTGCTGCGCGCCGCGCTGCTGGAAGAGAGCAGCAAAGAGTATGTGACGCTGGCGCGCGCCAAGGGCGCCGGTCGCGGCCGCATCTTGCTGCGCCATATTTTTCCCAACGTGCTGGGCACGCTGGTGACGGTGATCGCCCTCTCCTACGCCACGCTGCTGGAGGGCTCGGTGCTGACCGAGACCGTTTTCGCCTGGCCGGGCGTTGGGCGCTACATGACCAACGCGCTCTTCTCGGCCGACGTGCCGGCCATCCTCGGCTCTACGCTGCTGATCGGCGCCTGCTTTATTCTGCTTAACGCCCTGGCGGACGCCCTAACCTGGTTAACCGATCCGAGAACCCGATGACGCAACAACTCTCTGAACTCGAAACCGTGCGGCCGCGCCGCCGTCGCCGCCGCGTCACCTCGCTGACCATCGGCCTGACGCTGGTGGCGGTGCTGGTGCTGACCGCCCTGCTCGCGCCGCTGCTGGCGCCGTTCGATCCCAATATGCAGACCATTTCGGCGCGCCTGCTGCCGCCGTCGGCGCAGCACTGGTTCGGCACCGACGGCTTCGGCCGCGATCTGCTTTCCCGCGTGATCTACGGCGCGCGCCCGACGCTGCTGCTGGTGTCGCTGATTCTGGTGCTGACCATTCCGGTCGGCCTGCTGGTCGGCATTACCGCCGGCTACGTTGGCGGCTGGACGGAGCGCGTGCTGATGCGCATTACCGATATTTTTCTTTCGCTGCCGAATCTGGTGATCGCGCTGGCGCTGGTGGCGATGCTCGGCCCCGGACTGATGAACGGCGCGCTGGCGCTGGCGCTCACCAGCTGGCCGCCCTTCGCCCGCCAGGCGCGCGCCGAAACCCTGGCGCTGCGCCGCAGCGACTATCTGGCCGCCGCGCGCATGCAGGGCATCACCGGGCTGCGCCTGATGTTCGGCCATATTCTGCCGCTCTGCCTGCCCACCGCCGTGGTGCGCGCCGCGCTCAGCCTCGGCGGCATTATTCTCTCCGCCGCCGGTCTCGGCTTCCTCGGCATGGGCGTGCAGCCGCCGACCGCCGAATGGGGCTCGATGGTGGCGGAAGGCAGCAAAGTAATTTTCGACCAGTGGTGGGTCGCCGCCGCCCCCGGCGCGGCGATTCTGTTCGCCAGCCTGGCTTTTAACCTGACAGGCGACGGCCTGCGCGACCGACTGGATACTCGCCATGCAAAATAATCTGTTACTTCACGCCGAATCGCTGAGCATTCGCAGCGACGATGCGCTGCTGGTGGACGACATCAGCTTTCGCATCGGCCGCGAGCGCGTGGCGCTGGTCGGCGAGTCGGGCTCCGGCAAGTCGCTGACCGCGCGCTCGCTGATGGGGCTGCTGTCGCCTGCGCTGCACCTGCACGCGCAGAAGCTGGAGGTGGCGGGACAGGATGCGCTGCGCCTCAGCGAAAAAGCCTGGAGCGCGCTGCGCGGCGATACGGTGGCGATGGTGATGCAGGACCCGAAGTATGCGCTGAACCCAACGCGCACTATTGGCTGGCAGGTTGAGGAGCCGCTGCTGCTGCACCGCCGCCTGAGCCGCGGCGAGCGCAAAGAGAAAGTATGCGAGATGCTCGACGCCGTAGGCCTGCCGCAGCCGCGCCAGCTGATGCAGCGCTATCCGCATCAGCTTTCCGGCGGCATGGGCCAGCGCGTGATGCTGGCGATCGCGCTGATTACCGATCCCGCCTTTTTGATCGCCGACGAGCCGACCTCGGCGCTCGATCACGCCATGCGCGATCAGGTGCTGGCGCTGATCCGTCGCCTGGTCGAGGCGCGCAATATGGGCCTGCTGCTGATCAGCCACGATCTGCAGCAGGTCTCCGAACACTGCGAGCGCGTGATGGTGATGTACAAAGGCCGCGTGCTCGATACGCTGCCCGCCGCCGATCTGCCGCGCGCCACCCATCCCTATACGCGCACGCTCTGGTCGTGTCGTCCGAGCAAAGCGACCCACGGCCAGCCGCTGCCGGTGCTGGATCGCGCCGCGCTGGAGGCGAATCATGATTAATCTTCAGCGGCTGAGCGTCGCGCACAAGCAGGGCTATGAGCTACGCACCGTGGTGCACGAGGTCGATCTACAGGTCAACGCCGGCGAGTGCTTCGGCCTGGTGGGCCCTTCCGGCTGCGGCAAATCGTCGCTGCTGTGGGTGATGGCCGGGCTGAATCCGCACTGGCAGGGAAAAATGGCGCTGGCGGGCCGCGACGTCGCGCCGGGCAAGCCCTTTACCGGCCAGCTGCGCCGCGACGTGCAGATGGTGTTTCAGGATCCCTACGCCTCGCTGCATCCGCGCCACCGCCTGCGCCGCACCCTGGCGGAGCCGCTGAAGCTGCTGCGCCGCGACAGCATCGACGACCGCATCGACCAGGGCTTTCGCCACGTCGGGCTCGATCCGGCGCTGGCGGAGCGCTATCCGCACCAGCTCTCCGGCGGCCAGCGCCAGCGCGTGGCGATCGTGCGCGCGCTGCTGCTGGAGCCGAAGATCCTGCTGCTGGATGAGCCGACCTCGGCGCTCGATATGTCGGTGCAGGCGGAAATCCTCAACCTGCTGAACGATCTTAAACGCGACGACGGCTTGACGATGGTGCTGGTCAGCCACGATCCCGACGTGATCGACCATATGTGCGATCGCGCCGCACGTATGGCGCAGGGGCGCATCGTCGAGCAGACTGGCGCGTGATCGTCGCGCGAGTCGACGCGCCATGTGCGCTATACTCGCGCGAAATCTGTCTGCAAAGAGGTGACCATGACGGTTAAGCTACGCCCGCTGGAGCGGGAAGATCTGCACTTCGTTCATCAGCTGGATAACAATGCCAGCGTCATGCGCTACTGGTTCGAAGAGCCCTACGAGGCCTTTGTCGAACTCTCCGATCTCTATAACAAGCACATCCACGATCAGAGCGAACGCCGCTTCGTCGTGGAGCACGACGGCCAGAAAGCCGGGCTGGTGGAGCTGGTGGAGATCAACCACGTGCATCGCCGCGCCGAGTTTCAGATCATTATCGACCCGTCGCATCAGGGCAAAGGGCTGGCGAGCCAGGCGGCGAAGCTGGCGATGGAGTACGGTTTTTCAGTGCTGAATCTCTACAAGCTCTATCTGATCGTCGATCAGGAGAATGAGAAGGCGATTCACATCTACAGCAAGCTGGGATTTGAAACGGAAGGGGTGCTGAAGCACGAGTTCTTTATCAACGGCGAGTATCGCAACACCATTCGCATGTGCATTTTCCAGCATCAGTTTCTGGAAAGGTTCCGCTCAGGCGGCGCGATGGTGAAGCCCACCGCGCAGTAGTCGCCGTCAGCCGCGCGCGCCGACCGGATTAAGGAAGGGACGCGGGTGGTCCGGCTGGAGGTTGTACATTCCGCCGTTAAAGGGATCGACCAGCAGCCAGCCGGGAAAACCGCCCAGCGGAATATTGCCCAGCAGATACCAGAGGTTCGCTTTGCCTTCAATCGGCAGCGTCACCGGCACGTAGCCCGGACTCTCCAGCATCACCTGATAGTGCTTCTTGCCGAAATAGCGGCCGGTCGACTTTGCCAGCTCGACGGTTTGCGGCGTATAGCCCTCCGCCACGGAGCGTCCATCCTCATCCTGTACGGTAAAGCGCGCGCCCTGCGGCAGCGAGTCGATGCGCACCGCCTGGGTCGACGAGCCGACAATCGAGGCGCAGCCGCTAAGCAGCAGCGCGGCGGCAAGGATAAGAAGTCGCTGTTTCATGAGGGGATCCGCTTAAGAGTCAGAAGGGCAGTGTAAACCGCCCTTGCCTTGTTAATCGCTCTAGCATCGCCTGTTTTCTGCGCTTTATTGCGGTTGACAGCCGTGCGCAATCGCCGCGATATCCTGCGGCGTGGTGCGGCAGCAGCCGCCGATCAGCCGTGCGCCGGCGGCGCGCCACTCGGGCAGCTTATCGCGCAGCGTGCAGCCCGACGGCGCGGAGTGCCAGGTTTTGCTGGTGGCGTCATACTGCTCGCCGGAGTTGGGATAGACCACCAGCGGCTTGCTGGTCAGCGCCTGCAGCTGCTGCAGCGCAGGCGTCGCCTGCTCCAGCGCGACGCAGTTGATGCCGAGCGCGACGATCTGCGGCTGCGCCTGCAGAAAGGCCGCCACCTCGCGCAGCGGCGTGCCGTCGCTGATGTGCGCCGCGTCGCGCAGCGTAAACGAGAACCAGGCCTGCGCGTCGGGAAATTCCGCCAGCAGCGCGGTCAGCGCCCGCGCTTCGGCAAACGAAGGCAGGGTTTCGCACGCCAGCAGATCGGCGCCTGCCGCCAGCAGCGCCTGCACGCGCGGGCGGTGGAACGCTTTCATCTCCTCGTCGGGCAGCGCGTAGTCGCCGCGATATTCCGCGCCGTTGGCGAGAAAGGCGCCGTACGGCCCGACCGAGCCGGCTACCAGCATTGCCGCCTGGCTGCCGCTTGCGGCGCGGTAGTCGTCGCGCGCGCGCCGCGCCAGCTCAACGCTGCGGGCAATGAGCCGCAGCGACTGCGCCTCGTCCAGCCCGCGCGCGGCGAAGCCCTGCGGCGTCGCCTGATAGCTGGCGGTGATGGCGACGCGCGCCCCGGCGGCGAAATAGTCGTAGTGCACCTGATAGATCAGCTCAGGATTTTCCATCAGCACCTTTGCGGACCAGAGGGCGTCCGCCAGGTTACAGCCGCGCGCCTCAAGTTCGGTCGCCAGCGCGCCGTCCAGAATCAGCATGTCGCTTTCAGCCAGCGCCTGCGCCACGGAATTATGCTGCATCTTTGGCCTCCTCAGCCTGCGTTTTTTTATGGGTAACAGCGTAGGCCGCATAGCAGAGCAGCACAAAGGGAATACCGCACCAGAGCGCGATGCGCTGTGAAGGATCGAACGCCAGCCCGACGCACGCCAGCAGACAGAGGGCGAAGCCCAGTATCGGCGTCAGCGGATAGAGCGGCGCGCGGTAGACCAGCTCGCTCAGCGCCCTGCCCTGCGCCAGATGACGGCGGCGAAACATATAGTGCGAGGCGCAGATGCTAAGCCAGACGGCGACCACCGCAAAGCCGGAGATGGCCGACAGCGCCACGAACACCGTGTCCGGCGCGATAACGCTGGAGAGCAGCGCCAGCACGCCGCCCAGCATGCTGACGGTGATCGCCAGCTGCGGCACGCCGCGTTTGTTGACGCGGGCAAAGCAGCGCGGCAGCGTCTTCTCATTCGCCAGCGACCAGAGCATGCGTCCCGAGGCGTAGAGCCCGGAGTTCGCCGCCGAGAGAATCGCCGTAAGGATCACGAAGTTAACGATATCGGCCGCGTAAGGAATGCCGATCTTCTCGAACACCACCACAAAGGGGCTTTTAACGATGCCCGCCTGATCCATCGGGATCAGCGCCGCCAGCACCAGCACCGTGCCGACGAAGAAGATGATCAGCCGCGCCACCGTGGTGCGGATCGCCAGCGGCAGCACTTTCTGCGGATTTTCGGTTTCGCCTGCGGCGATGCCGATCAGCTCGGTGCCGGAAAAAGCGAAGTTAACCGCCACCATGGTCATGATAATCGGCAGAATACCGTGCGGCAGCCAGCCGTGCTGGGTAAGATTGCCCAGTCCTGGCGCGGCGCTGCCGTCTTTCAGCGGGATAAAGCCGAACATCGCCGCCGCGCCCAGCACGATAAAGGCGATGATGGTGACGACCTTAATCAGCGAGAACCAGAATTCGCCCTCGGCGAAAAAGCGCGTAGAGATAATATTCAGCAGATAGATGGCGACGCAGAACAGCAGACACCAGATCCATACCGGCACCTGCGGAAACCAGTACTGCATGCAGAAGCCTGCGGCGGTAAAGCTAGAGCCGAGCGCTACCGTCCAGGTCAGCCAGTAGAGCCAGGCGACGGTGTAGCCGGTGGCCGGGCTGAGATAGCGCGCCGCGTAGACGTGAAACGCGCCGGTTTCCGGCATCGCCACCGACAGCTCGCCGAGGCAGACCATCACCAGCCAGACCACCAGCGCGCCGATCAGGTAGGCAAGCAGCGTACCCGCCGCGCCGGTAGTGGAAATAATATAGCCGGTATTAAAAAACAGTCCGGTGCCGATCACGCCGCCCAGAGACAGCATCACCAGATGGCGCGTTTTCATGGTGCGCCTGAATTGATTGGTTGAAGGGTTTTCCTGCTCGCTCATCTTCTCATCCATATGGACGTCTAAACATCTATATGGCAGGGTTATACGCGTCGCCGCCCGGAATTGCAACGTGATAAAAGATAAGGTTTTGCTAAAAAAAGCGCCGCGCCCCGCGCTGACGGGGCTGGCCGCCGTCAGCCGAAGACGCTTTGCAGATAGCGCTCCAGCGCAACACGCGAGCTAAATCCGTGGGGAATACCGTAATGCTCCTGCGACTCGCCCGCCAGATAGAGCGGAAACCGCGTGTAGTGATCGCAGGTCTTCATCTCAGACGCCGGTTCGGCGAACGGCTGACTCTTCTCTTTTAGCGTGGGGTGGATCACCAGCGCCGTGCGTCCCATACGGGCTTCGCGGTTAACATAGACATAGCTGTCGCCACGGCGATAGCCGTAAGCTTTGGGCGTGACCTCGTCAACTTCGAATCCCGCCTTCTCCAGAACGCGCGCTACCTCATCGGGTCGTAAATACATGCTCTCTCCTCTCTTCTTTCAAGCCTCGCAACCTTACAACAGCACCTGCCGTGCGGCTTTCGGAATTTCCCTAAACCCCGAATGTACCGATGCGTTTATCCGCATATCGTCTACACTCAGTATTACGTTTAAAATCAAAGGGAGCGAAAAAATGTTTAATCGAACCACTAAAAACGATGACATTGATGTTAACCAGGATGTGAACGATCTCGCTGATTCACTGGAAGCGCTGCTGAAATCCTACGGCAGCGAAGCAAAAGATGAGGTGGACTCTGCGCGCAGTCAGGCGCAGGCGCTGCTGAAGCAGACGCGCGCGAAACTGAACGGCGGTCATAATCGCGTTTCGCAGGCGGCACGCGACGCAGGCTATCAGGTCGATGCTTACGTGCACGACAAACCCTGGCACGGCGTGGGCATCGGCGCCGCGGTCGGCCTGGTACTAGGCGCGCTGCTGGTCGGCCGCCGCTAATCTCTTCGAATCCTCAAGGCCTCGCGCAAGCGGGGCTTTTTTTCGCCCTTTTTCCGCCTCGACATCTTTACAAAATTCTTTCCCTTGCCCCGATCCCCGTGCCGCCTGGCGTTAGCCGTTTTTTGCCGATACTTTGCCGAAAACCCTATATATAGCGTGCTTGAATTTTTATAACGCTATATCTAGTATTCTCCCTATCATCCAGACACAAGATGCGAGCCGCAGCGCCGTCCAGAAAAAAGACCATCGCTTGCGGTTTACCCCACCCGGCCCATGACCAAAGGGAAATACGAATCATGCGCATTATTATTTACACTAAAGATAACTGTGTCCAGTGCAACGCCACGAAGCACGCTATGGATCGTCGCGGTATCGACTACCAGCTAATCAATCTCGACGCGCAGCCTGAGGCCGTCGATAGCCTGAAAGCGCTCGGCTATCGCCAGGTGCCGGTAGTGGTGGCGGAGAACGATCGCTGGAGCGGCTTCCGTCCAGACAAAATCGCCGCGCTGCGCCAGCCTGCGGCGGCGGGAGAGTAGCGCCATGTTTCCACTGGTCTACTTTTCCAGCCAGTCGGAAAACACCCATCGGTTTATTACCCGTCTGGGCCTGCCGGCGCGGCGCATTCCGCTCGATTTGTCCGCGCGCCTGCAGCATCAGCAGCCCTATATTCTGGTGGTGCCGAGCTATGGCGGCGGCGGCAGTCGCGGCGCGGTGCCCAGACAGGTTATTCACTTTCTTAATGATGAATCGAACCGGCGCGGCATTCGCGGCGTGATCGCCGCGGGCAACCGCAATTTCGGCGAGGCTTACTGCCTGGCAGGCGACATCATCGCGCAAAAATGCCAGGTTCCCGTGCTCTACCGCTTTGAGCTAATGGGAACGCCGGAAGACATCGACACGGTTAAAGCGGGAGTAACTCAATTTTGGCAACAACAGACACCCTCAATGGCGTAACGCTCGACTATCACGCGCTCAACGCCATGCTGAACCTCTACGATGCCGATGGCCGCATCCAGCTGGACAAAGATCGCGAAGCAACGCGCCAGTTCTTTCTGCAGCACGTCGTGCCGAATACGCACGCTTTCGCCAGCGCGGCGGAGCGTCTGCGCTATCTGGTGGAAGAAGGCTATTACGAAGCGGCGGTGCTGAATCAGTACGACTTCGACTTTCTGTGCTGTTTTCATGACGAGGCGGCGGCCTGGGGCTTTGAGTTTAAAACCTTTCTCGGGGCGTGGAAGTTCTACACCAGCTATACGTTAAAGAGCTTCGACGGCAAACGCTACCTGGAGACCTTCGAGCAGCGCGCCTGCATGGTGGCGCTGACGCTGGCGCAGGGCAGCGAGACGCTGGCGCGAGCGCTGCTGGAAGAGATGCTGAGCGGCCGCTTCCAGCCCGCAACGCCGACCTTCCTCAACTGCGGCAAACAGCAGCGCGGCGAGCTGGTCTCCTGTTTCCTGCTGCGCATCGAAGACAATATGGAGTCGATCGGCCGCGCGGTGAATTCTGCGCTACAGCTCTCCAAGCGCGGCGGCGGCGTGGCGTTTCTGCTCTCTAACCTGCGCGAAAACGGCGCGCCGATCAAACGCATCGAGAACCAGTCGTCAGGCGTGATTCCGGTGATGAAAATGCTGGAGGACGCCTTCTCCTACGCCAACCAGCTTGGCGCGCGTCAGGGCGCGGGCGCGGTCTGGCTCAACGCGCACCATCCCGACATTCTGCGCTTTCTCGACACCAAGCGAGAGAACGCCGACGAGAAGATCCGCATCAAAACGCTGTCGCTCGGCGTGGTGATCCCCGATATCACCTTCCAGCTGGCGAAAGAGAATCGCCAGATGGCGCTTTTTTCGCCCTACGACGTGGAGCGCATTTACGGCCAGGCGTTCGGCGACATCAGCATCAGCGAGAAATATGAAGAGATGGTCGCGGACGACCGCATCCGCAAGCGCTGGATCCAGCCGCGCGACTTCTTCCAGACGCTGGCGGAGATCCAGTTCGAGTCCGGCTATCCCTACATCATGTATGAGGACAGCGTGAACCGCAGCAACCCGATCGCCGGCCGCATCAATATGAGCAATCTCTGCTCGGAGATTTTGCAGGTCAACAGCGCCAGCGAGTTCAACGAGGACCTGAGCTATCGCCGCGTCGGTAAGGATATCTCCTGCAACCTCGGCTCGCTGAATATCGCGCACGCCATGGATTCGCGCGATCTGGCCCATACCGTGGAGGTAGCGGTGCGCGCGCTGACGGCGGTTTCCGACATGAGCCATATCGGCTCGGTGCCGTCGGTGGCCGAAGGCAACCGGCGTTCGCACGCTATCGGTCTGGGCCAGATGAACCTGCACGGCTATCTGGCGCGGGAGGGGATCGCCTACGGGTCGCCGGAGGCGCTCGATTTTACCAATCTCTATTTCTACTGCGTCACTTTCTACGCGCTGCGCACCTCGAATCAGCTGGCGCGCGAGCGCGGACAGCGTTTCGACGGCTTCGAGCGCTCGACCTACGCCAGCGGCGCTTACTTCGACAAATATGTTGAGCGCGACTGGCTGCCGCGCACCGCACGCGCGGCGCAGTTGTTCGCCGAGGCGGGAATTGCGCTGCCGTCGCGCGCCGACTGGCAGGCGCTGCGTGAAGCGGTAATGGCGCACGGATTATATAACCAGAACCTGCAGGCGATTCCGCCGACCGGCTCTATCTCCTATATCAACCACGCCACCTCGAGCATTCATCCGATCGTGTCGCGCATCGAAATCCGTAAAGAGGGCAAAACCGGACGCGTTTACTATCCCGCGCCCTTCCTTACCAACGAGAACCTGGAGCGCTATCAGGATGCCTATCAGATCGGGCCGGAAGCGATTATCGACACCTATGCCGAAGCGACGCAGCATGTCGATCAGGGCCTGTCGCTGACGCTCTTTTTCCGCGACGACGTCACCACCCGCGACATCAACAAAGCGCAGATTTACGCCTGGAAGAAAGGCATCAAGACGCTTTATTACATTCGACTGCGCCAGATGGCGCTTCAGGGCACGGAGGTGCAGGGCTGCGTTTCCTGCGCCCTGTGATGAAAACTATGCGACTACAACAGATTCAGGCGATTAACTGGAACCGTCTTCAGGACGAGAAAGATCTTGAGGTGTGGAACCGCCTCACCAGCAACTTCTGGCTGCCGGAAAAGGTGCCGCTGTCGAACGATCTGCCCGCCTGGCAGACGCTGGACAGCCAGCAGCAGCAGCTCACGATTCGTGTGTTTACCGGCCTGACGCTGCTCGACACCATTCAAAACGCGATCGGCGCGCCTGGCCTGATGCCGGACGCGCTGACGCCGCACGAAGAGGCGGTGCTCTCCAATATCAGCTTTATGGAGGCGGTGCACGCGCGCTCCTACAGCTCGATTTTTTCCACGCTCTGCAACACCAGCGACGTCGACGCCGCCTATCAGTGGAGCGAGGAGAATGAGGCGCTGCAGAACAAGGCGCGCATTATTCTGCAGCACTACCGCGCCGACGATCCGCTGAAGAAAAAGATCGCCAGCGTGTTTCTCGAGTCATTCCTCTTCTACTCCGGTTTCTGGCTGCCGATGTACTGGTCAAGCCGCGGCAAGCTGACCAATACCGCCGATCTTATCCGGCTGATCATCCGCGACGAAGCGGTGCACGGCTACTACATCGGCTATAAGTACCAGAAAGCGCTGGAGCAGGTCGATGACGCACGCAGGGAGGCGCTGCAGCAGTTCGCCTTTGATCTGCTGCTGGCGCTGTATGACAACGAGGTGGCTTATACCGAGGCGCTCTACGCCGACGTCGGCTGGGTGGAAGAGGTGAAGACCTTTCTGCACTACAATGCCAATAAGGCGCTGATGAATCTGGGCTATGAGGCGTTATTCCCGGCAGAGCTCACCGCGGTGAACCCGGCGATTCTTGCTGCCCTTTCGCCTAACGCCGATGAGAACCATGATTTCTTCTCGGGATCCGGCTCCTCCTATGTGATGGGCAAAGCGGTAGAAACCGAAGACGAAGACTGGGATTTTTAGTCCGCCGGTGTCGGGCCTTTCGCGGCCCGGCATTATTATTTTTTTCCTGCCTGCTGGCCGCCTGCTATTTTGCGAAATCCCCCTTTTTGTTTCACTCTTATTTCTCTCCGCTGACGCGTTAATTACCTTATTTAGGCATGCGCTTTCCTGACAATTTTGCCGCCGACGCCGCTAAATCGTCATAAATCTCGATTGTCATAGCAAAAAAATATCCCTCCCTCATCCCTTGTGAGCACTGGTAATTCTACCGATCGCGCCGACTCCCTCGCCATGAATATCGCCCTTCAGGGTTGTCAGACAATGTCAGTATGTTACGGTATGACGCGCTTAAATTTGACCAGGAAAGCTGAAATTCGAAATAATTTAACCAGGATTTTATCACTGCATGGCAATTAAACTTGAAGTAAAAAATCTTTATAAAATATTTGGGGAAAACCCCCATCGCGCATTTAAATATATTGAGAAAGGGGAAAGCAAAGAGACAATACTGGCGAAAACCGGTTTGTCGCTGGGCGTCAAAAACGCCAGTCTGGCCATTGAAGAAGGCGAGATATTCGTCATCATGGGACTTTCCGGATCTGGAAAATCGACCATGGTTCGCCTTCTCAATCGTCTGATCGAGCCCACCCGGGGTCAGGTAATTATTGACGGCGTCGATATCGCCAAAATATCCGATAGCGAACTGCGCGAGGTGCGCAGAAATAAAATCAGCATGGTCTTTCAGTCATTTGCGCTGATGCCGCATATGAACGTGCTAAATAATACCGCTTTTGGCATGGAATTAGCCGGCGTGCCGCTGGCGGAGCGTCAGGAAAAAGCGCTGGACGCGCTGCGCCAGGTTGGCCTGGAAAATTATGCTCATGCTTATCCTGACGAACTTTCTGGCGGTATGCGCCAGCGCGTTGGGTTAGCGCGCGCGCTGGCGATCAATCCCGATATTCTGCTAATGGACGAAGCCTTTTCCGCGCTCGATCCGCTGATCCGCACTGAAATGCAGGATGAGCTGGTTAAGCTGCAGGCGAAACATCAGCGTACCATTATTTTCATTTCTCACGATCTCGACGAAGCGATGCGCATCGGCGACCGCATCGCCATTATGCAGGGCGGCGAAGTGGTGCAGGTCGGTACGCCGGACGAAATTCTTAATAATCCGGCCAACGACTACGTGCGCACCTTCTTCCGCGGCGTCGATATCAGCCACGTCTTCAGCGCGAAAGATATTGCTCGACGCAGCGCGGGATCGCTGATCCGCAAAGCGCCCGGCTTCGGCCCGCGCTCCGCCATCAAGCTGCTGCAGGATGAGGATCGCGAATTCGGCTATGTGCTGGAGAAGCAAAAGTTTATCGGCGTGGTCTCTACCGACTCGCTGAAAGCGGCGCTGGCGGCGGGCGAAGGGCTGGATAGCGCCCTGCTCGACGTGCCGGCCGCCGTTCCCTCCGATACCTCGCTGAACGATCTGCTCGGCCACGTCGCGCACGCGCCCTGCGCCGTGCCGGTGGTGGGCGAAGAGAATCAGTACGTCGGCATTATTTCCAAAGGCATGTTGTTACGCGCTTTAGATCGTGAGGGAGCTTCGTCATGAGTCAACAGAACAGTAATCCGTGGGAAGGCGCGAGCGCCGCGCCTCAAAGCGACGCCGCCGCGCAGGCGAGCAGCGATCCCTGGTCCGGGGCGGGGGATGCCGCAGCGCAGCACGCCGCGCCAGCCAGCCAGAGCGCCGATGCCTGGGGGGCGCCCGCTGGCGGTACCGCCCATGACGCCGCCGCCG
>Ga0153961_1000135_pt1 | contig 27050 bp, 22 predicted proteins | sample TSFL045MetaG_FD_104748 | JGI IMG/M metagenome (GOLD analysis project Ga0153961, IMG submission 104748) | Attine ant fungus gardens microbial communities from Florida, USA - TSFL045 MetaG | ecosystem: Host-associated > Fungi > Mycelium > Unclassified | place: USA: Florida, Withalacochee...
ATTATGGATAATCTGCTCGCCGAGGGGAAAATCGTACCGATGCTGGTGGTGATGCCGGATACCGAAACCGACGCAGAGGGCGCAATACCAGAAAGCTTCGCCCCTGCCGCCCGCCGCGAGGTTTTCTATCCGCGCAATGCCCAGGCGGCGGATAAAGAGCTGATGGAGGAGATTATGCCGCTGGTGGCCGCGCGCTATCCGGTGCGCAAAGATGCCGATAGCCAGGCGCTGGCGGGCCTTTCTCAGGGCGGCTATCAGGCGCTGGTTAGCGGCATGCGCCATCTGGATAAATTTGCCTGGCTGGGGATTTTCAGCGGCGTGACTACCGAAACCGTGCCAGACTTTCGCGTGGCGGCGCAGCTGAAGAAGCCTGCGGCGATCAATCGCCAGCTCAAGCTACTGACGCTGGTGAGCGGCGAAGAGGACATTATCACCGGGCGTGATATGACCGGGCTGAAGGCGCAGCTGGATCAGCGCGGCATTCGTAGCGACTGGCACAGCTACCCTAAACTGGGGCATGAAATGGATGTCTGGCGTCCGGCCTATATTGATTTTGTACAGAAGCTGTTCCGGACGGAGAACTAAGGCAGCGTTTTCACCAGGGTCAGCTGGTTTTCCGTTTCCCCCTGATGGTAGCTGACCCGGTCCACGCCTGAAAAAATAAGCTGCATGCCGCGGCCGCCTTCGCTCAGGCTCTCCAGATCCAGCGGCGCGTCGGGATCGATCGCCGGCGGCTGGCGCTTATCTTCCGGCACCGGCACGCCGCTGTCGTAAATATCTACCGTCACCGCGCGCGCATCATGCTGAAAACGCACGCGATAGTGCGCGGCAGGATCGTCATGATAGCCGTGACGAATAATATTGCTTGCCGCCTCGCATAACGCCAGGTCCAGCGGATAGATCCAGGCCTCGTTCACCGGCAGCGCGGCCAGGAACTGACGCAGCGCGACGCCGAGCGTAGTCAGGCTATTGATGGTCGCGGGTAGCCGCAGCTCTTTTTTCTGGGCGTATGCAGACACAGGTCAGCCTCCTTCGTTAATCGCGACGAGCGCCTCGCTGCGGTCAGCGCAAAGAGTGAATACCCGATCCATGCGCGTCAGCGCAAACATCGCTTTAATATTGGCGTTGAGCGCGCAAAGCACCAGCTGCCCCTTGCCGCTCAGCGACTTCAGCAGCGAGATCAGCGCGCCCAGACAGCTACTGTCGATAAAATCCACGCGCGAGAAGTCGAGGATCAGCGCGGTTTCGCCCTGCTGGATCACCGCCGCCACCGCCTCTTTAAAACGCAGCGCGACCGAAGCATCGAGACGGCGCACAACCGGCGTAAAGATTAAAACGTTGCCGATCTTCTCTGTTTCAAATTTCATTTCGCTTCTCCTGTTAAGCCCTGCTGCCGTTCAATTACCAGCAGGGAGATATCGTCTGCCGCCGACTCGGCTTCGCCCGCTGCCATGCCGCGCCACTGATTTAGCGACTGTTCGACCGCCGCCAGCAGCGCCTCAATGGAGTGGTTATGCAGCGAGGCCAGCAAGGCTTCCAGCCTTGCTGCGCCGAACATCTGCTGCGCGGCGTTTTCGCACTCGCTGATGCCGTCGCTGTAAAGGCAGAGCCGTTCGCCCGGCGCCAGGTGAAAGGCGTATTCGTCCCAGTCGAGATGCTCAAGCAGACCAACCGGCGGGCCGCCCTCGCCAATTTGGCGCACCGCGCCGCTGTTGCTGATGATAAACGGCGTGGGATGGCCCGCCTGGCAGAGTCGCCCTTCGCCGCTGTGGCGATCGATGACGCCGTACACCAGGGTGAAATAGCTGGTGACTTCAGGATGCTGCGCGCAAAAGCGCTCGTTTAAAATGCGCACCACCTGCGACGGCGGCGTAACGGCCGCGCCGTCGAACAAAAAGGGATCGACCGTGCGACCGTGCAGAAACTGGCGCGCCACCGCCACCGACATCATCGCCGCCGTCACGCCGTGTCCAGCGACATCGACGCAGTAAAAGCCTACGGCTTTGCCATCGAGAGGAAAGAGATGAAACAGATCGCCGGACACCCAGGCGGAGGGCATAAACAGCCAGTCGGCGAAATAGTCGCCCTGGCGCAGATGATGCGGCGGCAAAATGCTGCGCTGCAGCCTGGCCGCCGCCTGCAAATCCTGCTGGATCTGCGTCAGCGCCTCGCTGAGGCGGCGATTCCTGCTGGCCAGCGTTGCCTCTAGCTGTAAAATGCGCTCGCCCGCGTGCAGGCGCGCCTGCAGCTCGACCTGATTAACCGGCTTGCGTAAAAAGTCGTCCGCGCCCGCGGCGAAGCCGACGCGCAGATCCTCCACGCTGTCGCGCGCGGTGAGCACGATAGTGTAGATATAACGATCCTGCCGCTGCTGGCGAATCTCGCGACACAGCGTCAGGCCATCCATCACCGGCATCTCCCAGTCGCTAATCACCAGGCTAACCGTCTCCTGCGCCAGCAGCGTCAGCGCCTGCTCGCCGTTCTCCGCTTCGAAAACCTGGTAGCCCCACTGCCGCAGCAGGCCGGCCAGCAGCCGTCGGTAGAGCAGTGCATCATCGACGATCAATACGGATCGAGGCGGTTGCGCGTCCATAAAAAACCTCAGAAAGGAAGAAACCAGATAAGCGAAATAGTGCCCTCGCGGAATTTCGCGTTGGCGCTGCTGCGGCCGGGAAAACGGGTGCCGCTATAGTTGCTGTACTGGAGTGAAAACGAGCCGGGGGTATAGCCGGCATAGCCGAAGCTGTAGCTGTAGTCGCCGTTCCACGGCTGCTGCTGTTCAGAGTGCGGAAACCAGAAGGCGGTGGCGCGAATAAAAAAGTGCTGCTTAAAGGTGTAGCCGCAGCCGCCCAGGCCAACCTCTTTATTTGAGCGCAGATCGTTATCCGCCAGCGAGTAGTAGCGCGGTATCCAGCTGACGCCGACCTGACAGGTAAGCGCGTCGCCTTTGTTGATCAGCAGATGTTTTTCCAGCGCCTTCGGCAGCGAAAATTTATAGGCGAAGGTAAAGGCGCCCTGCTCGAAGTAGGTGTGGCGCGCGTTGCCCGAGGTAAACAGATGATTATCGCCATAGTTGCTGTAAACCAGGCTAAAGGTATTGGGGTGCCAGTCGTCATAGCCGAAGCTGTAGCGAAAGTCGGTAGTGTATTTATCGAAATCGGTAACGGGGGCGCGCAGCGTGACGTTTGCGAACCAGAAGCTGTAGGGAGAATATTGCAGGCTAAGGTTCACTAGCTGATTGATTTTCTTTTTTTGCCGCGCCGATTCCTCGCCGTTAGGAATAGTGATCCACTGCTCTTTCAGCCCGCTTGAGAAGCTGAGCGCGCCGGAAAACTTATCTTTGTTGCCGGAGAAAAGGCGTCCCCAGCGGCTGGTAAATACCCCCGCCTGAATCGGCTCTTCGCGTGCCGACACCGTTTCGCTGTCGGTTGCAGCGGCGAAAGCGGGCGCCGCCGCGCCCGCCGCGAGCGCGATTGCCAGCCATCCTGCGTCTCTGGCCGAAAGCCCCGGGTAAACCATGCAGCACTCCTCGCTTAATTAGGAATAAAACGCCCGCCTATCTCTTTTTTCGCCATCCACCACAGCACCCCAAGCGCGGCCAGATGAATAAATGTGTTGCGCATCCACGCCTGATGCCACAGGTCGAAATGCACAAACTGACTCACCGCCAACACCACGAAAACGTGCAGGATAAAGGTGTAAAGCGAGTGCTGCCCGAGTGGAATAAGAAACCAGCCGAAGGCGCGCTCGAGGGGCCGCCAGCAAAACGTGAGCACCAGATAAACCAGCAGCATCAGGCTGAAATCGTTCAGCACGCGACAGGGGCCAAGCGCATTCTTGCTGGCGAGGTGATAGTAAAACCAGTTGAAATCAGCGGGCGGAATAACGTGCAGCAGCAGGAATGAGGGCATAAAGGGATTGGTATGATTCTGCGCGACGAACATCATGGCAAGCGCATAGATCACCATAATGCCCATCACGATATAGCCGCCTGGCGTGCGGGCCAGCGACATTAGTTCATCTTTGTACCAGCCGCAGCACATGCCTAACACATAGATAAATTGCCAGGCGAGTAGCGGAAAGGCGAACTCGAACTCCGCTACCGTCAGGCGCGTCGGCCAGAGATGATAGCTGACGTAGCCCGCCAGCGACGCCAGCAGCAGCCAGCCTGCGCGGCCTCCCTTTAGCAGCGCCAGAAACAGCGGGCTGAGCAGCAGCAGGCAGATATAGAGGCCGAGTATCTGCGTCTGATGCGGCCCGATTTGCAGATAGAGAATGATATTGAACCAGGTCTCTTTGATCTGCGGCGTAGTGGGAAACAGCGACCAGACGGTGCCGGAGTAGCGATCGACAAAGTGCGTGACTTCAAAGGTATTGACGTAAGGAATATGCGACAGCAGTAGCATCAGGCCAATGATGGTCAGGTTGACCAGATAGATTTTTCCCGCTCGCCGCCACAGGGTCCAGCTTACCGTCAGCAGCACCTCTTTTTGCAGGCGCTGGCGATTAAGCATGCCCAGCATAAAGCCTGACAGGATGACAAATCCTTCCGCGCCGGTAGTCAGGCCGAACCGCTCCCAGGTAAAAATGTTTACCAGCGACAGCAGTTCGGTGTGCGCCACCACCATCATCACCAGCGCGATGCCGCGCAGCATATCGACGCGCAGGTCGCGCTTGCCGGGCACCGCATAGCGCCAGGCGCGCCAGTCCACGCTTACCGTTTTAGGCTCAAACGCCACGTCCGCCATAAATCATTACCATAAATGATTGGATTGAATTTTTTAGTTAAATTTAAAAGATCTATTTCTGTAAGTGGAAGTTTAGCGTTGTTGCTGTTTAAGTCACGCTGAAATGAAAAAAATCTTAATTACCTTGTAAATACCTGTAATTTAATACTATACAAATTGAAGTGGGTAGAGTGGCAGCCTGTGCGTATTTAACAGTAACAAAGCCGCTCCGCTAAAATATAAAAATAATTTAATTATAAGTATTTGCTTGTCTTATGTATTGATTGCCGTTACCAGGTGAAAAGAGGATTAACCACGCTTCCGCCCTTAAGACGAGATGCCATGGATTTTTACTTTTCACGCTTTGAACATCGCCGCCCGCCCGCTCCGCTCCATACGCCGCTGTGGGTAATGCGGCTTTGGCAGGTGCTTGCCGTAGCTGGACTGATTCTGGGGGTCAACTACGTGCGCTGGCGCTGGATGGAGTCGCTCAACATGGACGCGCTCTGGTATGCCGTTCCGCTGGCGCTGGCGGAAACCCTCGCCTGGGTCGGCACGCTGCTGTTTACCATCAATATCTGGCAGGTCAAAGACCCGGCCTGTCCGCCGCCGCCCGACGAAATTAACCAGTGCCTGCTGGCGCAGGACCGCGCCGAGCCGCGGCCGCCGAAGGTCGATCTCTTTATCGCCACCTACTCCGAGGATCCCGAGCTGGTACGTCTCTCGATTCGTGACGCCCTTAAGCTGACCTATCCCACGCCCCTCGATCTCGCCATCCACGTGCTGGACGACGGTCGGCGACCTGAGATGCGCGCGGTGTGCGAGCAGGAAGGGGTGAACTACATCACGCGTGAAAACAATATCGGCTTTAAGGCAGGCAACATCCGCAACGGCATGGAGCAGACTGACGGCGACTTCATGGTGATTTGCGATGCGGATACCCGCGTCTTCCCGACGCTGCTGGCTAATACGCTGGGCTATTTTCGCGATCCCGACGTCGCGTGGGTGCAGACGCCGCAGTGGTTTTACGATCTGCCGGAGGGCGAACGCTTTGCCGACTGGCTGCGCCGCCGCGCTGGCCTGCCAGGCTATCTGTTCGGTCGCGTCGCAGAGGGGCTGTTTGGGCGGCTGACGGTCGGCAGCGATCCCTTTTTCAACGATCCGCGCATGTTTTACGACGTGATCCTGCGCCGTCGTAACTGGGCGAACGCCGCGTTCTGCTGCGGCGCGGCGTCGGTTCATCGTCGTGAAGCGGTAATGCAGGCGGCGCTGCGCAGCTATGTATTCAGCATTGAAGAGGAGATTTCGCGCCATACCCGCGACATACGCGACGAAGAGATGCGCGCCACGCTAAGCCTGGCGATGCGCCCGCACGTTATCGCCGATACCGAGCTGACGCCCTACAAATTTCACGTATCGGAAGATATCTACACCTCTATCGTACTGCACGGCGACAGCGGGCGGCGCTGGCGTTCGGTTATGCATCCCGGCATTGAGTCGAAAATGCTGTCGCCGCAGGATCTGCTCACCTGGATGATCCAGCGCTTTAAGTATGCGGCGGGTTCGCTGGATATTCTGTTCCACGACCGGATCTTCAGCCGCCGCCGTTTCAAACTCAGCCTGGGCCAGACGCTGATGTACGGCACCACCTTCTGGTCCTATCTCGCCTGTATCTGGAACACCGTGTTCCTCATCTCGCCGCTGATCTATCTCTTCACCGGCATTCCGCCCGTGTCGGCCTACTCGACGCCCTTTTACCTGCACTTCCTGCCTTTTTTCATCGTGTCGGAACTGGCGTTTATGTTCGGCACCTGGGGCATCTCCGCCTGGGACGGCCGCTCTTCCTATCTCGCCTTTTTCTCGGTCAACCTGCGCGCCCTGAGCACCGTGCTGCGCGGCGAGAAGGTGAAGTTTCACGTCACGCCGAAAGAGCGGCAGTCGGGGCGTTTTCTCTACCTGGTGAAGCCGCAGCTGGCGATCGTGGCGCTGACGCTGCTTGGCCTGATCTGGGGCGGCATTCAGGTGGCGCGCGGCAACGTCGACGACCCGTCAGGCTACGTGATTAATATCTTCTGGGGCGCGGTCAATATCGCCGCCATGATGCCTATGATTATGGCGGCGATGTGGACGCCGCCGGCTACGCAGGAGGCGGAAGCGGAATGAGCCTGAAATCGGGCATTTACAGCGCGCGCAGCTATCTGACGATACTGATCGGCTTTTTAATCGGCTTTGCCATCGTACTGTGGGTTGAGCGGCAGATGCCAACGCGCGTCGAGAGCACGGACGGCATCGTGCTCAGCGACTCTTTTCCGCCGCTGCCTGAAGCGCGCGAACTGACCTTCGACGAGGCGGTCTGGGCGCGTATCGCCTGGCAATACTTCGCGAATAACACTCAGCCGAACGGGCTGGTCAATGCCGAGGCGGAAAAGCCCTGGCTCAGTCTGTGGAGCACCGGCAGCTATCTGCTTGCAGCTATTGCGGCGCAGCAGCTCGCCATCATTCCCGAGGCGGAGTTTGACGATCGTATCGGCTCCGCGCTGGAGGCGCTGGGCGCGCTGCCGCTGAAGCCCGACGGATTGCCCGCCGCCTTTTACCACGCCGACACGCTGGAGGCGCTGCCGTCGGCAGCGGAGAGTGCCGGTTCGGCCATCGATATGGGGCGACTGCTGATGCCGCTGCAGATCCTGCTATGGCGTTATCCGCAGCATGCGGCGGCGGTCAATCAGCTGCTTTCGCGCTGGCGGCTTGCCGGTCTGCTGCAAAGCAGCGGGCCGCAGGGCGCCAGTTTGCCGGTCAATCGCTGGGTCATTCGCACCGACGATCCGCGCGGCAGCTACGGCTATCGCCTCTATGCGGGCAGCGTGCTGCGTTTGATCAACGCCTCTGCCGGTCTGGCGGTGAGCCAGCCGCCGGACGGCCTGAAGCTGGTAGAGATCGACGGCCACGCGGTGCCTGATGAAGGGCTACGCACGCCCTGGGGCCAGCAGCCTTCCCTGATCAGCATGCCCTATCTGCTAACCGGGCTGGAGCAGGGTTTCGACGCGCGCAGCGGCGAAATCACCTGGCGCATTATGCAGATCGTCCAGAACCGCACCGGCACCCCGTCCGACGCGGGCGAGATCAACAGCGATTACGCCGAGCAGGCGCCCGATTTCGTCGGCGCGCTGCCGGGCAGCCAGCCGCTGCCCATCCAGAATATCAACGACAGCGGCAGCGCAAGCCTGGCCAGCCGCGCCCTCACCTCCACCCGCTCTGCCTTCGCCTGGTACGCGCTGTTCCGCAACCGCTGGAGCGAAGCGCTGCGCAAAGGGATGCTGCCAATGATTGAACCCGGCAAGGGCTGGAAAGCAGGCTTCAACGCCGACGGATCGGTCAACGGCGCTATTGATGCCGATACCAATGCGATGGTGCTGGAGAGCCTCTCCTATATCGCCCACGGCCAGCTTCTTTGCCTGGGCTGTCTTGCCGCCCCTTTACCCGCTAAGCAGCCGCAGCAACAAGGAGTAACAACGAAATGAGATCTTTATGGCTTCGCCGTTCCGGCCTCGCTGCCCTGCTGGCTGCGCTGATGCTTCTGGCGCCCGCGATTCAGGCGGCGGTCAGCCTGCCCGCGTCCGATTACAAAGTACGCCACGGCGAACTGACCGAGCGCGAAATGGCGGTGGCGAAAAACGCCTGGGCCTATTTTATCGCTAACTACCAGCCCAGCACCGGGCTGGTGAACGCGGTTAACAAATATCCCTCCACCACCATGTGGGACAGCGCCTCTTATCTGGCGGCGCTTACGGCCGCGCGCGAGCTGGGCATTATCGATAAAGCGGAGTTCGACCGACGTCTGCTGCAGTTTTTGGCCACCCTCAACAAACTGGTGCTGTTCCAGAACCAGGTGCCCAACAAGGCGTACAACACCATCACCGGCCAAAAGGTGGACTATCTGAACAAACCCGGCGAGATCGGCTTCTCTGCTATAGATATCGGCCGCATGCTGCTCTGGCTGAAGATCATCAAAGAGCGCTATCCCGAATATGGCAACAGCATTGATAACGTGGTGCTCGGCTGGGACTTCACCCACGTGGTGGATGACTGCGGCACGCTGCACGGCGCCTACCTTGACGGCAATAAACAGCCGCAGTACGTGCAGGAAGGCCGACTCGGCTATGAAGAGTATGCCGCTGCGGGCTACCAGCTATGGGGCTTTACCACCTGCCAGGCCAGTCGCCCGGAGCCCTATGTGCTGGCGGATATTTACTGCGTGCTGGTGCCCTACGACTCGCGCGATCCGCGCATGACCAGCCAGCATAACTACGTGGTGACGGAATCTTATCTGCTGCACGGTCTGGAAATGGGCTGGGACAACGCCGACGATCGCGACAACGACGCCCGTGATTTTAGCCATCCGTGGATGAAAAACTTCGCCGACCGCGTCTATCAGGCGCAGGAAAACCGCTACATGATCACCGGAACGCTGACGGCGCGCTCGGAGCACCAGCTCGATAAATCGCCTTACTTTGTTTACGACACCGTTTACAGCGACGGCTACAACTGGAACACCATTACTGACAAAGGCCTGTATGTGCCTAACGTCGCGGCGGTATCGCTTAAGGCCGCGCTCGGCATGTGGGTACTGTGGAATTCGCCCTACACCGACCGCCTGTTCGACACCATTGAAAATGCCGACGAACAGGGTAAAGGCTACTACGAAGGCCTGTATGAAAACGGCGACGGGCCGATTAAAGAGTTCACCGCCAACAACAACGGCATCATGCTGGAGGCGCTGCTGTTCAAGAAAGAAGGCAAGCTGCTTCGCTTTAACAGCAACGATCCGCGTAAGGCCAGCTATGCGCCCTCTATGTGGGAGAAACGGCTGGTCGATATCTTCGAACCGAACAACTCGCCGCGCAACCGCCCGTTCCCTAACGTCACGCCAGGCATAAAAAACTGGTGCGAGCAGAGCGGCACCGCCGTGCGCAGCGCTCCGTCGTGTCAGGCCTGCAAATGCGCGCGCTGCGACAGTCAGGCGCCCGTTAAGTTACCGCCGGTGGCGACGACATGCCTAAAACAGTAATTCGTCTCCTTCTCGCGCTGCTGCTGGCGATCGCGCTGGTTACTGGCCTGCTGGCCTGGAATCAGGGGACGGGCTGGCGCTGGCTGGTCAACGGCGGCTGGCACACCACCGCGCGGCTGGGCGCGCTTAACGAGCAGGAGCGCCGCTGGGCAACCATCGCCTGGCGCTACTTCGAGAACAACGCGCAGCCGCAAACCGGGCTGGTGAACGGCAGCGATAAGCGGCCGGTGGTCAGCCTGTGGCAGATGGGCGATACCCTGATCGCCCTCACGGCGGCGCGCCAGCTCGACCTGATCGACGACGAGGCGTTCGATCGCCGCCTGACGCTGATTCTTGGCACCCTGAACCGGCTGCCGCTTACCTCGGCGAACGTGCCGAATCTGCTCTACAGCGCCACCAGCGTAGCAATGGTGGGCTACGGCAATACGCCGCAGGTCATCGGCTGGTCGGCGAAAGATATGGCGCGGCTGATGATGGCGCTGCGTATCGTGGCGGCGTTTCATCCCCAGTACAGTGAATACCTAGAGCGCGTGATTTTACGCTGGGACTTCTGTCGCGTGGTGGATGATAAAGGACAGCTTTATGCCGGGCAGATGCGCGATAACAGGCTGACGCCGCAGGCGGAAGGCCGACTTGGCGACAGCGAATACAGCGCGGCAGGCTTCGGTCTGTGGGGCTTCGCCAACGACCAGTCGCTGCGCCCGCCGTCGCAGCATGTGATTATCGACGGGCTGGCGCTGGATATCGACGCGCGCGATCCGCGTACCACCTGGACGCCCGCCGCCATTACCACCACGCCCTACGTGCTGAGCGGCATGGAGTACGCCTGGACGCTGCCCGGCGCCGATCGCGATATCGTGACGCTGCAGCGCCAGCGCGCCAGCAACGTCTATCGCGTACAGGAGATGCGCTGGCAGCAGAAAAATATCCTGACCGCCCGCAGCGATTTCAATATCTCCGCGCCGCCCTGGCACGTTAACGACACCATTTTCGCCAACGGCTACGCCTGGAACACGCTGGCTGACGACGGCAAATGGGTGCCGCGTCTGGCGCAGGTGTCGACCCGCGCTGTTTTCGGGCTCTGGGCGCTGTGGCAAACGCCCTTTACCGACGCGCTGATGGCGATGACCCAGCGGCAGAACGATCCGCAGCGCGGCTGGTTCGAAGGCCGCGTCGAGGCGACCGGCGACTACAACCGCGCCATTACGCTCACCACCAACGCCATGGTGCTGGAGGCGCTGCTGTTTAAAGCCAATATGGGCGCGCTACTGCGCGACAGCGAACCTGGCGAGCAGAGCTATTTTCGTCGGCAGCTGGAGGATCCTTTCACCACGCCGAACCGCTGTTTTCCTCTTTCCCGCGCCGCCCAGCGCGGCAGCCCTAATTAAGGAGGCGTGATGCCTGAAAGCCAGCTTCCTAAAGCGCTCGACTCGCTGCGCGCGGCGGTACTGATGTATGACGACCAGGAGCGCCTGATCGCCTTTAATAAACAGGTGATGCGCTTCTATCCCGGCATAGAGGCGCGGATCCGTCTGGGCATTACGCTGACGCAGCTGGCGGCGGATTTTATCGCCTCAACCTATATGACGGAAAACCAGCAGAGTCGTCAGGCGATGATTGATAGCCTGGTCAGCCGCTGCCGGCTGGATAACCACAGTGAAATGCGCCGCATCGGCAAGCGACAGGTGTTTGTGCAGCACAATCGCACGCCGGAAGGCGGCATCGTCAGCCTGCATATCGATGTAACAGGCTTCGAACCGATTAGCGAATCGCGCAACCAGCTGCACGCCGACTTTGTGCTGGCGGCGGAATCCACCCAAATCGGCATCTGGGACTGGCAGCAGCAGAACGACCTGCTGCAAATCAACGACGCGCTGCTCAATATGCTGGGCTATCCGCGTGAAACCTGGCATTACAGCGCCAGCTTCCTCGACACGCTGCTGCATCCCGACGACCGCGAGCCGTTGCAGCAGCTTTTCTCCAGCGCCAGCAATCAGCAGCTGCCGGTGTTTGAGAGCGAAATCCGTTTGTTACACCGTAACGGAGGCTATCGCTGGATGCTGCTTTCCGGGCAGGTGGCGAGCGTGACCGTGGAAGGCGAAACCGCGCGCGTCATCGGCACGCTGCAGGACATCACCAAGCGTAAAGAGGCGGAGCAGCTTTCGCTACAGGCGCTGGCCGCCGCGCGCGCCGCGAACGAGGCGAAGAGTATTTTTCTCGCCAATATGAGCCACGAGATCCGCACGCCGATGAACGGCATTCTCGGCATGACCCAGCTCTGTCTGGATACGCAGCTCACCGCCGAGCAGCGCGAGTATATGACGCTGGTCTACCACTCGGCCCATACGCTGCTGCGCGTGATTAACGATATTCTTGATTACTCCAAGATTGAGGCGGGCAAGATCGAGCTGGACGAGGAAGAGTTCCAGCTACGCGGCTTCCTGCATGGGCTGATGCGGCCGCTGATGCCCGCCGCGTCGGAAAAGAACGTTGAACTCCTGGTCAACGTTGCGCCTGACGTGCCCGATCTGCTGACGGCGGACAGCGTGCGGCTGCGTCAGGTGCTGACCAACCTGGCGAGCAATGCGCTGAAGTTCACCCCGTCCGGTGAGGTCGAACTCTCCGTGCGGCGCGACGAGCAGAACAACAGGCTGCGCTTCCAGGTGCGCGATACCGGCATCGGCATTCCCGCTGACAAGCAGCAGCTGATTTTTGAATCCTTCAGCCAGGCGGATACCTCGACGACGCGCAAATATGGCGGCACCGGCCTCGGGCTGACTATTTCGGCGCGGCTGGTGGAGATCCTGGGCGGCGAGCTAAGCGTGCAGAGCGAACCAGGTAAAGGCAGCGTATTCAGCTTCACCCTGCCCGTGCCGCACCAGCCCGTCAGCGACGCCCTGAAAACCTCGCCGCGCTTTGGCAGCGTGCCGGTGCTGGTGGTGGACGATAACGCCACCAACCGCCATATCATGAGCGATATGCTGCGCAATATGGGCCTGCTACCGAGCCTGGCGGCCAGCGCCGACGAAGCGCTGGCGATTCTACAGGCGCACCCCGTCTTTTCGCTGATCCTGCTGGATGCGCAAATGCCGGATAAAGACGGCATGACGCTGGCGCAGGAGATTAAAGCGACGCCCGCGCTGGCTGATAGCCAGATCATTATGCTTAGCTCGATGAGTCGCGTGATGGATGCCGATCGGCTCGCCCGCATCGGCGTGAACTACTTCCTTGGCAAACCTGTCGACCAGCGCGAACTGTATGACGTCATCCGACAGGCGCTGGCGCGCCAGCCCGCCAGCGTCGCCGCGCCTCTAACGCCGCGCGAGCCTGCCATCAGCGCCGAGCAGCCGCTGCGCATACTGCTGGCGGAGGATAACCTGGTGAACCAGAAGCTGGCCGCGCACTTTCTGACGCGGCTCGGCCATCAGTTCGCCATTGTCGGCAACGGCCTCGAAGCGCTGGAGCAGCTGGATAAGGCGAACTGGGATCTGATCCTGATGGATTTGCAGATGCCTGAAATGGATGGCGAGCAGGCGACGCGCCTGATCCGCGAGCGCGAAGCGAGCCGTCCCGGACGGGCGCACCAGCGCATTATCGCCATGACCGCGCACGCCATGAAGGGCGATAAAGAATTTTGCCTGCAGCACGGCTTCGACGGCTATTTGTCGAAGCCGGTTAGCCTGGAATCGCTGAACGACGAGATCCTGCGCGTCATCACGCTATTGCCGCCTGCGCAACCTGCCGCGCCCGCGCCGCCGCCCGATCGTCAGACGCTGGCGACGCGGCTCGGTCTTGACGACGCGCTGTTGAGCGAGCTGCTGGCGCTGTTCGCCGACGGTCTGCCGGAGATGCTGGCGCAGCTGAAATGCGCGCTCCATGAACAAGATATGACGCGCATACGGCGGCTGGCGCACAAGCTGCGCGGCGAGGCCTCAACCTTTGGCTTCGACGCCTTCACGCGCTTTCTACAGGCGCTGGAGGCGTCGGCCCGCGATGAGGCGCAGCTGGAGAGCGCCGCATTGACAAGCGAACTTGAGCAGCAGTCGGATGCGCTCTTTAACCAACTTCGCCACCTGCAGGAGAAGCCATGATGCGTTACGCCCTGGCGCTGAGCGTCTTGATTTGCGCGCCGCTGTACGCCGCGCCGCTTGCGCCGCCGGAAAGCTGGTCGCTGGCGGGAGAATGGCGCGCCCACGACGGCAACGACGCCGATTTTGTCGGCTGGCGCGGCAGCGATCGGACGTGGCGCAAGCTGCGCGTGCCGGCAAACTGGTATAGCGCCGGCTGGGATCACCAGGGCGCGCTCTGGTATCGCACCGAATTTTCCCTGCGCAAGCCTGCTGCCGATCGGCTGGCGACGCTGGAGTTCGACGGCGTCGACTACTTCGCCGACGTCTGGCTTAACGGTAAGAAACTGGCGCGGCATGAAGGCTATTTTCAGCGCTTCGCCGTCGATATTACCGATACGCTGACGCGCTATAACCGGCTGGCGGTGCGCGTAGACAGCCCGTTCGAAGACCCGCAAAAGAACTGGCCGCTGCGCAAAAACCTGATGAAAGGCATTCTGAATCAGCACGACTCCCGGCCTGGGGGCGCCTGGTCGCCGCAGGGGCAGGACGCCAACTCCGGCGGCATCTGGTCGCCGGTAAGATTACGCCTCAGCCGCAGCGTGGCGATCGATAACGTCATCCTCAGACCCGACTGGTCGCAGGGGCTGACGCAGCCGCGCCTGCGCGTCGAGTTCGTCTATCGCGCGCCGGCGGCGAAAGCGGCGACGCTGGATCTCACCGCACGGCCCGATAATTTTACTGGCGAGAGCTATCGCCTCTCGCAGGCGGTGACGCTGCAGCCGAGCGGCGATGCGGCGCAGCGCATCGCCGTCACGCTGCCGATGCCGAAGGCGCAGCTCTGGTGGCCAAAGGGCTACGGCAAGCCCGCGCTTTATCAGGTTGAGGTAAAGCTGCGCGACGACCAGGGCGTGCTCGACCAGCGCAGCAGCCGCACCGGTCTGCGTCAGGTGGTTGAACAGGCGCAAAATCAGGGCTGGCTGATCAACGGTCAGCGGCTGTTTATTCGCGGCACCAACTACATCGGCTCGCCCTGGCTCAGCAGCATGAACAAGGCGAAATACGCGCGCGATTTTGACATGGTGGAACGGATGAACGCCAACGCCATCCGCGTGCATGGCCATGTCGCCGGTCGGGCGCTTTACCAGGCGGCGGACGAGCGCGGGCTGATGATCTGGCAGGATGTGCCGCTGCAGTGGGGTTATAACGATACGCCCGCCTTCGCCGACAATGCGGTCAGGCAGACGCAGGAGATGGTAGAGCAGTTCGGCAACTCGCCTGCCGTGGTGGTCTGGGGAGGACAAAACGAACCGCCGTTCAATTCGCCCTGGATGGGCAAGCGCTTTCCTGACTGGAATAACAATCTCAACCGCAGCCTGACGCAGCACGTTGCCGATGCGCTGGCGCAGGATAAAAGCCGCATCGTCCATCCCTTCTCCGCCGTTGAAGAGCACTACTGGGCAGGCTGGTATTTCGGCACGCTGGCGAATCTGCTGGAGCCGGCGAAAACCGCCACCATCACCGAGTTCGGCGCCCAGGCGCTGCCCCGACTCGCCACGCTGCGCACCTTTATTCCGCGCAGCGAGCTCTGGCCTGCCACCACCCAGCCGGGCGATCCAAAATGGGCGCGCTGGAAGTATCATAACTTCCAGCCTATCCAGACCTTCCAGAACGCGAAAATTTCGCGCGGCGACACTATTCAGAGCTTTATCGCCAATACCCAGCGCTATCAGGCGCGGCTGGTAGCGATCGCCGCAGAAAGCTACCGGCGTCAGCGCTTTCAGCCGGTCACCGCGCTGTTTCAGTTTATGTTCGTTGAGACCTGGCCCTCGGCAAACTGGGGCGTCGTCGACTATTTGCGCCAGCCCAAAGCGGGCTACTTTGCGCTGCAGCGCGCCTATCAGCCGCTGCTGCCGTCGATAGAGCCTGACAGGCTTGACTGGAAAGCGGGCCAGTCGGGACAAATCACCCTGTGGGCCATCAACGATCGGCCGGTCGCCTACCACGGCAGCCAGCTGGTGTGGCGCATTATTCAGGGCGACAGCGTGCTGGCGCAGGGCAGGCAGGCGGTTGATATTGCCGCCGACAGCGGTAAAAAAGTGGTTGCGCTACCGGTGACACCGTCACGTGATGGCACGCTGCGCGTGACGACGCGCATTGTTGATGGAGAGAACAAAACCCTGGCGCGCAACCAGATGGAATTTGAGGTAACGCGATAACGGCAGGTTATTCCGCGAGCCGAACGAGCCACTCGATGACCGCCTCGCTGCCCGGCTGGCTGCGCGAACGCTGCGGCCAGGTAAGAAAATAGGCTTTGCTGAGCGGCAGGCTCAGATCGTCTATCGTCACCAGATCGCCGCGCGCCAGCTCTGCGGCGATGAGCCGTTTTTGCCCTAGCAGCAGACCCGCGCCGGCTACCGCCGCGTCAATCGCCAGCGAGGTCAGGTTAAAGCTTAGCGACGGCTGCGTTGACGTCACCGCCGCGCCTTTGGCCTGCAGCCAGCTGCGCCAGTCCGGCAGAAAGCGCCCTTCATTTCCCCAGTCGAGATGAATTAACGGCGCCTGTTCCAGCACGCGCGTCGCCGGATAGCGCTGAAGCAGCGACGGGCTGGCGACGGGCGCCACCTCGTCCACAAACAGGCGCAGCTTATCGAGCTGCGGATAGCGATCCTCGCCGAAACAGATAACGAAATCCGCCGGCGTGGCGTTGAAATCTACCTGTGCGTGGGTGCCGTGCAGCGACAGGTCGATATCGGGACAGCAAGCGCGCCACTGCATAATATTGGGCAGCAGCCACTTTGAGGCCAGCGCCGGCAGCGCATAGAGCGTCAGCTTCGGCATAACGGCGGCGTGCCGCAGGTTTTGCTGCCCGAGATGGAGAATATCGAAGGCTTCGGTTACGTAGCGCAGATACTCTTTGCCGGTTTCGGTGAGCATCACGCCGCTCTGTGTGCGTACGAAAAGCGCGCTGCCAAGCTGTTCCTCTAACTGGCGGATTTGCTGGCTAACCGCAGCGGGCGTCAGCGCCAGCTGGGCGGCCGCTTTCGCCAGGCTGCCCAGCTCTGCGGCAACCTTGAACGACTGAATCACGCTGATTTTGGGCAGGCGCGGTGGCTGAGCAGGCATTAATCTTTCCTTAACAGGTCGTTAAATAACTATCGTTATGCACCAACATATCAGCAGGTTACAGTTTTTACCCACCTGTTATGATGAGAACTGCCGCCATGGCCGCCTTGATCCGATTCGATTTACACCCGCTCGCCGACGCCAGCTGGCGACGCGAGTGCCGTGACCAGCTCAATCAGCACGGCGCGCTGGTGCTGCGTCAGTTTTTACAGCCTGCCGCGCTGCAGGCAATCGTTAGCGAAGGCGAAGCGCAGCGCCATCGGGCTTTTCACACCCTCAGCAAGCACAACGTCTATCTGATGAAAGCGGACGCGTCCTGTCGCGCCGATCATCCGCGCAATCGCGATGTGAGCAGCACCAAAGGCTGTATCACCGACGATCTGATTGCCGCTGATTCGCCGCTGCGCCAGCTTTATGACGACGCGCTGTTTAAACAGTTCCTGTGCGAGGTGCTGGGAGAACGCGCGCTCTATCCCTACGCCGATCCGCTCTCATCTATCAACCTGCACTATGCGTCCGACGGCCAGGAGCTCGGCTGGCACTTTGACAACTCCTCTTTCGCTATTACGCTGCTGGTGCAGAAGCCGCGCGGCGGCGGTCTGTTCCAGTACGTAAAAGATCTGCGCGATGCCGATGCCGGCGAGATGAACTTTGACGGCGTTGCCGAGGTGCTGGATCAGCGCCGGGCGGTGGTGTCGCTGGAGATTGAAGCTGGCGATTTGGTGCTGTTTCGCGGCCGCAATTCACTGCATCGCGTCACGCCCACCGAAGGCGATATCACGCGCATGCTGGCGGTGCTGGCTTACAATACCCAGCCAGGCATCGCACTGTCCGATACGGCGCGCATGACCTTTTACGGACGCCTCTGATTCAGGCTGAGCAAACCGTTCCATCCGCGCGTGAAAATCTGCTGAGTGCGAAACGCCGTCAGATCGCGCCAGTCGCGGTCTGCGGGCCAGAACCCTTCCACCAGCCGCTGTTTGACGGCACGTCCCTGCTGGCTGGCGGGATCGCCCTGCAAATGCAGCCAGTGATCGTCGCGCACCCGATGGTGCATCTCTATGCCGGGATAGCTGCCGCACTCTACCACCAGCGGCAAAATGGCTGTCTCCGGCAAGGCATCCAGCAGGAACTGCGAGAGATAGCCGGTGGCGGTGGCGGTTACGCCGGTCTCGCTCTCTCGTCCGGCGCCGGTAAACAGCAGCGTTAGCCATTCGCCGTACAGCGTTTTCCCCCACTGATGCGCCTCGACGCGTCGTTCGGCGATTGACAGCAGCATCGGGTGTCCCCACGCGCCCGCGCCGGTATGCAAATCAAAGCTGAGGATGGTCGTCGCGCGCGCAAGGTGATGGTCAATGATGGATTGCAGGGTGCGGTAAGACCAGCTGGGCTGCGCGCCACCATAAAACAGGCCGTCGGCAAAATGATACTGCCCCGCTTCCACCACCGGTTTTATCGCGGCCCAGCCCGCGCCGTCGAGAGCAGCCTCCAGCAGCCGATCGGCGCGATCGCGTTCACCATGGTAGAGGCTGTGCCACTCGGCATAGGCCGCGCTGGCAGGCGGCGTCTGGGTAAAATCGATAAAATTACGATTAAGATCGACATTGTCTTCATTAACGCGCCGCAGATGCGCCGCTCCCCAGGGATTAAGCAGATGCAGCAGCACAATCGCGGTGTCGTCGGGTAAGGCGGTGAGGTGGAAACGATCGAGCCACGCAATCTGGCTGTCGGAGCCGTAATAGCCCTCCACGCCGTGGGTGCCGGAAATAATCAGCATCAGGTTAGCGGCCTGGGGATCGCCCAGCAGCGCAACATCGGTGAAAAGCGCTTCGCCCTGCGGGCCGGGCAGCGGATGGCGATAAGCGGTCAGAACGCCGTTCTGGCGCTCGACGGCGGCGATAAAACGGGCGCGTTGCGAGGCGTAATGCGGCAGATCGGACATGTGATTTCCTGTAGCTGACAGCGGCGGATCGCCCTCTAACCGGCCAGCGGCTGAGGGCAACGCGCACGCTGTTTATGGATAAACCTTAAAGGCGAAATACTTTTTCGCCAGCCGATCGTAGGCGCCGTTAGCGTGCAGCTGCGCCAGCGCGTCGTTGATCAGCTTAAGATTCGCGACGTCGCCCTTGCGCAGGCCGATGCCGACGCCGTTGCCGAGCAGCGCTTTGTCGACCAGCGTCGCCTGGATCGCGTAATTTTTACCTTCTGGCGTATTCAGGAAGCCCTGAGCTGCCGACACCGCATTGGCCAGCGAGGCGTCAAGCCGGCCAGCGACCAGATCTGGATAGATCTCCATCTGGTTTGGATAGGAGACAATATTGACGCCCTGCGCCGCCCACTTCGCTTTGGCGTAGGCTTCCTGGATTGTGCCCTGCGCCACGCCGACAGACTTGCCGCGCAGCGTGCGGATATCGTCCGTCAGCGCGCTGTTCTTTGGCGTCAGCAGCGCGCTCGGCGTGTTGTAGATCATATCGCTAAAATCCACCTGCGCGCGGCGCTTTTCCGTCATCGACATCGCCGAGAGGATCGCATCAAACTTTTTCGCCTGCAGCGCGGGGATGCTGCTGTCGAAGGCGGTTTGCACCCACTGGCAGGTGACTTTCGCCTGCGCGCAAATGGCGTTGCCCAGCTCAATATCAAAACCCTGCAGCGAGCCATCGCTGGCTTTGGATTCAAACGGCGGAAAGGTTGGGTCGACGCCAAAGCGCAGGGTCTGTTCGGCCAGCGAGGTCTGGCTGAACGCGCCAGTCAACAGCAGTAAAATAAAGGACAGGCTTTTTTTCATTACTCTCTCCAGCAGGCGGGCAGGGATAAAACCTCATCCAGAGTTAATAACATGTCGGACGGACGGCCACCACTGAAATAGCAGGCTGAGCTAGAGTTAATTCTTATATTTGTTAGTACGTTAGCGAATCTATACGCCCCGTTAAGTTCTGCTTAAAACGCGCTTTTATCTTGCAGCGCCCTCTGACCCGGCCGACATAAACGCAGCTGGCATCATGAAAATGCTTCATGTTCGTTGAATTTATATCACTTTTCCTTGATCCGCGACTCAGGCATAAAAGATACATGGATGTTAAGTATTGGTAACACGATGAGCGGTGAACAAGAATCCGCTTAACAAATCGGGATATCCTGAGAAGAAAGCATTAACGCCAGATTATCCATTATGAATTAGGATGCCAGATTAAATGACTCAACCATGCAACTTTGCCATTAAAACCCTTCGTTTCGACGAAAATTATAATCCTTCGGAAAATACGCGCATTACCACTAACTTTGCCAATTTGGCCCGAGGCGATAAGCGCCAGCAGAATCTGCGCAACGCGCTGGCGATGATTGATAACCGTTTTAATTCACTGGCGCATTGGGATAATCCAAACAGCGATCGCTATGCTGTGGAAATCGATATCATTTCCGCGGAGATGATCATTGAGACCGAAGGCCGTCGCGCGACGTTCCCGGTCATTGAAATATTAAAACCTAATATCATTGACCGCAAAACCCGCCTGCGCATCGAAGGTATTCCAGGCAATAATTTCTCTTCTTACGTTCGCGATTACGATTTCAGCGTACGGCTCAATGAGCACAACAGAAATAAAGCGGAATTTACTATTCCTGAGGATTTCGGCGATCTGCATGGCACCATTTTCAGACGCTTCGTGGCTTCGGCGGCCTATAAAGAACGCTTTGAAAAGTCGCCGGTAATCTGCCTGAGCGTCTCGAGCAAAAACGTTTATCACAGGACCAATAATCACCACCCGGTGCTGGGCGTCGAGTATCAGCAGGACCAGCCCTCGTTAACCGACCGCTACTTTGCCAAAATGGGGCTACAGGTTCGCTATTTTATGCCGTCGAACAGCGTCGCGCCGCTGGCCTTCTATTTCAGCGGCGACCTGCTGGCTGATTACAGCAATCTAGAGCTGATCGGCACCATCAGCACCATGGAGACGTTCCAGAAGATTTATCGGCCTGAAATTTATAATGCCAACTCAGCGGCGGGCAAATGCTACCAGCCGAATCTGAACCATCAGGATTACTCTTTAACGCGCATTGTTTACGACCGCGAAGAACGTAGTCAGCTAGCCGTTGAGCAGGGTAAGTTCACCGAAACGAACTTTATTAAACCCTACCAGACGATTCTTGAGCAATGGGCAGCGCATTCCGTTCTTTGATTATTTAACCGACAGGGTCACGCTTGATGAAAAAGTTATTACCAACCTCTACCGCCGGCAGCTTACCTAAACCCTCCTGGCTGGCACAGCCAGAGGTGCTCTGGTCGCCGTGGAAATTGCAGGACCAGGAACTGATTGACGGTAAAAAAGACGCCCTGCGCTTATGTCTGGCGGATCAGCTTGAGGCCGGCATCGATATCGTCAGCGATGGCGAGCAAACGCGTCAGCATTTCGTCACCACCTTTATTGAACATCTGAGCGGCGTCGATTTTGAAAAACGGGAGATCGTGAAAATTCGTGATCGCTACGACGCCAGCGTGCCGACCGTGGTCGGTGAGGTAAGCCGTCAAAAGCCGGTATTCGTCGAGGATGCGAAATTCTTACGGCAGCAAACCAGCCAGCCGATCAAGTGGGCGCTGCCTGGGCCGATGACGATGATCGATACGCTTTACGATAGCCACTATAAAAGCCGCGAAAAACTGGCGTGGGAATTCGCAAAAATCCTCAACCAGGAGGCTAAAGAGCTGGAAGCGGCCGGCGTAGACATTATCCAGTTCGACGAGCCCGCGTTTAACGTCTTCTTTGATGAAGTGAACGACTGGGGCATCGCGACGCTGGAGCGGGCGATCGAAGGCCTCAAGTGTGAAACGGCGGTGCATATTTGCTACGGCTACGGCATCAAAGCCAACACCGACTGGAAAAAGACGCTGGGTACGGAGTGGCGTCAGTATGAAGAGATTTTCCCGAAGCTGCAGAAGTCGAATATCGACATCGTGTCGCTGGAGTGTCAAAACTCGCGCGTGCCGATGGATCTGATTGAGCTGATCCGCGGCAAAAAAGTGATGGTGGGCGCAATCGACGTGGCGACCAATACTATCGAGACGCCCGAGGAGGTCGCCAATACCCTGCGTAAGGCGCTACAGTTTGTCGACGCCGATAAGCTTTATCCCTGCACCAACTGCGGCATGATCCCGCTGCCTCGCCGCGTGGCGAACGGCAAGCTCAGGGCCCTGAGCGCGGGCGCGGAAATTGTCAGGAATGAAATCCTCGCGAAGTAACGCCGTCAGGCAGACGCGCGCTGCGTGAGAAATAGAGTCCGGTCGGGCGATCTTTTCCCTTAAGAGCCCGATCGGACTGAGATGCAGCATCGATTTATTAGCTGTAGCGACTCCTCCGCCAGGCCGCCCTCGTAAAAAAACGCAAAATAGTTTCCCCTCGCTGCATCCATTCGCCCTCTTCTTTCGTATATCCCTTTGTGAGCAACCCTACTGCTCCTTCAACGAGGATATATGATGAAAAAGTTAACCAGCCTTTCCGTGATGTTCGCTGCCCTTTTCGCTTCAGCAGGCTGCTGGGCCGCAATGAACGATAACACCGTAATGGTCGGCGGCGCGGCGATGTATCCGCAAAAAAATATCGTCGAGAACGCATTAAATTCTAAAGATCACACTACGCTGGTGGCGGCCGTTAAGGCGGCAGGTCTGGCCGATACGCTGCAAGGCAAAGGGCCGTTCACGGTATTTGCACCGACCAACGCGGCGTTCGCTAAGCTGCCTGCGGGCGCGGTAGATGGCCTGCTGAAGCCGGAGAACAAGGCGAAGCTTAGCGCCGTGCTGACCTACCATGTGGTGGCAGGAAAATATGACATGAAGGCGCTGGAGCAAAAAATTAAACAGGGCGGCGGTCACGCTGAGCTGAAAACGGTGAATGGCAAGCCGTTATGGATTATGAATAACGGTCCGCACAATATTCAGCTTAAAGATGGTCAGGGCAATATCGCCAATATCAGCACCTATGACGTCTACCAGAAGAACGGCGTGATTAACGTTATTGATACTGTTCTGATGCCTGAGTAATTGCCTATACTTGGACTGGCGCTAAACCTATCCGGAAAGAATATGGACGCTACGCAGGCTGAGCAGCTTAATCAGCTAATAAAAGCGGTCGTCAACGGCGACCGCCTCGCTTTTGAGCGGCTCTACCGGCTCACCTCGCCCTATCTGTTTGCCGTCGCGTTACGCACGCTGCGCAATCGCGCCCTGGCGGAAGATGTGCTGCATGAGTGTTTTATCACGATCTGGAACCATGCCTCGACCTTTAACCACGCGCTGAGTTCGCCCATGACCTGGATGACGCATATCGTGCGCAACCGCTGCATTGACTGCCTGCGCAGCGGCGCGGCGCGCCCGGTTGCCTGTGACGAGGCGCCAGGCGATGAGTGGGATAACCTCTCAGCTGGCCCGCAGGGTGACGCGCGCGACGACGATCGGGCGAAGCGTCTTCACCGGTGCCTGAAAAATTTAAGCAGCGAACAGCGGCAGACTATTTCCCTGGCCTACTATCAGGGCATGTCGCACAGCGATATCGCCGACTGGCTGCAGCAGCCGGTCGGCTCGGTTAAAAGCTGGATCCGGCGCGGTCTGGCGCATTTGCGGGAGTGCGTAGGACTATGAGCCTAAACGATCGACGCGATCGGGCCCTGGCGGCGGAATATGTGCTTGGCACGCTGCGCGGCGCGGCCAGGCTGCGCTTCCAGCGCCGATTGCAGCGGGAACCGGCGCTGGCCGCAGAAGCGGCGCGCTGGATGACGCTGCTGCAGGGTATGGAGAGTCAGCTAACGCCGGTAATACCGCCAGAAGCGGTATGGAAAAAAATCGCGCTAGCGCTTCCGGAGAAAAAGCCGACGCCACTCTATGGACGCTCCCTCCCCTGGCTTACCGCTGCGGGGCTGGTTCTCGCCGTGCTGCTTTACGCTTTCGCCTTCCGTCCGCCAGCGCTCACGCCGCTCACCGTTCTTAACGGTACTCAGCAAACCGGCCAGTGGATCGTCAGCGCGAACGACGCGCGCGATCGTATCAAACTCTCGCCCGTGCAGGTGAGCGCTGTCGCGCCCGACAAGAGCCTGGAGCTTTGGGTGATACCCGCGGGCCATGCGCCGGTTTCACTCGGCCTGATTACGGCGGCGTCGGACAATAATATCGATATGGCCCCGCGGCTTGCGCTGAAAAACGCGGTGCTGGCGGTCAGTCTGGAGCCAAAAGGCGGTTCGAAAACCGGGCTGCCTACCGGGCCGGTACTGTACAGCGCCAAATTATAAATGCGCGCGCAAACCTGAAGCGCTGCCGCTGTCGCGCAAGACGCTAAATCTCCGTTCGCCAGATGAGTTATCAGGCGCGGGCGTTTCATCTCCCGGCTTGATGTTCGCTGTCGGGCAGGCTAGCCTGCGCATATCACAGGCACTATTTTCCAACAGGTAATAACGACCATGGCTCTGATCCCCAAAAACTACGCGCGGCTCGAAAGCGGCTATCGCGAGAAAGCCCTGAAAATCTATCCGTGGGTGTGCGGCCGCTGCGCGCGCGAGTTTGTTTACTCGAACCTGCGCGAGCTTACCGTTCACCATATCGATCACGACCATACCAATAATCCGGAAGACGGCAGCAACTGGGAGCTTTTGTGCCTCTACTGTCACGATCATGAACATTCTAAATATACGGAAGCGGACCAGTACGGCACCCGCGTAGTGGCGGGAGAAGATGCGCAAAAAGATATCGGTGCCGCCACCTACAATCCGTTCGCTGATTTACAGGCAATGCTTAATAAGAAGAAATAACGCCAGCAGCGGCCGTAGCCAGCACGTCGCCCGGCGCGCCGGAAAGGGATAAAAACATCCGGAAGCGAGCCCGCTTCCGGATGGCTATTTTGCACGGTCGGGATTCAGGGCGTTCCCGCCTTTCGCATCAGAAGCTCTGCCACTCCGCTTCGTTAACGATCGCGACGCGCTGCGGCGCAGGCGAAAGCAGGCGCGACGGCTGCGCCGCTGGCGCACGCGGCGCGACCGCGACGAAATCGTTGCCGACGCGGAACTTGCCGACCAGTTCGGTCAGCGCGCTGGCCTGCTCCTGCAGCGACTGCGCCGCCGCCGAGGCTTCTTCCACCAGCGCGGCGTTCTGCTGCGTTACGTCATCCATCTGGTTTACCGCCTGATGCACCTGCGCGATACCCTGACTCTGCTCGACCGCCGCGGCGGCGATTTCGCCGACCAGATCGTTCACCTGGCGAATCGCATCTTTCATCACGTCCATATTGCGGCCTACGTCGCTTGCCTGCGCGGCGCCCGCTTCCGTTAGCTGATGTGAGGCTTCGATCAGCGCCTTAATCTCATGGGCGGCGGCGGTTGAACGCTGGGACAGATTTCTCACCTCGCCCGCCACTACGGCGAAGCCTTTGCCGTGCTCGCCGGCGCGCGCTGCCTCTACCGCGGCGTTGAGCGCCAGAATATTAGTCTGGAAGGCGATGCCTTCGATCAGCGAGACGATGTCGTTCACCTTGCGCGAGCTGCCGCGAATGTTGTCCATCGTCGCCAGCATGGTCGTCAGCGATTCACCGCTTTTCTCTGACAGGCTGCTGGCGTTGGCCGCCAGCTGGCTCGCCTGACGGGTGTTATCCGCGGTCTGGCGCACCGTTTCGCTCAGCTGGGTCATGCTGGCCGCCGTCTGCTCCAGCGATGCCGCCTGCTGCTCGGTGCGCGAAGAGAGATCTTCGTTGCCTGCGGCGATCTGCACCGATGCGCTGCTGACCGACTGCGACGCCTGATTAACCGAGGCGAGCGCCGAGGCGACGCGCTGCATCAGGTGGTTAAAGGCGCGCGCCATATTGCCAATTTCATCGCGACGGCTTTCGTCCGCGTTAAGCGTCAGGTCGAGACTGTCGCTGGCGCGCGCCATGACGTTGCCCATGGCCGACAGGCTGCGGCGAATACGCAAAATGGTAAACGTGGAGAAGAGACCGAACAGCAGCACGGTGGCGACAACGCCGCCGATGGTGGCCCAAAGCACTTTTTTATACAGGCTGCGGTTGGTATCCCTAAGCGCATTACTTATATCAATATTCAGCGCCAGCTGTTTCTGATAATCGGCAATCATCTGGCGAATCGCCGCGCCGATGCCGTCTCGGCCTTCGATCAGATTCAGGGTCAACGTATCCTGGTGCGCATGCGAAGCGGCGAGAAAGGCTGGCAGTCGGTCATTAATAACGCGCAGATTCTCATAGGCAAGGCTGGTCAGGCGCTTATCCTCGTCGTTGGAGATATCGTTAGCCATGTAGTAGTCAATTTGCGCTTTAAGCTGCGCGAGACTGGCGGCGATCTCCTTTTCGACGGCGGGAAATTTCGCATCTTCCGTCTGACTCTGATGCTTATAAAGCGTAAGGGCCAGTTGGTTACCCTCATCGACCATTTTTCCCACGTCTTTAATCGAGGGAATGGCGTTGGCCTGAACATATTCAAAGCGACTCTGAAACCCTGACAGCAGCGAAATAGCCATGACGGCCTGTAAAATAATTGCGCCAAACAGCAGCGAGAAAGCCAACAGCAGGCGTTGGGTGATGTTCATCCTGTTCTCCATAAGGTAAGGGCTCCCTGACCTCAGGCGTTCAGGCAGGGTTTCACCTCCCTATCATCGGCATCGCCCCGGCTTTTATTAATTTTATTACCGCGTCGTGACGCGCAGGATCCTGGCGAAAGAGCCAATCTCGCTGACCGCGCTGCGCGACGCCATCAATAAAGCGTCGGTTTCGCTCCGGCAGCATTAACAAAAGGCTGAACCAGCTGACCGACCGTTGTAATCAGGCCAGCGCGAAGATTGACGCCACCCTCGCGCGTGACAAAGGCAGCTCACCCGGCTGGACAAGGCGATGAGCGCTGAACAACATCAGCACCTGTCTCACCCAACAGTTTGAAAAGCTGTCTAAAAGCGAGAAGTAAACGGCGTCCACTGTACCGCGCCAGCCCCGGCAGAGCGCTCAGGCGTCGCGCCGCGCCTGGCTGCGTCCGCTGTGCTTCGCCAGATACAGGGCCTCATCCGCCTTTTCGATTAGCGCCTGAGGCTCA
>Ga0153961_1000136_pt1:0-12500 | contig 27029 bp, 16 predicted proteins | sample TSFL045MetaG_FD_104748 | JGI IMG/M metagenome (GOLD analysis project Ga0153961, IMG submission 104748) | Attine ant fungus gardens microbial communities from Florida, USA - TSFL045 MetaG | ecosystem: Host-associated > Fungi > Mycelium > Unclassified | place: USA: Florida, Withalacochee...
GCCTAAGCGGAGCGAAAAGGGTTTTCCATGAGATGGGAAATGAAAACTATTAGCCCCACACGGGGTTTGTGAATAAGTGATTGTCTGATAATGAGCAAGGAATATCCGTCTTTCTGCTAAACAAACGAGCCTAAACGGGTTTCCGTCGGCGGAGGACAGCTAGGCAAGCTCTAGCGGGAAAAACAAGGGCGTGGTGTGGATGGGATGGAACCGAGAAGCATTCGAGACAGGGTAAAACGAGGCCTGACAGGCCATAACCCAGAGAAAATATTCTTACTCCGAAGCGAGATGAATGACTATGAGACCCATCGACCTTGGGAGTGAATAGAAAGAAAGGATTGTCGGTTAGATTCAAGGTATGCCAGTTGATTGATTCTACTCCACTTTCCGGATCTTCGAAAGTCTATTGTCGTCATATTAGGTCAACTAAGATCAGTGACTGAAGGAAGCAGAGGACTAAAAGAAGGGCCGGGTTCCTATGGGGGCTTACCTATTACACTGCAGCTGAAGAAAGACTCGAAGACTAGGCTGCCGGAAAGACCAATAGGATAGGCTTTTACTCAAAGGTAGAAGGATTGAACTAAAATGGAAAGTTTTGTTGGTCTTTCACTGTCCTTCTTCTTTTCACTCACTTGCTAGAAATGACTTATATGAACAGTGAGAAGAAAGCCTTTTCGAAGCTATGTGGCTCACAAAGGGGGCTTCCTCGATAAACGACTGGGAAAGGCCTGTCCTCTTTTGTGTCCTGGGAGTAGCGAAAAGGGGCTAGAGGTATTTGACTTGAGACCTAAAAAGGTAGTTAGGAAGGATCAGGTTTTACATATAGTGCAGAGTGACTTCTTTGGTTTACAGAGAGTTAAAGCGGGACAGTGTGTTGACACAGCTCTCTTTTTCTTTCTTTCCTATATGAGTTATGAGTCACTGGATGAGGTCTGAACAAGAACACACATTCTATATGATATGGGGTCCTTATGGAGAGTAGGGTCAATGACAAGGAGAAAGTCACACCTCTGCCTCTTCTTTTGTCTCAATCGTTGTTCGATACTGGTTTTATATATCTTCTCTAGCGGATTTTCGAAAGGGTTAAGAAGGCAAGGACAAGTTGATTCAGAAAGGGGAAGAGGCAATGTCAATTGAAGAATGATCACGATCGGAATCAAGAAAGGAAGAAGGAAATCGACCATTTCCCCGGTTGCCTTAGACCCTCATAAGTAAACTCCTCTTGCAAAGCAACGTACCGGTGACTGCTTTAGCTTTCACTCTCATTCCATGGGACCGCCTTCAACACATAAGCCGACCCACCTCTGCCATAGCAGCATTCAACCATCTAAGAAAGAGGTTCTGTTCGGCTGGAGAAGACGTCTACCTCAACTACAAGGGTTCTGTCCCTCCCTCAATCAAATAAGACTTTTCCGTCCCACAACGAATCTAAAGATTCTCCTCCTCCATTATGACAAGACTAGGTATCCGTCCATCCCCTTGCCTGAAAGGGATGACCTGAGATATATGCTCACAAAGTGCTTTGCCTGTCATCGATGGCAGAAAGACTCACTTTTCCCCTTCTCCTCCTTCATCGTCCTTGGTCCTTTTTTTCTCTTAGCTGCGACTTCCTCGCAAGAAGCTTTATAGTCAGGGGTGAAAGTTCAAAAGTAGGAGCTCTCCTAGTTGTAATAAGAATACCAATTAGGTAATGCCTTATATAAAGAAAAGTGGGGAGATCTTGCCCAGGTTCTGCCCACCGACCTCCTACGCCTGACTTCTTCTTTGATTGAGTGTGGCCGCTACAGTCTCATCTTTTTTGAAGCAGAAGGCTTTGAATGATTAAAGGTGTCATAGCAGCTGTATAACGAATACAACTTCCTACGGGACAAACTCTCCAAGAGGTACGGGCACGCCAAGTTCTTCGATGAAAGGGCCTCCAGGTGATCTACATCCACATAGCATCAATCGGTCATCCACGCAAACGAAGAAGGAAAGAGAAGAACAAGCGATTGAAAGGAAAGGTAAGAGAAGGGAGTCAAGGGCTTTAGCGCTCCTGTCGGAAAAAGAGCCCCTGGTGGGGCATACCGTGGTACCAGAAGCGGTACGACCACCTCATCCCTCTTCATCCCTCTAGGGAAGCCCTGTAGCTTAAGGAGGAACTTACAAGCATCTCAATTGTAAGCTTAATTCGAAAGACAGCAATGAAATTACTACTAGTGTCAAGTGTAAAAGAGAGGATTCGGTATTCTCAATGGCACATCTGCAAGACCCGATTCGTAAACAGACGCTTCTCAGCATAAAGAATGGAATGACAAGACGGAAAGCTAGTCTTATTACCGCAACTAATTTCGGTCCTTCAAACCCGGAAATCGTAGACAAGAGTGAGCAGAGAAGAGCTTTGATTGCTAATCCACGCGGAAAGGCTGTTTATTACGAATCATGTGCAAATGCAATCAGGCATTCCATAAGAGCCCATTCTCTGATAAAGAACCTTGCTTGCCTTACTAGCTCTATTGTTATGAGCATGTCCCACTAGTGGATTCAGTCCCTTCCTTGCTTCGAGGAGGTTCTATACTATATAATTCATAGTAAAAACAGGGGACAGGCGCTCTCGTATAGAAGATAACTTTGCCCCAGTCACTAAACCTAGCTCAGCAAGCCTTAGGGTAACTCTCTCAGCCTCTTCCTGGAAGTAGAAGAGGTAAAGATAAAGGGATTGAAGTAATTGAATTAGCTTAGAAGCGATTGCATTCCAATGCCAATTATTGCTCTTGATTCGCTGCCCCCAACTATCACCGGAAAATCCATATTTTGTTCGACAGGATGTGGCAAGTTCGAGTCTGGCGAGTGGTGCTGTACGCTAACGGTAATTACCTCTCAGGAAGAGGAGCATCAAAGCAAAAAGAGAGCCTAAACTTACTTTCTTAGAGCAGCAGTCGGACTCGTAGCCCGAACCCGCTTCAATTCATGCCGGTGAAAGACTAAGCCCTGTAAAAGTACTAAAGAATGGTTGGCAACTTTCTCGATTCCTACCCGATCGGTTAATCGTATTCTCTTTACCCGAAGCCTTCTGCAGCTTGCCTTCCTTCTGAGCCAGTGTGGGCTTGCTTGATTGAATATCTCTTCCCTTGCCTCGCTTCGCACCCCGTCATAGCCCTGAAAAGCTCACGAGGAAGGTATAATATTAGACAAGGTTCATTCCTGCTTAGCTGCTCTTATTCTTCTTTATCAAAGATAGCTATTCCTCCGGATAAATCTCCTGTTAAAAGGCGACGCACCTCCTAGTCTCTGGCTATTGCTTCTTCTCGGCATCCAGATGTGAAAGCAGAAACTAGCGCTTATCTAACAGGAAAAGGACTGACCGCTACTACGCGTAATCATTCTCAGATCGAGAAGGTAAAGATAAGCGCATTCGCCACGCGAAAGCTTTAGTTGTGTTCACAGCTAAGAGTCTAAGAGTTATATTTCCTACTTGACTTTATCTTTATTAATTATGACCCGGGGGTCACTCGCTGCCCTAACCCCGTAAGTGCCTTCCGTCCCTTTAGAGCTAACTCCACCCGAAAGGAGGCTTTTTTGCATGTTAGCGCCTCTCTATAGTGCCCATTGATCAAAGTCCTAAGCTTGGGAAATCATCCCACTTCGTTGTCTTTCTCTTTCTTTGAAGCTAGAAAGATGCAGTGCTTCACCGAGGGTTTGTCTCACAAGATCTGTTGGGAACAGCTTGAAGATTTATCGGCCATTTGAGCGAAAGATTGAGCATTGGATCAAGAGAGTGCATTAGCCTTGATAGGCTAAGTCGAAGCGTATCAATCCCAAGGTCGGCCTACAGATATCACTTTTAGGTCTCCTTCTTTCCACGCTCCCTGAGAAGTTATTCTGGTTGGTTATTCTTTAGTAATGCATTGGTGCCTGACCCTTGCAATCTACTTTCATAGGTATACCTTTGACGCATCTCTGAACAAGCAAATCTCAATGCTTCTACTGCTCCCACCTGCCACCCGGTCGTTCTTATAGTCTCTGGAATCGCTTTCAAAGCGGATTTAGTCTTCCTTTTTGCTTTCCATTGAGTGTAAAGTTCCGGGTAATCACCTGTGCGGGATTGATTTAGCTCAGAAGCGCCCTCTCTTTCACAGCCGAGGAGTGAGTACACATCGATGAGCTTAAGTAAGCGTTTTTGACTACTACACTTTGTTGATGCAACGAACTCTTTCTATTCCACGAGCAGACACCTTTCGAGAGAGTCTTCCAAACAAACCTCGGCTTGCTCTTTTGACCTACCTTGAGAAGGGAAATTCCTACGAGATGATTAATGAATGTAGGTCAGGTCTCTCTAATTCGCAGTAGGTGTGTATGCTCCCCTAAGGCGAGAGCATTTGCTTCTTCGACTGACTCAACCATGTCTTTCTTCATTGACTGCTTCATCAACAGAATCGCCGGAATCAACCGGCTCTACTGAAGCAACTACTCGCTTTGGATCTGCAACTTGAAGATATTCATATAGGCATAGGTAAAGGTATGGTCAAAGGCAATCGCAGTGGTTGTTTCACCCCAGAGTAGATTCACTCATAGCAGATACAAAGGAAGGAGCAAACAGCTAAGTAAAAGCAGCAGAGAGTCGCTATACGGGGGCAGCAGAGCCCGTTGATTCAGAACCACCTATTTCTCCATAAGGGCGTCGAGCCCCAGGCATAAGTAGGTGAATCCACAAAACCACTAGCAGAGGTGGAGGCACCAGCGATGAAAGCAGTGGGAGAGGCATTGAAAAAGGCAGCAGGAAAGCCTGGGAGCCAGCCCGCAGTAGAAAAACCAGCAAATCGAGTTGCAGAAAGATAATTGGTGTTTCGACTTTTGCAAGCCTATATATGTAGTTCTGAGATTTTCATGTGTTCCTATAATTAATTGATCTATTAGTGCTTTCATGCTTTCTTTCTCTGTGCCACGGCGCGATATTGATGTGATGATCCATATATGAAGAACCTAGTTCTTCAATCATATCTGCACCAAATTCTTCTTTTCGGAAGAAAATATGATGCGAGGACCCGATCCACCAACTATCTGAAATGTTGGCAAACAGGGCCATAGTAGTGACCAACACTACCTTTTCCTGATCATCATGGCTTTTTCCCTTTGCCTTTCTTTTATGGGCACTCAAAACTCAAGTGACCTTTCTTGGACCAACACTCTATGTTTTTCAGGTTCTTCTGCCGCTTCGAAGAACTTATTTTTTTACTGTCCACAACGTTCATATGCTTTCTTTTTTTTGTTGTTTGGCTACAACGGGTACGCTCTCTAGAAGATTTGCTCGGGGCTGTTCACTTTCACTTGGTCGCCTGGTATCTTTGAAACCTCTTTGCTTGCGGAGGCAGGAGTGGAAACGTCTGAGAGAGCGCTTCGCGAAAGAATCGTGTGGCGCGGTGAAAGGTTTCCCGTTGGGGTTTCCGGCCCCCCAGGTCTTCACCTAATTGTGGAAGAGGGGAGGTGCGTTGAGTATCAACTCTCTCTCGCGCCTTTCTTCAGCTTGTTCCTGTTCGTCTATTCGGGACGGGGCAGGCAGCCCACATACATGAAGAGAAGAAGAGAGGATAGGGGGTTCCCTGATATTAAGGTGTCAAGGCGGTCGAAGAAGGCCACAAGTGGAAGCAACCGATGCTTTGGTCATTCAGTTGACTCCGCCAGTCCGTGCTTGCTGTCATGCTGGCAAAAGCAGGGCTTTCGGCCGGTTTTACCTACTATTGGATTTGAACCAATGACTCTCGCCGTATGAAAGCGATACTCTAACCGCTGAGTCAAGTAGGTCAAGCTGAGTCAAGTCAGAGAAAATAGACCCCTATAAGAGAAAGCCGCGCAACCAGAGTTCCCCTTACTATACAAGGGGGGGCGGAGCGCTAAGAAAGAGAAAGCGTTATCACTATACGAAATGAAGCAGCGGCTAGCACGCTAAGATCAACCATTTTGAGAACGTGGAGCCTTTCTTTCTCGGTCGTCTGTCTTAATATAAGTGGATTCCGATTCATGCGGTCGTTCTCTGCTGCATTGGTTTTTCACTCCCCACTCTCCACCATAACAAAATGTTTCCACTATATCTCAGGAGTAGTCAAAGGTATGAAGTAACTCGACTGATAAGGAGAGGAAGGTAGGCGGGTCCGAGTAGGAAAAAATGAACTAAGAAGTAGGGCATACAACAATGGATCAATTCATTCAACAAGATCCGTTCGGATCGGACCAGGATGAATGGGATTGGTCTGACCTCTCGCTCGGATGTAAGACTCCCGCCGCCGACAACAGATTCTATAGCTGGGGATCTTGCTAACAATGAAACTCCTAACCTTAAATCATATAACCGGGGCCCTTCCTTCTGGCCATTGAAAGCATTCCAATTGCAGCTTCTTCTTAGGATTCGTTAAAAAGAACATTCCCCTAATCTAATGCCATGGCCTTCGCTCTAGTTATGCTACTAATGCCCGTACTCCAACAGCTAAATCGATGGCATCGCTTATTTTATTCCCTCAAGCCTTCAAAGATCGGATTCTTCCCTTCCTCTCAGGTTCCTTCACTTAGAGTAGTGAGTCTAGTGAAAGCCGAAGACTAAGAAGAAGGTACGGAAGCCGGGAAAACTACTTCATACGATAACGATACCATTCACAGCGGAACAAGAAGAATCACAGTCGACTCAACTTGCTTGTGAGCTATCGAGTCAGTAGCTGCCTTTAGAGCTGGGAGTAGGGTAGCAGCTAAGATTAACTAAAAGGACTGACTCTCCTCAACCCTCAACCTAGACATAGAACTCCTAGCTCTGGAGCTGATTGAATTGATTCTTTTTAACAGCTACCGACTCTTCTCCTCGCTCACTGAACTCCCCCAACCTAGTCTCAGGTCAAGAGATAAGAGCGATGGCATACCTTGAGTCACTCGCTTCCATTGGGCGAACTTGAATCTGTTCTCTTTCTGCATTGATGGTAAAATGAACCACCTTGCTTATCACAGTTAGGTCGATTTTCTTTGATCCTCATCTCGTTCAGTTTTGATGGCCGGCCCCTTCCTGACTTTAACAAGCCAGTGATCCATTAACCTCTCCTTACCAGTCGAGCGTCTTCGAACCTTCCTTTCACAAGTAATTGGACCTTTATTACGTCGTTCAGTTCAAAGAGTCATTCGGGTATCTGCTTTCAATGTTTGCTAGTAAACAGTGGTTGTCTCTTTGATACCCTCTCGCCCTTACATACAACGTATTTGAGTGCTTTTTAGTAATATGATACGCTGTGAAGTGAAGAGTCGATTCAACAAGAGGCACGAAGTCTCCCTCCGATGCCAAAGGATGATTGACTTGGTCTAAAGTCAGTGAATGGTTGGTTCGAAAAACTTTTATATTACGTAAGTGAACTCTCCCTATAGTATAGGCGCCTCACTCTAATATCGCCGGGTCTAAACCGGGGCAATCTCTTGGTCCCTAGGCCGCCAGGTCAACTACCTGTCTTCGTCGCGCTGTCTCGGGATGGATATCCTAAGGTAATCCCCTCTTATCATCGTAAGATGATACGAGTTAAGGATGATAGAGCGGATACTCTGGTCCAGTTATATCTGTCGTTCTTCACGAGTGATTCCACTCGCGAAGCGGTTGAGCGCTGATATAATCAAGCCTATGGTATCACCTCCTGATTACTCTAAGTTATCAAAGAAGTTTTATAAGTATATTCTCTTATCAACTTTCTCTAAGATTAGAGAATCTTGGAAGACGCTCCTCCCTAGGTACCTTCCATCGTTGACATCTATCCCTTTGTATCAAGGAATAAGATGGGTGCCAACATGGAAAGCTATCCGGGTTAAAAGGACGAAAGGATGATGGCATCTTTTCAACGTTTGAGTGTGAACTATCCTGGGCCGCTTTTCCAGAGACGATCTCCCCTAAGTGTCGAGATTATGTCTCGAGAAGGTTCCCACTATGGTCACGTTACGCTCGTGATGACGTCGGGAACTCAATGTTATCACAACACTCTATTTCCGCGTTCCAAGCCTTTCGGGACTTCTTACGGGGAGTTCCGGAGGTATCACGGGTGTATCCTAATAATCACCCTGGAAGATTAGCATTCTCGACTGCGTCTGTCGGAGGAAAGAGACGTATATTTGCCATTGGCAATTACGTCGTCCAACGTGTCCTAAGGCCTTTGCATGACTTTCTTATGAAAGTTCTGCGCTCTATACCAATGGATGGTACTTTTAATCAAGTCCGTCCATTAGATAGGCTAGCCGGACACTCGGACGTTTACTCTATAGACTTGAAGAGCGCCACCGATCGATGGCCTCTTAGTCTTCAGACGCTTTTAGTGAAACACCTGTTTGGTCCTGAGTTTGAGACATGCCTGTATGATGTCTTTAGACTCGGAACATTCAAGGTTCCTTTCTTAAAGTAAAGCGTCCGGGGGTTGACCCGATTACTTTTAATACTGGTCAACCCCTAGGGTATTACTCTTCCTGGCCTCTCTTCACTTTTACCCATCACTTGTTGGTGTGGTATTGTGCGGAGAAGGTGCACCCAGGGCAGCACTTTACTAAGTACGCAATTCTTGGTGATGATATCTGCATTGCAGATTCCAAGGTTGCTAAGGCTTATCTCTACCACCTTAAGACCTTAGAAGGTGCGGAGTTTCCGCTTCGACGCTGTTGTCGGCAATTCCGCTGCGCGGGTACAGTATTTGAGTAAACACTTTTTTACCAAGGATCTTGGAAAGCTTCGGTACTTTTTGGGTATTGAAGTAGCAAGATCAAGGGCGGGAATATCACTTTATCAAAGGAAGTATGTTACAGACTTATTAGATTAGAGGAGACTTTTTTGTTCGCTTAGGAGTGCCCTATTGCTCTGTAGTATCGAATCTTTTCCTTCCCTTTTCCTGCGCCCTCTTTAACCAACCTTAAGCAGGTGCGCAGCCTTGCGATTGAGGCAACCGGACTCGCCTCAACAAGAGAAGCTGCATCCCGTAGGCCCTTCGGGAAAGATAACAGAAAGAGAACCGCTGCTTTGACTTGACTCTCCCCTGTAACCCTTTGCCCTCCTGCCTACAGATTGCCACAAAAGACGTGTGAGTACGCCCCTCTCGGTTGGCGTTTGCCAGCTTTGCTTTGTCCAACCCCTTTGACTCCCTGCACCTATAACATAACTATACCCCACTTAAGGCTTCTTTCGAGGCAGTTAAAGATGGTGGAAGGACAGCATTCAAACAATTTAACAATTGCCTGTTGAAAAAATCCTACGTTAGAACCATACTTTCAGCAATCCCAGAATGCGGGTGGCATTGGGATGTCCTAAATCCCTTTGATGAATCCGGGTAAAGTTAAGGTTGCTTTAGAGCTACACAGAAGCCGAAAGGGAAGGAAAGAGATGCTTACGCTATGCGTGGTCAGAGGGCTATTCTTCTATTGAAGAAGCGGGTGATTCGGCGAATGAAAGAGCTAGTTCTGCAGCTAAGTCTACTCGGCTTATCACCTGTTTGCTTTTTCTTTTTTATCCCCTGCCAGGCACCTTCCCAGCGGGTCAAGGTGCTCCAAGGCTTCATGTACAGAGGGGGACAGGAATTTCGATTAGCTGGTTACTTTCTATACCTTGCCCACTCGCTTGGAGCCATCCCCTTTGTCTGTCATCCTCTCTCAAGCCCAAAAGAAAAAAGTTCATTCCCCTTACTTTAACAAGTCAGATCTACAAACCTTTCACAAGTAATTGGACCTTGAATGAATCAGTAACAACGAATTAGTGGAATGAGGGATCAAGAAACGGGGAATGGCCTATCAATTATTGGTGGGCCTTCCCTTGAATTGAACCGGTCACGGAGCTCTCAATTGAGTTGTTTAGGTTCTGGAATTCCTTCTCTAGTTGGGGGTTTCGGTTCGAAGGTTATAAAATGTGGTGCGGGTTCATCTCTCTCGACCAGTTCAGGTGAAAGGGAAGGGTGATCGAGGGGACCCAGACTTTAGATCTCTTCTCTATGGGGGGAGGTTGATTTCGTATCAAGAGTGTGTTGGGGAGGCCAGGGAAAGACGGATTGGATCGAGAGGCGATGCCTATGCCTCTTCTTTATCGATAGGATTCCCATCATTTGCAGTCTCCGGCGAAGGAGACAAGACAAGGGCGAGGCACCGAACATGTTCGATCCTCAACCTCCATCCGTCATTAGTAATCTCAATCCGCTTTTCCTATTCACTAGTACACTGCGCGCTACAACTAGCAGCCCCTTGACTAGTAAGGGAAAACGCTAGCGCGCTAGCTAGCTACAACTAGTTAGAACCCCTACTTACTTTATGGGATATTTGAAGAAGCCTGCTGAAAAACAGAAGCGCGCTAGCGCGCAACGGCTGAAAAGCCAGCAACTTGTTAGGAGTAGGTTTTGGCTTGCCCCTTTCTTATTATTAGTAAGATAGGTTTGGAACCCTATACAAACAAGGTGCTGCTTGCTGCTCGCCCCTATCTCTAAAGGGGCTTATGCACTCCAAAAGCTGCCTACTCTACTCGTTACCACTAAACGACGAAGCCAAGAGCGGAAGGAGGGACTTGAACCCTCAACCTCAGCCTTGGCAAGGCTATGCTCTACCATTAAGCTATTTCCGCCAGCTACGGTAGTGGCGAAGCACTACTTCGCAATTCACGTATCACTTGATACGGACGACTTCTGTTTTTCCGCCGGACCACACTCTTAACCTCCGATCGAGCTACGAGCACGAGTAGGTAGGCGGCGTGGAGGGGAGGGGCGGCGGCTGGGCTGCCTTTTCAATCAATCTCCGGCCGCCGCTATTGGTGCGAGTTGTAAGGAGTCTTGGTCTCGAGTCGAGCTGGGGCGTCATTTCATTCTCGTAACGGGAGTGAGTGCACCGCAAGACCAGACAAGTTACTCCCTCGCCTCGCAGCGGTGGCATCTGTCTTTTAAGTTAAGTCATTTCCTAAGACGGCTCCTCTTATTCTACGATAATCCAAGCAGCAGCTCCACGAGTCCGCTCGGAACCAGTCGATTCCTGAGCCATTCGTTCTCCCCTCTCGGTTGGCGTTTGCCAGCCACTAGAGCAAGTAAGAGAACCTACAGTGAATGAACTTAAAGAACCGCATGACCGGATTGTACACCTTTGTGTCTGGCTATGTATATGGATGTGCATAAAGAAGGGACGGGACATCTCTCTCCTTTTTTTTTGGGGGGGGAGAGAGAGGGAATAAGCTGCAGCGGCACCTCACGAACTTCTTACTGGGGCAGCACCATCCTCCTATAAGCTAAGCATTTGCGAGTGTTTGGATGCACGTGTTTTGTTCATATTCCTGCGCAGTTAAGAAAAAAATTGTCCCCAAGGTTTGTAGATCTTACTTGTTTAAGGCAACCACTTCTGTCTTTCTTGGATATGCTCAGTCCGGGTATAGATGCTATGACGTGAAATCCAAGAGATTTGATGTATCCTTGAATGTTTTCTTTAATGGGGTCGCCTCATATTTTCCTTAACCTAATTAATAAGCCCCGGGGGAGAATGGTGATGGAGATGTATTGCGGCCTTCTCCTGTTCATCAACTCTAACCTCATTCTTCTGCAGTTGATGTTACGGATCAGCCTCACTCTTCAGGCCAGCAGCTTTGCTCAGCATCTGATGCCGATTGTCAGCCTGTTCAGCTGACCTCAGAGGATTCCAGTCACCCGGCACAGCATCTTTCTTCTCGGCGGCGATGTAAGTCTGTTTCCCAGGGTCAGACTACTTCAGAAGATCAGCAGTCTAGCCCAGTCGCTTCCTCAGATTCTGGATCCCTCTCTCAGGTTCGTCGATCCTCTCAAGTTTCTTATCCCGTTGAAGGGGCGTAGAGCTGACTTGTTAAAGTAAGGTATGAAGAACTCGACTGAAAGGAGAGGATGTCAATAGCTCGACCATTAGGGAGAGGTTCGTAGACGCTCGACTGGTAAGGAGAGGGGTGTAGCGGTGACTCGACTGAAAGGAGAGGAATGAAGTGAAGAATTGCCATTTTATGAGCTTGTAAGGCTCGTCGTTGAAGTCCCCGAATAAAGGGGAAAGGGCTATAAGTAGGCCGCTTGCTATTGCTATAAGGGCTGCTCGCCTTTATAGCTTCGCTTTATTCAAGCGTTTTCGCACAATGAAGTGCATCCGGTGTCCGCGAGGCGAATGACCGGTTGTGAGATGGCGGACTCAGTCCGGGTCTTACCCATCTCTATATTTGGTTATTTAACCTCACTCTGATGACACTCAGAGTCCTTTTCTTGGTTAGAAGAGGTGCCTCCCCTCGGCTGTTTCTACAGCCGTTTAGGCGAGTCTTGGTCGTTTTCAAGGTAGAAGTTTCTTATAGATATCCACCTCACGGTGGGATCGGACGGTGACGCGGAAGCCAGTCCAGCGGTAAGCTAATACCACAGGTTTGGAATTGGCTGTCGCGCCAGGGCAGGGCGTACCGGCTAGGAAGCACATTAGGAAACTAATATGAATCCTACCCGATATCCATTTGATAAACTTCTATCCTTGAGACCGATCAGGTGGCACAAGATTTT
>Ga0153961_1000136_pt1:17500-27029 | contig 27029 bp, 16 predicted proteins | sample TSFL045MetaG_FD_104748 | JGI IMG/M metagenome (GOLD analysis project Ga0153961, IMG submission 104748) | Attine ant fungus gardens microbial communities from Florida, USA - TSFL045 MetaG | ecosystem: Host-associated > Fungi > Mycelium > Unclassified | place: USA: Florida...
GCAGAATGCTATGTGATCCTGTAGGAGTAGTAGCACTTAAGACAGGACAGTTATAAAGATAGGTATTAGAAAGGCCGCCATTCCGGGGGCTCTACCAAAACAAAAAGCATGCAACGACAGAAGAAAGAGGTGGGTCCCGCACTCCAAGCAGGTGGGTATGGACGAAGACAACGACTTAATCAACTGGATCGACCGAAGCAATTTCCTCTAGACAGAATGAGGGGGCTCTCTTTAGAGACCTATTAGTGATTGGGCCACCCCTACTGGTCCTATCGAACCAGCCAACTCCCTCTAACTCTCTCGCTCCAAGTATTACACTCGTACCCTATCGGTGGAGCATTCCTCCTCTATGGAAGACACCCCACTCACCTCTACTTACCAGACTCTATTCCTTTCTCACGTCAAGAATTAGGGAAGTGCTTTTTCTACGATTCGCTTGCCGGGCAAAACTCTTCTCTTCGCTATCCGAAATAGCGGAACTTCAGCCATCCTGAGCTCTCACCTTCCGAGCAAGCAGAGCTCAAGAGTTAGGCTCCTGCCGAAGCTCGTCAGTTTATGACGAGTGGAATACCTCGCTTTTGATCTTCGCAGCGTGTGGCCAAAAGCCTCTCCAGACAATCACTTACCTTACCGCGAACAAGAGGAGGCAAAATACGAAGGTGCAATGGCTACAACGGGGAAGGAGTGCTTCCTCGAAATGCCATGCCGGTAGTTCCTCGATCGTAAATTCATAGAAAGAGGTATCCGGTCGATCTGTGAGTGGTGTGGTTCTGCAGGATGCATGTTGCCAAGGTGCTCACCAAAGGCAGGCGTCAGTGAATAGGAAGCCAATCTCGAATGCTGGTGAATTCAATGCGTTTGGGACTCCCCTTCTCCTTTGGCCAAGAAAGCAAGTAAACCTACTTTGTCGGGTTCGATAAGGTGACTTGGAAGGTAATCCGATCAATCTGTCTCATTGAGTTCCCACCTAAAGCGAGCTTGTATGCGCATTTAATTCTTCTATCTTTTCAGTTGCTGTAACGGATTAAGCGTTAGAACGCCCGAATGTCTCCTCTCATTGAGTAGCTGATACTACTGATTCAGTTAAGGCAAATAGCCCATACAATCTCTCCTGTTGGTCAATCCCACCTTGCGACCTTCATCCCCCTTCGAATGAACAAAGTAAACTCCCCTAATGTCTCTAGAGCAGCATATCTCTAGCTGATTGATAGTTAAGGGCGGTAAGAAGCCCTATTCAAGCTCATTCTAGCGAACGATCCTTTCCAACTACCTTAGCGTCATCTCGGGAAGGGGGATTGGTTTGATGTGCCTAAATAAGGGGTCTCGCCAGCTGACTTACGAGTACCAGCAGCACTGACGGTTACGCTTTCCTTATGCCGATTCTTATTTCTAACAAGAGAAGGCTCCGCAATTGCCTGCTCCTTTGACACCCGCCCCTATTCCTATTATGACGATTGCGAGAAGCTCGAGTAGGACAAAAGTAAGAAGGAACGGGAAGGCACGTACGGGTCAGTCCCTAGCTGCATTGATGAGTGATCACCGCACCGTCTATTATGTATGAGAGGAGAGATAAAAGCCTTGAGGATTCGGTAGAACCTTCTCTTTATCTATTTCTTCAAGCAGGGAATGACAGCAACTGGAGTGCAGCTATATTCCTTCTTTCAATAGGCGCAAGGCAAGGAGCAACCACTCTGAGTGGTGGTGATCCCCTATCCCGGCATGTCATCTCCTTTGATTTAAGGAACGGAACATAAGGAGAATCAGCTCGAGGAAAAGCAGAAGGAGGGGCTGCAAGCCACTAGAGCACAGCGAGTTGAGTTCCCCATCTTAATCTTAAGAAGATAAGTTTCTAGCCGTCTTGATTAACTACTCTGACTCATCTCAGTTCCTATAGGTTTTTCATGGTCTAAGGGGGCAGGTAGAACAAAGAGTAGAGATTTGACGATATGTCTTGTTAACAAACATCCTTTCTTTCTAGGAGCGTGCCGGCCAAGGCCAATTAGATTTGGGAACTCTTCTCCGTACATCTATCTTCTGACACCAACAAGCCAGAAAGCAAGTCAGGAATGGCGGCAATTCCGCGGCTAGCCTTTCAAAGAAAGCTGTGCCTTGGTTGTTCAAGAAGGGAGCTCGGCCTTTCCGCTGCCTAATATCTATTACCTATCTATATCTGTATTTCTTCCTGTCTTAAGTGCTCTGCTAGCAGAAGCCTTAGGAGCAGTCCTTTACAGAACAGTTGAGCCTACCCCGAAAGGAGACGAGCTAACAAGCGAACAAGGGTCTGACTCGATCATAGAGAGAGAGTCTGAAAGAGTTCATGAACTTAGCGTAACAGAAATTCTCTGATCCGATCTTCTGAACATTGCTTTAATCCCAAGGGAAAGCAAAAAGGACCCAACCGTACCCCTAGCACTGGACTTGCGTAAGGCACTAGCGCCTCCTTAAGAGCTCTTAGAAGTTTCACTATGAAAAGCATATATTTCCACTTTGATTATGTTTACTGCTGCTGCGGCGGTCTGCTGCAGAAGAAAGGGATAGAGATTCATCTGTAACGTATTACCTACTCTCCAACTACAACTCCAACCGGCGTAGGATAGAGAAAGACTGCCACTCTATATCCTCTAATAAATGTAACCCCCAGAATGGAATCAAGGAGTTTGCTCGCTTGTTTGATGAGATCGATTGCCAATAAGTTGAGGATGTTAGGCTCGTTCACTAGAATGAGGAGGTCATCTTGGTCGGTCTTTCTTTTAATGGGAATTCACAGAAAGAAGTATGCGATCGCCCAATTCTTATTATTGATTCTGGTGAAAGACTCCTTGCTTGATCGATGACACCTGGGATTGGTAGCCAATAAGATGAGGAAGATGAGAGGTGCTCCATTGACCTTGTTCAGAGGTTATGCCTCGAATTCTTAATGTTATAGCCTGCCGATTCTATAACCCGTGGAACTGGCTATCCAAAAATGAAATTCGATACTTTCTTTGAACCTTGTCTATGATAAAGAATCGATTCCACTTTTCACTTTGTGGAGATTGGGTTGGCATAGCCGTTGCAACAAGAGTAAGCGCTGTGATCTTTTCCGCGGCTAGTCTTTTAGCCCGAAGACAAGGCACTGATTGATCGGAGTTTGCCAGGAGTAGCAGTAGCCGCTCTTTCTCTTGCCGCTGCAATAGCCCTGTCTTCTCTGTCCGGCGAATAGAGATAGCTTCTTCCGGTACGGCTCTTTCGAGCAATCAATCAATCTGCTTATCGTTTCCAAATAAGTGACTTCCTGGGTGGACTACACGAGTCTTATGAAAGAGAGCTGAGGACTATATAATAGCGAATTCTGGTCTCTAAGTCAACAGATGCTCCCCTGGAGCAGACATAAGAAGTTCCGATTCCTTCTACCACCATTCATTACCGTGAACCAGCCCATGCCCCTCTTCAGTATAGGCAGGTCTTTCTTTAGAACAGATTCATTCCAGACCAGAAAACCTAATTTAGAATCAGAATCGCGCTTGGAGCCTATCGCTAGAACGAACAACACACCAGCGACCAGACTTGCTACGCTAGTAGGGCTTGTGGGCAAAGCAAGAGATCTTATTTTATCCTTAATTAAGGATAGGGAAGTATAACTCACCCTCGGGGGGAGATATCGGAATAAAGTACCCTGCCGCTGGATTCCTTGATTGATCTTGTCTTATGAATAGATAGGAAGAGAATCTGATCAATCTAGGCAATCTTGTCCGAAAGAATCACAAAGTCCCGTAACCCGCCTAAGCGTGTGAGTCACAGACTTTGTACACCTTCGCTCGTCACTTCACTTACTGAACTTACCGAAACTCGCTACCGTAAGATCACAGAAAGATGTATTCACCTTAAAGTCTAGGCCTACCTTCTATCTATAGGCTCAAGGGACGGTATGAGTTCTCCGCGCCTACCCGAAAGCAGATCAAAAAGCATAGCTCGCCTACTTTCCTTCGAAGCTGGACTTGTCTCTCTCTTTTACGATAAAACGGCTATTCGCCTTAAACGCTCGACGCTTGAAAGCTTTGTGTACTTCGGTGACCAACCACAACTATTCGTGGATACGATTATAAAGAAGCGGATAGATAGAAGTCCCCGTCGCCTCTATACATAAGGGCCTGCCTACCGGACTAGCTTGACTAACGGTACCTTTAGGAAAAAACCTACTGACTTGGGTTTCCAAAAAGCAACCGACTCTTTCCAGGTCTAGTGCCGAAGCGGAGTACAAGGCACTCGCTCTTACTACCTCTGAACTGTTATGGCTTTCTTACTTGCTACGCGATCTAGCGGTGCCATTTCGCTATCAATTTTTCCTGCACTGTGATAATGCTAGCGCTACACACTTTGCGGCCAATCCTGTGTTCCATGCCCGCTCTAAGCACATAGAAGTTGACTACCACTTCGTTCGTGACCTCGTCGTCGCAGGCAAATTGCTCATTCGACTTGTTCGTAGCAACAATCAAGTGGCGGACATTTTCACAAAAAGATTACCTGAACCAGCCTTCCATCATTGATTTAGCTTTCATCAAAGCCTTGACTTTATTCCAAAAAAGCCAATCGGCAGAACAAGCAAGATTGCATCCGTGAAAGACCACCAGCAGCGAGACTAGTGCCACATAGTAGCATTGATCCAGCAGTTGAGCCCGAGTAGCCATTGATCTTGTCGATCGCATTAGTTAGTGGCGGAGGAAAAAGTAAGGATATTGGGATATACATAGCTATTTTACCGAATCGGGATAACAAGCTATAAAGGTAGCAAAGATCCACCCGGGAATTTAGTAGTTAGTAGCTCCTCGAAATGCATTCGTTCGACCTTTCACAAAGAAGCACCCCGGTACGATTCATTCCCATGGTGCACCCGGGAGAAGAAGTGGTTTTTCAATCAATTCCAATTATCCACCCCGAGTATCCCAAGGGGAGTCTTTGTAGGAGCAGGTTTCTAGTAAGTACTGCTTCTGTTCCGCGGCCTCAGAGACGCGTAGATAGCATACATCATCAGATGAGCAGGAAGTACCAGTAGTAGAGTAGAGCGGGAGGTGCCAGCAGGTGAGCAGAGAGCTCCAGCGGCAGGACAGCAGGGCAGCCCCCATGGAGTCGGGATAGAGGGAGCTCAGGCAGGACAGCCGCAAGGAAACTAACCTGAACCCTGTTTTAGACTCTGGACAGAAATGACCTCCTAGGTCAAGACCTCAGACTATTGGTAGAAATGGGAACTGTCACTCTCGAACTAGATGCGCTTACCGATGGCTGGCTTTCATCTTTACTTCTATAAAAGAAACTGGCACTCCCACTTCATGTAATCTTTCTCCAACTAGCTCGCAAGGGCTTAAAGCGTAACAAGGGATTGAAAGAGCGTTAAGATTGCTAAACCAAGACTGGCGTGTAACACAATCTAAATAGGAATCTCCGGAAACTCTAACTCTGAACTCTCCAATAGACGAGTGAAGTTAACTCCGGCTTCTTCCTTAGCAAAGAGAGCTCTTTCTAGCGCGACATTACGCTCCTTCTTAGTCTTACTACAGAAAAAGGCAGACTAACCGAATCGCGAAAAGAGAGGATTACCTCTTGTGAAGAGAGGGGATGAGGCATTTCATCACTTAGTTCCGGCCCTGGCTTTTGGAATTGATTCACCGGGTCCTGGGGAAATAGGCTGAAATTGATTTGATTACTTCAAGGCGGCCGGTCGAGTCAATAAAGACTAGAATTGGCTCCAGGTAAAGAAAGAAATTCATTCTTGGAGTTCCTTCTTAAAAGGCTTACAGCTCTACTTAAGCAATAAAGACTGAAACTAGAACTCAAGGAGTTCCTTTTTTCACTCCGTCCTCCTTCAGGGGAATAGTTCCTCAGCTGCGCCTAGGGTTCTTGGTAGTTGGGAGCTATGCTTGTTTTTTCTCTCTTCTTTCCTCACGATCAAAAAGGTTGAAATCTGGACTGCATCTGGCGGCAGGGAAACGAAGAAGCTAAGCTTTGAAAAGGCACTGCTCTAACCGGCGTATGTGCCTAGATTAGGACTAGCTGCTTAACCGGCCACTTTACTCTTGGTAAGCATTAAGGAATTCTTCTATGACTCATGGCTCAAGGCCATGGATCACTCTATCTATAGATAAATCCTTTAATTGAGCTCCTCGGACTAAAACCTGTCCTACACCATGGGCTTTACACTACATACTTGATTGACTGGCCTAGTAGATCGACACCAATGTACTAATTATTTTCTTGATAATGGTGTGTTTTGTACGTGGATACCACGAGGTTTAGTAATTGATATGGAACAACAGACTGAAAGTCTTTTTCGTTCTACGAGGACCGCTCCGTAGGTACATGTTATGGTAAAAGTAGTTTCATTTCAAAAAGGGTGTTTATTAGGCTTGCGCCAAATTTTCTCATTAATAAATTTTCTTCAATGTCTGAAGTTGCAATTGTACTTTTTTTTCTCTGGCTACTGATTGATACAGAAATACCTTTTCAAAAGCCATCCGCACCGCACGTCGCGAGCAGTGAGGAATATCCTTTAAGTCGAGTCTTCTTCAACTAGTCCATTCGTTGGTCTTCTTCGTGCGATTGAAAACCATCCCTCCTTCCCCTCCACGTTGCATTCCTTGCCCCGCCGATGAATTACCCTAGTGAAGACACTCTGGTTTGAAAGGGGCCGCTCTCTACTCTAGCTATGATCTAATTTAATTTGCTATGTCCTCATTCCATCGGTGGAGAATCCGCTTTCTATTCCACTCGTCGATTTATCTATTTATGATTGAGCTAACTGACTGAAACCTTTCCACTGCGGTCGGGTGGGATCTAGATGGCTGGTGGATCAACGGCGAGTCGTTCAACCAGGGATCTATCCATAGTTTTGTGTCAGTTCCCGTTCTAATGAAGTAAGAGATCCCCTATAGGACTATCTATTTGGCCGCTGACCTCCAGTCGAAGGAGGCGGATAACTGTAGCCCGCTAACGGTGATTCCTGTGGGAAGCACTTATCCTTATCTTTCATTACCTGAGCAGGCACTCTACTCTGGCTTAGCTCATTCACTCCTAAACTATAGAAAGTTGGACATTCGATCACAGCTTCTTATGCGCAAAGAACTTTCTTCAAGTGGAGTGAAGCGGGGCTGAGGAGAGAACAAATGATTTGTATAAGCCCCTATACTCTTAAGGATTTCCCCCTTCAAAAGCTAGTCTAATCACGGAATAACCTGTCGTATTGGACTTATGATGTACTTTCCTTTATTGAGTAGCTAATTCATACCTGTATCATAGACGGCAATCAGTTCTCTTCCCTTTTCTTTATAACTAGACTAGACTTGTGTAATAGACAGGATCTTTCCGTAGGTTGAGTTAAGGCAGCAAGCATAGGTGCTTCGGTTTCCGGTAGCAGGTAATAAGGTATGTGTAAAGCAAGTCCGTCCTGGTAGGCGCAGGAGATCAAGCAAAGCATGACGGTATTCAGTCTAGCATTCCTGTAGTTCAAGAGTGAATAAGGAAGTGCAAGGCTAGCTGGCAGCTGTCTGATGAGTTCATCGCTCTCTATGGCCATTTTTCTTTAAGCTTCAGGCCCAAAAGGCCTATTAGCCTATTAATAATAAGAGAATCTGAGGTACATAGTCACTAGAGCGAAGCGAAAGGTCAAGCGGGAGGTTGGTCTTGGTGTACATAGCCTGAAGTCTCTCTATCTTTAGACTACGAACTTGGTTGATTGAGCCAAGGGTCTTAAACCCTACACCAGTCAGTCGGCACAGAGAACTGAACCGACGGAGTGAGTAAGGCATATGAACTGCCATAGCCCCATAAGGGTGAAAGGCGTTCAGGAGGGCCTATGCCCCATAGCATAGGGGTGCTGGGTATTCACCAGTGCGTCAGATTTTCTACGATCTGTCGGTTAGCTGGTGTGACTTTTAGGACTCTCTCGCAGATCAACCATACCCGGTCTCAAGATTGAAAGGCTTAAGGACTTTCTAAGTACATCACATACACTATTTTACACAATTTATTGACGAGAAAGAAAGAAAGACATTCCAGAAGCTTCACTTGTGACCGTGACCGAATCACAGAAAGAGAACGAGTGAGGCGCTCTCATTTCATTCCCAGCCGCTTGGCTGATAATGAGGAAACGAATTCTACCTTTACCGGGTTCAACATCTCCACAGGACGCCCTACCAGTTGGCGCAAGGACTGCTTTTTCCCTGGGATGGGACCAAAGAACAAAGGGAAGCTCAGCTCTCACTACCAGTGAATGATGAAATGCCTCGACTTAGAAACCACAGCCCTTCTGTCGAGAGGACAAAATCAATCCTTTTTATCCGGGATGCCTTGCAGTTGAAGCCTCTGGGCTTAGCCCTACTATGACCGAAGAAGACGATTTACTAAAGATAAAGAAAAAAAGACTCCATGAGCCACTTCAGCACAAGGTCTTGAATAGCCTATACGAATTCTCACAAGGAGAGAGACGACCCTTCTCTTACGTGGGACACGGAGATGGAAGAATGGTAGGACCGACTTTCAGACTTAGCCAAGGAACGACCGAGACCTCGAACATGAGAAAGACTGACGCCTGATTCAGGAAGGGACACGAGGGCTCCTCTTTCTCACTGGAAGATCTTAATATTCTACAGTAGAATAAGTCCCCAACCTTAAAAAGGATCAAAAGCCTGCTTTCAAAAACCCACGCAAATGGAGGCCGATGACCTCAGACCCATAACAGGGGTAGAACGAAGCTTTTCCATATAGCAACTTGATCCATTATAGGAGGCCTCTGTCATTAGAAGAAGACCGCTTTGAAGCTAGGAGACCAAAAAAAACTTACTAAACCAGCCGGGTTGGCCACTTTTTAAGAAGGCCTCTACGAACGCTTTCACTAGAGAAAGAGAGAAAGGCCCGTTCGGCTATGTAAAGAAGTCCCTGCAGGCTCAAACCCAGTCCTAACATTCTACAATAATAGTGTCCGACGTCTAATAGAAGGGGCACCGCTTTCATTCCTGCTTGGCGCTCTAACATTACCAACACTGACCACTGAATAAGAAAGACCTACCACCCACACAGCAAACCAACGCTCCCCTTTTAGTTCGGAAAGAAGAAGGGTTGCGCCCAGAAAAGGCGGCCCTCTCATTTCTGAATGAAGCCTTACAGACGAACTATAGAAGGAGACAGGCTGAAGCCTTTCCAGAGTGAGCGCCATACATTACTGTTGCACACACAGGTCCCAGAAGTGCATGATAAATACCGCCAAAGCCCAATACTGCAGAGGAAATTAAGTGAAGCACTCCAGACACAAAGTATGGAAAGGTGTCTATAACTTCCCCACCTGGACCTACCCCCAACCTAGAGTAGCTAAATGGGGAAGTAAAATGAAGCCTTGTTCATATTCATACATGGGCTTCTCTGGTACGAAATGAGCCACTTCAAATAGGTTCATAGCTCCGGCCCAGAATACGATTAATCCGGCATGGGCTACATGAGCCCCAGTAGTTTACCGGATAAATTGATAAGTCGGGCATTCCCGGCCCACCAAGCGAAACCGGTA
>Ga0153961_1000137_pt1 | contig 26542 bp, 24 predicted proteins | sample TSFL045MetaG_FD_104748 | JGI IMG/M metagenome (GOLD analysis project Ga0153961, IMG submission 104748) | Attine ant fungus gardens microbial communities from Florida, USA - TSFL045 MetaG | ecosystem: Host-associated > Fungi > Mycelium > Unclassified | place: USA: Florida, Withalacochee...
CGCGCTCGCCTGGGCGGGCGGCATCGCCGTCGAGTAGATAAGGTGGCGCGAGAACTGCAGAAAATAGTCGGCGGTCGCGTCGTCGCACAGCAGCGCCGCGCCGCTGACGCCAAAGGCTTTGCCGAAGGTCACCACCAGCAACTCTGGCTTCACGCCCTGCCGCCAGCAGCTGCCGCGCCCCTGCTCGCCCACCACGCCGATGCCGTGGGCGTCATCCACCAGCAGCCAGCCGTCGGCGCGGCGGGCGGCGGCGGCGATCGCCCCCAGCGGCGCGCTGTCGCCGTCCATGCTGAAGATCCCTTCGGTGATCACCAGGGTTGCGCCATCGCACGGCAGCGCCAGCCGCTGCGTCAGGCTCTCGACATCGTTATGGTGAAAGCGGCGCAGCGCCGCGGGCGTATGGCCCGCCGCATCGAGCAGCGAGGCGTGCGCCAGCCTGTCGGCGATAATGCGATCCTGCTTCTGCGCCAGCAGATGCACGATCGCCTGATTGGCGGCGAAGCCGGAGATAAACAGCAGCGCGCGCGCATAGCCGAGCCAGTCGGCGAGCTGCGCCTCCAGCTCCGCGTGGCGGCCGCTATAGCCCGTGACGTGTCCCGACGCGCCGGCGCCCGGCGCGCCCTGACGCCAGCCGACGATCACCGCCGGATGCTGGCTCAGGCCGAGATAGTCGTTGCTGGAGAAGTGACGGTAGCTTTTTCCATCGATGGCTAACGTGCGGGTATCGTTGCGCGCAACCAGCCTGCGCTGCCGCCAGCCGTCTGCGGCGCGGCGCGCCTCTAGCGCCTGCGCCATACGCGTAGAGAAGCTCATTACAGCGCCGCGTTATAAAACTGTTCGGTGTCGGCGTGGAACAGCTGCTCGCTCAGCTGCCGCTGCTGTTCGTTATCGCCGTGCGCGGTGTGTGTATGTTCAGGATTGAGGCCCAGCTTACGGAACAGCAGCAGGTCTTTATCCTCTTCCGGGTTCGGCGTGGTGAGCAACTTACAGCCGTAGAAAATTGAGTTGGCGCCCGCCATAAAGCACATCGCCTGGGTCTGCTCGCTCATCTGCTCGCGGCCTGCTGAAAGACGCACGTGCGAGGTCGGCATCATGATGCGCGCCACGGCGATAGTGCGGATAAAGTCAAACGGCTCGACGTCGTCGTTGTCCGCCAGCGGGGTGCCCTTGACCTTGACCAGCATATTGATCGGCACGCTCTCCGGCGGCGTCGGCAGGTTCGCCAGCTGTACCAGCAGCCCGGCGCGATCGCTCACGGTTTCGCCCAGCCCGACGATGCCGCCCGAGCAGACCTTAATCCCGGCATCGCGCACTTTGCCGAGCGTATCCAGCCGCTCCTGATAGGAGCGCGTAGTGATGATGCTGCCGTAAAATTCCGGCGAAGTGTCGAGGTTATGGTTGTAAAAATCGAGCCCGGCGCCCGCCAGACGCTGCGCCTGCTGGTCGCTTAGCGTGCCGAGCGTCATGCAGGTTTCCATCCCCAGCGCCTTCACGCCCTGCACCATCTGCTCGAGATAGGGCATATCGCGGTCGCTGGGATTTTTCCACGCCGCGCCCATGCAGAAGCGGCTCGAGCCCGCCGCTTTCGCTTTACGCGCCGACGCCAGCACCTCCTGCACTTCCATCAGCCGTTCGGACTCCAGCCCGGTTTTATAGCGGGCGCTTTGCGGGCAATATTTGCAGTCCTCCGGGCAGGCGCCGGTTTTGATCGACAGCAGCGTGCTGACCTGTACCTGACGCGGATCGAAATGCTGGCGGTGAACCTGCTGCGCCTCAAACATCAGCTCAAGAAAGGGTTTATCAAACAGCGCCTGCGCCTGCGCCAGAGTCCAGTGTTGTGCCATTGCCTACTCCAAAAAAGGGTGTCATCCCGACAGTTAACGGGGTTATACTTGTAAACTAAATCTTTTTATTTTGGTTTACAACTGCCATGTTTACCCCTCAGGACGCTGAATTCGACCGCCAGCACATCTGGCACCCCTATACCTCAATGCGCGATCCGCTGCCCTGTTATCCCGTGGTCGCGGCGCAGGGCACGCAGCTACAGCTGGCCGACGGCCGTGAACTGGTGGACGGCATGTCTTCCTGGTGGGCGGCGATTCACGGCTACAACCATCCGCGTCTGAACCAGGCGATGCAGGATCAGATGGCGCAAATGTCGCACGTGATGTTCGGCGGCATTACGCATCCTGCGGCGGTCGCGCTCTGCCGCCAGCTGGTGGCGATGACGCCCGCCGCGCTGGAGTGCGTTTTCCTCGCCGATTCCGGCTCGGTCGCGGTGGAAGTGGCGATGAAAATGGCGATGCAGTACTGGCTCGGCCGCGGCGAAACGCGCCAGCAGTTTCTTACGCTGCAGCGCGGCTATCACGGCGACACCTTTGCGGCGATGTCGGTGTGCGATCCCGATAACTCGATGCACAGCCTGTGGCGCGGCTACCTGCCGCAGCACCACTTCGCCGCTGCGCCGCTGCGCCGCTTTGACGATATCTGGGACGAGCGCGACGCGGATGACTTTGTCCGCCTGATCGAACGGCACCATGCAAATCTGGCGGCGGTGATACTTGAGCCGATCGTACAGGGCGCGGGCGGCATGCGCTTCTATCACCCGCGCTATCTGCAGCGGGTGCGCGAATGCTGCGATCGCTATGATGTGCTGCTGATCGCTGATGAAATCGCCACCGGCTTTGGCCGCAGCGGCAAACTTTTCGCCTGCGAGCACGCAGACGTCACGCCCGATATTCTCTGCGTCGGTAAGGCGCTGACCGGCGGCATGATGACGCTGGCGGCGACCCTCGCCACGCGCCGCGTCGCCGACGGCATCAGCGACAGCCCGGCGGGCTGTTTTATGCACGGGCCGACCTTTATGGGCAACCCGCTGGCGTGCGCCGTGGCCACAGAGAGCCTCGCGTTGCTTAACGAATGCCGCTGGCCGCAGCAGGTGGCGCGCATTGAGCAGCAGCTGCGCGATGAGCTGATGCCGCTGCGCGCCGCGCCGCAGGTGGCGGATGTGCGCGTGCTGGGCGCGATCGGCGTGGTGGAGACGCGTCGTCCGGTAAATATGGCCGCGCTGCAGCGCTTTTTCGTCGAGCGCGGCGTCTGGATCCGCCCCTTTGGCCGCCTGATCTACCTGATGCCGCCCTATATCATCACGCCGCAGGCGCTGCGCCAGCTCACTCAGGCGGTTGCCGAGGCGCTGACGCAGGAGGCGAACTTTAGCGCCTGATCGTCGCTAACCGCTGGAACCGCCTCTTTTTTTCGCTAAGATGGAAGGTGTTGATACTGAAGGTTTATCACAACCGAGGAGAGAAGATGCGCGTTTTCAGCAATGATTTTAACGACGGCGACAAGATGCCGGAGCGCCACGTTTTTAACGGCATGGGCTATCAGGGCGATAATATTTCCCCGCACCTGGCGTGGGACGACGCGCCTGAAGGCACCAAAAGCTTCGTCGTGACCTGCTACGATCCCGATGCGCCGACCGGCTCCGGCTGGTGGCACTGGGGCGTGGTGAATATTCCCGCCGACACCCGGCTGCTGGAACAGGGCGCCGGTTCCGGTCTGGCGATGCTGCCGCCGGGCGCGCTGCAGACGCGCACCGATTTCGGCAAAGCCGGCTACGGCGGCGCGGCGCCGCCGGCGGGCGAAAGCCATCGCTATATTTTTACCGTACATGCGCTCGATGTTGAGACGATTGAGGTGGACGCCGAGGCGAGCGGCGCGATGGTCGGTTTTAACGTGCATTTTCATGTGCTGGCGAGCGCCAGCATTACGGTGAACTATTCGTAACGGAGCCTGAAGGCGGCGCAGCGTGGCCGCTGCGCCTGAGCTATCTTCTTAATCGAGCGGGTGGATCACCACCCACATCGGCCCCTGGCCCACCGCGTAGCGCGCCAGCGGCGTCAGCAATCCCTGCGGCTCGCTAATGCGGTACACTTCGATATGGTGCGATTTCTGACCTGCCGCCACCAGATAACGGCCGCTGTGATCGATATTGAAGCCGCGCGGCTGGGTTTCCGTCGGCTGATAGCCCTCGATAGAGAGCAAGCCGCCATCTTCGCTGACGCTGAACACCGTAATGGTGCTGCTGGTGCGATCGCAGGCGTACAGGAAGCGGCCGTTGGGGGTGAGATGAATATCCGCCGCCCAGCGCGTTTCGCTAAAGCCCGGCGGCATCATATCCAGCGACTGCACGCGCTCAACGTCGCCGCGCGCATTGCTCAGCGCCCAGACATCGACGGTGCTGTCGAGTTCGTTGACGCAGTAGGCGTAGCTGCCGTTGGGATGAAACGCCATATGACGCGGGCCGGCGCCCTCTACCGTGGTGACCTGCCCCTGCTCGCGCGGCGCCAGCGTGCCGTCGGTGCTCAGGGAGTAAAGGCAGATGCGATCCTGCTTCAGCGCCGGAACAAACAGCGTCTGGTTGGCGTTGTCGATGTTGGCGGAGTGGCAGCCGTCCAGCTCGCGGATCACCTGTGACGGCGCCTGCGGCAGGCCGTCATCGCCAATCGGGCTAACGCTGACGCAGGCGTCGTTATAGGAGCCGCAAAACAGAAAGTTGCCGGCGCGATCGGTGGAAATATGGGTCGGGCTGCCCGGCAGCGGCGCTTCGCCCGCTTCGCTCAGGGTGCCGTCGGCGGCAATGCGGAACGCCAGCACGCGGAAGTTCGGGCGCACGCCGACGTAGAGAAAATCTTTCTTCGGGCTGACCACCATCGGCTGAACCTGGCCAGAGACGTCCGTCACCTGTAACAGCGAAAGCGCGCCCTCTTCATCTAACCGCCACGCGTGGATCTGCTGGCTCTCGGGACTGGCGGTATAAACGACTTGTTTCATGCATTCTCCTTGTTCGCAGCCTGTCGGTTTTGTGTCTGTGGCTCACTGTAGCCTGTTTTGCCACGGTGCGCCGGAATCATTTGTGCCCTGCTTTTTGTCTCAGGCCCGCGCTCGGGTGTAGACTCGATGCCTCTTCAATCCTTTCAGACGGAATAAGCCATGAGCTATCGCGTAATCGCCCTCGACCTTGACGGCACCCTGCTGACGCCTGCGAAAACCATCCTGCCCCAGTCAATCGAGGCGCTGAAGCGCGCCCGTCAGGCTGGCGTCAAGGTGGCTATCGTTACCGGCCGTCACCACTGCGCCATCCATCCTTTTTATCAGGCGCTGGAACTCGATACACCCGCAATCTGCTGCAACGGCACCTATTTGTATGATTATCAGGCAAAAAAGGTGCTGGCTGCCGATCCGCTGGATAAGGATCAGGCGCTGCGCGTGATTGAGATGCTGGATGAGCACCAGATTCACGGCCTGCTCTACGTCGACGATGCGATGCTCTATCAGACGCCCACCGGTCACGTGACGCGCACCCTGAAGTGGGCGGAATCGCTGCCGCCGCATCAGCGTCCGCTGTTTGTTCAGGTGCCGGACCTGGCGCAGGCGGCGCGCGACGCGCAGTCAGTCTGGAAGTTTGCGCTTTCCCATGAAAACACCGCCGAACTGCAGCAGTTCGCGACGCTTGTGGAAGCGGAGCTGGGGCTGGCGTGCGAATGGTCGTGGCACGATCAGGTGGATATCGCGCAGCGCGGCAACAGCAAAGGCAAGCGGCTGGCGGAGTGGGTCGCCTCGCTGGGGCTCACCATGCAGGACGTCATCGCCTTCGGCGACAACTATAACGATCTCAGCATGCTGGAAGCGGTCGGACTGGGCGTGGCGATGGGCAACGCCGACGAGGCGATCAAGGCGCGCGCGAAGCGGGTGATCGGCACCAACCTTGAGCCGGGCATCGCCGACGTGATCGAACAGCAGCTGCTGTAATCAGGCGGCAACCGACACGCTTTTAATCTGGGCATAGAGCCACTGATCCGGCCGAATGCCCAGCTCATCCCGCGCCCAGGGCGAAATACGCGCCCAGAGCTCGCTGACGCCGATGCGCAGGCGAACCTCGACCTGATCGCCCACCTCCAGCAGCTCCACCACCTGCGCCGGCAGAATATTGCGTATCGAACTGTGCTGCGGCGGCTGTAGCGCCAGCGAGACGTCCGCCGAGGCGATGCGGATGCGCAGCGGGGTTTTCACCGGATAGTTAACCCGACTCACCCAGATATGCTGGTCGCCGAGCGACAGCGCGCTCATCGGATAGTCGGGATGATGCTCCAGCACCTGCACGCGCAGCACGCTGGTCAGCTCGCTCACCGGCAGCCAGGGGCGCATCGCGCTGCTGCTCCAGACTTTCTCCAGCGGGCCGAACGCCCTGACGCCGCCGCGATCGAGCACCAGCACGTTCTCCGCCAGCTGTAAAATTTCATCGAGGCTGTGGGTCACATAGAGCACCGGGATCTCGACCTGTTTCGCCAGCTTCTGCAAATAGGGCATCAGCTCGCGCTTGCGCGGCAGATCGAGCGAGGCGAGCGGCTCGTCCATCAGCAGAATATCGGGCGCGCTCAGCAGCGCGCGGCCAATGGCGACGCGCTGCTTTTCACCGCCGGAGAGGGAGAGCGGGAAGCGATCGAGCAGCGTCTCCAGCCCCAGCAGCGTCACCAGCGCGTCGAACTGCCCTTTCATCGCGGGCGACATGCCGTAGTGCAGATTGCCGCGCACGCGATAGTGCGGAAACAGCCGCGCATCCTGAAACACATAGCCGACGCGGCGTTTCTCCGGCGGCAGCATCACGCCTTTTTCCGTGTCGAGCAGCACACGGCCGTTCAGCGCAATGGCGCCGCGCTGCGGCTGCGTCAGCCCGCTGATGGCGTTGATCAGCGAGGTCTTGCCCGCGCCGGAGACGCCGAATACCGCGGTAATCCCCTTCGCCGGGATCTGCGCGTCGATATCGAGCTGGTGATCGCCCAGCCGCTGCGAAAAATTTAGCGTTAACATCAGGCGCCCATCCTTTTACGACCCCAGCGCGCCAGCCATTCAGAGGCGAGCAGCGACAGCAGCGCCAGCGCGATGGCGATAATGCACAGCCGCGCCGCCGCGCCCTCTGCGCCCGGCGTTTCAATCAGGGTAAACATCGCCAGCGGCAGCGTGCGCGTCTCCTGCGGAATATTGGAGACGAAGGTAATCGTCGCGCCGAACTCGCCCAGCGAGCGGGCAAAGGCCAGCACGGTGCCGACGATAATCCCGGGCAGCGTCAGCGGCAGCGTGATGGTGAAAAAGACGCGCCAGCGCCCCGCGCCGAGCGTGCGCGCCGCCTGCTCCAGCCGTATATCCACCGCCTCCAGCGCCAGCCGTATGGCGCGCACCATTAGCGGAAAGGCGATTACCGCAGAGGCGAGCGCCGCGCCGCGCCAGCTAAAGGCGAAGCTAAAGCCGAACCAGTCGTAGAGATACTGGCCAATCACGCCGCGTCGCCCCAGACCGATCAACAGCAGATAGCCCACCACTACCGGCGGCAGCACCAGCGGCAGATGGATCAGGCTGTCGAGCAGCGATTTGCCCGGAAACCGGCAGCGCACCAGAATCCAGGCGGTAAGAATGCCAAACGGCAGGCTGAACAGCACCGCGATGCTGGAGACTTTGAGGCTAAGCGCCACCGCCTGCCATTCGGGATCGCTGAGTATCATGCTTTCGGCGAGAATCCGTACTGTTTAAACACCGCAGCCGCTTCCGGCCCTTTCAGGTAGTCATAAAACGCCTTTACCACAGCGTTGTTATGCGCTTTTACCACCGCCATCGGATATTCCACCGGCTTGTGGCTGGCAGCCGGAAAGGTGCCGACGACCTGCACTTTGTCGCTGGCCACCGCGTCGGATCCGTAGACGATGCCGTAGGGCGTTTCACTGCGCTCAACCAGCGCCAGCGCTGCGCGCACGTTATTGGCGCGCGCCAGCGAGGGCGAAACCTGTTCCCAGGCGCCCAGCTTTTGCAGCGCTTCCTGCGCATAGATACCGGCAGGCACGTGGTCAGGATCGCCGACCGCCAGACGCTCGCCTTTCAACAGGCTTTTCCAGTCGGTCTGTTGATTCAGCGTAATCGGCTTCGCGCTGTCGCCGCGCGGCGCCACCAGAACCAGCTCGTTGCCGAGCAGAGTCACGCGCGTAGCGTCCTCGATGCTCTTTTTCGCTACGGCGTCGTCCATCCACTGCTGGTCTGCTGAGATAAAGAGATCGGCGGGGGCGCCCTGCTCAATCTGGCGCGCCAGCGTAGAAGAGGAGGCGAATGACGACACCACCTCGACGTTGGTTTTCTTTTTATACTGCGAGGCAATTTCCTGCAGCGCGTTGGTCAGCGACGCGGCGGCGAAAACGGTGACTTTCTCAGCGGCAACCGCCTGGCCGGCCAGCGTGAGGCTCAGCGCAGCGGCAAGGCCCCAGCGATAGGATCGGGATAGCATGGGTATTCTCCAGTTATGCGTTGTGTAGACAATGATACAACGCGCGCCAGAACAGCGTGATAAAATTATCGGCAGGAAAAGAAGAAGGTTGAGTAGAGGCAATAAAAACGCCCGCTCAGGCGGGCGTCGGGGAATCAACGGGTAGAGCGTGAAGCGTGTTCGCGGCGGCCAAATTTCGAGATGACGTTAAACACCTCGCCCAGACCATAAATCAGGCCCAGCATAATCGCCATTACCACCGGCACCATAATCACCGCTACAGCAAGGCTTTTTAACAGTTCCAGCATGGAAGTCTCACTCAGCAAAGTAAAAAAGTGATTGTAACGTCTGAGGAAAAAAACGCACTGCCCTTTTCGTGCTTTTACTTTTTGCGCCGCACCCCGCTATGATCGTTGCATTTACTCGTTCTGGAGACGCCACCATGCAGGCTGAACTTTCCCTGTCTATCCGGCTGCAGCAGAAGCTGTTCGCCGATCCGCGCCGTATCGCGCTACTGAAACGCATCCGCGAAACCGGCTCTATTAGCCAGGGCGCGAAGCTGGCGGGCATCAGCTATAAAAGCGCCTGGGACGCGATCAATGAGATGAACCAGCTCGCTGACGACACCCTCGTAGAGCGGGCTACCGGCGGCAAAGGCGGCGGCGGCGCGCGGCTTACGCGCTACGGCGAGCGGCTTATCCAGCTGTTTCAGCTGCTGGAACAGATTCAGCAAAAAGCGTTCGACGCGCTGCAAAACGACGCGGTGCCGCTCGACAGCCTGCTGGCGACCATCGCGCGCGTTTCCCTGCAGACCAGCGCGCGCAACCAGCTGTTTGGCACGGTGATCGCCCATGATCAGCAGCAGGTGGTGCAGCATCTTCAGGTGCGGCTGGCCGACGGCGCCACTCAGCTTAAGGTGGCGCTAACCGAGCGCAGCGTGGCGCGCCTGCAGCTTGAGGCGGGTAAAGAGGTGCTGGTGCTGATCAAAGCGCCGTGGATTGAGGTGAGCCGCGAGGCGTCACAGGCGGATAATCAGCTAGGCGCTCAGGTAAGCCAGATTGAACCCGGCGAGCAGATGAGTGAGGTACTGATGACGCTGCCGAGCGGCGAAACGCTCTGCGCCACGCTCTCAAACCAGCAGGTTGAGCAGCAGAATCTGCAGCCCGGCGACCGCGTCACGGCAAGTTTCAAGGCCGAACACGCAATTATCGCTACGCTGCTCTGACCTGCGCGCCATGATTTGACTTCCCTGACGGCTCCAGGTACAAGCTGTTAGTACAGTGCAAAAAATGGAACATATCATGGCATTATTGCAAATTTCGCAAGGCATGTTTCGTCTTAGCGACACCCGATTACTGAACCTGAACGATCTGCAACTAACGGGCGGCCAGAGCTGGGCCTTCGTCGGCGCTAACGGCAGCGGCAAATCGTCGCTGGCGCGCGCGCTGGCGGGTGAGCTGGCGCCGGAAAAAGGCGCGTTCGTCAGCCGGTTCGCACGCCCGACGCGTCTGTCGCTGGAGCAGCTGCAAAAGCTGGTCGCCGACGAATGGGAACGCAACAACACCGATCTGCTGAGCGAAGGCGAAACCGATACCGGCCGCACCGCGCTAGAGATTATCCAGGATGAGGTGCAGGACGAGGCGCGCGCGCGGGCGCTGGCGGAGCGGTTCGCCATCGGCTACCTGCTCGATCGGCGCTTTAAATACCTTTCAACCGGCGAGACGCGCAAGGTGCTGCTCTGCCAGGCGCTGATGAAACAGCCCGATCTGCTGATCCTCGACGAACCTTTCGACGGCCTCGACGTCGCCTCGCGCGCCAGCCTGACGGAGACGCTGGCGAACCTGCGGCAGCCCGACGTCGCCCTGGTGCTGGTGCTCAATCGTTTTGACGACATTCCCGATTTTGTTGAGCAGGTCGGCGTGCTGGCGGAGTGCACCCTGACCCACGTCGGCGCGCGCGATGCGATCCTGGCGGAGGCGCTGGTGGCGCAGCTGGCGCACAGCGAACGGCTGGAGGGCATGGCGCTGCCGGAGCCGGATGCGCCCGACCAGCTGCCGCCGCTGGCGCAGGGTACGCCGCGCGTCGTCCTGCGCAACGGCGTGGTCAGCTACAACGACAAGGCAATCATTAACGGGCTGAGCTGGCAGGTCAACGCCGGCGAGCACTGGCAGATCGTCGGACCTAACGGCGCCGGAAAATCGACGCTGCTGAGCCTGGTGACCGGCGATCACCCTCAGGGCTACAGCAACGATCTCTGGCTGTTCGGCACTAAACGCGGCAGCGGCGAAACCATCTGGGATATCAAACAGCATATCGGCTACGTCAGCAGCAGCCTGCATCTGGAGTATCGCGTCAGCGTCAACGTGCGTACCGTGATCCTCTCCGGCTTCTTCGACTCCATCGGCCTCTATCAGGCGGTGTCGGAGCGGCAGAAGGCGCTGGCGCGGCAGTGGCTGACGCTGCTCGGTATGGATAACGCGCTGGCCGACGCGCCCTTCCATAGTCTCTCCTGGGGCCAGCAGCGGCTGGTGCTGATCGCGCGCGCGCTGGTGAAGCATCCGGCGCTGCTGATCCTTGACGAACCGCTGCAGGGGCTCGATCCCATCAATCGTCAGCTGGTGCGCCGCTTCATTGATATTCTCATCGGCGAAAGCCGCACCCAGCTGCTGTTCGTGTCGCACCACGCCGAAGACGCGCCGCGCTGCATTACCCACCGGCTCAGCTTTGTGCCTGCCGCCGAGGGCTACGCCTATCAGCAGGAGAGCCTGGATTAACGCCCGCGACGCCGCCTGGCGGCGTCCGCTTATCCCCGCCAGCCTGCTTATGTAACCGCTACCATTGCTTCACCCTTTTCACCTCTATATTCGCCAGCAAAAGGCTTTGAATAAGAATTTTCAGCTTGTGTAAACGATTCCATTTATCCAGACTTGATCACGCTTTACCGGGCGCTGATGTGCTACTTTTTAACCCTGCCTGTCTGGCTTTTTGACGTTAACCAGGACTCAACATGGAAAAATTTAACCCGGTCGATCATCCGCATCGCCGTTACAATCCGCTGATCGATCAGTGGATCCTCGTTTCGCCTCACCGTGCCAAACGTCCCTGGCAGGGCGCGCAGGAAACGCCTTCGCAAGAGCAGCTGCCGGCGCACGATCCCGACTGCTTCCTCTGCGCGGGCAACACGCGCGTCACCGGCGACAAAAACCCTGATTATAAAGGCACTTACGTTTTTACGAACGATTTCGCCGCGTTGATGACCGATACGCCGGAAGCGCCGGAGAGCAGCGACGTGCTGATGCGCTGCGAAAGCGCGCGCGGCACCAGCCGGGTGATCTGCTTCTCCCCCGATCACAGCAAAACGCTGCCGGAGATGTCGCTGCCCGCGCTGGAAGAGGTGGTAAAAACCTGGCAGGCGCAGACCGCTGAGCTCGGCCAGCACTATCCCTGGGTGCAGGTTTTCGAAAACAAAGGCGCGGCGATGGGCTGCTCTAATCCCCACCCGCACGGCCAGGTTTGGGCCAACAGTTTCCTGCCGAATGAAGCGCAGCGCGAAGACGATCATCAGCGCGCCTACTACGCCGCGCACCGCTCACCGATGCTGGTGGACTACGCCGCGCGCGAACTGAGCGACGGCAGCCGCACCGTGGTTGAGACCGACCACTGGCTCGCAGTGGTCCCCTGGTGGGCGGCCTGGCCGTTCGAAACGCTGCTGCTGCCGAAAGCCCATATCAAACGCCTCAACGATCTCTCGCCGGAGCAGAGCGCAGATCTGGCGAAGGCGCTTAAGCAGCTGACCAGCCGCTACGACAACCTGTTCCAGTGCTCTTTCCCCTACTCCATGGGCTGGCACGGCGCGCCGTTCAACGGCGAAGAAAACGATCACTGGCAGCTGCACGCGCACTTCTACCCGCCGTTGCTGCGCTCGGCTACGGTGCGCAAATTTATGGTCGGCTACGAAATGCTGGCTGAAACCCAACGCGACTTAACGGCGGAGCAGGCGGCAGAACGTCTGCGCGCCGTTAGCGACATTCATTTCCGCGAGGCACAACAATGTTAAAAACCACCACGCAGCAGATTTTCAACGACACCTTCGGCTATGCCCCGACCCACGCCATTCAGGCGCCGGGCCGCGTCAACCTGATTGGCGAGCATACCGACTACAACGATGGCTTCGTGCTGCCGTGCGCCATCGACTACCAGACCGTTATCGCCTGCGCGAAGCGCGACGATCGTCAGGTGCGCGTCGTGGCGGTGGATTACGATAATCAGCAGGACAGCTTCTCGCTCGACGCGCCGATCCTCAGCGTGAAAGAACCGATGTGGGCCAACTACGTGCGCGGCGTGGTGAAGCATCTGCAGCAGCGCGACGCCAGCTTCGGCGGCGTCGACATGGTGATCGCCGGCGACGTGCCGCAGGGCGCGGGCCTCAGCTCGTCGGCGTCGCTGGAAGTGGCGGTCGGCACCGTGTTTCAGCAGCTCTATCACCTGAAGCTCGACGGCGCGGCCATCGCCGTCAACGGTCAGGAGGCGGAGAACCAGTTCGTGGGCTGCAACTGCGGCATTATGGACCAGCTCATCTCCGCGCTGGGCAAGAAAGATCATGCCATGCTGCTCGACTGCCGCACCCTCGGCACCCGCCCGGTTTCAATGCCGAAAGATGTCGCGGTGGTAATCATCAACTCCAACTTCCGCCGCAGTCTGGTGGGCAGCGAATACAACATGCGCCGCGAGCAGTGCGAAACCGGCGCGCGCTTCTTCGCTCAGCCGGCGCTGCGCGACGTGGATATCGACCAGTTCAAGGCGGTGGAGCATGAGCTGGATCCGCAGGTGGCGAAACGCGTGCGTCACGTGCTGACGGAAAACGCCCGTACCCTGGAGGCGGCCGACGCGCTGAGCAAGGGCGACCTGAAACGCATGGGCGAGCTGATGGCGGAATCGCACGCCTCAATGCGCGACGACTTCGAAATCACCGTGCCGCCGATCGACGCGCTGGTCGAGATCGTCAAGGCGGAGATCGGCGATCGCGGCGGCGTGCGCATGACCGGCGGCGGCTTCGGCGGCTGCGTGGTGGCGCTGATGCCGTTCGATCTGGTAAATCGGGTGAAGGCGGCGGTGGCGGAACAGTACGAAGCGAAAACCGGCATCAAAGAGACCTTTTACGTTTGCACCGCCTCAGAAGGAGCGGGCCAATGCTAAACGACGTTAACTCACACGCGCCAGACGGTCAGCCCTGGCGCATTACCGTGCTGCGCAACGCCAGCGGCATGGTAGCGACCTTTATGGACTGGGGCGCCACCTGGCTGTCGGCGCGGGTGCCGATGCGCGACGGCAGCGTGCGCGAAACCCTGCTCGGCTGCGCCACGCCGTCCGACTATCTGCATCAGGACGCCTATCTCGGCGCCACCATTGGACGCTACGCCAACCGCATCAGCAAGGCGACACTGGCGCAGCAGGCGATTCAGCTTGCGGCGAATCAGGGCGAGCACCAGCTGCACGGCGGGCCGCAGGGCTTTGACAAGCGCCGCTGGCAGATCGTCAGCCAGAGCGAGAACAGCGTGGTTTACCGCCTGGACTCGCCGGACGGCGACCAGGGCTATCCGGGCAACCTGCTGGCGCAGGTGCGCTATGAGCTGGACGACGATAACTGCCTGTCGATCAGCTATCAGGCGGAGGTCGATCGGCCCTGCCCGGTCAATCTCACCAACCACGCCTACTTTAATCTTGATGCGCATCATGGCGACGCGCGCCAGCATCGCTTACAACTGCTGGCCGAACACTATCTGCCTGTCGACAGCGAGGGGATTCCCAACGCGCCGCTGAAAGCGGTGGCGGGCACCAGCTTCGATTTTCGCGCGGGCAAGATTGTGGCGCAGGATTTTCTCGCCGATGCCGATCAGCAGGCCGTGAAGGGTTACGATCACGCCTTTCTGCTCGACAGCGCCGGCGACGCCAGCCAGCCTGCCGCGCATCTCTGGTCTGCCGACGGCGAACTGCAGCTGACCGTGACCACCGCCGCGCCCGCGCTGCAGTTCTATAGCGGCAACTATCTGGCGGGAACGCGCGCGCGCGAACAGGAAAGCTATACTGCTTTCCAGGGCATTGCGCTGGAGAGCGAATTTTTACCCGATTCGCCGAATCACCCTGAGTGGCCCCAGCCCTCATGCTGGCTGCAGCCGGGCGAGCGCTGGGAGTCGGTGACGCGCTACCGCTTCACGCCGCGCTGAACCGCCTGAAAAACGCGCAGTGCGTTGCCGACAGGCTTACACGCTGCGCCGTTTTCCGCTATGGTATGGCGCTATCCATGTGCCGCCGGGCGCGCGCGTCGGGTTGGTTGCAGCAAGGTTTCCATTATCGTAGAAACATCAAAGAGTTAAGGAGTTAACTATGGCCGTAACTAAGCTGGTTCTGGTCCGCCACGGCGAAAGTCAGTGGAACCAGGAAAACCGCTTCACCGGATGGTATGACGTGGATCTTTCTGATAAAGGTCGCACCGAAGCCAAAGCAGCCGGTCAGCTGCTGAAAAAAGAAGGTTTCGTCTTTGATTTCGCTTACACCTCCGTGCTGAAACGCGCCATTCACACTCTGTGGAATGTTCTTGATGAGCTGGATCAGGCCTGGCTGCCGGTTGAAAAATCCTGGCGTCTGAACGAGCGTCACTACGGTGCGCTGCAGGGTCTGGATAAAGCGGAAACCGCGGCCAAATATGGCGACGATCAGGTGAAACAGTGGCGTCGCGGCTTCGCGGTTACGCCGCCGGAGCTGGATCGCAGCGACGAGCGTTTCCCCGGCCACGACCCGCGCTATGCGAAGCTGAGCGCCGAGCAGCTGCCGACCACCGAGAGCCTGGCGCTGACCATCGATCGCGTCATCCCTTACTGGAACGAGAGCATTCTGCCGCGCATCAAGAGCGGCGAGAAAGTGATCATCGCGGCGCACGGCAACTCGCTGCGCGCGCTGGTGAAATACCTCGACAATATGAGCGAAGATGAGATCCTCGAGCTGAATATCCCAACCGGCGTACCGCTGGTATATGAGTTCGACGAGAACTTCAAACCGATCAAACACTACTATCTGGGCGATGCCGACGAGATTGCAGCGAAAGCCGCTGCCGTCGCTAACCAGGGTAAAGCAAAGTAAGCGTGAGCTGAAATGTAAAAAGGCCAGACAATGTCTGGCCTTTTTTTATGGCTGCGAATGGAATGTGGAAAGCTATAAAGGCCCACGGCATTCAAAACGCGGTAAGCAGGGACCGAAGAGCAAAGCGTCCCGCGTCAGGGATAAAAACGCCGGAAGCGTTTTTAAACAATGCACAGCGTGGCCCGGTAACGGGCGCGCCTCAGGGATGAGGTGCGTATCCGCGCGGGCCGAGCGAGCATGGATGCAATGGACGTTGCGATCGGTCCATGCTTGCCACGTCAGCACCTTGCTGTCTTTCGCTTTTAATCAGCCGCGGCGCTGCTTCACCGCAGCAGCCAGCTGGCGCAGCACCTTGTCGGTGTCAGACCAGCCGATGCAGGCGTCGGTGATGCTCTTGCCGTAGACCAGCGGCTCGCCGCTCTCCAGGCTCTGGTTGCCCTCGACCAGATGGCTCTCGATCATCACGCCGATAATGCCGCGCTCGCCGCCAGAGATCTGCGCCGACACGTCATTTGCTACGTCGAGCTGCTTCTGATACTGCTTGCTGCTGTTGGCGTGGCTGAAGTCGATCATCACCTGCGGCGGCAGCCCCGCCTTCTCCAGCCCGGTTTTCACCGCGCTAACGTGCTGCGCGCTGTAGTTCGGCTCTTTGCCGCCGCGCAGAATGATATGGCAGTCCGCATTGCCGCTGGTTTCGACAATCGCCGAATGACCGTACTTGGTCACCGACAGAAAACAGTGCGGCGAACCGGCGGCGTTGATGGCGTCGATCGCCACCTTGATGGTGCCGTCGGTGCCGTTCTTGAAGCCGACCGGGCAGGAAAGCCCTGACGCCAGCTCGCGATGCACCTGCGACTCGGTGGTGCGCGCGCCGATAGCGCCCCAGCTCATCAGATCCGCCACATACTGCGGCGTGATCATATCGAGAAACTCGCCCGCCGCCGGCAGGCCGCTGTCGTTGATCTCCAGCAGCAGCTGGCGCGCCAGGCGCAGGCCGTCGTTGAGCTGAAAGCTGCCGTCCATATAGGGATCGTTAATCAGCCCTTTCCAGCCGACGGTGGTGCGCGGCTTTTCAAAATAGACGCGCATCACGACTTCCAGCTCGCCTTTCAGCTCGTCGCGCAGCGCCAGCAGCCGCGAGGCGTACTCTTTCGCCGCCTGCGGGTCGTGAATTGAACAGGGGCCAATCACCACCAGCAGACGATCGTCTTCGCCCTGCAAAATCTGATGGATAGCGGCGCGCGCGCGCGCAACGGTGCGCGCGGCATTATCGGTGGCGGGAAACTTCTCCAGCAGCGCAACGGGAGGCAACAGCTCTTTAATATCCCGAATACGTAAATCATCATTCTGGTAATTCATAAATCATTCCATTTATTCCTGGCCCAACGCGCGTCGGGCACAACCCGACCAATTTATCCCGTTGCGCAGGGAGTGTAAATTCAGCGCGCATCTTAAATGCATGCGTAAAATTTGCATTTATAGGGTTCTCAACTAGGCTTTTATATGTAAGCACTGAGAAACGCTTCGCTTACATTATTTATCCCTTCCGGACGACCTTTGGGTGAAATTAAATTTCGCCGGAATCGCTTTGCGTCAAACTGCACCATCGGGTTTAAAACAGCAGCTTTCATTGATTACAGGAGCATAATGATGAATAAGTTTGCAATTATCTTTCTGACGACAGCAATGACTTTAGGCAGCGGCGCGGCCATGGCCGACAATAATGGTACCGCTAACCAGGCTGCTGAAGCAGGCGCGGCAGCGGGCGGCGCGAAACAGAATCTGCCGCCGAACAACGTCGACAACAACAACATCAACAATACCGGCACCAATACCAATCCTGCGGCCAACGGCGGCAGCACCAGCGGCAGCAATATGACCGCTAATGAAATGGACCAGAATAGCCAGTGTAAAGATGGCAAATGTCCCGATATTAACAGCAAGGTGCAAACCAAAGAGGGTGGCGGCACCGTTGACCGCAAAACCGACGGCACCTCGCAGTAATATCTTCTGGAGAGCTTCGGCTCTCCAATATTTTTCTCTGCGTTAACTTCCGCTATGCTGGAGCCATGAATTCTGTCAGGAAACGTTCATGGCCTCGCTGTTGTTAATAGACGATCACCCGCTGGTCGAAGTGGCGCTGGAAGCCGCGCTCGATCGGGCCCCCTTCCCCATCCTTTTACGTTCCGCCGCCAGCGAACAGCAGGCGCGCCAGCTGCTGACGCAGCCCACCGACATTATCGTGCTGGATATCGGCCTGCCGGACGGCGACGGGCTGGAAATTTTGCGCCGCCTTAAAATTCACTTTCCGCACATCCCCGTGCTGATCTATTCGGCGCAGCAGAGCAGCCACTATGTGCGCAGCGCGCAGGCGCTGGGCGCGGCGGGCTACGTAGTCAAAAGCCAGCGTATGGAGCAGCTGCTGGGAGCGATCCTTGCCGTATTAGGCGGCCAGCTCGCCTTTCCGCCCGAGGTTACCGCGCCTGCCCTGCCGCTCACCAGCAAAGAGCAGCAGGTGCTGGCGCTGCTGGCGAGCGGCCTCTCCAATCTGCAGATCGCCGAGCAGCTGCATATCAGCAATAAAACCGTCAGCACCCATAAAAAGAATATTCTGGAAAAAACCGGCGCGCGCTCGGTGGTGGAACTGGCCGACCTGTGGAAAGCGCAGCAGTGAGGCGTTTCCTGCTGCTGCTGTTGCTCTCTCTGACGGCCACCCTGACCTGGGCTGAACTGCGACCGGTCAGCAGCCTGGATCTGCCGATGATGATGCCGGTCAGCGGCGCCGACGCGATGCAGGGAAAGACGCTGCGCGTCGGCCTGCTGGAGGAGAGCAACGCGCCCTGGACGATGCGCGTCGGCGACGAGCTTTACGGGCTGGACGCCGACGCGCTGGCCGCCCTGCATCAGCTTACCGGCGCCCGCTTTACGCTCAGGCTGTTCGCCGATCGCGCGCAGCTAATGGCGGCGCTGCAGAGTGGCCAGATTGATTTTGCGCTGGGCGCCCTGCCGAACCCGCTGCCGGCGGGCGTGCTGCACAGCGAAAGCTGGTTCAGCAGTCCGCTGCGCATCTATCGCAGCCAGCGCAACGCGCGCGCGGTGATGTTTAACAGCGAGAACGCGCAGCTCGCCATCAGCGAGGTCACGCTGGCGCAGCTGCCGACGACGGTGGCGCAAAAGCACCGCTGGCGCACCTACAGCAACGACCTGCAGGCGATCTCGACGCTGCTTAACCAGCAAAACGACTATGTGGTGGCGGATGAGATCAGCGCCAGTTTTCTGCTCAGTCAGCTGCAGCAGGGCGAGATCTATCAGATCGCCTCGCAGCTGGACGTTGGCCAGCTGACGCTGCGCGCCTTCGCCCGCGACGCCGCGCTAATCGACTGGCTCAATCAGAGCCTGCGCCAGCTGCCCGCCGAGCTGGCGACCAGTTTGCAGTCGCGCTGGGGCGCGCCGCTGCCGCGCTATCAGGATACGCAAACCCTGATGCTGAGCGCGGCAGAACGCGCCTGGCTGAGCGCTCATCCGGTGATCGACTATGCCGCAGAGAGCGACAACGCCCCCTGGAGCTACCGTGACGGCAACGGCGCGGCGCGCGGCTACAGCGTCGATCTGCTGAACGCTATCGCGCAGAGCAGCGGCGTGCGCTTCATGCCGCGCTGGGTCAGCGGCCCGCAGCAGGCGGACGAACTGCTGGCGCAGCGTCAGGTGATGCTGCGGCTGACGCAGCCGCTCAGCGGCGACGCGGCGCAAAACGCCACGCTGCCGGTCTGGCGCGCCCTGTGGGGCATCTACAGCCGGCGCGACGCCAGCTTCAGCCGCTGGCACGATCTGGCGGGCAAGCGGGTCGGCATACTGCGCGACGACGTAGCGACGCGGCTGCTGCCGTCCGAGGTAACGCCGCAGGTGTTTACCGATCGCGCCAGCCTGTACGACGCGCTGGCGAACGGACAGATCGACGCGCTGGCGGATAACGTGCTGTCGGCGCGCTGGCGCATCGCCGCGCGCTACGGCGATCGGCTACGTCTCGCCTTTGCCGCCAGCGATATCGCCTGGCCTGTGGCGCTGGGCGTTGCCGCTGACCAGCCGCTGCTGCGTCCGCTGATTAACCGCGCGCTGCAGCAAATTCCCGTCGATACCCAGCGGCAGATGCGCGACGGCTGGCTGACGCCGCCGCAGCCGGGCAATGCGATGACGATGCGCGCGCTGCCGCAGCTGGTGCTCGCCGCGGCGGGCGCGGCGATCGTCGTGCTGCTGCTGCTGCTGGCGCGCCGTTACTGGCAGCAGCGGCGCGAGCGCCTTCAGCGCCAGCAGGCCGAACGCGCCAACGCGATGAAAAGTCAGTTCCTCGCCACCGTCAGCCATGAGCTGCGCACGCCGATGCAGGCGATCCTCGGTCTGCTGGAGCTGGAAAAAGCGCGCTCCGCTAACCTGTCGCTGGTCTACAGCAGCGCCCGCTCGCTGCTGACGCTGCTGAACGATCTGCAGGACCACGCGCGCATCGAGAGCAACAGCTTTACCCTCGCGCCGCGTCCGCTGGCGCTGAAGGCGTGGCTGGCGCAGCAGCAGCGTTTTTATCATCCGCTGATGCGCGCCGGCGGCCCGACGCTGATCGTCGAGGCGCTGACGCCGCTGCCGGATCGCGTGCTGATCGACGCGGATCGGCTCCAGCAGGTAATCAATAACCTGATGACCAACGCCCTGAAGTTTACCGCCGAGGGCGAAATACGCCTGACGCTTGCCGCCAGGGAGCAGCTGATATTCACCCTGCGCGACAGCGGCAGCGGCATTCCGCCGGAAGAGCAGCCGAAGCTCTTCGATCCCTGGTATCAGGCGCCGTCGGGCAAGAGGGTCTCGGTGCAGGGCAGCGGCCTGGGGCTGTTTATCTGCCGGGAAATCGTGCAGCGCATGGGCGGCGATATCGCGCTGCGCTCGCAGCCCGGCCGCGGCACAGACGTCACGGTGACGCTGCCGCTGGAGCGCTGCGAGGCCGCGCCGCAGGAGAGCGCCGCGCTGCCGCGCTATGCCGCGCTGCGCTGCGCCATCGTCGACGATCATCCGGCCAATCTGATGGTGCTGCAGCAGCAGCTGGCGCGCTTCGCCGTCGAAGCGGACTGCTTTGCCGACGGACGCGCCCTGCTGCGCGCGGATGCCGAACGGCCCTACGATCTGCTGTTTATCGATCAGATGATGCCGCGTCCGGACGGCCAGCTGCTGCTGCGGCTGCTGCGCCGCCGCGATCGCCAGCGTCAGAGAACGGCGATGCGGGTGCTCTGCTCCGCCGACGCGCAGCTGCTCAGCCTGCCGCTGCAGGCGAGCGAGCGCGTGCTGATTAAGCCGGTGCAGCTCAGCGATCTCGCCGCGCTGCTGGCGCATTTCGATCAGGACCCGCTGGCGGCGCTGGATAGCAATCTGCGCCAGCTGGCGCAGCAGAGCGAGAAGTTTCTGGTACGGCTCAGCCGGACGCTGCGCGACGCGCTAAGCAACGACGTGGCGCGTATTACGGCGGCGCGCGCGGCGCGCGACTGGCCACAGCTGGCGGAAGCGGCGCACCACATGAAGGGAAGCTGGCTGCTTATTGGTCTGGAGCAAGGCGCCGAACTTAGCCAGCGGCTGGCGGATCGCGCCAGAGCGCAGCAGGACGCGCCGGATGAGTGGGATTTGCTACTATTACTCACCAACAGGTTACTGATAAAACTGGACTCTTATGGCTCATAACCACGCTCACAGCACGCCGACGGGCAATCGCAAACGCCTCGCGGCCGCTTTCGCCGTGACGGCAATCTTTATGCTGGCGGAGGCGGTCGGCGGCTGGATCTCCGGATCGCTGGCGCTGCTGGCCGATGCCGGGCACATGCTTACCGACGCCGCCGCGCTGCTGATGGCGCTGCTGGCGGTGCAGTTCGCCCAGCGCAAGCCCAACGCTCGCCACACCTTCGGACTGCTGCGCCTGACCACGCTGGCGGCCTTCGTCAACGCTATCGCCCTGCTGGCGATTACCGCGCTGATCGTCTGGGAGGCGCTGCGCCGCTTTTACCAGCCGCAGCCGGTGACCGGCGGTCTGATGCTCGGCATCGCGGTCGCGGGCCTGCTGGCCAATATGCTGTCATTCTGGCTGCTGCACCACGGCAGCGAAGAGAAGAACCTCAACGTGCGCGCCGCCGCGCTGCACGTCATGGGCGATCTGCTCGGTTCGGTGGGGGCGATTGTGGCGGCGCTGGTTATTCTCTATACCGGCTGGACGCCCATCGATCCTATTCTCTCGCTGCTGGTGTCGCTGCTGGTGCTGCGTAGCGCCTGGGCGCTGCTGCGCGAGAGCCTGCACGAGCTGCTGGAGGGCGCGCCGTCGGTCATCGACGCCGACAAGCTGGCGCGCGACCTGACGCTGAATGTTCCTGAGGTACGCAACGTCCATCACGTGCACGTCTGGCAGGTCGGCGAGAAGCCGGTGGTGACGCTGCATGTGCATGTGATCCCGCCGTACGACCACGATGCGCTGCTGCAGCGTATCCACCGCTATCTGCACCAGAAGTATCAGATTGGACACGCCACGGTGCAGATGGAGTATCAGCCGTGCGCCACGCCCGACTGCGAGCTGGGCTTCGACGGCGGCTCAGCGACGGCGCATCACCACCATCATCACGGCGAACAGGCCCACCATCACTGACGCGCCAGCGCGCGCGAGCCGTGCTGGCGCGCGCTCGCTATCCACAGGCGCGAGCCGTTGAGGGCAATGAGCGTCAGAATGATATATTCCAGCGCCATGGCGTAGACGCCCTGGCGCGCGAAGATCATCACGCTGATGACGTTAATCACCACCCACAGCAGCCAGTTTTCAACATATTTGCGCGTCATCAGGATCATCGCCACGATGGAGAGCACCATCATGCTGGCGTCCCAGAACGGGAAGGCGTCGGGCTGCAGCGTCGGCATCGCCACCTGCAGGCCAATCGCGTTCATCAGCGACACGGCGATCTGCGTCAGAAAGGCGAAGACCGGATCGATATAGCGCGTCATCAGCGCAATGGCGATAACGCAGACCGCGCCCCATCCCAGCGCCTTCGGCAGCGACAGCCAGCGGATTTTCAGCGCCGCCTGGCGATCGTCAGTCTGCCGGCTCCAGGCGTACCAGCCATAAACGTTAGCGACGAAAAAGAAGATCTGCAGCAGCAGGCTGGCGTAGAGCTGGATCTGGAAGAAGATGGCGGCGAACAGCGTGACGTTGATCAGGCCAAACGGATAATTGACCACTTTCTCCAGGCTGGCGAGCCAGATGCAGAGCAGGCCCGCCAGCGTGCCGATGGCCTCAATCCACGAGAGATCGTAGCCGCCCGCGCCGATCGGGATATGGACCAGGATATTGCTTGTGCTGAAAAAATCCATCATCGGTTCCTCAGGCGTTCCCTTTTACCTTCAGTTTGAGATCCGCAGCGAAAGCGAGCATGCGGTTGAGCGGCAATAATGCCGCCTCGCGCAGCGCGGCATCAACCTCTATTTCATGCTGCGCGCCGCCCTGCTCCAGCCCTTCGGCGATAGCTTTCAGGCCGTTCATCGCCATCCACGGGCAGTGCGCGCAGCTGCGGCAGGTGGCCCCTTCGCCTGCGGTCGGCGCTTCCAGCAGCGTTTTCTCCGGCACCGCCTGCTGCATTTTGTAGAAGATGCCGCGATCGGTCGCCACGATCATCTGCGGATGCGGCAGCCGCTGCGCCGCCTGAATCAGCTGGCTGGTGGAGCCGACCGCGTCGGCAAGATCGACCACCGCCTGCGGCGATTCCGGATGCACCAGCACCGCCGCGTCGGGATAGAGCGCTTTCATGCGCAGCAGCGCCTGCGTTTTGAATTCATCATGCACGATGCAGGCGCCCTGCCAGCAGAGCACGTCTGCGCCGGTTTTTTGCGTGACGTAGCGGCCGAGGTGACGATCCGGCGCCCAGATGATTTTTTCGCCCAGGCTGTCGAGATGGTCAATCAGCTCTACCGCGATGCTGGAGGTGACCACCCAGTCGGCGCGCGCTTTAACCGCCGCCGAGGTGTTGGCGTAAACCACCACGGTGCGGTCAGGATGGGCGTCGCAAAAGGCGGTGAATTCGTCGATGGGGCAGCCGAGATCCAGCGAACATTCCGCCTGCAGCGTCGGCATCAGCACGGTTTTCTCCGGGCTGAGGATTTTGGCGGTTTCGCCCATAAAACGCACGCCCGCCACCAGCAGCGTGGATGCCGGATGCGCGCTGCCGAATCGCGCCATCTCCAGCGAGTCCGCTACGCAGCCGCCGGTCTCTTCCGCCAGCGCCTGGATTTCCGGATCGGTGTAGTAGTGCGCCACGATAACCGCGTCGCGCTCTTTTAGCAGCCGTTTGATTTTACTCAGGTAAAATTCTTTTTCCTCGCCGCTGAGGCGCGCGGGCTTTGCAGGAAAAGGCCAAACCGCGCTGTCAGTATCAAATAAAGCACTCATTACACCGCTCTCGTTTTATCAAATGAACGAAAATCGCTTTAGACGGCGAAAACTGACGTTCATCCCGCCATCGTGTTTTATATGCTAAACACGATAGCGGAAACGCGCGGCGGTGTCGTGCTCTTTTTTATGCGCGCGGCGGCGAAGGCTCCTCGGCGAAGAGCGGAAGCGCGGCCGCCTTTTGCGGCATTTCCAGATCCAGCAGAAAGGCTTTGACCTCCAGGCCGCCGGCAAAACCGGTCAGCTTGCCGTTGGCGCCGATGACGCGATGGCACGGCGCGACAATAGAGATTGGGTTTCTGCCGTTCGCCGCGCCGACCGCGCGCACCGCCTGCGGATGGCCGATCTGGCGGGCAATTTCGCCGTAGCTGCGCGTTTCGCCGAAGGGGATCGCCACCAGCGCGTTCCACACTTTTTTCTGAAACTCGGTGCCGACGAAGTCGAGCGGCAGCGTGAAGCAGCGGCGCTCGCCGGCAAAGTACTCGCGCAGCTGGCGCTCCGCCTCGATCAGGATCGGATGCGCCTCATCGCGCGTTTGCGGCAGAAAGCGCGCGCCGTGCGGGTCGTCGTTTTTCCAGAGTATGCCTGCGAGTCCGCGATCGCTCGCCACCAGTTTCAGTTCGCCCACCGGCGTGGAGACAAGTTTGTAGTGATACATGATGCCGTTCTCCCTGTTTGAGACATCCGCTATTGTCGCATTTTAGCCACTGCGCGCTGGCCGTTTTCGGCCATCAGACTAAACTGCTTTGCTGTCCGAAAACAGCGAGTCTGCATCAGAAAGCGGGTATAGGCTCTGTTTATTTGCAGGAGTCACTATGTTCGATCCTGAAATTGCTTATCAGGCGCTCACCTCGCGCGATACCCGTTTCGACGGGGTGTTTTTTGTCGGCGTCACCTCGACGGGCATTTACTGCCGCCCCATCTGTCCGGTCAAGGCGCCGCAGCAGAAGAACTGTCTGTTTTTTGCCAGCGCCGAGGCGGCGGAGAAGGCCCATTTCCGCCCCTGCCTGCGCTGTCGCCCCGAGCTTGCGCCGGGCAACGCGCCGGTCGATCAGCCTCACCGCGTGGCGGACAGGCTGATTCAGCGCATCGAGGAGGGCATGCTGGAGGAGAGCGAAGGGCTGGAGGCGATCGCCGCCGAGTTTGGCGTCAGCCTGCGCCAGCTGCGCCGCATCGTGCAGCAGGAGCTGGGGGTGTCGCCGCTGGAGCTGAGGCAGACGCGGCGCATGCTGCTGGCGAAGCAGCTGCTGACGGAGACGCAGCTGCCGGTGACGGACGTCGCCTATGCCAGCGGCTTTAGCAGCCTGCGCCGCTTTAACGACGTATTTCAGGCGCGCTACCGCATGACGCCGAGCGCGCTGCGCAAGGGCGTTAACGCCTCGACGCGCGCGCAGCCGGGCGACAGCAGCACCCTGATGATGGCCTATCGGCCGCCGTACGACTGGGAGGCGATGCTGGCTTTTTTGCAAACCCACCTGATGAAAGAGGTGGAGACGGTGCAGGACGGCGCGTATCGGCGCACCGTGGCGCTGGGCCGCTGTCGCGGCTGGATTAGCGTGTCGCATCTGCCGCAGAAGTGCGCGCTGCAGCTAACATTTTCCACCTCGCTGACGCCGGTGCTGCCGCTGCTGCTGCGCCGCCTGCGCGATCTCTTCGACCTTAACGCGCAGCCGCAGCTTATCGCCGCCCGGCTGGCGCAGGATGCGCTGCTGGCGCCGAGCGTGGCGCGCAATCCCGGTTTGCGCGTGCCGGGCGCGTTCGACGCCTTTGAGCTTGGCGTACGCGCCATTATCGGGCAGCAGGTGACGGTGAAGGCCGCGACCACCGTGAGCAGCCGCTTTGCCGCCGCCTTTGGCGAACCCTGCGTGACCCCTTTCCCCGATCTGACGCGCTACGCCGCGCTGCCGGAGCGCGTCGCCAGCCTGACGGTGGACGACGTCGCGCCGCTCGGCATCGTGAGCGCGCGCTCGCGCGCCATTATCGCCTTTGCGCAGGCGTGTGCCGGAGGCGCACTGCGCTTTAACGCCACCCAGCCGCCGGAGACGGTGATGAAGCAGCTGGTGGCGCTGCCGGGCATTGGCCCCTGGACAGCGCACTATATCGCGATGCGCGCCCTGCGCTGGCCGGACGCGTTCCCCAAGGAGGATATCGCCATTCGCAATAATCTGGGCGGCCTGAAGCCCGCCGAGGCGGAGGCGCGTTCTCAGCAGTGGCGCCCGTGGCGCAGCTACGCGGTGATGCATATCTGGGAGAATCTCACCGTAGCAAAGGCGAAAAAAGAATCTTAACGAGGCGCGGGATAGCCATAGCTGCAGGTATAGTGCGCGGCGCAGAGGTAGCGAGCGCGATCGCAAAGGAATCCCACATCCCTGTGGGTCGGCCTCGCCATCCTGGCTCGGACGCTTTGCTCTTCGCGCTCGCCACCCCTGCACCAGTCTGGCTGCGGTATAGCTTTACGAAATGGCTGATTATAGCCGCATAGCGCAGAAACGAAAAAAGCGCCCATTGGGCGCTTCTTTCTAAATTGGTGGGTCGTGCAGGATTTGCCTCGGCCCGTCCGGGGCCTCGCCCTCCGGGTGATGCGCTGCATCAGCCTGAATCGCTCCCGGCGATTCAGTCGAACCTGCGCAGGTTCTCATCCTGCA
>Ga0153961_1000138_pt1 | contig 26521 bp, 25 predicted proteins | sample TSFL045MetaG_FD_104748 | JGI IMG/M metagenome (GOLD analysis project Ga0153961, IMG submission 104748) | Attine ant fungus gardens microbial communities from Florida, USA - TSFL045 MetaG | ecosystem: Host-associated > Fungi > Mycelium > Unclassified | place: USA: Florida, Withalacochee...
TAGTCTCGCTGTTTCCCTCGCGATGCAACCCGCACTGGCTGAGACAGTGCCAGGTAACCACCCGATGACCGAACAGGCGCGTGATGCCTTCGTTAACCAGCTGCTTAAAAAAATGACGCTGGACGAGAAGATTGGTCAGCTGCGTTTAATCAGCGTCGGACCTGATAATCCGAAAGAAGCCATTCGCGACATGATTCAGAAGAGTCAGGTTGGTGCGATTTTTAACACGGTAACGCGTCAGGATATCCGCGCGATGCAGGATCAGGCGATGCAGCTCAGCCGCCTTAAGATCCCCCTGTTTTTCGCCTTCGACGTGATTCACGGTCAGCGCACTATTTTCCCGATTCCTCTGGCTCTGGCGGCCAGCTGGGATCTGGATGCGGTGAAAGAGGTGGGACGCGTCTCCGCCTATGAAGCGGCCGACGACGGTCTGAATATGACCTGGGCGCCAATGGTGGATGTCAGCCGTGAACCGCGCTGGGGTCGTGGTTCTGAGGGCTTCGGTGAAGATACCTGGCTCACCAGCGAAATGGGTCGCAGCATGGTGCAGGCGATGCAGGGCAAAAGTGCCGCCGATCGCTACAGCGTGATGACCAGTGTGAAACATTTCGCGCTCTATGGTGCCGTTGAGGGTGGACGCGATTACAACACCGTGGACATGAGCCCGCAGCGCATGTTCCAGGACTATCTGCCACCGTACAAAGCCTCACTGGATGCAGGCAGCGGCGGCGTGATGGTGGCGCTGAACTCCATCAATGGCGTTCCCGCCACGGCAGACAGCTGGCTGCTGAAAGATCTGCTGCGCGATAAGTGGAAATTCAAAGGCATCACTATCAGCGATCACGGTGCGATTAAAGAACTGATCAAACATGGCGTCGCCAGTGATCCGCAGGAAGCGGTACGCATCGCCCTGAAGTCGGGCGTTGATATGAGCATGAGCGACGAATATTACAGTAAGTATCTGCCGGACCTGGTGAAGAGCGGCGATGTCACGATGGCCGAAATTGATGATGCGGCGCGCCATGTGCTCAACGTCAAATATGACATGGGCCTGTTTAACGATCCCTACAGCCATTTAGGTCCGAAAGAAGGCGACCCGCAGGACACCAATGCGGAAAGCCGTCTGCATCGCGCTGAAGCACGCGATGTGGCGCGTAAAAGCATCGTACTGCTGAAAAACCGACTGGAAACCCTGCCGCTGAAAAAATCGGGCACTATTGCGCTGATTGGTCCGCTGGCAGATAGTCAGCGCGACATCATGGGCAGCTGGTCCGCCGCAGGCGTGGCGAAGCAATCCGTTTCGCTGCTGCAGGGCATGCGCAATGCCACCGAAGGCAAAGCGACGCTGCTTTATGAGAAGGGCGCTAACGTCAGCGACAACAAAGGGATTCAGGACTTCCTGAACCTCTATGAGCAGGCGGTTTCCGTGGATACGCGTTCACCGCAGCAGATGATCGATGACGCGGTTGCCAAAGCGAAGCAGGCCGATGTGGTGATTGCTGCCGTGGGCGAAGCGCAGGGGATGGCGCACGAAGCCTCCAGCCGCAGCGACCTGGTGATCCCGCCGAGCCAGCAGAAGCTGTTAGCGGCACTGAAAGCCACTGGTAAGCCGCTGGTGATTGTCCTGATGAACGGGCGCCCGCTGTCGATAGTAAATGAAGATCGCATGGCTGATGCCGTGCTGGAGACCTGGTTCAGCGGCACTGAAGGTGGTAATGCTATCGCCGATGTGCTGTTCGGCGACTACAACCCGTCGGGCAAACTGCCGGTCTCCTTCCCGCGTTCAGTGGGTCAGATTCCGATCTACTACAACCATCTGCCAACCGGTCGTCCTTACAACTTTGCGAAGCCGAACAAGTATACCTCGCACTACTATGATGCGGTTAACGGCCCGCTCTATCCGTTTGGTTACGGCCTGAGCTACACCAGCTTCACCGTGTCGCCGGTAAAAATGTCCTCACCGACCATGCCGCGCGACGGCAGCGTTGAGGCCAGCGTGACGGTAACCAACAGCGGTAAGCGCGAGGGTGCGACGGTGGTGCAGATGTACCTCAACGATCCGGTCGCGTCTGTCAGCCGTCCGGTGCAGGAGCTGCGTGGCTTTAAGCGCATCATGCTGAAAGCGGGCGAGTCGCAAACCGTGACTTTTAAGATCGATGTCGATGCGCTGAAGTTCTGGAACCAGCAGATGCAGCATGTTGCAGAGCCCGGCAAATTCAACGTGATGATTGGACTCGATTCCGTCCGTACTGAGAATGCGCAGTTCAGCTACCAATAACCGTCAGCCTTTTCCCTGAACGCAGGGGAAGGTGATGCGGCGCGTCGTGAGCGTCCTGCTACCGCGCGCCGCATCATATCTATTATCAGAGCCGCCATGATTAATCTGCGTGACCGCATTCAGCAGCAGGTCTTCCGCCTTAACGGCCTGTCGATGAATGAATTTGACCTCTCTCAACCGCCTGGCGATCCCGGCCTGTTTGGCCCGGACAGCGTGATCTGGCGCGTCCACGGAGACTTCACCTCCATGATGTGCGGCGGGATCGGTGCGCTGCTGTTGCAGATGCTGCATCCGGCGGCGCTGGCGGGCGTCTGGGATCACTCCAATTTCCGTGAAGATATGATGGGCCGCCTGCGGCGCACCAGTCAGTTTATCGCCGTCACCACCTACGGGAATTCACAGGATGCGCAGACGCTGCTCGACCGGGTGAAACGCATTCACCTGAAAGTCAGCGGCGCCGACAGCGCGGGCAAACCTTATGCCGCCAGCGATCCGCATCTGCTCACCTGGGTGCATGTAGCGGAGACCAGCCGTTTTCTGGCGGCTCATCTGCGCTACAAAAATCCTCAGCTTACCCGGGCGGAACAGGATCAGTACTATCAGGAAGCGGCGCTGATTGCCGAAGCGCTGGGTGCAGAGAATGTGCCAAAAAGCGTTGTCGATGTGGCGGATTACCTGCAACAGATGCGTCCGGAGCTGCGCTTTGACGAACGCACTGCCGAAGTGACGCGATTGCTGATTAATGCCCCTGCACCCAGCTGGCAGGCGAAACCGGTGATGAAGGTGATGCTGAAGTCGGGATTCGGGCTAATGCCCTCATGGGCGCAGGCGATGTCTGGTACGGAAATTGGCCGATTTCAGCAGGCGATGATTGACCAGAAGATTAATGCCATTGCGGTGGGGTTGCGCTGGTCGATTCAGCGCGGGGCGTGGTATCGGGCGATGGTGAGGATGGGTAGGTTCGGGTAAAGGGGCTATGAATGTCCGCTTTGTGCTGTGAGTTCAATGGCTCGATGCAACGCTATCCTTAATCAAGGGGGACGTTGCCATGAAACGAAGAACCCGGATTAGCTACACGCCAGAGCAGAAGGCGATTATCCGGGACAGATATAAGCAAGGTGATTCCCTGCATGATATCGCCAGAATGTTCGACAGATATTATTCTTCTATTATGCCCACTATCCACCAGACTGGTGGCTACCGCCCCCTGTCCGAAAGCGGCATCCTTTAGCGCTTTCACTTGATGAAAGAGAGGAAATATCCAGAGCGCTGGTAGCAAAAATCAGCATCAGGGACATTGCTGCCAACTTATCGAGAGCCCCCTCAACGACTAGCCGCGAGGTCAGGAGGCACGGAGGTGCCAGGCAATACCGTGCAGCAAAAGCCGACACTGCTGCGTGGGGAAATGCGCTGAGACCAAAACCCTGCAAACTAATTGAAAGCCCCGCATTGTGTAAAATCATCGCAGAGAAAATGCATCAGGACTGGTCGCCGGAACAAATCGCCGGTTGGCTGAAACGCTGTTATCCGGATAATCAGGAAATGCATGTGTCACACGAAACGATATATAAAACGCTTTTTATACAAACCCGGGGTGCATTAAAAAAAGAACTGCAGCAATGCCTCAGAAGCGGAAGAGCGATTCGTAGGTCCAGAACATGATCGCTTAAAGGGAAAGGGTCAGGGAAAATCCCGAATGCGATACCTGTCAGCGAAAGGCCACCGGAAGCCGCAGACAGAGCCATACCGGGTCACTGGGAAGGTGACCTGATCCAGGGCTCGAAAAACTCCTATATCGTCACCCTCGCAGAACGTCATTCCCGTTTTGTTATGCTGGCCAAAATCAGGGACAACAAGGCCATAACGGTTAAATCTGCACTCATCAGACAAGCCCGGGAATTACCTGCTGAGCTTTATAAAACATTAACATGGGACCGAGGCGCTGAAATGACCAGCCACACCCGGTTTACTGTAGCCACAGATATCCTGGTTTACTTCTGCGATCCTCAATCCCCCTGGCAACGCGGCTCCAATGAAAATACAAACAGATTGCTCAGGCAGTATTTTCCAAAAGGAACTGACTTATCGGTTCACAGCCAGCAAAGACCAGACAGTGTTGCCAGGCAGCTCAACGAGAGGCTAAGAAAAACGCTGGACTATGAATCACCCGCAGAGCGTTTTAACCAATGTGTTGCATCTATCAGTTGAACTCACAGCCAGAAGCGGACGTTACTTGCATCATGGTATGTTGGTTTACGGGGAGCGGGTCAAGGTTCCGACATTACTAACTAAGCCTTGTATCTAATCCTGAGGCAGGTCAAAGGCAATGAAACGTTCAGCTTTGTCCTCATCGCCGAGCGCCGTACCTGGTCTACGCAAACTGGAAACGGTATTGGCGAGGGGATTCACACGAAAATCGAGAAACAACACCGGAATATTCACCGCTTGTAACTGCTGCATAAATTGAGAATCATTGGGTGGGGTACGGGCATAGACTGGCAGGATCATCAATTCAGGCCGCAGAGCGATAATCTTTTCAACATTACGTTGCGAGAAGTTGGAGTTGCCAATCTGAGGAATTTTGCCAATGTCGGGAAAAGCTTTGACGTAACGATCCCATGTTTGTCTATCGGTATTACGCAGATCTGCAGGCCAGCCAACTATTCTTTTAGCCGGGTTACCGTCTTCCACAAACGCAAGGGTATAAATCATCCGTTTTTCACCAATCACTATCCGCTGCGGGCTGTCGGAATATTGACCAGTCGATGCAGACTATCAGTGAGGGTTTTGCTCTGAGATGCCAGTGGCTATAGCAAAAGCAATGTCATTATCGCTCGCTTCATCTTGTTACTCATATTGAGCCCCGCCATAAAATGCATAGCACGGAAAAATAGATGTTAACTATCGACTCTTCATTTCAGGGAGTTCTGTTAATTAACATCATCAAGCACTGACAATTGGATCTCTTTGACATAATACTCCCCTGGCAGATGATTTTCTGGCCAGGGTTTTGATAAAATTTCTTATGTTTTCAGAGATGAAGAGCCAGGCTTCAGAACTCTACACTTGCACTGAGCACCAAATTACGCGTTTGCCCCTCGGCAACGCGCAAATTACCGCCACTAGATGGGTAGTAATGTTTGTTAAATAAATTATTAATGTTTAACTGCAAGTGCGTTTTTTTACCAATCAGTTTATTATCCCATCCAATAAAACTGTCTGCGACGGTATACGCTGGAAGTGTGAAACTATTATCAGGATCCCCCGCGCGCGCGCCGACATATCTGACGCCTCCGCCAATACGGAAATCACCTGGTACAGCGTTAAAATTGATGTTATGACTTAAATATACCGCACCAGAATTTCTTGGGGCATTTTGAAGACGATTGCCATTGTTATCAGAGTTATTATTATCCTCAACAATCTCTGCCTGATTATAGCTATAATTGACGTTCAAATCCCAGTCAGGATAAATCTCCCCATTTAATTCCAATTCCAATCCGTTAGAACGGACTTTATCAACAGCATACGTTGCACCATTTATGAATAAAGCAAGATTGTTTGCATCAATACGATAAAGAGCCGCTGTAGCTAAGAGGTTTGGCGCCATCTGCCATTTACTTCCAATTTCATAAGTTGTGCCTTGCTGAGGAGCACCAACATTGCCATTGTCGTCAGGATTCGTCGATGGAGTAAATGACTTACTCATGGTTGCGTAAAATGACACGTCAGGTGTAAGTTTGTAAACAACGCCAGTTTGCGGCAAAAACTTATTACCTTCATTGCTATAGTCCAAAGTGGAAGAACTGCCACTTGACTCTCGCTGTTCATAATGTTGATAACGAGAACCTATTACCGCAATCCAATTCTGCGTCAGTTCAATATTATCTTTAAAATATAAAGAACGATTATGAATACGGTTTAACAGATTACTTTCAGAGGTTTTAACCGTACTGCTGTCGGTTACAGTTTCAATTCCATAGACTGGATTGCTTAAGGTGAAATCGGTGTTTTTAGTACCATTATAACCGTTAGCACGGTAGGTTTGATTCATTTCATAATCAGTGCCAAAAACCAAATTATGAGTCATTCCTAAGATTTCTGGGTTACCAACAACATCCCAGGAAACATATTTTGTTTTATGGTTAAAACCTCGAAAAGCATCTGGGCGGCGAGTTACTACGCCTGTTTTTGTATTGACAGCTGTCACTGTGACAATGTTACTATTATACTTTCTCTGGTTCATACCTAAGGTAACACGAGTAGACCAAATATCGTTGAACTGATAATCCCAGTGGGTGCTGAATGTCTGATTACGTCCCCATGCATGATTTGAATAATCATCCAGACGGGTTTTATAATCAATATTAATAGGTTTGCCATCTATAAAGGCCGTGCCACGGTCGTAGGGAATATCATATTCATAACTTTCGTAATTTATATTGAAGCTGGCTTTATCACCGTACCACTGTAAAGATGGTGCGACCAGGTTATGCTTATCATTACCATAACCACGCCAATAATTCTGTTCTTGTTTCTCAGCAATCAGGCGGAAAGCAAAACCATTACCCAGCGGTCCTGTGATATCAATATTTCCTGCACCGCCACCCGTACTGTTGTAATGTCCTCCAATAATAGTGTGCCATTCGTATTGTGGTTTTTTACTGACCACATTGATCATCCCGCCAGGGTTTAAAATACCATACAATAAGGAAGATGATCCCTTTAATACTTCAACGTGATCCGTAGTGGCATCAAAATTCAGTCCCTGACTACTGCGAATTCCATCGCGAAATACTGAACCATCCGAATTATTACCAAAACCACGACGAGTAATACTGTCTTCGGTGCCTCCTAAGGTATTGGATTGAGCAGTACCACTAACAAATCTCATAGCATCGAACAAACTACTTGCCTGGTAATCATCAAGTTGTTTTTTTGTCACTACACTAACTGATTGTGCTTCATTGAGTTTGGTGGTGGGGGTTTTGCTGGCGACTGAAGTGGAGGCGCTGGAATATCCGCTGTCTGTTGGCTCAGCTGCACTGATGATGAGGGTATTATTTTCGTCTGTGGCATAACTGGATGCTGAAGATATTAATGCACCACTGTAAACTACCAACCAAAGCTTACAAAAATGGCGTTTATGGCTGTAAGATTTTGTATATTTTTTCATTTCCCTGTCTTTCCAAAAATTACACAAGTTGTGCTAATGTGGGGTGAGTTTATGCATTCCCAATCTACTTACAGCTGTTAAGAAAAGATGCGTATTTCGTAGTGCTCAAATCTAACCGAAGATGAGAATTAATCTCTTATGCGAGTGATAATCATTCAAACATGAATGAAATGAATGTAGTAGTAAACTTATAAATTCACTACATTCGGGGACGGGTAGTTCTGAGGATAATTCTACAGCAGTGCCGTGCTACGTCAGGAATGCTTGAACGAGAATTGATTCATGTCGCTGGGGGCTGTCGGGGCAAAATTGGAGCCTGGCTGACACACGATAACCAGTACCGTTTCCATTCTGGGGGGGCTGATGGACGCCACCCGAATTGGCTGAAAAGTTTGCCGGTTATCATACCTCGTAACCAGCCTGCAGCCAGTTATTCGTAATTATGCCTGATGATATTCGGGATCAGGGTCACCGGAGTTTGTGACAAATGCGAACTTCTGCTTTTCGCTCTAAGCAAACGTTTATCTGACTCCATCCGCTTTATGCCATTACCTGTCCTACGCTCTCCTGTCCGTTCTGCGCCCGATCAGAATGAGTCTGTTTCTCGTGAGACCAGGTGTCAGCCTGACGGTAAACAGCATGCTGACGAATGCCGGCTGGGTAACGCAAACGAATTACGGAGCGGGAGTCCCCGTACAAAATATTGAAATCATCGTCATGAGAAACCCTCCGGCAAAAAAACCAGCATGCACTCACAGGGGATACAACCGATTGCTGCACATTGTCAGAAGGCCAAATGGTTTTGTGATAAATAAGTCTGTTTATTTTTGTGACTGCAATCACTTAATAGCAATTTTTGATAGCTTAGCTGAATTACGGATTTAACGATTATTTAATTTTCAGTTGGTTAAGTTGTAGTTATAAGCAATTTAGATCCTTGTTACTTTCAGGTTATTTGCAAAAATGAAGGTGCAGCACGTGATACATGTGAGTGAAATTTCATCCTGCACATGCTGTTTTTAATATAAAAAAAAGATACCTCAACCTACAGGTGACAATATGAAGATCAGCAAACCCGTCGTTGCAGTATTAACAGCAGCAGCAATATTTTCAGCACAAGCCAGAGAGATGAAAGTCGGCGTGGCACTGGCCAATTTTGACCTGAATTTTATCTCTATTTTAAAAGGTCAGATGGAAACAGAACTCCGGAACGAGCATTTGAAAGGCCAGTTTGTGGATGCCAAAGGTGACGTTGCCCTTCAGGTTCAGCAGGTGGATGATTTTATTAATCAGGGCGTGGACGCCATTATTCTCAATCCGGTGGATACGCAGGGAGTGTTACCAATGATGACTGCGGCAAAAAATGCCGGGATCCCGCTGATTTTTGTCAACCGCAAACCGGAAGTCAAACTGCCAGAGAATGTCGCTTATGTCGGTTCAGACTCGGCGCTCGGAGGCACGCTGGAGATGGAAGCCCTGGCCAAACGAATGAACTATAAAGGCAATATCGCCATTCTGATGGGCGCGCTTTCCAATGAAGAGGCGCGTGAGCGGACCCGTGCAACCGAACAGGTCATTGCGAAATATAAAGATATGAAGGTGGTTGAGAAGCAATCGGCGAAGTGGCAACGCAATGAGGCGGTGGACGTTGTCTCCAGCTGGTTGCTGAATGGCACTCCTGTAGACGGCATCGCGGCAAATAATGATGAAATGGCCATCGGTGCAGTAATGGCGCTCAGTCAGGCCAAAAACAAAAAGGTTATGGTGGCGGGCATTGATGGCACGCCTGACGGGGTGAAGTTTGTGCAAAATGGCGGCATGGCGCTGACCATTTTTCAGGATGCGCGTGGACAGGCAACCGGCTCCGTGAAGGTAGCGCGCGCCTTGCTCGATAAACAAAAAGTTGATGCCTATACCTGGGTGCCTTACAAAACCATCACTCCTGATAACGTGCAGGATTTTGTGAGTGCCGAACAGAAAAAATAAGATCTTCAGCCCGCCCCGCGGCGGGTTAATGCTTTACATTAATGTTAAATTATCCCTCTGAGGTTTTTATGCTCCATCAATGCCAGGACAATGTGGCCATCTATCCAGGGTACGTGAAAAACGCCTGTCCAAAGTTGCTGTTTGTCTGCCGCACCGAAGGAGAGGAGTCTGCCATACCGCGCGTCATGCACAAGCACGATGACCGTCTTGAGGTAATGTTTATTGCGCGCGGTACGGGGCAATATTTGATTGGGGGACGTCAGTATCATGCTCAGGAGGGGGATATTCTGGTGTTTAACCAGGGAGTTATTCATGATGAACGCCCACACCTGAGCGCAGATTCTTTGATATACAGCTGCGGGATCAATGGCCTGCATATTGAGGGTTTGGATGAGAATCATCTGACTGGCCGTGACAGAAGCGCTGTGATGGCCAGCGGTGAACACCAGTCCACACTGCAGGGTCTGTTTGATGCCCTGTGTGTACAGATATTCAGTAAAGCGGCTCATCACGGCGTCGTAACTCATCATCTGGTGAACGTTATTATTATCCTGTGTCGCAACATTTCGCTGGCGCGTCAGGATGAGCTTACCAAAACCGAATCTTCACTGGGCCTGTCGATTAAAGAATTTATTGATGCGCACTACAAAGAGCCCATAAAGCTGGACTCCATGACACAGGAACTTGGCATAACACGGTTCTACCTGATACACGTATTTAAACGGTTTTCTGGATATTCGCCAAAGCAGTACATTATCCGCTGTCGCGTTGGCGAAGCACAATCACTGTTGCTGAACACCGATATGGATGTCACTTCTGTTGCGGGTAAGGTGGGCTATGAGAGTGTCAATAACTTCCACCGTGTCTTCAAAAATGTGGTAGGTATTCCCCCCACACAGTATAAAAATCGCTGGCTGGAAGGTATCCGGACATCGACCTGACACGGGTGAACTGCTTTACAGAAACCCTGGCCACTGAGGCCAGGGTGAGAGCATCATATTGCAGGCAGTACGTAATCTGACTTTTCGAAGGTCGCCGTGCGCTTAAGCATATTTACTGACTTAATGACGCCTTCCATGCGTGACAGGTTCATGTCTTCGTGTTCAATACTCAGTGTCAGGTCCGGGCTGGCGAAATGTGCCAGCGTGTAGCAAAAGGCATTCCACCAGGACTCTGTCTGACCATACCCCAGCGTCACATATGACCAGCTTCGTTCACGGCTCTGCGTCATTGGACGATTATCCAGTGCCGTGGCGGTAGTGCGGTTCACCGTGTCGATGAAAGTGTCTTTAGCATGCACATGGTAAATCATGCTGCCCGCCTGCCGGATAAAAGCAAGAGGGTCACCGCCCATCCACATGATGTGGCTTGGGTCAAAGTTGAGGCCTACCACCTCACCAGTGATTTCACGTAACTGCATAAAGGTAGGCAGGTTATAGGCCAGCTGCTGGCCATGTAATTCAATACAGATACGTACCCCTTTCTCACGTGCAGCCTGAGCAGTCTTCGTCCAGTAAGCCTGTGCCACTTCCCACTGATGTTCCAGGATCACCTGGGTTTCCGGAGGCCACGAGGTCACAATCCAGTTGGGGAAGCTGTCGCCCGGTGCGCCCGGCAGGCCGGACATGGTGATCACGTTTTCTACTTCAAACAGGTTCGCCAGCTCCATCGTCTTGTAAAGGCAGTCGGAGTGAACTTTGCCCGTCGGGCCCGGATGCAGTGGATTTCCGTTGGCATTCAGCGCTGACAAAGTGAGCCCATTATCGCGCAGTTTGCTTTTAAACTCAGCGCGTGCGCCGGGGTTTGACAGCAGTTTGTCGAGGTCAATATGTGGTGCGGTAGACCAGTTCCCGGTCGCGAATTCAATACAATTCAGTTCTAAATCTGATGCGGTTCTCAGCACCTCATCAACCGGCAGATGAGCAAGACTGTCAGAGACTAATCCAATTTTCATCATGTGCTCCTTACAGGCTGACTGAGACGGTCTGACGGGTTTTGAACGACTCTACCGCGGCTTCAGCCAGCAGCAATGCTTTCAGGCCGTCGTCAGCGTTTGTCGGTACGGGACGGTTGTCTTTCAGCGCCGCCACAAAGGCTTTCCACTGCTCACTGAAGGCTTCCTGATAGCGTTCAAGGAAGAAGTGCAGCGGCTTTTGTGCCTGTGCACCAAACTCTTCAGTAATTTTAACCAGCGTAGTAGTCGGGACATTGTGCACCGAGAGGCAACCTTTCTGACCATGCGCCTCAATGCGCTGGTCATAGCCATAGCCGGAACGACGGCTGTTGTTGATGACGGCGATTTTTCCTGAAGCGGTTTGCAGCGTGATCACGGCAGTATCAACGTCGCCGGCTTCTTTAACGGTCGGACTGACCAGCGCCGCCGCAGTGACGGAGACCGAGACCGGCTCCTCTCCCAGCTGGAACCGCGCCATATCAAAGTCGTGGATGGTCATGTCACGGAACATGCCTCCTGACACAAGCAGATAGTCATCCGGTAAAGGAGAGGGGTCACGCGAGGAGATTTGCAGATGTTCCAGTTCTCCGATCTCGCCAGCACGCAGCGCGCGGTTCAGATGGGCATGATTAGGGTCAAAGCGACGGTTGAAGCCGATCATAAAGGGCACGCCCAGTTTCTTGATTTCCTCGACACAGGACTTCACGCGCTCAATGTTCAAATCGATGGGCTTCTCGCAAAAAATGGCTTTGCCTGCACGCGCGGCCTGCAGAGAGAAGCCTGCATGGGTGTCTGTAGACGTTGCTACCAACACCACATCCACTTCAGGATCGGCGATAGCCTCATCTGTGGTTAATACGCGTGCCGCATACTTTTCAGCCAGCGTTTTAGCTGCATCTGGATAAATGTCAGAAACGGAGTAAAGAATCGTGTCTGGATGATCGTTAATATGACGTGCGTGCACGTGAGCAATGCGACCGGCACCAAGTAACGCAACTTTTAACATTTTTAACCTCAACGAGTTTGAATAAGTGCAGACAGCGCTATTCACGGCATCCCTGAATAGTGTGGTAAGTCATTTCTAAAACTGCCTACTGCTTTCACGACTGGAATGAAAATATATAGATAGCAATCGCGTTTCAATAATCATCGTTGTGAAATTTTTATTTTGCGGAGTGCATAACACTTTTAGATCATCAAAAGTTGCTCATTAATAAGTTACTGATAAATATATTATTTTTTTATTTATAAGCAAAAATATCATACGATAACCCTGAATAAAAGAAGGCTTTATGTGTTTATTTCGCCTCACAAACAGCCCTGCAATGATATTTTCTTCTGACGTATTATTTCGTGAATAAATTTATTTTCTAATAAAATACATGAAGTTAACAACCAGCATCGCGAATAAATTTGTTATCATCATGACAATGAAATGTGAATGGCTTCACACCTATCAATCAGAGTGCCTGTAAAAGCAATTTCCGGCATTGGAATAATAGTTTCATTGTAAGTTAATTATAAAACGAATAATGCACAGGCATTTTTTTAAACACTGCCTGCTGACCGCGAACGAGCAGCCCGCTGATTGATACTTATACAGGGCTGCCTGAAATTTTTTACAGCCAGGATGAGATGATCATGATGGAAGAGAAATTGCCCAGACAGTCAACGGCCGTTCCGAACAATACATCCAGCCCCAACATAAAACGCATTACGCTGGTCTCAACTATCGGGGGCCTTTGCTTTGGCTATGACACGGGTGTCATTTCCGGCGCGTTGCTCTTTATGACGCGTGATTTAGGCCTCAGCCCGACCGCAGAAGGCATCATTACGTCTTCTCTTTTATTCGGGGCCGCTTTCGGCTCTTTGTTCGGGGGAATGCTGTCAGACCGCCAGGGGCGCAGAAAAAATTTGCTGTGGGTAGCCGTCATTTTCGTCTTCGGCGCGATTGCCACATCCCTGGCCTGGGACGTTACCTCAATGCTCGTAGCGAGATTCATACTGGGTCTTGCTGTCGGGTGCGCTTCGGTCACGGTGCCGGTGTACATTGCCGAACTTGCCCCCGCAAATCAGCGGGAGAGGCTCGTCACGGTCAATGAACTCATGATTGTAACAGGTCAGTTCCTCGCATATTCAGTAAACGCCGGCATTGTTAATGCCTATCCTGAACTGAGTAATAACTGGCGTCTCATGCTGGCCATTCCGGCCATCCCTGGCGTATTGCTGTGGTTTGGCATGATGATGATGCCGGAATCCCCGCGATTCTTTTTGCAACGAGGCAAAGAAGCAGAAGCACGGCGTGTTTTAGCAGGCGTGCGCAAACCTGAAGAGATAGACAAAGAGATCAGCGACATCCGCAACATCATTGCTCTGGATAAAAATCACCTCTCCATTCGTAAAGAACTCAGCAAGAAGTGGGTTATCCAGCTGATCTTCATAGGGCTCATGATTGTTCTGGCTACCCGCGTAACGGGGGTTAATACCATCATGTATTACGCGCCAACCGTTCTCAAGTCGACTGGGCTTGGAGATGCGGCTGCGGTCACTGCTGCCGTAGCAAACGGCCTTATCTCAATCGTTGCCACTATTCTGGGTATGGCTATCATCGGCAAACTGCCACGGCGTAAAATGTTCCTGAGTGGACAGATTGGCGTGACAATCGTGCTGATACTGATTGGACTGGCCTTCAGGCTCTGCTTTCATATTGAAGAGCATAATGGCGTCAGTGTGTTACAGGGTAATTTTGAAGGTGCCAGCTATATCATACTGGGTCTTATGTCGCTGTTTCTGGTCTTCATGCAGGGCTGGATCGCACCGGTATTCTGGCTAATGCTTTCCGAAATCTATCCCCTGCGCATTCGCGGTCTGGGCATGGGTATCGCCGTATTCGGCCTGTTTGGTTTTGATTTTATCATTCAGTCTCTCTTCCCGATCATGCTGAACGCCTGGGGGGGTGGGGCGACGTTCGGCATCTTCGCCGTATGCAACGTGGTCATGCTGGCGTTATTATTTAAATTCCTGCCTGAAACGCGTGGGCTTTCGCTTGAAGAAATTGAGCGCAAGTTCAGGCAGTAAGGGGCATATTGCCTGGACCCGAATTGACTACGCCACAGGAGATTTAAAAAAATGATAGTTACCGAATCAGACATCACGCTTAACTGCTCAGCCAAAAACAGAGATGACGCGCTCAGGCTGGCAGATTATGAACTGGCCAGGAAAAGATCCGTTGCCGCCGGTTTTTACGATGCGCTTGTTCAGAGGGAAAAGGAATTATCAACATGGATTGGGGCGGGTGTGGCTATGCCGCATGTGAATCGCCGTAACAGCGCGCTGGTGCTACGGAGCTGCTTTCACATACTTCAGTTCCCTGACGGTGTAAAATGGGATAAAGGTCACGTCGCGTTTGTCGTGGTGGTCGTTGCCTCAAAAGACAATGAGCACATTGATATACTGGCCGGCCTGGCGTCACTGATGGACGATGAGCGTCGTGTAGAGCGTCTGTCTGTCAGCACATCAGTGAAAGAATTTATTGAAATCCTCAAGTCGTAGCTGCTATTTTCCGGCCTCAAACCTGCCACACTGGCAGGTTTTAATCTCTATGCGCTTTGGCACTAAAATAATGACAGGCGCGCCTCAGCGTGGTGCTGCCCGGCATTTCAGTCGCATCTGTAAGCCGAAGGTTCTGAACCTCACAAACGACCAGTCACTCACTCGTCAGGAATTCAATGACAGCCAGCAGCCTGAACTCTGGAGTATCCGGCTGGCGCCGAAGACTTGCCAACCATGACAAATGCGATTGCGAGATCCGTTAACTCTGTCGGCAGGAGGGACAACACGCCGGTCCGGCCGTCGAGATCGTCATCAGCAGCTTTCAACGTACTTGCTGTACATTTATCGGGTCGCGTTTATCAATGTCGGATTTGAGCGCAAAAGTACCAACTTCCGCTTCTCGCTCACAACGGACCGTCTCCTCCCTGATTAAGGATAGCGTTGCATCGAGCCATTGAACTCACAGCCAAAAGCGGACGTTTCCAGCATCTGCGAGCACTAATCGGTAGAGAGTAAATCTCACCGCATAATAATTCAGATGCTCCGTAATCTTCATGGCCGTTTTTCAGGATTCTGGCCGGAAAAAGGTGCCGGAAACGCTTCGTTAGCGGCAGGAACGCGCTGAAGGCCTCTGCGGGGGTGCCGGAAAATAGTCTTATGTTAAAACAAGGCGATGCAGAGAGCTTTCTATAAACGGATAACAGCGTGTACAGAAAAGGCAATAAGCAGCATCCCACCGGCAATGTTGACGTATTTTTTAAGCATCAGGTGATTTGTTTTTTTTACTGAAAAGACCAGCGTTCGGCTGACGGCTAAAAGCCAGACGCTCATGACCACTATATGTACTGAGGCCAGCATCAGATAGTTGCTAATGCCCCCCTGTTTTCCTGCAAACTGTGAAACAACGGTCAGGTAAAAAATGATGGCCTTGGGATTTAATACGTTAGCTATCCACGCTTCTCTCAACGTTACCGAATGCTTTGTCTCAGTGACACTTACGGAATTTGCCCTTATACCGCTGCGGATGAGCATTATTCCTAACCAGAGAAGGTAGGCGGTTCCTGAAATCTTCAACACAGCAAACGTCGCCGGAGAAGAGATGATCACTGCGGTTATACCAAGCCCGATGAGGAGCGCATGGGTGTATATGCCCAAAGCTGTCCCGGCAAGAGTTCTGATTAATCCTTTGCGGCCGCCGGCAAGAGCACTGCTCATAACAAGAGTGAAGCTTGCTCCTGGTGAAAGTGCGACAGGGAGAAGCGCCAGCATAAATCCAGGAAGGTTTATATCCATAGGGTTCTGATAGTAAGTGACGCTTCGCTATGTTGCCAGCCGAAGCGCTTCGTAACAGCACTTTTATGTTTAAAGAGGGTGTCCGGGCTGTTGTGCCTGAAACCTGACGGAGCAGAAATGAGAACGCAAAAGCGATGCATAGGATACGTGGCGATCATGTTCGACGACTACAACCGCGCGATCGAGTACTACACCGACAAGCTGGTCTTTACCCTGGTTGAGGACACGCCGCAGCCTGGCAAACGCTGGTTTGTGGTGACACCGAATCCGGAAAGCGACTGTAATCTCCTCCTTGCTCGCGCCTCAAACGAGCGGCAGGAGAGTTTTATCGGGAACCAGTGCGGCGGGCGGGTATTCCTGTTTCTGCAGACCGACGACTTCTGGCATGGCTACAACGCCATGAAGGAAAAGGGCGTCCACTTCTGCCAGGAGCCGCGGGAGGAGGAGTATGGGATGGTGGTTGTGTTTGAGGACATCTACGGCAATCACTGGGATCTTTACCGGAACGCACTGACCTGTTTCCTTTTTTCAATCACGCTTAAAGAAAGTGATTATCAGCCAGTTCAGTGATGTTGTAGATGATGCCAGCTCCCGCCACGACAAGAAGAAAAAGTGATGAAATCATCTCTATTTTTCTGCCGTGTTTCTCAGGCATCCATCTTTTAACCGTCAGTATATAAAGCGAGAGAATGGCAAAATCGAAGATTATCCATACTACGCACAGCGTGAAGACACCGGTCGTAAAATCACGCGTTACCGCAATAAACTGCGGGAAAAAAGAGACGAAAAAGAGAATGTCTTTGGGATTAGATAATCCTGTAACCAGCCCACGGAGAAAGCCACCCCGGATTTCTCCGGACGGTGCCGGTGTTTCTGAACCGCCCGGCAGCACGCTGAATATACTCTGTAAAGCGGTGTAACCCAGGTAAACGGAACCGGCTATGCCGAGAAGGCTGAGCCATACCGGGGAGAGAGAAATCACCCCCCTGAGCATCAGCGTCGCCACAGCAATAAGTATGAGTGATGCGCCGTTAGTTCCCGCAGCGGTAGCAAATGCGCTGCGGTATCCATATCTGGCCGCCGTGCCTGTAATCAGCGCGACAACCGGTCCGGGCGTCAGCAGCAGCATCATTACTGACAATATATATGCACTCAGGAGGGTCATGTTCATTGCGGTTTTTTATCCTTATGAATGTGCAGCGGGCACCGTGACGGATTCAGCGAGCCGGGTTCACTGAGCTGATATTGCTTCCACTCAAGACTGCCCTCATCGCCATAGAAACCGAGTTCGAATGGAACGTAACCGTTGTTGTAATTGCAGACACGCGTCCGGATATTTTCCCTGATTTTGATTCCTTTGGGATCGTTCTGGCTGGCCAGAATATCAAAATGGGCTCTGGGATTAACGACGAAAACGGCGCGTTTACCCAGATTCCGGCTCCTGAGCTGGTTATGTCCGGGACAACTGATGTTAAAAAAGAATTCAGTACCACCGAAACAGAAAGACCAGGCGCTGTCATCAGGATTCAGAGGAATATGGGATGGCCAGTCGTGTGTATCATGATCGTGGAGTGCCTGTAGCTGCTGCCAGCCAAACTTCTGGGCTGCCTCAAAAGAGTTCAGGCCGCGCCGCTCAAAAATCATCAACAGCGGACTATAAAGCCTTTCTGCTTCTGGCAGTTGCCTGGTACGAATTGTCAGGCTCTTCATGACGGCCACAAGATCTGCAGTAGTGTTTTCCTCACCGATCAGGCCAAACAGCAGCGTTTCCGATTTCCAGGCATGGCGCGCAAAGAGACAGGGAAAATCCCGGTCGCTGAGCCGTGCGACGACATCGCGAAATCCGTCGATCTGCCCGTTTCTGTCAGGACAGACATGCTCGGTATCCCTGCTGATCATGGCCATGTCAGACTGCCTGATAATGGCTCCATTCCTGAGAAGCGTATCTTCCACGATAATCCCTCCGTTTATTTTTTCGGGCAGGATTATTCACCCGGCCCGAGCGGTTAAAAACGGATAAAACTCGCGCTTAATGTGAGTAAAACTCACAAAAGGAATTGATATGTCTCTGCCACCGCTCTATGCACTACGGGCTTTTGAAGCTGCAGCAAGATTCAACTCCTTCAGTAAGGCCGCAGAATTACTCAATATTACGCCAGGCGCGGTCAGCAGGCATATCCGCACTCTTGAGGCATGGTTTGACTGCGAACTGTTCAGGCGAAACGGGCCGCGTGTAAGAGTGAGTGAGGCGGGCCGCACTCTGGCAGCACAACTTACAGAAGGGTTTATAAGCATAGAGCGGGCCTGCAACGCTTTCAGAAGCCACAGCCAGTCTCTGCGCCTGAAAGCTCCCTCAACGCTAACCATGCGGTGGCTCCTTGACGTACTTAATGGTTTCCGTCATCACCATACAACCCCGGGGATCGAAATCACCAGCGTCTGGATGGACACTGACGAGGTGGACTTCAGCCGCGAGCCTTATGACTGCGCCATTCTTCTCGGGAATGGTCATTTTGGTGAGGGTACGGAGAGCAGGCTGCTGTTCAGAGAGTGGCTTATCCCGGTATGTTCTCCCGCAATGCTTTCCAGCGCACAAATCTCCCTTCATGACTGTGATCTTATCCATCCATCCCCTGACCGCCGTGACTGGCGGAGATGGCTGAAAAGGACGGGGCACTTCACGGGACTCAGTATCAGTGGAGGGAAAGTTTTTGATACCCTGGAGCAGGGTAATCTTGCTGCCCTGAGCGGTCATGGTGTTTCCGTAGGAGATCTGCTTCTGAGCACCGAGGCGATCAGGAGTGGGCTGCTTTCGCTTCCTTTTCCGGAGGCTGTAGCTACAGGAGACGGGTATTACCTTGTGTGGCCGGAAAACTCGGTGATAAAGAAAAATGTAGAAATTCTGCTGACATGGCTATCAAGCCACATACCTCAGCTGCCTGATGAAAATCTTCTTTATCATGATACTGGAGAGGAAAATATTTCATGAGTATGATTTTCCCGTTGAAACCATCTATTCACGCAGTACGCGCAGCGGTAACTTTTTCTGTATTAACTTGCAGGCCATCATTCGGGTAAGTCCACTCTGAATGTGAAAATACAACCTTTTACTTTTCTCTTTCACAGACCCGCAAATAACAATAATTTCTGTAGATTTTCCATTCCACATAAACGGCGATATGAGTAATCGTATGATGTCGATTCCTGGGGAGATGGCATCTGGTCAGGAAATTTATTCGATCGATGAAAGCTTTTTAGACTGCACCGGTATTACCAGTTACATGCCATTAGAAGAGTTTGATCGTCAGATGCGTAGCCGTGTTAAGAAAGAAACTGGATTAGTCATTGGCTTAGGTTTTGGCCCTGGTGACCTGCTCCCCGTTGAATAAGACACCTCAATGTTAGTCATGTAGTTGTTGGAGCTGCGAACTTCCGCTCCTCGCTCATAGCGGACATTGTTTTTGACAGTCCCTGCTTCATTCGTTCGAGCGCACTACTGGTCTGTAACTCCGGCCGCAATTAATTCTCTAAAGGGAGAACTGATGAAAAAAGGACTGCTTTCACTGGTTTTGCTGGTCACCACGCTGCTTACCGGTTTCGATGCTGGTGCGAAGGGTATTGATTGGTATAAAGCGCATGACGCGGTGCGCAAAGCTAAATATGAGGAATGCACAAATGCCTCTGATCCACGCGGTGCCGAAGACTGCCGCAATGCCATTGATGCCGCTGTCTATGGCGGCTCTTTTACAAAGAGTCCTAATAAAATTGGTAAATTCAGACGAGCCGCTGCCAGGCAGTTTTTTTGCCCTTCTGCGGGCACAGGTATAACGTCCTTTCTGTCAGCCACTCAAAGGCAGATGCCGGGCACAATTGACATTGTACTACCAAAAGACAACATTTAATTTTAGCATTCATTGGTCCTACTATATTTGCACATAAAGAATGGAGTTCTCATGTCATATAGCTGCTATTTTCTTCTCAATCGCCGTGAAATGGCGAGCCTCAACTGCTCTGGTATTGGTACATTTCCTGCTTTCTCTGGTCAAAAAGAAGGCCGAAACAATCCAGGAAAAAACGTACCTGATATAGGCCCAATATTTCGTGGCCGTTAATTTATTGTAGAAAGACCTTCAGGCGGAAGATTGGGACCGTTTAGAGAACGATTGTTGAAAGACATATACGGTACGGATTGTTCAACATGGTTTGGACTCTTTCGTGACGATGGGAAAATTGATGACTACACGTTTGTTCAGGGAGTTAAGCGTGGCAATTTCCGTCTGCACCTTATTGGGCTATTAGGGCTGAGTGAAGGCTGCATTACTCTTCAACACCCAATTCAGTTCAATTACATGCGCGACATGTTCCTGAAATCCGGCCCGACGTTGAACATTTCAGGTAGCCAGCTCAAAGCCTATGGAACGATAAAGGTATACTAAAGATGCGCATTATTTTACTGAGTTTACTGTTTGTTCTTGGTGCGATAGCAATCTCAAAGGCTATTGCTGTCATAGTGCCGGTTACATTCTTCTATGCCATCGCCGGTATGTTCAATATCAGTGGCGATGAAGCAACCATCGATTTTGTACTTACAGCCAATATCATTCTTTCTGTCATGATGTCTTTTGTACTGGTATGGGTGCTGAAAGGTTTGTTCAGAAAACATTGAGCGTGGCTGTATGAGTATCATTGGTCAGAAAATTGACTCTGCTATCAAGATATCCTGGGAGTAAAGTGACTTGTTTGTGACCATACACTTTCATTTATCTTCAAAGTGTTCCAGAGACTGGCAGATTAGGATAAGAACAATGTGTTTAGAAATGTCAGAGAAACATCTGGCAGAAAAATGAAGGCAGTGAGTGCAGAAAAACGAAGAAGTGCAGTCAGAGTAGCGTGCGAACTTGCTGTTCAAATCTTTCCGGTAGACCTGCCTGTAGTGAACGAATCACTGAGGCAACGTCTATCAGTATATAAGCTATCGTTCGAGCAGGTTTCAAAACTGGAATGGCTGGCCGCGCAGTCAGATGAAGAATATTTCAACCTGCATGATAGTCAGAACGAAGAGATGTAATTAAATCCTCAAGCTTTGCATTTGTTTAGCCAGGCACGTGCAGTATCAGCTATCGCTTGTGCCGGGAGAGAAGATTCAATTGAGTCAGCAACCGAAGCAATTTATGAAGCAGCTTCAACCATTAATGATGGACTGGTTTTGAACGCAGTCTTTTCGGTTCTGTCAGCGATTTAACCGACAGCTATATCATGGTTCTGCAACGTCCGCTCCTCGCTTATACCGGGCTTTAAAGCTAACAATGGCCACACTTCCAAAGCTCAGCACTTCACCAAAAATCTCACCACACCTCCAACTCCCACACTTTGAGACTTTTACCCTTGTCTCAAATGGCGGCAGCCAGGATCATGCTCTATTCTCGGGGAAAATGGATTCCTCCAGGCTTTGTCGAGGCACTATGACGTACAAATCCCTGATTGCTGAAGTCCACAATCAGCAGCGCACCCTGACCGCCATTGTCGAACAGGATGAGCGCACCGCCTATTTTTACATCTGGCCTACCGACCTGTTCCGCAGTCAGTATGCGGTGCGCGGCTGCTGGCTGCGAAACCTGCTGCCCGCGCCTATGCAGGAAGATCGCGAGGCGATGGAGCAGGGCATCGCGCCGCTGCTCAGTGCCGGGTACTGCCGTAATCTGGAAGCGGAGCCCGCGCTGGACCCGGCCGGTCTTCAGGTCCTGTGGGAGCCTTCTGATGATGGCGCGGCGCTGTGGTATTACGGCCAGCTGCTGGCGGTGATCCCCGGCTGGAGTCTTTATCAGGAGAAGCAGGTGAGCTTCTCTTCGGGCTGTATCACAAAGAACCGGCTGACGGCCCCGCTGGGGTCGGCATCGACCAACGACTACTATGCCCGTGCGGAGCATCAGCGTCAGTTCTGGCGCGAATGGCACGACGGCAGCGAGTGGGACAGGGTCCAGCAGGATCTTATGGCCTGCTATCAGGCGCGCTTTGGCGAGGCTGTGAAATATTACGCGATCGATCAGGGCAGCTGGCCGCCGATGGCGATCTCGCAGCACTGGCATCAGGGCGTCTGGTATTTTCTGACGCTCGGCATGAGCATCCGGCCCATGCCGCAGGTCGATTACCTGTTCGATGAGCTGGCACCGCAGTATCGCCGTATCGAACTGGGCATGGCGGTTGACGGTGAAATCATGACAGAAGGCAACGCGGTGCAGATGGCGAGTGCACTGGCGGAGTTTGTGCATCTGCCGTGGGCGCGGCTCACCTGGCTGGGTGAGGGCCATACGCTGGCATCGGAAGTGGCACCGGTCGGCTTTGAAAGCTTCCTGCTGGCGAATGAACTGGCAACCGAACAGGCGCAGTTTAAGCTACCCAAGCGCGATGGCGATCGACCTGCTTTGCTCTGGACGACGCCTGTCACCGAAGCGGAGCGTCAGTTCGCGCAAGCCGATGAACATGGCGGCCAGAAGTTACGGGAGTTGTTAACAGCGGAGGGCAACGATCACGTCTTCCGTCCGCGCCAGCAGGTGATTAACTCCGAAGAGTAGACCAGCAATAACGCGCCTGTTCACGCGATCCCCGACAACAGTCGGGGACGTGATAGTCCCTCCATGAAATTAAATTTTTACAAAAATCAAACATTTCTCAAATATGTGATCCCGCTCATCTCAAGTTCCTGTTTAGCGAGCCGTTAATCCGGATCAGGCAATCGCGCCGCACCAGGTTCAGGGGACCAAAGATGTTTAAAACAACACAATCCCGCTTCACCGCAACAATGATCGCGTTCTTTGTTGCGCTTTTACTCGTTACAGTTTGGGTCATCAATCAGTTCGTCGCGCCACAGCTGGTCGACAGCGAAAGTCGTCTGGTCCGCTATCAGGTCGATTCACTCGCCTCCGGCATCGTTGAACAGATGAACCGCGTGCAGGCACAGCAGCGTGCGATTACCGAAGCCGCCTCTGTCATGGAAAGCGCCACTATCGACACCCTGTTACCGACGCTGGTGAACCAGTATCAGGACAGCAACGTGTTTGGTGGCGGTATCTGGCCACTGCCAAACCGTCGCGATCCCGCCAAAGAGAAAGACAGCAGCTTCTTTGCCCGAAATGCCAGCAATGAACTGCAGGTCAATACCTACTGGAACTCCGACGCCGCCGATAAATACTGGGAGCAACCCTGGTATAAAGATGGTCTGGCTGCCGCGAAAGGGCAGTGTGCCTGGGCAAAAGCCTATCAGGATGCCGCCAGCCCGCAGCCACGTACCAACTGCGCCATGGCTATCTACCGCAATGGCTCGGCCTGGGGTGTCGCTACTATCGACGTGACCCTGGGTTTCTTTAACCAGCTGGCGAAGCAGATGGGTGAAACTATTCACGGCAACGTGCTGATCGTCGAAGCCGACGGCAAAGTCGTGGGCAATGGCGCGCTGGTGAATGCCGCGCCGAAGCTGGAGAACCTGGCTGACGTGCAGATGCCGATGGCCGCACCGCTGAAAACGTTGCTGAACGGCGTGGGCAATCAGCCGCTGGAAACGACCTATGACAGCAGCGAAGGCGAGCAGACGCTGTTCGTGCAGACCATTCCTGGCAGCCCGTGGTATCTCGCCAGCAGCCTGCCGACCAGCCTGCTGAAAGCGCAGTCGCACAACATGCTGACCCGCCTGGGCCTGGTGCAGATCCCACTGGCGGTGATCCTGCTGCTGGTGTCGCTGGGCTTTGTCCGCGCCATGATGAAACGCCTGAACGTGCTGAACAGCAACATCGAAGCGCTGTCGACCGGCGGTGCAGATCTGACACAGCGTCTGCCAGCCAGCAACAGCCCGGAGTTCAACGCCGTCGCGCAGAGCTTTAACCAGTTCATCAGCTATCTGCAGGGACTGTTGCAGCAGGTGGGCGACAGCGCACTGGCGATTACCGCTGCCTCGCGCGAAATTGCCAGCGGCAACGCCAATCTCTCCTCCCGTACCGAAGATCAGGCCAGCTCGATTGTTGAAACGGCCGCGTCGATGGAGCAGCTGACAGGCACCGTGCGTCAGAACGCCGACAACGCCACTCACGCTAACCAGCTGGCGGGCGATGCCTCGCAGGTGGCCGCACGTGGTACGGAAGTGGTTCGTCAGGTGGTCACCACGATGGGTGAGATTCATCACTCGTCCCGTAAAGTGGTCGACATCATCAGCGTGATCGACAGCATCGCTTTCCAGACCAACATCCTGGCACTCAACGCCGCGGTAGAAGCTGCCAGGGCCGGTGAACAGGGCCGTGGTTTTGCGGTAGTCGCATCGGAAGTACGTAACCTGGCACAGCGTTCAGCTAACTCGGCGCGTGAGATTAAAAAGTTAATCGAAGAGTCAGTGGCAAACATCGATACCGGCAGCGCGCTGGTTGAGCAGGCGGGTCAGACCATGGATGAGCTGATGCAGGGCGTGAGCAGTGTGACCACCCTGATGAGCGAAATCATGTCCGCCAGCCGCGAGCAGAGCATGGGTATTGAACAGGTTAATGTGGCGATTACCCAGCTTGATGGCACTACCCAGCAGAACGCCGTGCTGGTAGAGCAGGTTTCCGCTGCCGCGCAGGCGATGGAATCGCAGAGCACCCAGCTTGAGCGGGTGGTTCAGAGCTTCAGACTGTAATTCCTCTCCAGGCCAGCGTTGCTGGCCTGATTTCCTCTCTGCTTCATCTGCTTCTCTTAGCCTGAGACGCGCAAAAATTCCGCGAGGTTCCACCCGGACTGCTTATTCTGTGCCAGAATAGTTGGGAATAATCTCAAGGAAACGCCATGTCTGCTATTGAAGTTATCCTCGTTGACCACCTCGATCGTCCCACCGGCAAAATGGAAAAGCTGGAAGTGCATGAAAAAGGATTACTGCACCGTGCGGTGACGGTTTACGTCTTCAATTCCCGGCAGGAGCTGTTACTGCAGCGGCGTGCCAGCGATAAATATCACTGTGGTGGCTTGTGGAGTAATACCTGCTGTGGCCATCCTTATCCACATGAATCGACCCGCGACGCCGCCGGGCGCCGTCTGCGTGAAGAGATGGGAATGGAAGTGGCCCTGACGCCGGTATTTGAACTGAGCTACAACCTGAAGCTGAGCAATGGCCTGACCGAGCATGAATATGGTCACGTCTTCTTTGCCGTCTGCGACAGCCTGCCGCAGCTGAATCCCCAGGAAGCCGATGCCTTCGATTATCGTCCGATGGCGCTGATTGAGCAGCAGATGCAGCAGCAGCCACAGCAGTTCACGCCGTGGTTTTTGCATACCTTCCCGCGTATCCCGGACTATCTGGAGCAGTTTCCTTTCCCGGCCGTAACGGCATAAAAAAACCGCACCGAGGTGCGGTTTAGTTGCGCTCTACCCATGCTTTGGCCACTGATTTAACGCGGCAGCTCAAAATCCTCTGCATCCACATCATAGCCCGATGGTTCCCAGCGGATCGCCAGCAACGCCAGCAGTCCGGCCAGCGGGGCCAGGAAGATCACCCAGAAGACGCCGGTGCCCAGTGCCGCGACCAGTACCGGGAACAGAAACAGCGAAACGGTCGAACTGCCGCGCATCAGCGTCTGGTTGAAGCCGACGCCCACGCCGCGCAGCGAAGTTGGGTAGCTCAGCGACGCAAAAGTCATAGTGTGAGAACCCGGCCCGAAGCCCTGACCAAACAGGAACAGCGCCAGCATGCCGATCGCCAGCGCGGCTTCCTGACCGCCTTCCGGTCGACCAATCAGCGCCAGCCCGAGCAGTGCCACGCACTGACAGCCATAACCCGCCACCGACATTTTCCACGCACCCAGACGCGGCACCAGTCGCACCGCCAGAATCCCGCCGACAAAGGCGAACAGCAGATTCAGCGCCAGCGACACCAGAATGGTGGTGAGCATCGACTGAGCAAAGAAGCTGGAGATAATCACCGGCAGACCAAACGCCACCGCGTTATAAGCAAATGACGAGGCGATAGAGGTGATGGTCGCCAGCAGCGTGCGGCGGCGATAAACACCCTGCAGCAGCGCGCCATAGTTGCGCCAGCTCGCCCTGCGCACCGGCGTGGCAGCGGTCAGCCCGGCGTCGGGTGCCACCTGCGCGTTGATGCTCCAGGCATTGCGTAAAATCGCGGCGGCCCCTTTCAGATCGCCCTGATTAGCCGCCCATACCGGCGATTCACTCATGTAACGGCTGCGGATGGCGATGATAACAATCGCCGGAACGGCCCCAAAACCGAGGATCAGCCGCCAGAGCCAGTCGGTGTGGCTTTCAGGCA